>Ga0190269_10000036_pt1 | contig 54014 bp, 47 predicted proteins | sample Popmic249IS_FD_133749 | JGI IMG/M metagenome (GOLD analysis project Ga0190269, IMG submission 133749) | Populus adjacent soil microbial communities from riparian zone of Blue River, Arizona, USA - 249 IS | ecosystem: Environmental > Terrestrial > Soil > Riparian zone | place: USA: Arizona... | reverse complement strand
TCCACCATGGTCAGCGCCACCACCAGGCGCACGCCCAGCTCCTGGGCCGCGATGTGAGCGCGCACGCTGCCGTAGACGCCATCGCGGTCGGTGATGCCGATCGCACCGTGACCCAAGCGCTGCGCTTCTTCGATCAGCTCGCCCGGGTGACTCGCGCCCTCGAGGAACGAATAGTTGCTCTTGCACCACAGCGGCGCGCAGCGGCGCATCACGACACCTGCCCTTGCAGGAACCAACGGCGCCGGCGCTTGTCGTGGTAGACCCACAGCAGCTCGCCGCGGCGCGTCAACACGAACTGATATTCGCGCTGCACCTCCTTGAGCCACCAGCCGCCGTTCACCAGGTACGGCCCGGCGGTGTGCGTGACCGCGCCGTATTGCGGGCCGCGGATCAACCAGCCGTCGTCGCGCAGCTGGCGCGCGGGGGCGGACAGCACCTCCGGCCGGTGAAAGATGCGCCGCACCAACGGACGCCGCAGCAACGTGCGCGTCACGGGCTCGCAGCGCGCGGCGGCGGGTCCATCCGCAGCCGTCAGCGGCAGGTTCTCCGACGCGGGCAGCGCAGGCGGCGCGGCTTCCACCATGGCGTCGAGCGGCTGCCAGCCGAAGCACGCCTCCGGCAGGTGCCCGTCGCACAGCACTGCGCGCACGACGACGGCGGGTCCGAGCTCCGCACGCAGGCGCGCGATGGCGCGGTTCGCGGCGGCAAAATCGCGACGCGGTTGCTCCACGAACACCCGCAGCTGCTCCGGGGTGGCCTTCACCCCCGTCGCCTCGACCTCTACCTCGATGGCTCCGTCCGCGAGCTGTAGCGACTCGAGCCGCAGCCGCACCAGATCCATGAGCTGCACGCTATCGAGCGTGGGCACGGCCGGCCTCAGCGGCTCGGTCTGCAGCTCGCCTTGCTTGCGATCGAGCACGAAGCGCAGGCTGAGGCTCGTCAGCGCTTCGCCGCGCAGCACGAGCTTCTTGAGCACGTCGGACAAGAGGCGCTTGATCACGAACAACAAGCGCGTGCTGTCGCTCTCGCCGTTGTCGAGCAGGCAGCGCTCCGCGAGCGGAGGCAGCCAGGTCTCCGCTTTGAGTGAAGCAAACTCCCCCGCGGCCAGCGCGTGCAAGCGCGCTGCGAGCGGGCCGAAGCGCGTGAGCAGGCCCGTGGCCGGCAAGCGCAAGAGCGACTGAATGTCGTGCACACCGAGCTTGCCGAGCACATCGCGAAACTCCGGCTCGATGTCCAGACACGCGAGCGGCACCTGCGCGACGCGCGCCTGCTCTTCCGCGGCGGAGCCGAGCACACACGACTGCGGGCTCAGCTGCGCGCGAGCGAGCGCGTAGCTGCCGAAGCGCGAGAACCCCACCACCACGCAGGCGTGGAAGTCGAGCCCGAGCAGCCGCTCGCGCAGCGCCGCGGACCAGGCCTCGAGCGAGACGTACAGCCGCTCGAGCCCCGAGGCATCGAGCCAGAACACGCCCGCTTCGTCTGCCACTTCGAGCTGCGGCGAGAACGTCCAGAGCAGGGCCTTGAGCTCTGCGACGGCGGCCGCGATCTCTGGCTCCGTGACGACACACGCGCGCAGACCGCTGCAGAGCGAGAGCGCGAGCGCGTAGCTCTGGCCGGGCAACACGCCCGCGCCGAGCGCAGCCGAGCTGGCCCACTGCACCTTGCCCTGCGGCTTGTCCTCGCTCACCACGACGGTGGGCAGCGCGCGCCACTCTGGCTTGTTGCGCCCCACGATCTGCAGCGGCAGCGCGGCCAGACTAACGCAGGCCCATCGGTCCACGGCACACCTCCTGCTCGGACCAGACCGGCCCGTGACGCTTGTCCTTGCGCACGTGCAGCTCACAAGCGAAGCGCTCACCGCCGAGCCAGCTGCGAGCGACCTGCACGCGCAGCGAGACGAGCGAGCCGATCGAGGGCTCTTGCTCTGACTTTTCGCTGAGGCAAAGCAAAGCCGTCTGGTGGTGCTGCGCGAGACCCAGCAAGCGACTCTGCAGGGGCTGCGACAGTGCCCAGGAGCGGCCGAGGTCGAGCAACACGAGGCCGAACGCGCCCGAGCGCAGGAGCCGCTCGGCGGCCACGGCCACGAGAGACGCGCGACTGCGTCCGCCGCCATCAGCTGCGCGCGCGAGCGGGATGCGCACCACCACGAGCGAAGCGAGATCCACACCGCTCTCGGCCAGGTCAGGCGGATAGAAGCAGCTCTCGTCCGTGCCGACCCAGGCTGCGGGGTCGCGCGCAGCCTGGGCGTCCAACAGCAGCTTGGTGGCCGCGGTCAGCACTGCGGACGAGCCATCACCGCACAGCTCGACCATTCGCCCGGCCAGCTCCGCCAGGCAAAAGCGCGGAGCAGAGGGCCGAGCGATAGGCGAGGCGGTGGCCACCCCGCGCAGCAGTAATTCACCGGCAGAGCTGCGAGCCATGGCGATCTGCGTACCAGATCGTTCTCAGCAACGCAACATGCGTTCAGTATAGGTCAGAGGCTGAACACGCCACGTGGCGCGCGGCGCTTGCGACGCACGAGTGGCAGCACCGGCTCATCCCACAACCGCTCCACCGCACGTACCAGCGCACGTTCCACGCTCAGCCCGCGCGCGCTGCTCTCGCGCACGCGCCGCTTTGGTACGGGTGGAGGATAACCCGCCAGCCTAGACAGCAGCTCGTGGCGGCAGCTCTTCTCGAAGTACGTGAATTCCAGGCCTGCGCCGTAGCCGCTATCGCAGCAGCGCTGTCCGGCCACCACGCGGGCAACCGTGGCCTCGGCGTCGAACCACAGGTCCTCCGCGCCGGGGACCCGGAAGCTCACGAGCACGGCATCTCCCACGCGCGTCTGCCGCCGGCATTCGATCAACATGCCGCGCGGCGACAAGTCCAACACGCGCTCACCGAGCAGCTGGAACCCAGCCAAGTCCACGGCCTGACAGCGGGTCCGCACTGCTCGTCGTACTGCCCGTCGCTGCACTGCCGTCTGCAACATGCGCGCCTCCATGCAAGGTTGGAGGCACAAGCCTACATTGTGCTACTCGCCGCTCCCAGAAAGCGGCAAAGCTCTGCTCAGAAACGCTTCGCCAGCACGGCTGCGACGCCGGGTGAGCGCATGCCGTCGGTCGGTGCCATGGAGAAGCGCCACTCACTGCCGTACGGGCGAACCGGCGAGGCGCTGGTGCCCTCGATGATGCCGAACGCGAGACCGGCGACGGCACCGAACAACGTTCCGTACGCGGTGCCTCGCACGATGTCGCGCGGGTATCCATCGTCGACCCACAACAACATGCCGACGATCGCGCCCATGGCCGCGCCGATCCACGTGCCGTAGTTCGCATCGCGCAACATGTAGTAACCCACCGGGACGCCGCGCCCCTGATAGTCGGCAACCGCGAGGATCATGCCGGCCGTCATGCCAGTCAGCGCACCGATGCCCATGCCCAGCACGAGCGTGCGCCACTCGCGATCGTCCCAGCGATCACCCGTCGCGAGATAACCGACGGCGAGACCTGTCTCGAGGCCGAGCGTGAAGCCCTTGAAGCCGTAGTCCACGAGCGCGCCCGTGTCCGGCGCGGCCGCGTGGCTTCGCGACGGCGTCAGCGTGCTGCATGTGAACGCAAGCAAGGCGAATACGAGGCTCAATGCGGTTCGACCACCCAGCCCCCGCCGCATCGTGCAGGGATCTGGGACGCTAGCTCGTGAAGCGTGAATCATGCGGGCTCCAGGCAAGAGGAGGTCTCGGCGAGAGTAGCCGCTTGAAGACTGCCGCCCTGCTCTGCTTCCGGCAAGAAAAACAACGTGATTGCGCAATCTCGACGCCTGCAAAAGCGAATACGTCGCGGTCTTGTGCCGCCTACAGTTGCAAGTCGATCAGCGTGTGCCAGCGCGGCCTGACTTGCCGCGCTCCAAAGTCACCACGCGCGTGTCAGATCTGCCGACGTACGTGAGCGCGTAACAAGCGCGTGCCGAAGACTTCCAGTCCAGGCGCTCGAGGTCGCTCATGCATTGCCGGCATGTGTCGTCGCCGGCGCAACGTTTGGACAGGGTCGCGGGCGCACACAGCTCCGCGGCTTCTCGCGCACCGATGCCGCGGCTCATGGCGATCAAGCGACAGGCGTTCTCCGGGATGGTCTGGTCCGGATCGTTGCAGCTCAAGCGCACGGGCGCCTTGGCCGCCTTCGGCACGTGATCGCCGGTGGCGCGGAAGAGCGCGATCTCCAGCATCTGGGCACAGCACTCGGCCGAGCTGAGCGCGCCGCAGACATCGTCGCTGCGCTCGATGTCCATCTGCTTCGTGTGCGAGCGGCCCGATCTGGACTGCGCGTGCACGGACGTCGTGCCCCACAGGCAGCCTAGAACGACGAGCCAAACCCAGCGTTGCATCTCGGCGACCCTACAAAACTCCAGCTTTGCCACCAAGCCCTTTTTTGGGGACAGGGTCTGGCTCAGCGGCAGGTCATCGTCCAGGAGCGGCCGTCGATGGCCTTGGGCGCACACAACTGGCCTTTTGCGCATTCGGCGTTCGTGCAGCACAGACCTGCGTCCTCAGTCTGCGTGCGTCGCTCGCAGTAGCTGATCACCGACGAGGGTCCGAGCAGCAGCGCCCGCACCTGCTCGTGGCCACACGTCTCTTCCGCGCCGCAATCTGCATCGCGACCGCAAGGCTTCGCGCAGCTGTTCGAGCCGGTGCACAGGCCCGAGCGACAGGCCGTCGGATCGAACGCGGAGCACGTGCTGCCCGCGGGCTCGCGCCCGAGCGGCGACTCCACGCAGCTGAAGCGGCGAGCTTCGCGTGGGGAGCCGGACGAGAGCGCACAGGCCGCGCTCTTGCAGCCCGCTTCCGTCACGCAACGCTGCGCGCAGCGCCCGCCGATACAAGCGCCGGAGCTGCACTCGGCGTCGCTGCCGCAGCTGTCACCGAGGCCTCGTTTGCCGCGGGCCGCGATGCTCACGGGCAGACACACGCGCACGCCGGCATCGGAGACCACGCACACCGATTGCTCCGGGCAGTCGAGATCGCTGCAGCACGCGCTCACGCAGCGACTGTCCGCGAGCTCCACGCCGAGTGGGTACGCGTCCATCTTCATGCACAGGCCCTGATTGCAGTCGGCGTCGCTGCGGCACACGGTGCCGACGGGTCGCGGCGCGAAGCACTGCCCACTCGTTCGATCGCACCGCTGAGGGCTCACGCAGTCCGTGTCTTGCATGCAGCGCGTCGAGGCACAGGACTGATCCTCGTCGACTTTCATGTCGCAGTCGTTGTCCTTGCCGTCGCACACGTCTTTCGGCGCAGCGATCGCGACCATCGATGGCGATGCGGCGCGCGCGGGATGGATCTTCGCGTCGTCCGGCGCGCAATCGACGAGCTCGAGTAGCCCACCGCCGCACCAGGTAAAGCCGTCGCCGTCTTGATCCGCGTCTTCGTCCACCACGCCATCGCAGTCGTCATCGATGCCGTTGCACTTCTCCTGGTTGTCGCCGCCGGTTCGGCACGGCTTGCACTCGGAGTCGATGCAGTGCAACCCGGCGCTCAAGCACGGATCCTCGCCCTCGCGCCCGGGCTCGACCTCGCACTTGATGGCCAGAGACTCGGGGTCGACGAGCACGCTGCACGCGCACAGCCAGGTGAGAAGCAGGGCCATCCCTGCGCTGCACGTCAGCCGCTTCTTCATGCCAGCTCGCTCGGGCGCCGAGTATCAGAATCAATACAGAAGTTCCGCACACGCGTACCGCGACCGCCGATGGTCGCGCCGAAGCCAGACGTTAACACGCGGAAGGCTTGCCGAAACCGCGTCTGCGGCACGACGCCGCACAATCTTCCTAAACTGTACCGAAGCTGCTCAAGAAGCACTTGCCAGCCGACCCAGGCTGATCGGACATTACCCGCTCGACCGGTACCGCCGAGCTTCCGCCTGATCAACCTCGAGTCATGGCAGAAACGAGCGCAGCACGGTACGATGGGAGACGAAGTATGCGACGACGTTCGATGCGCTGGGTGTGGGCGATGTGCGGGGCAGTCTGTTTGCTGGCGTGTGCGGAGGGTTCCCCTGCCGAGCCTGCCAACTACATCCCTCCGCCGGCACCCATGGTCGAGCCGACCTGTGGCAACGGCCGGCCAGATCCGCCGCTCGAACAGTGTGAGTGTCCCAACAAGATGACCACCGGTCAGTGCAAGGTCGAGACGATGACCTGCAAGGATGTCGGCATGGGTGACGGGACTCTGCTATGTAACGCAGCTCCGCTCTGCACCTTCAACTATACGATGTGCACGGCGAAGACCGCGGCGGGCAGCGGATCTGGCGGGACGGGCACGCGCTGACTTGCGGCGCAGTCGCAACTGCTGACTTAGCCTAAGCCTGTGATCGTCACTGGCGGTGGTCGGGAGCCGCGGAGCTTGCGGAGCGGGTCCCCGCGACCGCCGCTATGATTGAATCCCACGCGCGCTCGGTCATCGAATTTATGGCACGTTCGACCCTTCGATCGCACCATATACGCGTGTATTGGCTTAGTTGTCGGCAACTACGGCGAGCGGCAGACCGGTGAAGCGGCAGTTGGGTGCAGCGCTTTTGTTGGGAATGGCCGCGGCGTGCGTCTCGGCGCCGCCGTGTGCGACGGCCCAATCCTCGGATAGCGAGGAGTGCGTCAAGCCGCCAAAACCGGTGCGAGTGAAGGGCAGCAAGGCGCGCGCGCCGTTTGCGGCGATCCCGATCGAGGACCCCTCGGGGCACGCGCTCCAGAGCTTCCACGCGGCGCTTCGTGCCGCAGAGGAGAAGCGCGGCCAGGCACGCATCCTCATCTATGGCGCCTCGCACGTGGCGGCCGACATCTACCCGGACGTGGTTCGCACTCGCTTGCAGAACCGCTTCGGCGAAGGGGGTGCGGGCTTCGTGATGCCCGGCAAGCCGCTTCAGCACTATCGCGCGCCCGGCGTCACCGTCGAAACGTCGAGTGGCTGGACGGGGTATCACGTCAAGACATCCGATGGTGCGGAGGACTACTACGGCCTCGGGGGCATGTACCTCCAGACCACGAATCCGCGGCGGCCCGCGCGCACGGTGATGGTCACGAAGGCGCACGCTGGGCTCTCCGGATTCAGCAACGAGATCGAGCTCTACTACCTGAAGCAGCCCGAGGGCGGGCGGCTGAAGGTCAGCATCGACGGCAAGACCCGCGAGATCTCCACCGCCAGCCGAACCAAGGGCCCGGGATACGAGCGCTGGGAAGTCGCGGACGGCATGCACCGCATCGAGATCACGACCGCAGGCGACGGCCCGGTTCGCCTGTTCGGGATCACGCTCGATCGACACCAACCCGGCGTCATCATCGACGCGATGGGCATCCCGGGGGCGCGCGCCCGGACGCAGCTGCAGTGGAACGACGCGCTGTACCGCGAGCACCTCAGCCGCCGGCACCCCGATCTGGTCGTGCTCGCGTACGGCACGAACGAGGCGGGCGACGAGGGCCAGCCGATCGAGGAGTACGCCGCCAATCTGCGCAAGGTCGTCGCGCGCGTGCGCCAGTCAGTGCCGCAGGCCTCGTGCCTGCTGATTGGCCCGAGCGATCGCCCCGCACGCTCCGACGCCGGCACCTACCTCGATCGTCCTCGCACGGCGCAGATCATCGCGACGCAGCGCGAGGTCTCCGGCGAGTTCGGCTGCGGCTTCTTCGATCTGGTCAGCTTCATGGGCGGACCCCTCAGCATGCTCGATTGGTGCGACGGCGAGCCGCCGTTCGGCGCCCAAGACCACGTGCACTTCACCGCACGCGGCTACGAGGCGCTCGGCAACGTGCTCCATGACGCGCTGATGATGGGCTACCGCGGCCCCGCACCGATCGTGTTCGGACCGCGCCCGCTGGCGCCGCCCGGCTCCACGCTCTCCGAGCTCAATCGCGAAGCGCGCGAGCCCGGTGGCAATGACCCGGAGCCCGCGACCCCGAAGTCACAGCGCAAGCTCAATGCTTCGCAAGGTAGTCAGCGAACGCCTTGAGCAGAGCCTGGTAGTACATGTTGCCGATGATCGAGTAGCCCGCCGGCGTCGCGTGCCGGAAGTCCGGCGAAAAGAGACGCGGCCGCGCGTGGTACCAGCGGCCGACCGAGCCCTCGCCGCCCATCGCCTTGTAGGTGTCGAAGAAGCCGCAACCCTGCTCCTTCGCCACCTGGCGCTGGACGTCCACGATGCCCGGCAGCGAACGCAACGTGACGACGTCGCCGCGCGCGTTGCGCTCGCCCTGGTCCAACGGTCCGAACAGCAGACACGACATGCCGGGCTTGCCTGCGCGCATGAGCTTGATGACCTGGACCAGGTTGGCGGCGTAGCGCCGCATGTCGAGCGTGTCGTTCCCGGACTCGTTGCCGCCGAAGCCCAGCACGAGCATGTCCGGGCTGCGGTGCGCGATCTGCCGCGCGATGTGCTGCGCGTCGGCGCCGAGCAGCCGCTCCGCACGCGCACCGACCAGGCCGAGCGCGTCGTAGACCACGCCGGGCGCGTCACGTTCCTGCACCACGCCGTACACGCGCACCTCACCCCGGGCGCGCAATGAGAGCTGATGCGGGCCATCAGGCACCTTGATCAGCTCGAAGGCGTCTTCGGCCGCGCCTGGAACGTGGGTCGCGATGATTCGCTCATCCTTGCCATCCACGCTGATCTGCAGCTCTCCGCCGTTCGTGAAGCGCTGGTAGTAGATCTCGAAGCGCGAGACGGCGCGGCCGACCTGTCCATTTTCGCTCGTGCCGAACGTGGCGTACTCGCCAGCGCGACCGCTGGCCACGATGCCACCGTAGCCGTAGAACCCCGAGCGCAGCTGACGTCGCACGATCGATGACAGCTCCCAGCCGTTGCTCTCGCGATGCATCACGTCGCGGTGGCCATAGAACATGTTGCCCTTGGCCGTGAGCATGAAGCCGTGTCCGGCGTCTCCGAAGCGAAGCTGCAGCTTGCGACGCGCGGTGTGCGTGATCTCGTCGGCGGCGACGGACGAGTCGCCGTAGTGGGCCACGCGCGTGATGGCCCCGGCCTCGCCGCGCGCCGAGCGGCCGAGCGCATCGAAGAATGCCGACAGCGCCCCGGCGTTTTCGATGGGCACGGTCGCCGCGGAGAACTCCTTCGCGGCGATGCGCGCGCCCTGAGTCCTCGGCGCCTGGACGGTGGCCGTGGGCTCCTGAGGGCCGCTCGGCGGCGGCGGGTTCGCGGCCGCTGCCACCTCCTCTTCCAGCAGCGCCTCCTCCTCGAGGCCTGCGGCTGCCGCTGGTGGCGGCGAGGGATTGGCGACCGCCGCCGCCGTGCTGCCTTGAAAGTCCGGCAGCTCCGCAGGCTGATGATCCGCCATGAACAGGCGCACCACGGGCACGCCCTCGCCCTGCACCCAGGGCCGCACGCGCTCGAAGCTCGGAACCACGTACGTCACGGCCGAGATCACGCCCAGGGTGAGCGTGATGCCCACCATCCGACGCAAGCCGAGGGCAGTGTCCACCGCTGGACGCGCGTGCTCTGGGGCGGTCGTTGGATCCACGGGCCGGTCGCCGGAATCAGAACTGGAAGTAGATGTACGGTACAACATTCTCGGTGGCTATGAGCATCAGACCGCCGGCGACACCCGCCAGCACGGCGCCCTGAGCGGGCGCGGGCAGGCGAATGAAGCCCTGTCGGATGCTTTCGAATAGCCCTTTGGGAGTGAAGTGCGCCGCGTAGCCGAACGCGAGAAGCGCCCATACGGAGGCGGTGATGTGAAAGACACCGGTGCTGCCATCTGCCAGTTGTCGAATGACATCGGATGCGTTCGAGAAGCTACTGGCGCGGAAGAAGATACGCGACAACACCACGAAGTGTAGCGTACCGAAGATCTTCAGGAACGTGAGGGGCCAGGCATCCACGGTAAAAGCCGTGCGGCCTGCGCGCCGGTAAAAGAAGCGATGTACGACCATGGCGGCCCCGTGGAGCACGCCGTACACGACGAAGGTCCACGCCGCACCGTGCCACAGACCGACCAGCGCCACGGTCAGGAACAAGTTGAAGTACGCACGGGCGGGCGGGACCTTCGAGCCGCCGAGTGGGAAGTAGAGATAGTCGCGCAGCCAGGTGGACAGGGTCATGTGCCAGCGACGCCAGAACTCGGCCGGGCTCTTCGACTGGTACGGCCGGTCGAAGTTCTCCGGCAGGTGCAAGCCGAACAGCATGCCCGAGCCGCGCGCGACATCCGTGTAGCCGGAGAAATCGCAGAAGATCTGGAGCGTGTACGCGTATAGCCCGATCATCACCTCGAGCGACGAGTAGGCGGTCGGGTTGTCGAACACGCGGTCGATCAAGTTGACGGCCAGGTAGTCGGCGAACACGACCTTCTTCACGAGCCCGCACGCGATCAGGAACGTGCCTTCACCCACGTCGCGCGTCGTCACACGCGGGCTCTTGTCGAGCTGCGGCAAGAAGTCCGCCGCGCGCACGATGGGTCCGGCGACCAGGTGCGGGAAGAACGTGATGAAGCACGCGAAGCGCGAGAACGAGCGCGCCGGCGGGATCTGCCCGCGGTACACGTCGATCGTGTAGCTCAGGCTCTCGAACGTATAGAACGAGATGCCCACGGGCAGCAGCACGTCCAGGTGCGGCGCGTGCAGCTTGAGCCCGAACACGTTCAACGTGTCCACGACCGAGCTGCTGAAGAAGTTGAAGTACTTGAAGGTCCCGAGCAGGCCGAGGTTCGTGGTCAGGCTCAGCGCCAACCACGCGCGCCGGCCCTTCTGATCCGGCGCCGTCATCATGCCGGTCGCGGCGAGGTAATCGATCCCGATCGAGAGCAGGACGAAGATCAAATACCCCGGGTTCCACGCCATGTAGAACACGCAGGAGGCGAACAGCAGCAGCACGAACCGGAACGCGTAACGTGCCGTGAGCCAGTAACCGCCGAGCACGAGCGCCAGGAACAGGAAGTAATCGAGTGAATGAAAATTCATGCGCGGGGGCGGTTTGGGCGGTTCGTTGTAACCGTGTGGCGCTCGCTGAGCAACGTGCGGCGCGGCCTGCGCATTGCTCCCGTAGACGGCCGCACACCGGCTCGCCAGGTGGGCTCCTATCTAGAACCGCCGCCTGCTGACGCGAGCGGGTTGGACCACCCGGCGCTATGCCCTACACGTTCCTCGACCAGAGCGCCACATGGCTGCGGCCAGATCCAGCGTGCTATGTGCCCTCCTTGGCGCCTGTGCTGACCGGACGCCCGGATTCATGAACTTCTTCGCGCATGCCGTAGTCGGGCTCTGGCAGTCCGAGGATCGCCGCTTTCTGCTGGGCACGATGCTCCCCGATCTGAGCGCGATGCTCGGCTTGCGGCTGACCGGTGCGCTCGATCCCGTGATCGATGCAGGCATCCAGTGTCACCACACCACCGACGCCGCCTTCCACGGCGCACCGCACTTCGTGCGTCTATGTGCCCAGAGCATGGAAGCGCTGACGGCGCGTGGTGTGGGGCGCGGCACGGCGCGGGCGGTGGGCCACGTCGGCAGTGAGCTGTTGCTCGACGGCATGCTGAGCCACGACGAGCGCGCGCACCAGGCCTACCGCGACGCGCTGCGCTTGGCCGTCGACGAGCGGCTGACCGACACGCTGGCCTGGCCCGTCGAGCAGCGTGAGCGCATGCGCGCGGGTCTGCTGCGGCTGCTGGCGGCGCCCATCCCCGTCGGTTATCGCGAGCCCGCGTTCGTCGCGGAGCGGCTGCAGTACATCCTGTCGCGCCGCCCCCGGCTCGCGATGCAGCCTTCCGACGAGCCGCACGTCACCGCCCAGCTGGAAGCCGTCCGCTTCGACCTGACGGGTACCTGGCGCGAGCTCCTCGAGCAGGTGCGCCAGCGCCTCGAACCGTGACGGGCGCGTTTCGGGCTCGACGTTCCTGATACGCTACTGGCCTGGGTCCAGGCGCGCTGGGCCGCGCGGGTCGGCCGCCGGCAGCTGCGGCGCGGGAAAGGGAGCGTGATGGCACTCGAGACTTTGCAGCGACCAGGCAACTACATCGCGGGCGCCTTCCGCAGCCCCGAGCAGCCGGACGGCGAGCTCACCATTTACAGCCCTGCCGATGCCTCTGATCGGTGCGCCGTACACGGCTTCGCGCGTACGGACCTGGATGCGGCCGTCGCGGCCGCACGCTTGGCTTGGCCGAGCTGGCGGCGGCTGTCGATCGAGCAGCGCGCGCAGTACCTGCGGGCCTACCAGGCCCGGCTGCGCGCAAACCACGCCGCGATGACCCAGACCATCGCCCGCGAGGTGGGAAAGCCGCTCTGGGAGGCGAAGACCGAAGTGGACGCGATGATCGCGAAGGTCGACCTGACGCTCGGCGAAGGCCAGCGTTTCACCGCGGACGTGGTTCTGAGCGATCTGCCGGGCGAGATCCGGCACCGGCCGCTCGGTGTGGTCGCGGTGATCGGGCCGTTCAACTTCCCGGGTCACTTGCCGAACGGCCATATCGTGCCGGCGCTGCTGCTTGGCAACTGTGTGGTGCACAAACCGAGCGAGAAGACGCCGAGCGCGGGCACGTGGATGGCGCGCTGCTTTCACGAAGCGGGCCTGCCCGCCGGCGTGTGGAATCTCGTGCAAGGACCAGGAGAGCTCGGCGCGCGCTTGAGCACACATCCCGAGGTCGACGGCCTCATGTTCACGGGCTCCTCCGGCGTGGGCCGGCGCATTCTCGCGAGCCAGGCAGACCGGATCGATCGGCTGATCGCGCTCGAGCTCGGTGGCAAGAACGCATCGATCGCGCTCGATGATTGCGATGTCGAGCGGACCGCACGCGCGGTGGCGTTCTCGGCGTTCGTGACGGCGGGCCAGCGCTGCACTGCGACCTCGCGCTTGATCGCGACGCGCGGCGTGGCCGACGCCCTGACCGAGCGTATCGCGGCGATCGCGGAGCAAACGCGGGTGGGTTATCCGCTGAGCGGCGCGGGCGAGCCGCCGGTGTTCCTGGGTCCCGTGATCGATGACGCTGCGCGCGCGCGGCTGCTCGCGGCGCAACATGCCGCGCGGGCCGCGGGCTTCGAGGCGCGAGCTCCGGGCGGTGAAGTCGACGTGCCCGGACGGCGTGGACATTACGTCCGGCCAGCGCTGCACGTCGCGCCGCACGCTCAGGCGACGGTCCCCGGGTACACGGACGTCGAGCTGTTTGGCCCGGACCTCGCGGTGCACGTGGTCGACGGTCCAGACGAGGCGTTTGCGCTGGCCAACAAGGGCTGGTCTGGTCTGACTGCGGCAATTTTCACCGCCGACCGCAATCGCGTGGAGCAGGCCATCGATGAGCTGCGGGTTGGCGTCCTGCAGTGGAATCGCGCGAGCGCGGGCGCGAGCAGCCGGCTGCCATTCGGGGGCGTCCGAGACAGCGGAAACCATCGGCCGGCCGGTATTTTTGCTGGCATGGCGTGCAGCTACGCACTCGGCGTGCAGCTACCCGCGACGAATGAAGCCCCGCTGACTTGGCCCGGTTTCGGAGTGTGAGCCGCTCGCCGCAACGCTTCACCGATCTTCCCGGTCCCGGTGACTTTTTTCGCGATCCGAAGCGCAAACTGCATGGGTGCTCGAAAATAAGCTCAGGCTCGAGCGACACACTCACGTAACGCCGAGCGTGGCCGCCGATGCCCGCCGGCCCTCCCACCAAAGGGTGCCTTCATGCGAGCCATTCCGACCATGCTACCCCGCCGCCGGCCCCGCCAGGCCCGAGCCCAGGCGACCGTCGACGCCATCATCCAAGCCACGGCACGAGTGCTCGTGGAGGACGGGTACGACCGCGCCAGCACGAATCGCATCGCTCAAGCTGCCGGCGTGAGCATCGGTTCGCTCTACCAGTACTTCCCGAGCAAGGAGGCGCTCGTCGCCGCCCTGGTCGAGGCGCATGTCGATCGCATGATGGAAGCGGTGACGCGCATCCTGGACAACAACGCAGAGCCTTCGGATCTGCGCCGCAGCGCCGACAACCTCGTGTGCGCCTTGATCGCCGCCTACCGCGTCGACCCTCGCCTGCACCACGTGTTGTGCCAGGAGGTCCCCAAGATCGGCGACCTGCGCCGCATCTACGAGTTCGAGCAGACCCTGGCGGACGTCATCCGACGCCACCTGCAGAGCCTGCGCCACCAGATCCGTCACCAGAACATCGACCGGGCGGTGTTCCTGCTGATCAACGCGGTCCCGAGCGTGATTCGCGCAGCCATCGAGGGCGACGCAGACGGCGCGAACGACGCTGCCCTGACGTCGGACCTCACGGACATGATCCTGCGCTACCTCTGCTACGTGCCCTCCGGCGAATCGGGCCAGTTCGTGGCCGTCACGGAGAAAGTCAGCGCCTGAGCGTCAGGGAACGGGAACGCAACCGGGGGGTTCTGGGGGCGTTCTGGGGATTGCGGAGTCGAAAAGGGGTGACGTGCACGTCCGACCGGGGGTCGGAGTGCACGCGCACGCGCACGCGCGCGACGCTCACAGCGCCAGTCGGCCGTGAGCGATCTCGTCGTAGAGCTCGGGGGTCAGCGGCACGTAACGGTCCTGCCGCGGGTGCAGTACGAACAGCGGGTCTTGCACACGCCGCGGGTCGAAGCCCTGCGTTTGCAGGTCGCCCTTCTTCAGCTTGAACGTGGACGTGGTGTTGAGCTCGGGCAGCAAGCGCACGAACACCGGGCGCGCGTAGTTGGGTAAGCTCGAGGCGATGTGGTCGCGCAGCCCTGCGGGGTCGAACGCCGCTCCGTTGTTCAGCACCATGGCCGCCATGCCGGCGCGGCCTTCCGCGCCCGGCACCGACACGCCGTACACGTTGACCTCGGACACCTTGGGCCACGTGGAGATCTGCTCCTGGACCTCGGAGGTGGCGACGTTTTCGCCCTTCCAGCGGAACGTGTCTCCGAGCCGGTCGACGAAATACAGGTTGCCAAGCCGATCCGAGCGCAGCAAGTCGCCCGTGTCGAAGTACGCGTCACCGGGCTTGAACACATCGCGGATCACCTTGCGCTCGCTCGCAGCCTTGTCGTGATAGCCATCGAACTCCGCGCGGCGGCGGATCTGCCCGAGCAGCACTCCGGGCTCGCCCGGCTTGCACTTGATCAGATGCCCCTGCGCATCGCGCGCGAAGTCGTCGGCGTGCTCGTCCCAGCGCACGATCACCATGCCCGGCAGCTTCACGCCCACCGAGCCCTCCGTCCCGAACGCGTTGACGGTGATGCAGTTGCCCTCGGTCGAGCCGTAGAACTCGGCGATGCGCTCGATGCCGAAGCGGTTCTTGAAGTTGCGCCAGATGTCCGGGCGCAGGCCGTTGCCCGAGATGACGCGCACGCGATGCTCGCGATCGCGCGGCGACGCTGGATTGTTCATCAGGTAGCGGCACAGCTCGCCGATGTAGATGAAGCCGGACGCGTTGTGCCTCCGCACGTCCTCCCAGAACTGCGAGCGCGAGAACTTGCGGGCCAGCGCCATCGTGACGCCAGCGCTGACGACGCTGCCCGTCGCGAGCAAGAGGCCGTTCGCGTGGTACAGCGGCAAGCAGTTGTAGAGCACGTCCCCGGCTCGCCAGCGAAACGACAGACCGGCCCACACCGCGCCCGCGCGGAAGAAGCGGTTGTGCCGCACGATGGCCGCCTTCGGCAGGCCCGTAGTGCCGCTCGTGTAGATGTACGCGGCCTGATCGCCGAGCGTCACGGGCGTGCTGAGCACTGGGTTCGTCTGCGCGGCGCTCGCCATGCGACGACCCCAGTCTGCCGCTGGCAGCGGCGTCTGCTCCTGGTTGCCGCGATCGATGTCGATCATCGTGTCGGAGAGCTCGCTCAGCTGCTCGCGCACCTGCGCGAAGGCAGGCCAGAGCTCCGCGCCGACGATCACGTGCCTTGGCTGGCAGATGCGGATGGCGTGTGCCAGCCCCTCACCGATGAGGTGCGTGTTGATCAGGCTGCCGATCGCGCCGATCTTGTGCAGGCCGAACAGGTGCCACAGAAACTCCGGGCGATTCTCGAGCAGCAGCGCCACCACGTCACCACGCCCGATGCCGAGCGCACGATAGCTGTGCGCGTGCTGGTTGATCAGCGCGTTCGCCTGCGCGTAGCTGAACTGGCGGTCCTCGAACAGCAGGAACGGCCGCTCGGGATGAGCCTGCACGTGCCGCTCGAACTGGTTCATCAAGGTCGCCTTCGAGTCAGCCTCGAGCAGCCCCAGCCCCTGCATGAAGCGTAGCGGGTGCGTGATCTGGTAGAGCATCGTGTGAAACCTCAGGCTGCGCCGCCAGACGCTGACGGCGGCGGCTATGCGCCGCAGATCGCGCCGCCGGCCCGGCGAGCGCGGACGCTGTTGTGGCAGATCTGGGAGGCGAAAGCACGCATCGCTCGCAGCCGTCAGGCGTCTCGCAGGGCTCTCGCGCGAAGGGCTGGATTCGCCCGACCTGGGCACGTATCCTCGGGCCCCGTCATGCTTTTTACCCCTTGCACACGCGAATCGGTTGTCAGCCTTCCCCGCTTGCTCCGCGCGCTGCTTGCGGTGGCGTTAGCCCTCGGCTGCGCGCAGTGCATGTGGCTGGACGACTTCGACAAGTTCAAGATAGGCGACGCGGGCGCCGTCGATGCTCGAACCGGCCAGATGACGGCAGATGGAGGGCCCGCCGATCGCTGTCGCGACGTGAACTGCGGCAAAATGGACGCCGAGTGCGTGCGCGGCATGTGCGATCCGGAAACAGGCGAGTGCAAGGCCGTCCCAGTCGCAGATGGTCAGAGCTGCTTCGACGGCAATGCGTGCAGCTCGGGCGACGTCTGTCGCGCGGGCGAGTGCGTCGGCGAGCCGATCGACTGCTCCTCGTGGGACCTGGAATGTAGCCAAGGCATGTGCGACCCGGCGACCGGCGCGTGCGTGTTCGGGCCCGGCATGAGCCAGGCCTGCGACGACGCCAACGCCTGCACGAGCAACGACCGCTGCAGCGATACGGGCGTGTGCCTGGGCAGCAACGTCGCGGCAGGCAGCCCGTGCAGCGACTTCGAGGATTGCACCGGGACGGCCGACAAGCCCGATCAGTGCGACGACAACGGCAAGTGTCAGCGCGGCGCGTCGTTGCCGGCGGGTACGAGCTGCGACGACGACAACGAGTGCACGACGTCGGACCGCTGCAACACGAGCGGCCGCTGCGATGGCAGCGCCACGCGCGAAGGTCAGCCGTGCCGCACGGCCTGCACCTCCAACACCACGTGTCGAAACGGCGATTGCGTCCCGCCGGCTGACAGCGCACCGGCGTACGACAGTGGCTGCGTGCTGAACTTGTGCGGCAGCACGCGCATCTGCCAGGAGGACTGGCGAAACGACCGCGTGTGCCAGTGCGGCTGTGGCTACGACGACGCGGATTGCGACGACGCGTGCAGCCCGCGCATGTGCGTCAATGGGGCGAACCACAAGGCCGCGCGCTGGTGCGACCGAGACGGCAAGGCCATCGGCAACTGTCCGGACAGCTTGAAGGGCGACGGCAAGTGCGACTGCGGCTGCCAGTTCACCGACCCGGACTGCGAAGGCGGCGCGTGCTGCTCAGCCACGGGCGAGGCGGGCTGCGACAACGCGTTCGTGGAAGCGTGCGTCTGCCAGCACGAGACGAACCCCGACGAGGAGTGCTGCACCGGCAGCTGGACGCAGCGCTGCGCCGAGCTGGCCGTGAGCCTCGGATGCGCCGTCTGCCCGTGAACGGCGAAGCGGCCCGAAGCGCCCGCTGGTAGCTCAGCCAGCGGGCGGCGTACCCAGCTCAGACCTTGCTGGACTTCGTCGGCAGACCGAGGCCGAGCTTCGACATCTGCACCGCGATGTCGAACAGGTAGTGATAACACTCGGCGTGCGTCTTGGCCTGGACCCAGTCCTTGCCCCAGACGTACACGCCGTGCTTACGCACGAGCACCGCGTGCGAGCGCGGATTGGCCTCGATGGCGCGCGCCATGCTGTCCGCCAGATCGCACTCGTGTGCGGTGTTCTCGATGATCGGCACGGTCAGCCGGTCGTAGTAACCGTGGCCCTCGATGCCCTTGATCATCTCGATCTCGGTGCATTCGAAGTGCTCGCCGTAGAGCAACGTCACGAGCGTCGCCGGCAGCGCATGGCTGTGCAGCACCGCCCCCGCGTTGCGCAGCCGAAAGGCGTTGAAGAACAGCGGCTGGCAGGCGCTCGGCTTCAGGCCGGCGCTCTCGGGGTGCGTGAGGATGTCGCCCTGTTCGTTCAGCACGTACAGATCGCGCTCCTCGATGCGCTCCTTCTGCACGCCGCTCGGCGCCAGGTACACGCGCCCATCCTGGCGAATGCTGATGCCACCGCCCGTGCCCGACACCCAGCCGTGCGCGTAGAACTGCCGGCACAACTCGACGATCAAAGCCTGAGGCGTCTTCGACTGTTCCATGGGCGCGGTGTAGCAGCCGGAGGACCGCGGGACAAACTGACGATCAGGCGGCCGGGTCCTGCTTCTGTTCTTCCAGCAGGCCGAGGCCGATGGCCATCGCTTTACGGGCGCGCTCGAGTAGCTCCCCGTCGCGGCTGATCCGCGCCTGGGCGCGGCTGAGGGCTGCAGACAGCTCCGTGCTGCGCGCGCTCAGCTGATCGCGCTCCTCGGACACGCCAGACAGCCGCGTCTCGAGGGTCTGGCGCGCCTTTTCGGTCTCCTCGTGCTGCTCCTCGAGCAGCGCGAAGCGCGCCTCCGCATCCGACAGCGACTTGCTCAAGCGGCCGACTTCTTGACGGTTCTTCTCGGTGAGCGCCGCGACCTCCGCCGCGTGCTGCCGGTTTTGCTCGTCCCGCTGCGCGGCGTGCTCCGCGCGCAGACTCTGCTCGGTCTGCGCCAGCTTCTCGCCATGTGCGGTGGTTAGCTCGTCGCGCAAGCTCTCGAGCGCCTCGTTGTGAGACGTCGTGAGCGACTCGATCGCGCTGATGCGTTCCTGCTCGGCGCGGTCGGTCGCGGACTTGAGCGCCACCATGTGCTCTTCACGCAGCTCTTCCAGCTCGTCGGCGTGCTCGCGCTGCAGCTGTGCGAGGGCGGCCGCGTGCTGCTCCTTCGCGCTCTCGAGCGCGCTCGCGTGGTTGCGCTCGCGCTCGGCTTGCTCCGCGGCGTGGCGCGCGTTCAAGTCCTCGAGCGCGCTCGCGTGCTGCTGCTTCAGCTGCCCGAGCTCGCTCTCGTGCTGAGAGCGCAGCTTCGCCAGCTCTTGCGCGTGCAGCGTGGCGCGCTCCTCGAGGTCCGCCTGCTGCGCGACGCGCAGCTCGTCCAACGTGGCGCTCAGCTCCTTGACCTTGTTCTCGTTGCGCTCGGCGCGCGCCTTCGCGTCGTCCAGCCGCTTGCGCGCGGCTTCCTTGTCGGCCGTCAGCGCCGTCACGATCTCCGACTTCTTCTCCAGCTCGCGCTGCAGGTCGGAGCCCTTGTCGCGCGCATCCTGCAGCTCGCGCTCCACGGCCAGGCTGTGGTCGCTCGATTCGATCAGCTGCTTGTCGCGCGCGGTCACCTGATCGCGGAGGTCGAGAAGCTCGCGCTCCTTGCGGTTGAGCTGCTCGCGCAAGTCGAGCAGCTCGCGGCTCGATGCACCGCCCGTGCGCTTCGCACTGTCGAGCGCTTTTTCCGCACTCGTGGCGCGCTGCTCGGCCTGAGCCGTGCGGCGCTCTGCCGCCTGGACCTTCTCTTCCGCCGCCGCCAGCTCGCGCTTGTAGCGCTCGATCTCCGCGGCGTGCGCGGCTGCCTGGGCCGCCGACTCCACCACCGGGGGCTGCGAGCGACCGCCCGCAGGCGCGGGCACCGGACGCATGCTGAGGACGGGCTCGCGGCTGGTGAACGCGCCCGAAACGGCCGCGAACGCGACCGGCGCGGCAGCCACCGGCTGCCCGACCGGCAGCGCGGAGTCGCTAGGCAGCGAGTCGTGCTCTTCCTGCTCTGCGTCGAGCGCAGAGTCGGCCGCGGCTTCCAGCGCGGCGAGGTCATCGCCGTCATTCAGCGCGTCGAGGTCGTCCGCGTGCGGAGCGCCGTTGCCTGCCTGCTCGCCATAGCCACGCACTTCCACCTGCTCATCGCCGCGGGGCGCGACGCGCACGTTGTCGGACGCTTCGTCTTCCGACAGCACGATCACGTCGTCATCGACGACAGAAAACGCCTCTTCGATGTCGAGCGCGGCCGCCTCGGCCTCGCTGACCGTTCCGTTGCCGGCGCCGTTGCCGTTGCCGTTCGCCGGCACGAAATTGCGAATGCGATCCAGCAAGTCTGCAAACGCGATGGGCTTGCGCACGTATTCGTCCGCGCGCGTGCGCAGCTTCTTGTGCTGCTCGAAGGTCTCCTGATCCACCTCGCTCGACATGATCACGAGCGGAACGTGCTCGAGCTCGGCCATCTTCTTGATCTTCTTGCAGACCAGAAAACCGTTCATGCCGGGCAGCTCGATGGTCAGCAGGATCAGGGCGGGCGGGTTTGCGGTCGCGAGCTCGAGGCCGGACGGGCCATCACCGGCCACATCCACGGCGAGCCCCATCCGCTCGAAATTGCGCTTCACCTCATCGGCGAATGTCGCGTCACTCTCGAAAACCAGAACCCGCTGACTCATCCGGATCCTCCGGGTGCCGAGAAAATACGCGGCACAGACACAACCTATCGGAAATTCGAGGATAGGTGCCGAGAATCGGGAGTGTCAACGATCGCAGCGCCGCCGCTGCAAATCGCAGGCTCAGTGGGGGAAACGCGCAGTCGCAACCAGCTTCAGCAACGACTGCTGGTCGAGGTCACCGGTGAATGCATACACGATGCCGTTATCCTGAACTATGGGAACCGTGTAGCCCTGTAGCGTGCGGTATGGAACCTCGCGGCCCGAGAGCCGCATGCGCTGCACGCCCATGTGCTGCAGCTGGGTGTCCGAACGCAACACCTGCTCGAGCGCGTGTGATGGCTTGAACATCACCACGGTCAACTGGCTATCGCCGACGCGATAGTAGAGCTTGGCGGCTTGGTTGTTCCCGACCTGCGACATGCGGGCGCCTTCTAGATGCACGCTCGGCTCTGCAAACTCGACACTGCGCACGCGAAAGCCGACCTTGTCGCGGAACCAACTCGTCGCCTTTTCCGGCACGGGAGTCGTGATCTCCGCGGGCAATCGGTCTTTGTGGCGGTCGATCACCTCACGCACGACGTCCAACGCTTTGGTCCCAGCGATGCTGGCTTCGGACGCGCTGCGGTCGGTGCCGACGAGCGCGCCCGTCACGAGCAGCACCGAGGCCGCCACGGCCATGAACGTCATCCACGTATGGCTCGTGGGATATTCGTCGGCGTCGTGCGGCACGCCCGACAGCGCTCGCTCCAAGTGCACGCGTAGGTACGCGGGCGCGGGCGCGGGCGCGAGCTGTCGGCATAGCTCCGACTTCAACGAGCCCATGAAGCGCCACTGCAGCGCACACCGTGCGCAGTGCGACAGATGACCTTCGAGCTCCAACGTCGCGCTGGGCGGGAGCTCCCCATCGACATAAGCAGACAAGTGCTTTTGGACCACACGGCAGTCCATCACCCCTGACTCCTCTCGCGACGATAGCTCGCGAGCGCAATCGTCTTGGCGTCTTTCCGGGTGTCCTTCTTGGACTCGGACGACGCCGCCTCTGCACTGGATGCAAATAGACCGAGACTCTCGGCCTGCTCGGACAATCGCTCCTGCAACGCCTTGCGAGCGCGATGCAGGCGCGACATCACCGTGCCGATCGGACAACCGATCACCTCGGCGATTTCCTTGTAACTGAGCTCTTCGACGTCGGCCAAGATGACCACCGTCTGATGCTCTTCAGGCAACTGCGCGAGCGCAGCCTGAATCTCTTTGGCGAGCAGCGGCGCGATGGCGACACCCTGCGGGTCGAGCAACGCCTGCAGCGGACCGCGGCCGAGCGTGGCCTCGGTGCCGGGCTCCTGCGTCATCGCTTCACCGGCCGATAGCTCCTTGGCGTTGCGTCGGTACTTGTTGACGAAGCCATTGAACTGAATGCGCAGTAGCCAGGCCTTCAAATTCGTCCCGCGCTCGAAACGCTCGTAGAAGCGCAGCGCCCGCACGAAGGTGTCCTGAACCAGGTCCTCGGCGTCCGACTGGGAGCGGGTCAAGCGCAGGGCATGGGCGTACAGGCTGTCCAGGTGGACGAGGGCCTCTGCCTCAAACTCTCGCTGTTTTGCGCTCTTACGGGGTTTCAGCCAGTTCATGGCTAGCCAGCCTCACCCTCGCAACAGCGCGCTCGGCGATTCTATTCCGGGGCGCCATGTCTTGCTTACATCTACCCCAACTTGGGGCCAGCGCACCGCACGCGGCGCTTTGCCAAAGCCGGGGATTTCGGCACGATCAGACTAACCATGGGCTGGGCCGAAGACCAGACCGAGCTGCTCGCGCGGCGCCTGCACGGCATCACGGACGCATCGGTTCGCACCGCCTACTTGCGGCATACCTTGCTCGGCATGTCCAGCGAGCAGGTCGCCGAGGTGCTCGTGGTCGCTCACGCGTTTGCCGAGGCGAAGAGCCCCAGGCACGCGAACCTGTTCGCCGCGCTCAGCCTGGCGCTCGCCCACCCGAGCTGCGATGCGCTGCGCCGGGCAGCCTCGGAGCGCCTGCTCGCGCGGGACGAGCGCCAGCTGGCACGCGGGCTGCTGCAGGCGCCCGTCGAGGATGGAGAAGACGCGCTGCGCGTGCCCGACTTCGGCATGGGGCGGCCGGTGACGCTCGGCGAGCGCAAGAGCCTCGCAAGGCGCAACGACCGCGAGTGGATCGCGCGCGTGATCCGCGACCCGCACCCGGACGTGATGCGCATCTTGCTCCTGAACCCGCGGCTCACGGAGACGGATGTCGTGCGCTTGTGCGCGCGTCGGCCGGTCGCGAGCGAGGTGTTGCGGGAGGTGTTCCGCTCCGCGCGCTGGATCGTGCGCTATCCCGTCAAGGTGGCGCTCGCGCTCAACCCGTACACGCCGCTCGACGTGGCGCTGCAGCTCGCGCCGCTCCTGCGAGACCAGGATCTGAAGCGCGTGCTCGACGCGGCCGATCTGCCCGAGGAGCTGCACGCCGCGTGCAGACGCCGCTCCTCGTATCCGGGCGCGCTGCACTGAGCGTCACGCGGACTTCAGACGATCGCGCAAGGTCGAGCGCGGGATACCGAGCGCGCGAGCCGCCGCTGCTTGATTGCCCGCGCACTGCGCAAGCGTGCGAATGATGGCCTCGTGGCTCAGCTCCCGCGGCTGTTGCCCTCCGCCCACCCGCTCGAGCGCGCGCTCCACGTCAGGGAGCTCGATGCAGCTGCCAGCAGCAGTGGCGGCCACGCTCAGCACGTTGCGCAGCTCGCGCACGTTGCCCGGCCAGCCGTGCGCCGACAGGCGGGCCAGCGCTTCCGGGCTGATGCTGCGCGGCCCGAGCTCGCGGCTGATCTCGGATAGAAAGCGCTGGATCAGCGCGCGTAGATCCTCGGGTCGCGCCCGCAGCGACGGCACGTGCACGACGGCGCGCGCGATCCGATAGAACAAGTCCTGCCGGAACGTCCCCTCCACCACCATGCGCCGCAGGTCGCGATGCGTCGCGCAGACCAGGCGCACGTCCACGTGCATGCTCGACTCGCCGCCCACGCGCCGGATCTCTCCGCTCTCGAGCACGCGCAAGAGCCGCGCTTGCAGCTCGAGCGGCAGCTCACCGATTTCGTCGAGAAACAAGCTGCCGCCCTGCGCCTGCTCGAACACTCCGCGATGCCGGTTGGCCGCTCCCGTAAACGCGCCGCGCTCGTGGCCGAAGAGCTGCGACTCCACGAGCTCGCGCGTCAGGCCGCCCGCATTGATGGCCACGAACGGTTGGCCGCGACGCGCGCTGTGCTCGTGCAGCGAAAGCGCGAGGCCTTCTTTTCCCGTCCCGCTCTCGCCCACGATCAACACGGGCCACGGCAGGCGCGCGACGCGACGCAGCTCGCTCAGCACTTCGAGCATGCTCGACGACTCGGCGATCATGCGCGGTCCGTCCGCGCGCGCATCCGAGCGCTCCGCGACCTGCAGTTCCGTGCGGCCGACGCGGATCTGCGCACCGGCGACCAGCAGCGCCGTGTGCACGCGCACGCCATTGACGAACGTGCCGTTGCGGCTGCCCAGATCGCGCGCCAGTAAGCCAGCATCACACGGCTCGAGCCGCAGGTGCCGTTCGCTGACGGCGGCATCGCTCAGCCGCACGTCGTTGTCGGGTGAGCGACCGAAGTGCACCGGCAGCTCCGAGAGCTGGACCTTGCGCGCGTCCGCACCGCGCCCGACCAGCACCTGCAGCTCCGAGGCTGAGCAGCGTGGATGGCTGAGGATGTCGGTTCCGGTCGATCGCCCTGCCCCCTCCAGCTCGACGCGGCGCAGCTCGTGGTGACGGCCGAGTGGCACGCCGCGGCCGAGCGGCAACGGATACTCCACCACGCGCTGCCGCCGCCCCGCGGACACGTCGAACGCGATCACGGTGCCACGGCGGCGCAGCAGCAAGAAGTGACGTTCAGCGACCTCCGGATCCTCGACCGCCACGTCGCAGCTGAACGCGCGGCCCACCTCCAGGGCGCGTGAGCCGAGTTCGTAGCGAGCGAGCAACGCTCCGGCGCGATAGAGCTCGAGCATTTCCATGGCCCAGAGATTCGGCCCCGGTGCGCGGCAGTTGTTCCTCTCTTGCCACAGGCGCAGCGCGCCGCCACGGCTCGCTTGAATCGGCGAGAGCCCGCAGCTAAGGTCGCGGCCGTGTCATCGGACCTGCGCCATACTCCGCTCCACGCTGTCCACCGCGAGCTCGGCGCACGCATGGTGCCGTTCGGCGGCTGGGACATGCCGGTCCAGTATTCCGGCGTGACGGACGAGCATCAGGCGGTACGCCAAGCGCTCGGGCTGTTCGACGTCTCGCACATGGGCGAGCTGCACCTCGAGGGCGCGGATGCGGGCGGGCTGCTCGACAGCCTGGTCACGAACGACATCGCCAAACTTCCGGTCGGTCGCGCGCTGTACACCGTGGCCTGCAACGAGCGCGGCACGATCCTCGACGACCTGATCATCTACCGCCTGGCCCAGAGTCACTATCTCGTGGTGTGCAACGCGAGCAACCTGGACAAGATGCGCGCGCACTTCGCACAGCACGCGGCCGGCCGCTGTCAGTTCAGCGATCGCTCGGACGAGACGGCGCTGCTCGCGCTGCAGGGTCCGCGCGCGGCGGAGCTCGTGCAGGTGCTCGGCGCGGTGCAGCTCGCGGCTCTGCCCCGCTTCGGTGTGACCGAGGGTGAGCTCGCCGGCATCGCCGTGCGGGCTGCGCGCACCGGCTACACCGGCGAAGACGGCTATGAGCTGTTCTGCGCTGCGGAGCATGCGGTGGCGCTGTGGCGCGCGCTCATGCAGGCGGGTCAGCCGCTCGGCCTCAAGCCCATCGGGCTCGGAGCGCGCGACACGCTGCGCCTGGAGGCGAAGCTCGCGCTGTACGGAAACGAGATCGACGAGACCACCTCGCCGCTCGAAGCGGGCTTGGGCTGGGTGGTCAAGCTCGGCAAGCCGGGCTTCCTCGGACGCGACGCGCTGCTCGAGCAACGCGAGCAGCCGCTGCCGCGCAAGCTGGTGGGCTTCGAGATGCTGGGGCGCGGCATCGCGCGCCATGGGCACCGCATCCTGGACACCTCGGGGATGGCGGTGGGGCATGTAACCAGTGGTGCTCCAGGGCTCAGCGTCGGAAAGAACATCGGACTAGGGTATGTTCCGCTGGCGCTGAGCGAGCTCGGGACCGAGATCGAGATCGAGATCCGCAACAAGCCGATCGCAGCGCGAGTCTGCGCTACGCCCTTCTACAAACGCGCGTGAGCTGAACCTATGGCGAACTATCCTGCAGATCTGAAATACACCAAAGACCACGAGTGGGCCCGCGCCGAGGCAAAAGGTGTGCGCGTGGGCATCACTGAGTTCGCCGTGGAGCAGCTGGGAGACGTGACGTTGGTCGATCTGCCCGCCGTCGGCACGAAGCTCACGGCGGCCGGTCACTTCGGTGACATCGAGTCGGTGAAGGCGGTCAGCGAGCTGTTCGCGCCGCTCAGCGGCACCGTGCTCGAGGTCAACACGGAGCTCGCGGATCATCCGGAGCACGTGAACGAAGCGCCTTACGAGAAGGGCTGGATGGTGCTGATCGCGCCGGATTCGCCGCAAGACGTCGACAAGCTGCTGGACGTCAAGGGCTACCAAGCCCTGCTCGAGAACCTCGATCACTGAGTCGAGTCGAGGAATCGCGCTTTGACCCAGCCCAGCGTCACCGATGTCTCTCCGCAGCGTGAGCAACGCGCGGCCAACAAGAAGTCGCGCCTGCTGATCGTGCAGGTCGTGCTGACGCTCGCGGCCTTCGGCTTTCTCTTCTACAAGGCCGACATCCCGCAGCTCGCGCGCGCGTTCAAGGAAGCACCGTGGTGGAGCGTGCCCGGCGCGACCTTGATGCTGCTGGCCGTGATGTTCGCGGGCACGTTGCGCTGGCACTTGCTGATGGCGAGCTACGGTGCGCGCAGCATCCCGCCGCTCACGTACCTGTTTCGCCTGCAGCTGATCGGCCTGTTCTACAACATGATGCCGGGCGCCGTCGGCGGCGACGTGTTGCGCGGCGTGGTGTCGCGGCATGCGTTCGGGCCGCAGGGCATGGGTGCCGGGCTGACCGTGGTGCTCGTGGAACGCGTGTTCGGCCTGTTGGCGTTGATGCTGCTCGTGGTGTCCGTGCTCGCGTTTCACCCTGTGCGCGGGCTGGCGCTCTCGCCCTGGGTGTTCGTGCTCGGGCTGATCGGCAGCGTGGGATGCCTGCTTGGCATCGCGCTCGGCCGGCGCATCGCGCCGCACTTACCGAGCTTTCTCGCGAAGCCCGCGAGCAGCTTGCCCGAGCTGAACGCGCCGTTTGCGTTCGTGCTCGCGCTCGGCATGTCGATCGTGAATCAGACCTTCGTGGGCCTGATGGGTCACACGGCCATCGGGCCGCTCGCCGCGCAGGTCGGAGCGCTCGACTCGCTCGTGCTCTCGCCGCTGGCGTTCGCGGCCATCTTCTTTCCGCTGACCGTGGCCGGCGCCGGGACGCGCGACGCTGCCATGGTCGCGCTCTATGGTCTGCTCGGGGTCCCGCAGGAGACCGCGCTCCTGGCCTCGCTCGAGATCCTGGTGGCGTACATCCTGGTCGCCGCTCTCGGCGGCGGGCTCAGCCTGATCACGCCGCTGCGCGAGACGGCGCAACCGGCGCGCCAGCCACCGTCGACGCCGCCTGATCAGGGCGCAGTGGTGGTCGCGCCGCACTTGATCGGCGACGACGTGGAGTTGACCGCGCTCACGCACTCGAAGAACGAGTCGAAGTAGTCGGCGAGCGCGCTCTGCGCCTGGGCCACGGGATTATCGAACGTCGCCGGCTCCGCGAGCGCGTGAAACGGCGGCCGCACGGGCGCTTGATAGTTGTGACGACCACTGGCCGAGAGCAGCAACGCGTGGTCCGCCGGGTCGTACACGCGCAGGAGGCGCGTGACGCGATCGTTTTCGATCACGAAGTTGCCGGTGACCGGATCGCCGCTCGTCGCGGTGTACGTGAACAGGTCGCCCACGTAGCGCGCCTCCGCCGAGAGCAACAGCGCGCCGAGCGATACGGCCAGCGCCTCGGTCGCGAGGTTCGCGACCGTCTCGTCGTCCTGCGCCATCAGCAGCAAGACGTTGACGGGTGCGCGCCGCAGCGCGGGCGCGTACGCAGCGGGCTCACCGCGACCGAGCAAGGTCTCGAACAGCGCGAGCTCCGGCCAAAAAGCCGGCGAGTCGCGCTCGTAGTCGATGTTCTCCGCGCTGCGGCCGACGAGCTGGGCCAGGCGCCCGAACAACGCCTCTTGCGTGGCCCCGAGCCAGAAACCCTGGCCGACGAATGCACCAGCGCCGACCAGCGCGAGCGCCTGCAGCTTGGGCTCGAACGGTGCGAGCATGACGCCCATGGCGGCGCCGAGGTCCTCACCCACGAAGCCGATGCGCCGCGTGTCGAGCTTGCGCGCACCCGCGGGGCCGAGCTCCGCGAACGCGGCCAGGTTGCCCTCCTCGAGGAAGCGCACCAACGTCATGAGATCGACAACACCCTGGCGCAGCGCGTCCCGCACATAAAACGGGTGGAACGGGACGAGCATGCCCTGCGCGTCATCCGCGCCGTAGAAGTCACCGGGCTGATCGCCGAAGCGATCCGGGATGTTGCTGCCGGTGAAGCGGTTCTTCGTGTCGACGCTCTGCGTCGACTCCGAGCGCGCGCGCAAGCCCTGAAACGGCGCGTCGATCGCGATGAGCGCGATGTTGCGGCTCGCGAGCGCGTTCGCGATCAACGCCGCATCGCTGCGCTCGTGACCGCGCTGGTGCTGATAGATCACCACCGGCGCCGGCTCGCTGCCCTTCGGCAAGAACAACGTGAAGGGCACGTCTTCGCTGCGCTTCTGCGAGAGCATCCCGGTCTCGTCGCGCGTCCACACGCCGTGCACCTTGGACGTCGCCGACACGAAGCTCGGTGAAGGCAGGTTGCCGTGGATGATCGCGGAGAGCTGATCGTGCGGCGCCGCCGTCGGCAGCTCCGGCTTACCTAGCGCTGCGTCGAGCAGGGGCCCCTCGATCATCAAGAGCCCCGTCGGCACCGGTGCACCGCGCGCGCGCACGTTGCGGCGCGCCGCTTCGAGATCGGCGCTCGCCGACTGCACGCGGAACACGGCCATCGCCACGATGTCCTCGCGCGGAGTCTGCGAGGGCGTCTGCGGCTTCACCAGGGTCTCGAGCACGGGCGTGTATTCCGCGCGCGCTTGCAAGAGGCGCGCGTCCGTCAAGCCCGTGCCGTCGCGCACCGCGGCGAACTCGAGCTCCGGTGCGAGCGGCACGCCCTTGCGATCTTTGACGCGGCGCGTGACGACCGCGGCGTAGCGGCGGCCCGGAGTGAGCGGATGTCCGAGCGCCGGCCGCAAGGCGAGGCGGCCCAGCTTCTCGGACCACTGAATCTCCACGCGTACGCGCTGAAAGGCCTCGGGTGACGCGCTGTCGGCGTCGATCAGGAAAACGCTCGCTCGACTGCCCACGGACTCTTCGGCGGTCTGCGGCAGGGTGTCCTCGTCGAGCGAGCCGCCCTCGATGAAGAAGTAGATCGGCGTGGCCACGCCGAAGCCATCCAGCTCGGGCAGGCTGTCGCGCAGGCTGCGCATGTAGTCGGTGTTGCTCGTGCCCTGGGGCAAAGATCCGAGCGCGATCTTTCCTTGCTGATTCAGGTACAGGTCGTCAGGCCAGGGGATGGCACCGAAGTCGAGCGCGGCGCCTTGCGGGCCGGGCTCGAAGCGCACGTGTGTACCCAGCGTCTGTTCCACCGCGGCGTCGGTGGGACGCGCGAGCAGCGCATCACCACCGGTCGACTCCGCGCAGGCTGCAGCACCCCACAGTACTCCAGCTGCGATGCGCCAGATCCGGCGCATGCCTCCACTCCCTCGACGCCGAAAGCTCGTCCGGGCCAGCACTGGCGCAAGTGCCTCTCCGCCACGATGGGCGTGCCCGTCCCAACGTCTGCCCAACTGAGTAAGCAAGAGGTCAACTCCGACTTCACACGTAAGTAACCGCAGATGCTGGCATGTGAGGTCAGAGGTAGCAACCCGGCGCATGGCGCGCGGCCGCGTGTGCCAGCCTTGGCGCCCCTGGCGGGCGAGCTTTCGCACGCGCCCGAACGATTCTCGTGCAAGGATTGTACGGTGGTAGCAACGCGCCACAGGTTCTCCCACATTCACGCCTCGAAGCACTTGCGCTGCCCAGGGTGGTGAGCGAGACTGCTTTTTACTGACGCGAGGTCAGCGCCAGCGCTCTAGCCAATCGGCAAGTTCAAGCCCCACAGGCAGAGCCCACGGCAAAGTGCCCATCACGTGCTCATTTGGTGCTCAGCAGGTAAACGAAGCGCCGCTTAATCGGCAAGTCGGCAAGTTGCATTCGCTAAGAAGTCGAGGGTCGTCGCGGGGTTGCGGCGACATCGCAGAGCACTGGTAACGCAGGATCTCTCAACCGGGGCCAGCCGGGGTGTTGAGGCCAAGAAATGCACACGGAAACGAGGCATCGGAGATCCGACATGCACCGAATGACGTGGGAAGAGATCTGTAGGAACGATGAGTTCCGAGGTCGCTGGATCGCGATGGATGAGTGCCAGTTCGACGAGTCGACAGGTCGTGCAACCGAGGGACTCGTGGTGGATGCGGATGATGATCTGGCCGAGCTCTGCGCACGTATTCGAGAGTCAGAACGCACCAACTGCTCGATCTTGTTCGCCGGTGACGAGCACTCCAACTATCGCCGCAGCGTTCCCAGAGTGACGGTGAACTGAAGCAGTAGTTTCGGCACGCATCTGCGCTGTGCCGCGCTCAGCCCATCGACAACTCCGCTACGACGGCCCGCGCAATCTCACGCGCTCTCTCGAGCTCGTCTGCCTTCAAGCTCACTGCGCCAACAACGGCGTGTCCACCGCCACCGTAGCGCGCGCACAGCTCCGCGATGTTGTGAGTCCGTGGAACGGGCGCCCAGGGATTGCTGCCGACCGACACCTTGGAACGCGCGCGACCCGCAGTCACCGCTACGCAGTAGCGGCTGTGGGGAAAGAGCCAATACGGGATGAACTTGTTGTAACGATCATCGCCGGAGCCAGCGAGATCGAAGAACACGACTCCGTCGCGCTCCACCGCTCGCGTCTTGATCACCTCACACGTCTGCGCGTGCGCCGCTAGTAGCGGCGCGAGCAAGCTCTGCACGGAGTCCTCGGCGACCAGCTCTGCCACGCCGCTGCCAGCGGCAAGGCACGCGATGCGCGGCGCGAGAAATGCATCGTCTCCGTGCACCTCGATCACCGTCATGAGCTGCAGCGCAGGATCCGCGAGCTCGACCGCTTCCTGCGCGCTGCTGAAGCCCGCGGTGTCGATGATGTGCGCCCAGCGCACGAGCTCGGGGTGCACGTCCAGCTCGACGCCGAAGCGCTCGCGCGCCACGTCCAGCACGAGCTTGCTGCAGGAGCCGTAGCTCGGGTCGAAGAACTTCTGCCCGGAGCGATCGGCCTCGAAGTGCGCGCGCTCGGCGTCGCCCACGATGCCACTCAGGTGATGATCGAACCACCAGCTGAGCTTGTCCGACACGCTGTAGCGGAAGTCGACGACGGCGTTGATCTCGCCGCTCAGGATCTTCTCCGGCACGTGGGAGCCGCCCGGTTGATGATCGAGCCCGACGTAGCGGAAGCTGAGCTCGTCGCGGAGGAGGCGCTGCAAGAAGCGCGTCAGCAGCGCGGCCGAGGTCATGCCGTCGAAGCAATGGCCGTGGTAGCCGATCACGATGTTCTTCATGGGGATGCTCGTTGCAACAGCGCGGCCGTGACGTTTAGCACGAAGCGCTCATCCGACAGGTACTCGGGCCGCGCCACCCCCAGCCGTCCCTCGATGTGCCGGGCCAGCTTGGCAAACAGCTCGTGGCGCACCGCCAGCGGCAGCCGCTCGCGGCGAAACGCCAGCCCGAGCATGGCGTCGCGCTCGGGCGCCGTGATGGTGCGAGCCGCGTGCGCGAGCCAGGGCACGCTGACGAACGAGTTGTAACGGTCGCTCGGCGCCACGATCTCGGCCGGCCGCTCCGAGCGGCGGGTGCGCACGACCACCGTATCCGCGGCCATGTCGCCGAAGCGCCGAGCGCGCGCGTCACACAGCACGCTGACCGCGCCCACGAGATATCCGCCCGGCAGGATGTCCAGCACGCGCAGCAGGTTGCGGAGCGCGGCCTGGCCGAAGCCGATCGGCACGCCGCCAGCGCTGAGCACGCGGATGCGAAGCACGCGCTTGCCCACGGTCTGCCCAGCCCAGCGCCACTCGAGGAACGCGCCGTACCCCCACTGGATCGCGAACAGCGCGACGAAGTACAGCGCCCGCGCGAAGCCAGCCAGCACCAGGCCGAACAACGAGAACACCACGCTCGCCAGGGTCACGAGCCCGGCCATCACAGCCAGGTCGATCAGCCAGGCCAGCGCGCGCGACGCGAGCCCGGCGAGCTCGTATTCGAACACCACGTTCTCCGGGGTGCGGACGGCATGTAGGTCGCGCAGCACGCAGCCAGTATACTGGGCCGATGCGCGGCTTCGACGTGAACCGCTTCGTGCAGGAGCGCGGGCCCGACTGGAGCCGGCTCGAGGAGAGCCTGGCGCAGATCGAGCAGGGCGGACTCTCGACTCTCAAGCTCTCGGAAGCCCGCAGCTTTGCGCGGCTGTACCGGCGCGTGTCGAGCGACCTGGTGCAGGCGCGCGCGGCGCACGTCAACGCCACCATGCTCGACTACCTGAACGACATCGTGGCCCGCGCCTACGCCGTCGTGCACACCTCGCGACGTCCGCGCACGCGCAACCTGGCAGCCTTCTTCCTGCGCGACTTCCCCCGGCGCTTTCGACGCGAGTGGCGCGTGATCGCGCTCGCCGCGCTCGTGCTGTTCGCGGGCGCGGGAATCGGGGCGCTCAGCGTGGCAGGCGATCCATACGCGCTCGGCGCGCTGATCCCGGATGATCACCAGGCGTTCACGCCGTCCGAGCGCGTGCGGCGCGAGGAGCGCGAAGCGGGCAAGATGGCGGGCGACCGCGCGGCCGCCTTCTCGGGCTGGCTGTTCACGCACAACATGGAGGTGTCGTTCCTGGTGTTCGCCCTCGGCCTCACGTTCGGGATCGGCACCCTGGCGCTGCTGTTCTTCAACGGCGTGCCGCTCGGCGCGCTCGCGATGCAGTATCACGCCGAGGGCCAGGGCCTGTTCTTCTGGGCGTGGATCCTGCCTCACGGCGTGACCGAGCTGACCGTGGTCTGCATCGCGGGCGGTGCCGGGTTGATCATCGCGCGAGGCTTGTGGCTCCCGGAGCGGCTCACGCGCAGCAGCGCGGTCGCAAAGGAAGCGCGCAGCGCCACAGCGTTGCTCCTCGGCGGGCTGCCCCTACTCGGCATCGCAGGCGCAGTGGAGGGCACGATCAGCCAGCTCCACGCGCCTGCGCTCCCCTACTCGGCCAAGCTCCTGTTCGCTGCCCTGCTCGCTGCGGCCGTGTACGGCTTTTTGCTGCGCGCGGGGCGGAGCGCGGATGGCTCAGAACAGGTCGTCAGATGACTCTTCCTTGTCGCTCGACTCCGAGCCCTCCGACTCCTCGCTCGAGTCGCTCGACTCTCCGCCGCTCGATTGCGTCGAGAGCTTCGGCTCCTTGCCCTTGGACTTGAACGCGTTCCACGGGCTGCCGGTCTCGGAGTCGCCCAGACCCCACTCGCCCTTGATCACGTGGTCGCCGTTGGCCTTGTCGATCAGGTAGCGGAAGTAGCCGTGACCGCGCGACTCCTGCGCGCGATTGCTCACCAGCGACTTCTTTTCGGTCCACTCGAACTTCAGCAGATCGCCCTTGGCCTCGCCCTGAATCCGGCCGCTGCGCATCTCTTGCTTGTACTCGCCGACGACCGCGCTGCCGTTTTGCACCAGGTTCATCTCGCCGTACTGCGGCGAGAAATACACGCCGTGGAACGAGCCGCCCTCCGGCATGGGACCGGCCACGATTGCGGGCGCCGAGCTGCCGCAGCTCCACGCACCCAGCGCTGCCAACACCACGAGCACGGCGCTCGCACGCCTCACGAGACCTTGATCACGCATGCATTTCTCCCTGGGTAAAACGCGCGCTACGATAGTCGAGCGCGCGCGCAGCAGGCAATTATCCTTAGCCGGGGGCGGTGATTACGCATCGCCGCCCGACCATGGGCAGTAGTAGAGCGCCGGCTCGTGGCGCATCAGCTCGAGCACGCTGAGCTCCCCGAGCAGCCGCCACCACGGAGCGAGCAGCGCTGCGCGCATCCCTCCGAGGCCGAAGCTCGGTCGCGACGGCAGTCGGTAGACGCGCGCCGCGAGCGCCGCGGTCTGCGGCAGGCCCAGCAGGCTGTTCACGCTGGCCAGGGCGCGCGGCAGTCCGCCCAGCTCGTCCACCAGACCGCGCTCGCACGCGTCGGCACCGTTCCACACTCGGCCGCGCGCCAGCGGCTCGACCTCCTCGGTCGCGCGCCCCCGCCCCTGTGCCACCACCGCGACGAAGCGTGCGTACATCGCCGCGACGTGATCTTGCATCACAGCTTGTTCGCGCGCCGATAGCCCGCGGGCGATGGAATACATGTCCGCGCTCTCGGCCGTGCGCACCCACTGCGGGTGCACCCCGGCGCGCTCCAGCAGGCTCGCGACGTTTGGCTTGGCCGAGACCACCCCGATCGAACCGGTGATCGTGAGCGGCTGCGCCACGATCTTCTGGCACGCACACGCCAGGTAGTAACCGCCGCTCGCAGCAACTTCACCGAAACACGCCACCACGGGCTTCTTCTGCCCGAGCCGCCCGATCACGCGATGCATCTGCTCGCTCGCGAGGGCCGAGCCACCCGGCGAGTCGATGTACAGCACGACGCCCTTCACCTTCTGGTCCGTGCGCAGCGCATCGAGCGTGCGCGTCAGAGCGTGAGGCGTGAGCCCCGCGCCCATGCGCGTGGCCTCGTCTCCCATGATCGTGCCGCGCAGCGGAACGACCGCGATGCACGCGGGTTGCCGCATCGGACGCCACAGCGGCGCGCGGCGTGCCAAGTAGTGCGCCACGGGCACAGTGCGCCGTGCGGCCACTTCTTCAGTCGGCGGCGTCGGCTGCAGCAGGGCGGCGAGCTCGTCCTCGTAGCAGACCCCGTCGACGAGCCCCGCGGCGTGCGCGTCGTTCGCGAGCAGCAGCGCGCGCTCGAACAGCTGCGCGATCTGCTCGGCGTCGAGCTGCCGCGCCTCACGTAGCGCGCTCACTAGGGCGCCATGCATGCCCCCGAGCAAAGCTTCGAGCTGCTCGCGGGCCGGCCCGCTCATGGTGTCGCGCAATGCAGGCTCGGCTGCGCTCTTGTATTCACCGGCAGCGTGCGCCTCCACCGCGATGCCGAGCCGCGACAAGAGCGAGCGCACGTACAGCGGCGACGACGACAGACCGAGGGGACCAAACGAGGAGAACGGCGCCATGTAGATGCGATCGGCGGCGAGCGCGACGAACAGCTCCTTGTTGCCTCCACCCTGCGGCAGGTAGCAGACGACCTGCTTGCCGGCCGCGCGCAGGTTTCGAAACATGTCGCGCACGCTCTCACACATCGCCCATCCGGCCTCGAGCGTCGGCAGCCGAACGCACACGCCTGCCACATGCCGATCCGCAATGGCGAGCCGCACGAGGCGCTGGAGCTCCTCCAGAGAGCGCACCTCGGCAGGATCGTCGCTGCGCTCACGCAGACGGGCGAGCCATGTGTCGCGCCGCTGGAACGCGGACAGCCGCGCGCGCAGGTGCAGCGTCAGCCAGCGCGGCTCACCGCGCTGCCAGGCAAGGCGAGCTGCGAGCCAAAAGGGGGAGAACAGTAGACGCAGTAGGTTGCCGAAGAAGCGGAGCACGTGAGCCACGCTCGCTACCATACCCAATCAACCGCTCATTCGCCGCTCATGTAGCTCGGGGTATGCGGATACGCGGCGCATCCGCGTTGGCTACGCACGTCATAATTGTGGCTGCGATTCAGCTTCGATTATGATGGTGATGAACACGATGAGATTCGAGCGGGGCGCGCGCCGCCGCAGTCTCGACTAGTCCTTGCTGCACTCGACACCCTTTGATACCAACACAGACCGCTCGGTCGGTCTGTGCGCACGGCGCGCGGAGGAGTGGATGCCAGAACCGCAAATGGTGATGTTCGCAGAGGAGTTCCACCAGATCCAAGGCATAGTGGATAGCCTGGTGAGATCCTCGAACGCGAGCGTCGTGTTCATCATCGACAAGAACGGCCAGCTGATCGCTGCTTCTGGGGACTCCGATCACATCGACACGACCTCGCTCGCATCGCTCACGGCTGGCAACATTGCAGCCACTGGCGGCATGGCGAAGCTGCTGCGCGAGCGTGAGTTCACGACGCAGTTCCACGAGGGCGAGAACGCCAACATCCACATCCAGCTGGTGGACAATCGAGTCATCCTGGTCGTGATCTTCGACAAGAAGACGAGCCTGGGCCTGGTCAGGCTGCGTGTGAAGAAAGCCTGCGAGCAGCTCGGTGAGATCTTCCGCACCCTCGCGGAGAAGGCTCAAGGGCTCGGACAAACGCCGTTCGCCGAGATCACGGACGACGACATCGACAATCTCTTCAACGACTGACTGGCAAAGGTCGCATGTCTTTCATCAACTACCTCTCGCGTGAAATCAACTGCAAGCTCGTGTATTACGGGCCGGGTTTGTGCGGCAAGACAGCGAACCTCCAGTACATCTACAACAAGACCAACCCCGGTGCGCGCGGCAAGATGATCTCTCTTGCCACCGAGACCGAGCGCACGTTGTTCTTCGACTTCCTGCCGCTCGCGCTCGGTGAGATCCGCGGCTTCAAGACGCGCTTCCACCTGTACACGGTGCCGGGCCAGGTGTTCTACGACGCCAGCCGCAAGCTGATCTTGAAGGGTGTGGACGGCGTGGTGTTCGTCGCCGACTCGCAGATCGCGCGCATGGAAGCGAACCTCGAGTCGATGGAGAACTTGCGCACGAACCTCGCGGAGCAGGGCTACTCGCTCGACAGCATCCCGTTCGTCATCCAGTACAACAAGCGCGACATGCCGGGCATCGCGCCCATGGAAGAGCTGCGCCAGATGCTCAACGCCAATAACGTGCCGGACTTCGAGGGCGTGGCCGTGACAGGCGTGGGCGTGTTCGACACGTTGAAAGCCGTGGCGAAGCTCGTACTGACCGAGCTGCGCAAAGCGGGCGGCTGAGCAGCGCGCTAGCGCGGCTGGACTGCAGGAGCGCTGCGCGTTTCGCTCAGCTGCTCGAGCACCCGGCCGCGCAGCTCGCGCGCCACGTCGCTCGGCTCCGCGTGCTCCCGCTCCGCACGCGCCAGCGCTGCGTGCGCTTCGCTGTGCTCGCCCAGCTTCGCGTGCGCGAGCGCGCGCGTGAGAAACAGCTCCTGCTTCGCCGCGCCGGCGCCCACCTCGTGCTCGGTGCGCGCGAGCGTGTCGAGCGCCGCCTGCAGATCCTCGCCGTGATGCACCAGCGCGAGCGCCAGCTTGCGCTCCACGCCCGGCAGCGCGCCCACGCCTGACAACACGCGGCGGTACAGCGCGATCGCCCTCGCATGATCGTGTGCGGCGAAGCTGGCGTGCGCCGCTCCCAGCAGCACGCGATCCGAGGCCTTGGCGCCGAGCTCCTCGAGCGCCTCTCCAAACGCAGCCTGTGCGGCGCGCGCCTGACCACACTCGAGCAGCACCATCGCCTTGCGCGCGGCCACCTGACCCGGCGCCGCGAACAGGCGCATGCCGAGCGCGCGCCGGTAGCGTCGCTGCAAGCGGGCCGGGTCGCGCGCGGCGAGCAGCCGCACGCTGTCGCGATCGAACGCGGCGGCGGAGCGTGCCGCCCACAGCGGCGCGAGCGCGTATAGGGCGAGGAGCGGCGCCGCCGCGCACAACACCACCCACATCGGCTGCTCGCCGAAGTAATGCAGCGCAAAGCCGCCGAAGACCATGGTCGGCAACACGAGCTCGCGCGTGGCGCCGAACGTGATGCGATGCTTGTCGGACGAAGCTTGCGGCACTCGCTTCAGCGTACGGTGTCCGGTGATGTCAGGGCAACCGTGGTTGAGCGCGTCCTCGGGCTTGGCTATGGTGTGCAAATGCGATGCGTGTGCAGCGCGCTCTTGGCTCTATCGCTGCTCGGGAGCTGCGGCGCGGAAGACGCGCCGAGCGAACGCCACGAGATTACCGGCAGCGTGCGCGACGCGCGCTCAGCGGCTCCGATCGCCAAGGCCGACGTGAGGTTCGTGTCCGACACCCTCGATGAGGCCGGGACGACCAGCGATGGCGACGGGCGCTTCAGCCTGCAGGTCGACGTGCGCGAAGGCGTGATCTTCGGCACGGTGCGCGCGACGCGCGACGGCTACGGGCCATCCACCGCACGCAGCGTGTACTTCGATGGGCTGCCGGTAGTGGTCGAGTTGGAGCTTGCACCGCTCGCGCCCAAAGCCAGCGCGAGGTAGCGTCGCGCACGACGAACGGCTATACGCAGCCGGGATCTTCGCCGTGTCCGTGTCCTCCGCGCTCCAGCAGCTGTGTCGTGCGCTCGCCCTGTGCCTGATCGCGCTGCCCGGCTCGGCGCAGCCCGCGCTGCGCGGCATCACGGTCGGCCCGATCGAGTCCTCGCAACACCCGGGTCGCGGCTACGGCAGCGACAAGAGCCGCGAGCTGCTCGACGAGCTCGTGCGTCTCGGCGCCAACGCCGTGTCGGTCACGCCGTTCGGCCGCATCTGGAGCCTCTCCAGCACTCGGATCGATCCCAGCTTCGAGTGGCCGGTGGCGCACAACGAGCGCGCCGTTTCGCGCTTCATCGCCGACGCGCGTGCGCGCGGTCTGCGCGTGCTGCTCATCCCGCACCTGTGGGTCGAGACCGGGGGTTGGCGCGGCGATCTCGACCCGGGCAGCCCCGAGGCTTGGAGCGCGTACCAGCGCGAGTACCGCGCGTTCGTGCTGCGCTGGGCCGAGGTCGCGGCGCGCGCGGGCGCGGACATGTTCTCGATCGGCGTGGAGTGCAAGTCGTGGTCGGGGCGCTTCGGCCCGTACTGGAGCGCGCTGATCCGCGCGGTACGCGCGCGCTTTCCCGGTCAGCTCACCTACTCTGCCAACTGGGACGAAGCCGACGACGTGCTGTTCTGGGACGAGCTCGACTACATCGGCATCAATGCGTTTTACCCGCTCGCGCAGCACGACGGCGCGAGCTACGCCGAGTACGCCGAGGGCGCAGAGCGCGCAGTGGAGCGGGCCGGCACGCTCGCGCGCCAGCTCCACAAGCCCGTGCTGTTCGTCGAGCTCGGCTACACGACGCGCGACAACGCCGCGGTGAAGCCGTGGCTCTGGCCGGACACGATGCAGGACCTCACGCCGAATGAGTGGGAGCAAGCGCGCGCTCTGGCTGCGCTGCTGGGAGCGGCGGCCAGTCAGCCGTGGATCGCGGGCCAGTTTCTCTGGCGCTACTACGCGGATCTCGACGACGTCTCGCAAGAGGCGAGCTGGGGGTTCTCACCGCACGGCAAGCTCGCCGAGCGCGTGCTGCAGAACGCATTCGGCGTGCCCTGGGCGGCAGATGGCCCGGAGCACGCCGCTGCAACTCACGGCCGGATGATCACGCCGAGGCGGCTCGAGTAGTACTTGTCGAGCGCGCCGCCAGCGACGCGTGCGGTGCCGCGCACGCCCGGGTCGTCTTCCTGCGGATTGAGCGCCATAAAGTAGCGCTGCATGCCCGCTGCCAGCTCCACGGAGAGCATGCGCGTGACTGCGAGCTGGAACCCCAGCTCGGCTTCGATGCCGTTGCCGGTCGCGTGTGGAAACCACGCCTTGTCGGACAGCTCGCCGAGCGACAAGCCCTTCAAGAAGCCCGCGCGCAGCTGGACGCCGAGCTGCGGGATCAGCTGGTAGCGGCCCTCGAGACCCAGGCGCAGGAAGTTGTGGACGATGTCCGGCACCTCGGGATCGACGCCGTCGGCGTCAGTGAGACCGAACGCGTGCTGGCCGAAGCCCGCGACCGCGCCGAGCTCCAGCACATCGCTCACGGGTATGCGGCCGCGCAGACCGACGCCGAACGCGTGCGAGTTGGTCGAGAACTTCTGGCCTTGTTTGTTCTCGGACGAGACGCCCACCAGCATGTCGGCGCGCACGTCGAGCCCGATGTGCGCCGCGAAGCCACTCGTGAAGTGGGCCGCGGGGTACCAGTGGCCGTGCAGCGCGATGCTCGGACTCGGACCGAGGCTGTAGCCGCGCAGGCCCGGCAGCGAGTCGTTGTAGCCGAAGCTGCGCGTACCTACGCGCGCGCCCACGCCGAGATCGAACGCAGCCGGCCGCTTGGTCTCGGGCTCGTCTTGATCCGCGTGGGTCTCGAGCGCGAGCGCTTCGTCGTCGCGGCTCTGCTCGCGCTCCTCGCGACGTGGCGCGACACCGGGCGGAAGCTCGTCGTCGCTCTCCCTGACCGTGCGCTCGGGCTCACGCGCGCGCGTCGCAGCGCGCGGCTCCGACGCAGGCTCGGCGGCTGGCGCACGCCAGGGCGGCGACTTCGGCGCGGCGGCGACCGGCTCAGGCGCGACGGCGCGCGCGGGCGGAGTCGGCTCGTCGATGGCAGAAGCAGGGCCGCTGCCGCCCTCGGACAATGCGCCGCCGATCGCGTTCCAGAGCTTCTTGCGCAGCTCCTTCTCGATGCCGCCCTTGCCGGCTGCGATCGTCTGAAACTCGGCCGCGACCATGCCGTCCGAGCCGTTGTAGACGTGGATCGTGATCTGGGTCTTGCGCTTCACCACGTGCGTGCGGCCCTGGATGAATGCCTGCAGCCGCAGCTTCTTCGCGACGCGCACGCGACCGCTCTCGGTGTCGAGCTCCGCGCCCGAGCTCTTTGCGACCTGGGTCGCCTTCTTCGGTGGCACGAGCTCCACGCTGTGCTCTTCGAGCACGTCCACGACGGCACCGCGCACGAACTTCGCGCTCGGGCCCTTGAAATCGCTCACCACGACGCGCGGCTCCGCCGACGCGAGGGCCGGCCAGGCCAACACGACGAGACAGCCCAAACAACCTATCCAACTGCTCCGCATCAGCGGCCTCCGGTTTTGCCCACGGCGTTAGCCCAGTCCGAGAAACAAGCGATATCCGAAGCAGGCAGCGTGCCGCCAAGCGGCATCTTCGTACCGCACGGAGGAGAGTCCATGAGCTTCTGCACCAGCAAGCTCGGTGTGCCGTCGGTCGTGATCAGCACCTTGTCTTTGCAGACGCCGGTGGCGACCGGCTTGCCGATCAGGCGCTCTTCCACGTTGGGCGCGGCAAACTCCGTTTGCTCCACGCCTGGACCAGTGTGGCAGCCAGCGAGCGCACACTTGGCCTTCAAGAGCATCTGCACGCATGCAGGAGGCGTGCGGCTGGATGCTGAGGAGCCACCAGAACCACCCGACCCGCCGCTGGTAGTCGTTCCGGCTCGGCCGCCGCCAGCGTCTTCGACGCTGCCACCGGCCCCGCCGTTGATCAGAAATCCAAATCGTTCCGGATCCTGCAGATCACCTGCGCAGCTCCAGCAGAAGCCGAGCAGCAGGATGCTTCTCCATCCACGTCGCACGCCACGTCCTTTCGCGGAACCCGCGCCGCGCTATACCATGCACAGCGCAAACTTGGGCCAACCGGCTGAGCTTGCCGGGCGATTGGCCACGATTCAAGGGCGGTAAGGTACGTGAAGGTGTGTTTTTGTTGCGCTTTCGTGCCGGAGCAAGCGAGCTCAGCGAGAAAAGCGCAGTAAGTAGCTGCCCCAGGTCAGACCCGCGCCGACGCCGGCCACAGCGATGTCGTCTTCGCTGTTCCACGCGTCCCAGCGCTCTGAAAGCACGCTGCACGAGCCCGCAGCCCCGGTGTTGCCGAAGCGATCGAGATTGTAGAAGTGTCGCTGTTTAGGAACACCCGCGCTGCTGCACACGCGCTCCAGCATCCTGAGGTTCGCCTGATGCCCTACGAAACTGAAGGGCCGGCCGGGCACGCTGTGCTGCTTTTGCAGCGCCGTGACCATCGACGTCATGGTCTTGATGGCGAACTTCTGGACCGCCTGGCCATCTTGGTGGAAGAAGCCCAGCCGCGGCACCACGACCTTGTCTTGATTCGTCGGGTTCGAGCCGAGGCTATTGCCGAGAATCTGTGCGCGCCCGGGCACGCGCGTGGAAATGACCGCAGCAGTCGCCGCATCGCTCCAGAGGACGGCTGCGGTGCGATCGCGGTAGTCCACGCTCACCGTCAGCGTGTCCGGCGTGACGACCAGCACGTACTCCGGCATTCGCGCGGGGTCCATCATGGAGAACAGATACAGCGGCACGAAGAAGCTGGTACAGGCCGAGTTGATGTCGAACGACGGGGCCTCGATCCCGAGCCGCTGCGCGATGCAGCAGGCCTCCGCAGGCGTCACGAAGTCGCTCGCGGAGCTCCCGGAAACGACCATGCCTACGGCAGACGCCGGAATGCCTGCGCGCTCCAGCGCCATTCTGGCCGCGCGCTCCCCCAGCTCGGCTTGCGTCACGGTGCGCGCCTCGAGCGCAGCGCGCGGGTCGCTATTCTTTGTATGCTTGATGTAATCGAGGGACATTACGGTGCGGCGACTGCGGATGCCGACCCGGTCCATGATCCAGGCGTCGGTCGTCCCGATGTCCAAATCTTCGAGGAACTGGTTCGTGATCTCGTTGTCGGGGTGGCTGTGCCCAAGACCGTGCAGATAAAACGTCACCGGACCTCCCTCGGGAGAGCGTGTTCCGACAACTGGCGTCGGAGAACATTACCAATGTGGGGAATTATCAGAACTCTAGCGCCTTGCCGACAGGCAAAGCCGGCCGCGAGCCGATCGGTGCACCGTGCCGGGGTTGCGCTAGGCTTTGTAAGGGAGTGGCAGCCATGACGCCCTGGAATCTCAAAGCATTTCTGTTTGTAAGCAGCCTCGCAGCGGTCGGCTGCGCGGGCGCTCCAGCGCCGCCCGTCGCGTACGGTTACGTGAGATCCGACGCGCGCGCCGAGGCGCAAGCTCTCGAGGCCGCTCGCCGGCACCCGAATGCGCAGCCGCGGGTTCGTTCGGAATATCCGGAGCAGCAGCCGCCACCCCTCCCGCAGGGCACTTCGCTGCCGGCGCCCGCCTACGTCACACGGCGTACGCAGCCATCGCTAGCCGTGCCAACCATCGTCGAGCCCGTGTGGGATCACCACCGCCGCTACGACTACGCACCGCGCTACGGCTCCGCGTACGGCTACGATTATGGGTACTATTCGCCCTCCTACGCCTACCCTCGCTACGGGTTCGGGCTGAACCTCGGCTGGCGCTCGGGCTACGGCTGGAGCAGCTGGGGGCGGCCGTACTACGGGTACGGCGTCTACCACGACCCCTGGATCGGCCACCGGCACTTCGGCGGCCACTACGATCGTCCTCACCGCCACTTCAGCCACCACCATCACGGTGGCGGCTTCCGGCATGCATTGGACACGCCGCGCCTATCCGCCCCACGAGGCTTCAGCGGCTGGCATGGCGGCGGTCGCCAGCGCCTCGACGTGCGCGTCCGTCGATAGCGTCGATGGACCACTTCCTTCGCGCCTCACGCGACCGAAGTCTCAGAGGCGTCGGGTGGCAAAGCTGCCCCTGTGCGCCGCGGAACCCATGACCGAAAGCACGAAAACCGGGCAACTCCTGTCCATCGGAGCGCTGGCGCGCGCAGTCGGCGTGCCCGTCGAGACCTTGAGAACCTGGGAGCGCCGCTACGGCGTCCCCGCGCCGGAGCGCACCGACTCCGGGCACCGCCGCTATTCGATGGCGACACTCGCGCACCTGCGGCTGGTGCGGGCCGCGATCCATGGTGGGCAGCGTGCCTCGGCCGCGCTCAGCGCCACCGAGCCGGAGCTCCAGGCGCTCGTGGCGCAGCAAGCGGAGGGGCAACTAACCGCTGCGAACGGCGACGGTGCGCGCGCCAGTAGCCAGCCCCCGGCAGACGCGGCTGCGACGCGCGACGTCATCGCGCGCTGGCTCGAGCAGATCCGCCGCTTCGACGGACGCAGTCTCGATCGCGAGCTGCGCTCGAGCCTCGCTGCGATGGGGGCGCTGCGCTTTCTGCAGCAGCGGATGGCGCCGCTGATCGACGAGCTGGGCGAGCGCTGGAGCACCTCCCAGCTGGGCATCCGCCACGAGCATTTCGCGAGCGAGCGCCTGCAGGAATTCATGGGGCGGCATTGGCAGCCGCTGAGCGATGCCTCGACCGGGCCGGTCGCCGTGTGCGCGACGACGAGCGGTGAGCGCCACACGCTTGGCCTGCACATGGCCGCGTTCACGCTCGCGCTCAACAACGTCAGAGTGGTGTTCCTAGGGGCGGATCTGCCCGCTCAGGAGATCGCGCAGGCCGTTCATCAGCACGCGGCCAGAGCCGCCGTGCTGAGCGCAGCTCGAGGCGCAGACCACCTGCGGCTGCACGAGGAGTGTCGCGCGCTGCAAGGCGCGCTCGGGCACGACGCCTGCATCATCGCTGGCGGGGGCGGCTTCGAGCCGCCTCCCGCTGGGGTGCTGGGCATTTACGACCTGCAGGAACTGGATCAGTGGGCGCGCAAGTTCGCCCTGGGCTTCTCGCCGAACTAGCCAAACCTGTTCATAAACCGTTCAAATGCGGTTCAAGGGTTGCAAAACCCGTTCACTCGGCGCTATAGTGTTGTTCACAACCTGTTCGTCAGGTTCTACCTCCACGGGTGAACACATGCAGCCGATCGACCTGGACACCCTCGCCTACATCCGCCGCGTCAACAGCCTGCCCCCGCTGGCGCGCGCGGAGGAGCTCGAGCTCGCGAGCCGCGCGCAAACCGGCGACCACGCCGCGGGGCAGCAAGTCATCACCGCGAACCTGCGTCACGTGGTGCCCATCGCACTGCGTTACCGCCGCTACGGCGTGCCGGTCGCCGAGCTGATCGCCGAAGGCAATCTCGCGCTGCTGCGCGCGCTCGCCGGCTTCGAGCCCGAGCGGGGCCTGCGCTTTGCGACCTACGCCAACTACTGGATCCGCGCCGATGTGCTCGCCCTCATCCTGCGGCAGCGCAGCATGGTCGGCGGCGGGCGCGGCCACCTGCGCCCGAAGTTCTTCTTTCGATTGCGGCGCGAGCACGCGCGGCTGTGTGTCCTGCTCGGCGATCCGGCGAAGGTGCACGAGGAGCTCGCGGTGCGCTGGCGGCTCAGGCCCGAGGAGCTCAGCGAGATCCTCGATCGCCTGGAGCGACCGGACACCTCCACCGACGCTCCGGTCAGCGGCGATTCGCGCCTGTCGGTGGGCGACTGTCTGGCGAGTCAGGGGGTCACTCAGGAAGACGTGGTCGCACGCGGTCGCACGCAGGGCGATCTCGAGCGCGCGGTGAAGAAGGCAGCCGCCGAGCTCGACGCGCGCGAGCGCTTCATCCTGGAGCATCGCCTCATGGCGGACCCCGACACCGAATATTCCCTCGTGCGGATCGGGGAGCTGTTCGGCGTCTCGCGCGAGCGCGCGCGCCAGCTCGAGTCCCGCGTGAAGGAGAAGCTGCGCGCCAAGCTGGCCAGCCTGCTGGGACCCTCCGAGGTCATGGCCCACTTGAGCGCGGCCTAGGCGGCTTCGTCCGGTTTGCGGGGCGACCCGCCGAAGTGTGCTAAAGCTGCAGGCTCGCGGGCCGCCGGCTCAGGCCGTCGTTCCGTTGACGCTTGCACGCTGCGCATCAAAGAATGGCCAAGAAAATCGATACACTCGCCGAAGAGTCGCGTCGCGCGATGCTGGCGGTCGTCCAGATCCACGCCTACGGCTTCAATCACGCTGCTGTCGGGTCCATCCTCGACCCACGCTTCCTGGAACCCCAGACCTGGCGCGGCTCTGGCTTTCTGATCCGCGTGAACGGCAGGGACGGCTACGTGTTGACGAACGCGCACGTGGTTCGCAACGCGGCGAGCCTGCAGGTCATGTCGCTCATGACCAGCGAAGAGATGTTCCCCGCCGAAGTGGTCAGCATGGTCTCGTCGCTCGACCCGGACATCGCGCTCGTGCGGCTGACCGATGGCGCGCTCGATCACCTGCGCGGCCTGTGCAACGGGCACGTTCCGGATCTCGCGTTCGGCGATTCGGAGCAGGTGCAGCGCGGCACCGAGGTGAAGGCGATCGGCTACCCGTTCGGCATGATGGAGCCCAACATCTCGGGCGGCGCGATCTCGAATTTCATCGCGGGCGATCTGGAGAGCTCCGAGCGGCTCGTGACGGACGCGGCGATCAACCCGGGCAACAGCGGTGGTCCAGCCGTGGTGCCCGGCGGGCGTGCGATCGGCATCAACACGTCGGTCGTCGTGGATGCGGACAACATCGGCTTCATCACGCCCATCGAGTGGGCGCGCATCCTCTTGCCGCAGATGCTGGAGACGCACGACGCGCACCTCGCCGACATCGGCGCCATGCTGCAGCCGAACTCCGCGCCGAATGCGCGCTACCTCGGCTTGTCGCACGTGGACGGAGTGATCGTGATGCGCGCGCACCCGGGCGGCATGTTGGACCATGCGGGTCTGCGCCACCTGGACGTCGTCGTCGCGCTCGACGGCTACCCGATCGATCGCTTCGGCAGCCTGGTGCGCGACAAAGATCTGCGCCGCCGCAACATCTACGATGCCGTGCGCCACATCCCCGTCGGGCAGCAGGTGCGCATCGATTACGTGCGCGACGGCAAGCTCAAGCGCGCGAAGACGCAAGCCATCCCGGCCCCGCGCACCGACGTGCCCTCGCAGCCGCTCGTCGCGCAGCGGCGCTTCATCGAGTTCCACGGCCTGATCCTGCAGGAGCTGAGCCTCGAGATCGCGAGCGCGCTTTCGGCGCAGTCGGGCACGGACTTCCTGGCTGCGGTCGAGGGCCGGCCGACTCCCACTCCGAAGCTCGTCGCGACGTTCGTGATGCCCGGCTCCGTGGCAGACGATCTGTTCTTCGTGCCCGGCAGCATCATCACCAAGGTCAATGGCGTGGACATCGAGGGCGCGGACGACTTCGTGAAGGCGGTCAAGACGCGCACGAAGGACTCGAAGGCCGTGCTCGAGACGCAGCTCGGCGGCTTCGGCGTCTTCCACATGGACAAGAAGGCGCGCGATGCGCTTCGCGTGCAGGCGCCGCCGCTCGGAACGGCAGCCATCCCGCTGCGCCACTGAGCTCTGCTACGCGACGGCCGCCCGCGGACTGCGCGCGCTCTCGCCGCGCTCCCCGCGGCCGTCGCGCGCGTCGTCCTCGCGCAGCCGGCCAGCGAGGTAACGCAGCAGCACGACGCCGCACAGCGGGACGGCGATCGCCGACACGGCACACACCGCAACCAGGTCGCTGTGACTCGCGGGCAGCCGCTCCACGGCGAGCAGCAGCGCGTTGTAGCTGCCGTGGATGACGATGGCGAACGCGAGGCCACCGGACAGACCGAGGGAGCCGCGATCGAAGCGGCGCCGCGCCCAGAGGTAGCCCACGACGCCACCCGCGAGCAGGTGCATGGGGCTCGCCATGTACGCGCGCAGCACGAAGCGCACGGTGAAGACCGTGAGGTCCGGGGTGTCGAGCATCATCATCACGTTCTCGACGATGGCGAAGCCAGTGGCGGCGTGCAGCGCGTACAGGAACCCGCCGTAGCGCGTGCGCGGCGCGAGGAAGGAGCGCGTCAGGAAGTACAGGCACAGCACCTTGCCCGTCTCTTCGATCGCGGCCGCCACGAGGAACGCCTCGGACAACGTGCGCTGCGGCTCCGGCGCTTCGAAGATCACGTGCGCGACCATGTGCTCCGCCCAGGCCATCGGCACCGAGGCCAGACCGCTCGCGGCGAGGATGCGATAGCGCCACTCGGCGTGCGGCTCGCGCACCCGGCGCTCGTAGCGCTCCGCGTACCAGAGCATCAGGAAGGGCGGGAGGGCGCCAAGCAGCGCGGCCAAGCGATCGATCATGGACGATCACAGTTTAGCAGCGCACGCGCCTGCCGCTGGCAGCTTCTGCAGCCACCAGCGGCGGGGAGGTGGTCAGGCGTGGGCAGTCGCGTGGAACGGTGACTCGAACGCGCTGGAATTGCGGTGCGGGAGGCGCACCGAGAACTTGGTGCCGTGTCCCACCCGCGAGGTCAACGTGATCGAGCCGCCCAGAGCGTCCACCATCTGCCGCGCGAGCGCGAGACCGAGGCCCACCCCGGCGACGTTCTTGCGTTGCTCGCCCGGCTCGAACGGCCGGAAGATGTCGGCCTGCTGCTCGCGCGGAATGCCCGGACCGCAGTCCGCCACCGTCAATCGACACGAGCGTTCGTCGAAGCCCACCGTCACGCGCACCTGCCCCTGGTCGGACGACTTCAAGCCGTTTTCGACCAGGTGCAGCAGGATCAGGCGCACGAGCTCGCGATCGCCCTCGAAGCACGGCGCTTGCGGCTCGACCTCCAGGCACAGCTCGAGCCCCTTCTCGTCCGCCGCGGTGCGCAGCTCCTCGAGCACCTCGGACGCCATCTGACCCACGTCGAGCAGCTCGGTCCGCACGCTGAAGCGGCCGCTCTCGATGCGCGCATACTGCAACAAGCCCTCGATCAGGGCGTACAGGCGGCCGACCGAGGAGCCCATGCGCTGCACGAGCACGTGCTTGTCGTGCGGCAGCTCGCGCACCGTGCTGCGCTGCAGGCGCTCCAGCTGCAGCGCCAGAGTCGCGAGCGGCGTGCGCAGCTCCTGCGAGACCATGGTCAAAAACGCGCTCTTCACGCGCCCCGCCTCCTCGGCCTGCTCGCGCGCGGCGCGCATGCTCTCGAGCGCGACTTGCATCTCGTGCTTCTGGTGCGTGACCTCGAGCGCCAGCAGCTCCAGGTCGTGCATCTGCGCGTTCAGCTCCTTCTGCAGCAGCTGGCGCGTGCGCTTCACGCTGATCAGATTGGCGACGCGCGCGCGCAGCTCGTCGGCGGAGAACGGCTTCAACATGAAGTCCTGGGCGCCCTCGCGCAGCAAGCGCGCGCGCAGGTTGTCGTCGCTGCGCGCGGACAGGAGCACGACCGGCGTGTCGTCCAGCTCGGGTGAGTTGCGGATGGCTTGCACCAACTGATCGCCGCTCATACCGGGCATCATGAGATCGGTCAGCACCAGATCCGGAACGCTGCGCAGCGCCTTCTCGAGGCCCGCGCGTCCGTCCAGCGCGGACTCCGTGCGGTACTCGACGGACAGCGTCTCGCACACGAAGCGGTTCATGTCCGCGTTGTCTTCCACCACCAGCACGAGCGGCCGCTGCCTCTCGGTGGCCACGGGCAGGAACGAGTCCGTCTTGTGCTCGCGCGTCCACAGCTCATCCAGGACCAGCCGGCTCGGCTCCGGGATGATCGAGGGGGGACGCTCCGTCATGCCGTCGCGCACCAGCTTGCCCTCTGCAGCCCGGAGCGGCAGGTCCACACTGAACACCGCCCCACCCTCGGGCGCATCGGCGACGTGCAGGCTGCCGGTGTGGAGCTCCACGAAGTCCTTGGCGATCGCGAGCCCGAGGCCCGCGCCGCCGAAGCGACGCGTGCTGCTGGCATCTGCCTGCTGAAAGCGCTCGAAGATCATCTCACGGTGCTCGGGGCGCACGCCGGGCCCGCTGTCGGCGACCTCGATCAGCGCGCGCTTCTGGTCGAGCTCCTTCAGGCTCACCCGGATCTGTCCGCCCGCGGGCGTGAACTTGAAGGCGTTCGCGAGGAGGTTCAGCAGCACGCGCTGCAGCAGCTCCGGATCGACCTCCGCCGCCAGCGACTCCGGCGCCTCGACGACGTAGCGCAGGCTGCGCTCGCTGGCGAGCGCGTCGAAGTGCGAGGCGACGCGCCGCAGCAGCTTGGCGAGATCACCGCGCACGTAGCTCGCCTCCAGCTTACCGGCTTCGAGCCGCGACACGTCCAGCAAGTCATTCACGTGGCGCAGCAGGGTGCGCGCGTTGCGAAGCACGAGCTCCGCGTCGCGCCGCTGCTCCGGTGACAGGTTCTGCGCGCGCAGCAGGCGCTCGGTCGGGCCGAGCACCAGGGTGAGTGGCGTGCGCAGCTCATGGCTGATGTTCGCAAAGAACTGGGTCTTGAGCCGCTCCAGCTCTCTGGTGGTCTCGTACATGCCTTCGAGGCTCTCGACGGCCGCCGCCAGCTCCACGCCACGCTGGCGCGCAGCGATCACCCCGCGCATGAGGCTCAGGATGCGCGGCACGAGCGCAGGCGCCAGCAGCGCGACGAATGCGGACGCCAGCGCCGCGACGACGCGCAGCCCGGCATCCAGCCAATACAGCGGAAAGAACGTCATCAGCACGTCCAGGAGGAACGTGCACGCACAAGCCACGATCAGCGTCCCGAACGCGATGGCGGCGCGCTTGAACGGCAAGCGTTTGCCCGCGCGCATCAGGTACAGCAACGTGCCTGCGACCACGAGCAGCGAGAGCGCGATGACCGCGCTGCTCACCACCTGCAGCCACATTAGGCCTGCATGCCACGCATAACAACCCGCGCGCGGCACGAATCCGCTCGTCGACTGTCCCAACAACCACTCGGTCATGCGTTCCCCTCTGGCTCGGACCTGCAAGCGCTCATAAGCGAGACTCCGGGCGCACGCTGGGTGCGCGGGCCCGCGTCGGGCTCGCCACGTAGCGAGACACCACGTCGAAGAGCTGTGCCGTGCGAATCGGCTTCTCGATGTAGCCCTGTGCGTCGGACAGCGAGGCCTCGATGCGATAGCGATCGAGCCCCGACACGACGACCGTGGGCACGGCGCACAGCTGCGGATGCGACTTGATCGCGGCGTGCAGCTCCCAGCCGTCCATCACGGGCAACATCAGATCGAGCAGGATCAACGCGGGGGCCGGGTGCGCCTGCAGGTAGCTCCACGCCTGCCAGCCGTTGTCTGCGGTCTCCACCCGATAGCCGCGCTCACACAAGATCTCCTGCAGCTCGCGGCGGAACGCGAGATCGCTGTCGACCAGGAAGATCACGGGACCGCCGGCAGGAGCGCTCAGCTCTGCGATCGACACGCTGGGCTGCAGGGTGAAATGAAAGGCGTTGCCGCTTCCAGGCTGACTCTGCACCCAGAGCTGACCGCCGTGCGCTTCGATCAAGCCGCGCGCGATGCGCAGCGGAAACGACGCAGCCAAGAGCGACTCGTGTCCGCGACCGTGCGCGGGGCGACCGCCTTCGTTCAGCGCGGCCACTTCATCCTCCGAGAGGCTCGGGCCGGTGTCGCTCACGGTGACGTGCAGATCGCCGTCCACGTAGCTGAGGCGCACGCCGACTTCGCCGTCCGGACCGCTGACCTGCTGGGCGTGATCGAGCAACGTGTGCAGCACCTGCTTGATCCTTTCCGGATCGCACGCCAGCTCGGCATCGCGCGCATCCGCGTCCAGCTCGAGCGCGATCGGGCGCGCTGCCACCGCGGGCCGCTGCGCCTCACACACCTGCCGCAGCAGCTCACCGAGGCGTTCTTTGCGAAGCTCGATGCGCAGGTTGCCGGCCTCGAGCTGCGCCAGATCGAGCAGATCACGGATCTGCATCTCGAGCTTGCGTGCGCTGCGCACGATGGTGGCTCCGGCCTCGGTGCCCGCCGCGCTGTCGCTGTTCTGCAGGAGGCGCGTCGCGGTCGAAAGGATGGTGCTGAGCGGCGTGCGCAGATCGCGCGAGAGCGCGGTCAAGAGCTCCTCGCGCGCGCGTGTCGCTTGCTGCGCCACGGCCATCAGCTCGGCGTTGTCGAGCGCGAGCGCGATGCGATGTCCGAGATCGCTCAAGGTCTCGAGGTGCGAGCGCGTGTAGCGGCGCCGCGCTCCGCGCGACGCGCAGGTCAGCGCGCCGAAGACGCGCCTGCGTGCGATCAGCGGCACGACGAGCACGGACTCGAAACCGAGGCTCACGAGCCGCTCGGCGTCACCTTCCGTGTAGCCGAGCTCGCGCAACGCTGTGCTGCTGCCCGACTCGATCAGCTGCGCCTGACCCGTCTCGAGCACCTGCGCCGTGAGCCGCCCAAGCCCCTCCGGGCGTTCGGCGAGCGCGCGCAGCTCCCGCTCCTGGTTCGAGCTCTCGTGCTGCACGCACAGCAGCTCGCGCGAGAGACCGGAGGCGTCGCTCTGCTCGATCACACAGGCGTCGGCGTAGGCCGGCACGAGCAGGCGCGCGATGTCGCGCAGCTGCGAAGGGACGTCGAGGCTTTGCGCCAGCAGATCGCTCGCGCGCGTCAGCAGATCGGACAACCTGCGGGCTTGCCGCGCGGCGCCCGCTGCGACGGCGGTGTCCCCGTCCGTCGGCTTGGTCATGACGGGGACCGAAGGTGTGGTCTTCTCTGCGGCGCTAGCCAGCGCGTGCTCGACGGCCCGCACCAGCTCCTCTCCATCGAGCGGCTTGCGCAGCAGCCCGACGACGCCGAGCTGGCGCAAGTCGCGATGCTCGTCGACCCAGGCGTCGTCGCCCGTGATCAGGATCACGGGCAGACTGAGCGCGCCGGGCCAGCGCGTGCGCGTCGCGAGCAGCGCATGGCCGGTCATGTCGGGCAGCCAGAAGTCGAGCAGCACGAGGTCGAACGGCGTTTGGCCGTGCAACAAGCGCAGCCCTTCGCGACCAGTCTCCACCCCGACCGCTTCGTAGCCGGCGCGGGTCAACAGCTCGCTGACGACTTGCAAGCAGTCCCTGTCATCCTCGATGACCAGCAGTCTCTTGCCAAGCATCCTGACTCCGTAACGACCGCTCAACGCCATCGCTCGCGGTGTTGAACGTCTTGAACGCGATTGCGTGGCTCACTCCAGCGTTGCCCGCCAGCAGATCTGCCGCGGTCCGTCGCCCCACAAGTTAAGTGACCGCGGCAGACTCAAGTGACAAAGGGCACGCGTCCGACACCCTCGAATTGGTGCGGCCCCCCGCTCCGATCGACCCACATTCAAGATGATCCACACTACCCGATCTGCGGGCCGAGTCTATAGACCGCGCACAGCGGCGCTGCAGCTTCGATCGGCAATCAGGAAAGCCTGCACATTTACGCTACGAGAGCATTGCGACCCACTTGTTTTAGCCAATAGATGCCACACATGCCGAAACGCCTCGTCAGCCGAACCGCGACCCGCTTCGAAAACGCTCGCGAATTCATGGTGTCGGAGACCGCCCGCGCGTCGCGCCGTCAGTTGTGGCTCACGGCTGCTGTATGCGGCGCGCTTGCAGCCATCAGCTGCGCGGCTCCGGCGCGCTTGATCCCGGCGGCAGGGTACGAGCTCCGACTCGGCCGGCAGCACCCGCTCGTGGGGCGGGTATACGCCGTACAGGCGCGGGATTTCGTCGCGCCCTCGCAGCTGTCGGCGGCAGTGAGCGGGGCGCGCATCGCGATCCTCGGGGAGACCCACGACAACCCCGACCACCATCAGCTGCAGGCCGAGCTGCTCGACGGTTTTTTGCAGCAGCATCCGCGAGCGCGCGTCGCGTTCGAGATGCTCGATGAGGAGGACGCCGGTGCGCTCGCGACCGCAGATCTGCCCACCCCCGAAGCGGTCGCCGCGCGGGTTGCGTGGGATCGCAGCGGCTGGCCGGAGTTCCGGCTGTACCGGCCGGTCTTCGCGGTCGCGCTGGCGCGGCATGCGCCGCTCCTGGCTGCACACCCCAGCGCCGAGCACGTGCGGGACAGCATGCGCGGCGTGGAGGACGGCGAAGCGCGAGCCCTCAAGCTGGATGAGCCGCTGCCGGCCGCGCAGCTCGCGCGGCAGCGCGACGAGATCCGCGAGGCCCACTGCGGGCACGGCAACGACGCGATGCTCGCCGCGATGCAGCGCGCGCAGGTCTATAAGGACGCGTTCATGGCACGAGCGCTGGTCGGGGCGGGCGAGCCGGTGCTCTTGATCGCGGGCCGCGGTCACGCGCGACGCGATCGAGCCGTGCCGTATTTTCTGCGGCGTCACGGGGCGGAGAGCGTGAGCGTGGCGTTCATCGACGTCTCGGAAGAGCGCGTGTCCGCGACCGATTACGACGTGAGCCCGTTCGACTTCGTGGTGTTCACGCCGCGCGTGAGCGACGAAGATCCCTGTGAGACGTTCCGCAAACAGCTGGAGCAGATGCACCGGCAGTCACCCACGGATGCCGGCGCTCAGGCCGCAGCGCACGACAAGTAGGCCTGCGCTGTCACAACGCGTTTTTGACATTTCACCACGCGCGACGTGTTCGATCGGACGCTCGTTCGAGCGCAATGCACTCACAACCGACAGCTGGCGGCAGATCGGGGCAACATCGCGGGCGGGTGTGGTCGGTGATGGTGTGCGTCGAACGCAGCTGGTTACTGATCGAGACGAGACAAGGCTCGGCGCTCAGTCGCGCCGCGCGAGGCTGTCACTCGGAAGCCCCTGCACGACGTGGCTCGTGACGGTCCGGCGCGCGCGCAGCTTGCCGCGAACTTCGGCGACCGGGATCGCGCGAAGATCGCGCTGCACGGCAGCCCCTTGCAGCCTTAGGCTGCAACGCCCGGCGTCGCCGCTCAGCACCACCGCGCCCTGTTCGATGCTCGCGAGCTCGTAGCCAGCGATGCG
>Ga0190269_10000035_pt1 | contig 54624 bp, 42 predicted proteins | sample Popmic249IS_FD_133749 | JGI IMG/M metagenome (GOLD analysis project Ga0190269, IMG submission 133749) | Populus adjacent soil microbial communities from riparian zone of Blue River, Arizona, USA - 249 IS | ecosystem: Environmental > Terrestrial > Soil > Riparian zone | place: USA: Arizona... | reverse complement strand
GTCAGCTGCTTGCACAAGAGCTTCGCTTCGCCCTCTGCACGCCCCTGCGAGACATACCGCTTCGCAAACTCGCTTTGAAATTCGTACTTTGCGGGATCCATGGCCTGCAAGCTCGCTCGGGGCCGCCTCGCCGAGCGAGGACAACACCAGATCGAAATATAGCACAGAGCGGTCCGGTGGCAGACCCAGGCTGGCGACCATCGCCGCGGTTGCCACCTTCAGCGCCTTGTCGGGGTCTGCGCTCCGTCCGTGGGCCATGGCCGACAGCACTGCCAGCTCAGGCTCCGCCGCGGCGCGCGCCGCATCTGTGATCACGGGGACGGCTGACGGACCTACCACGAGCGGCAAGAAGACGCTGCCGCCGCCAAGCTCAATCGGGCGTGAGGCCCAGCGCACCACGGCCTCTCGCGCCGTAACGACTAAGACGCAAACCGGGCAACGCATGCGCGCGCGCAAACCTACTGCGTACACCGGCCAGGCATACAGCTTGTGCTCGTCGACCGAGAGCTGAACCTCGACGATGATGCCCAATACGGGCTTGTCATCGTACAGGAGCAGCACGAGGTCGGCGCGATACTCGGCCGGTTGTACATCTGTGAGCTCAGCCGCCTCGATCCGTACCTGGGCGTATCGCGGGAGCGTTACGTGGAGCGACTCTCGGCAGCGACGGGGCAAGCTCCGGCCGATTCCGAAAGAGCAAGAGCAGCACCTCGTGAAGCTGCGATGGCATGAGGCTGACGCTACCTTCACTGACACAGCGAGCAAAGCTCCTGCAAGCGCGCGAACCAACCGTCAGGAACGGCGGTTGGTTGAGCGCAGGGTGGGCGTTGATCTTGGTCGGGGGCTCGTGGCACAGCTACGAGCTGTGATTCGCAGCGCGGGGGCGCTGCACTGGACGGAGCCGTGCGTCATGAGAGTGATTTTGTTGACTCTGAGTTTGGTTGCCGCTGTGGGCTGCGGGCGTGTCAATGACACCTACAAGCTCGAGGTGGATCGCAGGGTGTCTGCGCTGCAGTCGACGGCGGCGAGCTATCCTGCGCAAGAGGGCGCACCCATGCCGCTCGCGGTGGGCCAGTGGGCCGACTACAAGCTGACCGCCGCCAACAAGCGGCCAGGCTTCGTCACGTACAAGGTCGTGGGCCAACAAGGCACTGCGTTCTGGGTCGAGACGGAGGTCACCACGTACCAGGGCAAGCAGGAGACGCGCATGCTGGTGGACTTCGGCGATCGCACGAACCCCGAGACGTTCAGGGTGCACAGCCTCGTCATGCGCAACAACGGCAAGATCCTCGACTACCCGCCGCACACCATGCAGCTCATGCAATCGCTGTGGAAGCCAGTCATGAGCAGCTTCGCGATCGACTGGTCGACCAGCGCGCCGCGCGAGGCCGCGCGCTCCGGCGCGGGGGACTTCGAGGGTTGCTACCGCCGGCGCATCACGTTGAGCATCGGGCCCTACCAGCAGCTGAGTGACGCCTGGCAGCACCCGGCCGTGCCCATCAACGGCATCGTGCGCAGCGCGACCGTGGGCAAGAACCCGTCGCACACCGAGCTCATCGCATTCGGCACCGAGGGCGCGAAGAGCAGCTTCCAGTGAGCTGCAGGCGGCGGCTCAACCCGCGCGCCGCCGCCGCACCGCATCGACGCTGACGGCGGCCACGATGATCGCGCCCACCAGCATCTCCTGCACGTAGTTCGGCAGGCCGAGCAGCGTGCAGCCATTGGCGAGCACGGACATCAGAAACGCCCCGATCAGCGAGCCGAGGATGCTGCCGCTGCCGCCCGAGAGGCTGCCCCCGCCGATGACCACGGCCGCGATCACGTCGAGCTCCTTGCCGAGCGCCGTCGTGGGATCGCCCACGGTCAGGCGCGCGAACGTGAGCGCCCCGGCCACCCCGGCACACGTGCCCGACAGCACGTAGACCCACGTCTTCACGCGCTCCACGCGCACGCCGCACAGCCGCGCCGTCGCCTCGTTGCTGCCGATCGCGATCGCGTGCACTCCGAACACGCTGCGTGTGAGCGCGAGCGCTGCGAGCAGCGCCGCAGCTCCGAGCAGCCACACGCCGGGTGAGAGCACGAGCCACGCGGGCTCCGGAGTCTTCGCCATCCACGCCGCGAGCCCGCGCGCCGGCGCGTCGATCTTCTGCTCGCCGGCAAGATATTTCGCGAGGCCACGTGCGACGCCCATGCTGCCGAGCGTCACGATGAACGGCAGAAGGCGCAAGCGCGTGATCAGACAGCCGTTCACGACGCCAACAGCTGCACCCGCCCCCGCTCCGCACGCGAACGCCACCGGTCCACTCGCGCCCTCGCGCAGCGCGAGCGCGGTTGCGACCGACGCCAATGCGATCGCCGAGCCGACGGATAGATCGATGCCACCGCTCACGATCACGAACGTCATGCCAATGGCGCACAGACCCACGATCACCGTCTGCGTGGCGATGGTGCGCGCGTTGTAAGCCGTCGTGAACTGCTCGGGCAAGAGCAGCGCAAAGCAGCCCGCGATCGCCGCCAGCGCGACGAACGGCCCGAGCCACGTGAGCGCACGCCTAAGCGTCACCGAGCGCCTCCTGCATCAGCTCCGCCTGCGTCCAGGCTTGCACCGGTCGCGCCGCACCGAGTCGACCGCGCCGCATCACGGCGATCGTGTCGCACACCCCCAGCAGCTCGGGCAAATGGCTGCTGACCATGAGCACGGCCTTGCCACCCCGCGCGAGCTCGCCGATGCGCCGGTAGATCTCCGCCTTGCTGCCCACGTCGATGCCGCGCGTGGGCTCGTCGAGCAGCAGGATCTGTGCGTCGCACGCCAGGAGCCGCGCGAGCGCCACCTTCTGCTGATTGCCTCCCGAGAGCGCCGCTATCGGCTGCGACAGGTCCGCGCAGCGCACGCCGAGCGCGTCGCAGTGCTGCTGGGCCAGCGCACGTTGGGCGCGCGGACGCACGAGCCCCGCGCGCGAGACGCGCCCGAGCACCGGCAAGGTGAGGTTCTCGGTCACGCTCAGCGCGAGCGCCACGCCTTCCTCTTTGCGCTGCTCCGAGACGAGGCCGATGCGCTGCTGCCGCCGGATCCACGGCGGGTGGCCGCGATCGGACGCGGCCGCCACGCGCACCTCTCCGGCCGCGATCGGCTCGAGCCCAAACAGCGCCCGCAGCAGCTCGCTGCGCCCCGCGCCCATCAGCCCCGCGATGCCGAAGATCTCGCCGCGGCGCAGCACGCAGCTCGCCTCGTGCGGCAGCCGCCGCCCAGCGAGCGCGCGCAGCTCGAGCACGGGCGCGCCGATCGAATGCTCCACGCGCGGAAAGATCTCGGACAGGCTGCGCCCCACCATCGCCTCCACGAGCTGCGCGCGCGTCGTGCCCGCGAGCGACCCCGTCGCCACGCTGCGCCCGTCGCGCAGGACCGTGTAGCGATCCGCGATGCGCTCGAGCTCCTCGAGCACGTGGCTGATGAAGATCACGCTCACGCCGCGCGTACGAAGCCGCGCGACCACCTCGGGCAGACGCTCCACCTCGTGCGACGCGAGCGCGCTCGTGGGCTCGTCCATCACCACCACGCGCGCGTCCGTCGCGAGCGCGCGCGCGACCTCCACGAGCTGACGCGCGCCCGGGCTGAGCGCTCCCACCTTGCGCGCGGGTGTCAGCTCGGCGTGCTGCAGCAGCTCGAGCACCTGATGCGCACGCTGCCGCAGCTGTGAGCGGCGCAAGAGCCCGAAGCGCCGTGGCTCGATGCCGAGCAGGATGTCCTCCTCCACGCTCAGGTGCGGCGCGAGGCTCAGCTCCTGGTAGATCATCGCCACGCCCGCGTGCCGCGCGGCGTGTGGATCGGGCGGCGCGTACGGCTGACCGGCGAGCTCGATCCTGCCGCTGTCGGCGGCGAGCGCACCGGCCAAGATCCGCATCAACGTACTCTTGCCCGCGCCGTTTTCGCCAATTAGCGCGTGCACCTCGCCCGGCTGCACGGACAGGTCCACCTCGTGCAGCGCCTGCACGGCGCCGAAGCGCTTGCTGACGCCGCGCATCGCGAGCTGCGCGGTCACTTCAGCCATGCGGCCAGGTTCGGCGAGACGAGCGCCTTCACCTCTGGGTCGTTCATGGTCTCGCGCGTGACGAGCTGGACGCCCGTGTCGATTCGCTTCTCGACGGGCTTGCCCACGAGCGCTTCGAGCGCGGCGCGCACACCGAGCTCTCCCATGCGGAAGGGGTTCTGCACCACGAGGCCGTGCAGCTCGCCCGCGGCGAGCGCTTCGACCAGCTTCTCGCTGCTGTCGAAGCCCACGAACTTCACCTGGCCCGCGCGCTTGCCGTCCTGCAGCGCGCGCAACATGCCGAACGTGGTGGACTCGTTGGGACAGAACACTCCGTCGAGCGCTTTCCACTGCACGAGCAGGTTCTCGGACGTCTTGTAGGCGGACTCGGTGGTCGCGCCTCCGTACTGGTTCGTCGACACGAGCTCGAGGCCGGGTAGCTCCTTGTGCGCCGTCTCGAGGAAGCCGCGCTCGCGCTCCGCGGTGCTGGCCGAGCCCTCCTGGTAGCGCAGCACGACCACCTTGCCCTGGCCGTTCAGCAGCTTGCCGAGGTGGCGCGCCGCGACCACGCCGCCCTGGAAGTTATCCGTCGCCACGAAGCTCGCGCGCTCGTCCCAGTGGATGTCCGAGTCGATGATCACGACCGGGATGGGGGCGGCCTTCGCTTCGCGCACGGCCGGCACGAGCGCCGTGTCATCGAGCGGCGCGAGCACGATCGCATCGATGCGAGCCTTGTTCGCGCCCGCATGCACCGACTTCCAGAACTCGTGGGTGGTGCCCTTGGGGATGACTGCGACCTTGCGCGCCGCGCTCGCGGGCTCCGTCTGCGTCGCTCGCTCTCCCTTACAACCGGCAGCGAACGCTGGGCAGCTCAGAACGACGGCGCAGAGGAATGTCCATCGGCTCATTTCGCGCAAGCCCCCGATCCATGTAGATGCAGACCCCGAAGCTGCTGTGGCTGAAGGAGGCCTTGCCGGCGAGCTTCAGCCGCGCGCGGCGCTTCCTCGATCTGCCGGACTACCTGACGTACCGCGCGACGGGCATGGACACGCGCTCGCTGTGCACGACGACGTGCAAGTGGACGTACCTGCCGCACGACGGCGGCTGGGACGCGAGCTACTTCCGGGCCATCGGGCTCGGCGAGCTGTGCGACGAAGGCTACGCGCGCATCGGCACGCGCGTGCGGCCGATGGGCGAGCGCATCGCGGGGCTCACGCCGCTCGCAGCGGCAGAGCTCGGGCTCGCGCCGGGTACGCCCGTCGCGGTGTCCATCATCGACGCGCACGCGGGTGGGCTGGGGCTCCTCGGCGCCGCGCTCGAGCCGGGTGGGGGGCAGGCGGAGCGGCTCGAGCAGCGGCTCGCGCTGATCTCCGGCACCTCGAGCTGTCACATGGCTTGCTCGCGCGAGCCGTATTATCCGCCCGGCATCTGGGGCCCGTACCACTCGGCGATGATCCCCGGGCTGTGGCTCACGGAGGGCGGACAGTCCGCGACCGGTGCGCTGATCGATCACGTCATCGACAGCCACGCGCTCGGCCCTGAGCTGCGGGCCCAGGCTGCCGCCCAGGGCAGCAGCGTGTACGCGCTCCTGAACACGCGGCTCGAGCGCTTGGCGCACGGGCTCCCGCACCCGGCGCAGCTCACGCGCGGCCTGCACGTGCTGCCGTATTTCCACGGCAATCGCAGCCCGCGCGCGGATCCGAACCTGCGCGGCATGATCTCGGGGCTCAAGCTCGGCGTGGGCGCCGATGCGCTCGCGCTGCTGTATCTCGCCACGATTCAGGCCATCGCGCACGGTACGCGCCACATCATCGCGACCATGAACGAGGCCGGCTTCCGTATCGACACCTTGCTCGCTTGCGGCGGCGACACCAAGAACCCCGTGTTCGTGCGCGAGCACGCGGACGCGACTGGCTGCAAGATCCTGCTGCCGCGCGAGCCGGAGGCGGTGCTGCTGGGAGCGGCAGTGCTGGGCGCCGTGGCGAGCGGCGACCAGCCGAGCGTGCTGTCGGCGATGGCAGCGATGAACGCGGTGGCCGCGGAGGTACCGCCGGCAAGCGGCGACGTCGCGGCGTACCACGCGCGCAAACACGCGGTGTTTCAGCGCATGTACGACGACCAAGTCGCGTACGCCTCGCTCATGCAGGCGTAGCGCTCAGCCGAACACCAGCATGCTCTGGTGGCTGAGCGCGACCGCCGTGCCGTCCGGTGCATAGATCGTGACCGACTGGCTTGTGTAGCCGTCGCGCGCAGCGACCATCTCCAGATCGAGGCGGAAGTCTGACAGTAAGATGCCTGTCAGATCGTCCACCAGGAGCTGGAGCATCCAGGTGAGTGTGCTGCCGGGAGCTGCGGCCTCGAGGTACGACAGACCTACGGGCGGCGGGTAATCCGCGATGGCGACCAGGTGTGCTTCGGTCGCAGCGCCGTCGTCGTCGATGGCGACCTCGAGCACGTGGTTGGGCGTGCGGTCGCCGGTGAACGGAGGCCTGCCGCGCAGCCACTTCACGCCGAAGTGGCTAGAGAAGTGTGGGCCGTTCTCCACACGCTTGCCGAGCGGCAGCGCGACCACCTTGGTCGGATCCACCTCGACCGCCGGCTGCACCACAGTGCGCGACACCGCCGAGCTGCGCGCCGCGCCGAACGCACCCACCACGAGCGCCTGCGGCGAAGCGTCGTCGCCGATGCGCGCCTCCACGTGCGTCACGTTTTTGCCCTGGCGCAGAATGCGGGCGCGCGCGTGCATGCTACCGGAGACCGGCGCGATGAACGTGGTTTGCAAGGTTCGCAGCGGCACGCTCGGAACCAGCGCACGCATGGCTTGCAGCGCAAACGCCGTCTGCAGCCCGCCGAAGACACTGCGCCCCTGCATCCAGTCTGCCGGTACATCGAGGCGAAGACCGCCGGAGTCAGGCACAGCAGAGGCGAGCAACTTCGAGAATGTGGTCATGTTAGCTGCATTAACTGCGCCGGAACGCCGCGGTCGTCAAGGGTGACAAGCCCGCGCGCCTCGCATACAAACCATCCGCCGCTAGGAGCGTCTCATGTCAGCTACTCAGATCTTGCAGCCGATGTTTGCGCTCGTCGCCCTGACGTTCCTCGTGCTGCTGCAGATCCCCATCGCGCGATTTCGCGCCGCAGCACGAGGCGCTGTGAGCGCAGCTGACTTCCGTATGGGCGAGTCTGACAATGTGCCGGACGCGGTGCGACTTCCGAATCGCAACTACATGAACCTGCTGGAGCTGCCGGTCCTGTTCCACGTGGCCTGCCTCGCGCTGTACGTGACCGGACACGGCGACGCGACCGCGTGCACGATCGCTTGGCTGTACGTCGGGCTGCGCGCGCTGCACTCGCTGATCCACCTCACGTACAACCATGTCGTCCATCGCCTGCTCGCGTTTGGCATCAGCAACGTGGTGTTATCCGTCCTGTGGCTCCGCTTCTTCGTCGCGCTGTGACAGGCGCGACCGGAAGAACTGCAAGATCTCGTCGCGGGCTGCGAGGGTGGGCTCGCCGGCGCGGTCGATCAGGTGCGCGGTGACGACGCTGTGGGGACAGCCGACGACCTGCGAGAAGAAGGGAGGCGGCTCGGGATGCGCCGCGCTACCGGGCAGCACGCGCCCCACGAAGCGCTTGCCGAGCGCCTGACTGTAGGCCGCGAAGCGCTGCGCGGTGCAGAAGCGATCGCTATCGAAGCGGTACGCGAGCACGTTGAGATCCTCGCGCTCCAGGCGCTCGCGCACGGCGGCGAGCTCGTCCGGTGCGATGTGCATGCCAGCCGGATCGTTGAACGGCAGCGAGGGTTGGCTCAGCACCGGCGCGAGCACGGCCGGCTCGAGCATCATGGTCAGCGCAAAGTTTCCGGTGAAGCACATGCCGATCGCACCCACGCCCCGGCCGCCGCACTCCCTGTGCGCGACGCTCGCCAGCGCGCGCAGCCAGCGCGTGACCGGGCTCGACTCGTTTGCCGCGAACGCCCGAAACTCCGCGCTCACACACGCGCGCTGCAGGATGGCCTTGCCTGCCTCCGCGTCGGGCACAGCGCCGTCGCGTCCAAACAGCGAGGGCATGTAGACCGTGAAGCCGGCGTCGCGCACCCAGCGGCTGAAGCGGGCCACGTCCGGGCTGATGCCCGGCATCTCACTCATCACGATGACCCCGGGCCCCGCGCCCGCGACGTACACCGTCTTTTCCTGTTCGAGCAGCGTGATGACCACGCGCTCGAAGTCTTCGAGCGCGTCGTCCGCGTGGAGATCGCGCGGGCTCACGGTGACACCTCACTGCACGCTTGCCGCTGTGAGCGGCGCAGGTGGGCTGGCAAGAGATCGTGGGCGGGCAGCAGCTCCGGGCGGATGGCGATCTCACAGTGACTGCGGCCGGGCTCGGCCTGCGACGCGAGCACCACGAAGCGCGCGCGGTGGGGAGCGAGCAACCCGCGGTCGTACGCCATGAGGCGCTGGCAGGCTTCGAGGTCGCCGCTGCCGCGCAGGGGACACAACCCGGTGATCTCTCCGTACACGGTCTGACTGTCCGGCTCGATGCGCGTGATGCGCGCGTAGTGCCGATTGCCGAGCAAGCGCTCCCACTCGTGCCCTAGCGCCTCGGGCGTGCCATCGAGCTCGCGTGCGCCGCGGATGCGCCGCGTGAGCCGCACGAAGAAGGGGGTGAGCACGCGGCTTTCGAGCCCGCGCAGCGCCGGCCGGCGCGTGAGCGCAGCGTTCAGTTGAAGGCCGACCTGGAACAGTCGCCCGAGCAGCTTCTTGTTCATGCCTCCAACTTGCGGCAGATGCGCCCCTGCCACCAGTGGCAGAAAGGGCATGTTTCGGTCCAGAACTGCCAAGCGCGCTCACCGCGGCATACTTGCTGCAACCTCCCGGTCCGAGCACGTTCGCTGTGCCAAGTTGCGCCGCTGCGAGCGGCGGGCCTGCGGGCTCAGCATTGCAAAGGGTAGTACACATGACTCACGCAAAAAGTGCACGGTGGCTGGCGACGCTGGGTTTCGCCGCGTTGTCTGCGGGCTGTCCGCAAACGCCGACTCAGGAATCTCGTCCGGCGGATGCCGCGATCAACCAAAGCGCGCCTGCCGCCAATGGCGGCGTCCAGAACCCAACCAAACCGCGCAAGCAGGACTCGACCTGCGTTCGCGGAGGTGCGTGTGTAATCGTCGATCCGAAGCCGGTGGACCAGCTCGACCTGCTGTTTTCGATCGCCAACACCGAGTCCATGGCCGACGAGCAGCAGGCGCTGAAGGCGCAGCTGCCCGCGTTGTTCAGCGCTTTGTCAGGCATCTCGAGCCTCCATGTCGGCGTGGTGTCGAGCGACATGGGCGTGCCGGGCATCGAGCTCGGGATATGTGATGCGGACGGCGGCGACGACGGTCGCCTGCAATCGACTCCACGAGGCCCAACCTGTGAGTCCGAGTATCCGGGCTTTCTCAGGTACGCGCCTGGCATGCAGACTACGCCGGAGCAGTTTGCGGGTGACGTGAGCTGCATCGCAATGCTGGGCACGGGCGGTTGCGGGCTCGAGATGTCCCTGGAGGCACCGTTCAAGGCGCTGTGGCCCTCAGTGCAGCGCGATCGCGCGGGCCAGGTCGTCATGCCCAACGAGTTTCGCTTCATCTCCACGACCGAGCTCGGCACGTTCGGGAAGGGAGACCTGGGCGACCATCAGGGGTTCCTGCGCGACGACTCGCTCCTCGCCGTCGTGGTCCTGACTGACGCGGACGACTGCTCGGTCCGGCAGACCTCACAGTTCATCGACGAGTCGGCGACGGAACAAAGCGTCTACGACAAGCGCTACCTGCGGCAGCGCTGCCTGCAGAATCAGCAGCACACGTTCGACGTCGAGGAGCGCTATCTGCAGGGTTTTCGCAAGCTGCGCCCCGATCGCGAGTCGCGCGTGGTGTTCGCGGCGATCGCAGGCGTGCCCGCCGATCTGGTGGACAGTGACGCGCGTGCCGCCACGGACTTCGCGGACGGCCCACAGCGCGCCGCGTTCTATGACAAGATCCTCACCGATAGGCGCATGCAGGGCGCGGTGTCCTGCAGCTGGCGCGTATCGGATCAAAGCGCGCCGTCGCAGGCCCATCCACCTCGGCGCCTCTTGAAGCTCGCGAAAGCCTTCGGCGCCGAGGGGTTGGTCCAGTCGGTCTGTCAGGACGATTTGTCGGACGCGACGGCCGCGCTCACCGGGCTCATCAACGATCATCTCGGCGAGTCGTGCCTCGAACGGCCGCTCGCGCGCGAAGCCGGCAAAGTGTCATGTGACGTGATCTGGGAACTGCCGGCCGCGAGCTCTGCGGGTGCAACGGTCCCGACGAAGTGCGACGCCCGGCCATTCCTCTCGGCCCCGGTCGCACCGCGTGCGGCGCGCAACGCGGGCGGCGGACTCAACTGCGTGCTGAGCCAGGTCGCGGTCGCGAACAGCGCGCTCGGCGCAGAGCCTCCGGCGGAAGGCGGCTGGTACTACGACGACTTCAGCCACAACCTGCAAGACACCTGTCAAAAGCACCTGAAACAGCGCATCGCCTTCACGCCCGACGCCGCGCCACCGGAGGGCGTGCGCGTGGTGCTGGACTGCGAGCGGTGAACGAGGCCGCTGGCAAGAACGGCATGATCCGGTCTAAACTTGCCAGATGGCCGGGTGCTTCACGCAGCTCGTGTTCGATGGTGTGGCGGACGGCCCTGTGGGCGTGACCCTCGATGTGCTCGGGGCGGCTGCGCGCATCGTGCGCGGTGGGCTCCACGATCTGCCGCGCGCTCGCTTGCCTTCGCGCACGCGCATCGTGTCGATCGACGGCGCGCCCGTGCAGACGGCGGCCAAGCGCAGCCTCGGCGTCGACGGCGCGTTCAGCCTGCGCGGGCTCGGTCCGGGCGACGTGCTGGTGTTGCCCGGGCTGGGCATGGCGACGCCCGCGCAGATCGACACGGCGCTGAGGCGCCCCGACGTCGTGCGCGGCTGCGAGCTCGTCGCGCGCGCAGCCGAGCGCGGCGCGTGGATCGCGGCCTCCTGCTCTTCCGTGTTCGTGCTCGGCGCTTCCGGAGTGCTCGACGGGCGGGAGGCGACGACCACGTGGTGGCTCGGACCGAGCTTCGCGCAACGCTTTCAGCGCGTCAGCTTGCGTCAGGATCGCATGGTCGTCGCGTCGGCCGGCATCTTCACCGCGGGCTCGGCGTTCGCGCACGCGGACCTGATGCTCGCGCTGGTCGGTCAGAAGCTCGGCCCCTCGCTCTCGCACCTCGTCGCCAAGTACCTGGTGCTCGATGAGCGGGCCTCGCAGGCGCGCTACATGGTGCTCGATCATTTGCGCAGCGCGGATCCCGTGGTGTCTGCGCTCGAGCGCTTCATCGCGGCGAACCTTCAGCGGCAGCTGAGCGTGGAGGAGATGGCGCGCGCCACGGCCACCTCACCTCGCACCCTGGCGCGCAAGCTGGAGCAGGCGCTCGGCACGACGCCGCTGCACTTCGCGCAGCGCTTGCGCATCGCCCAGGCCGTGCATCTGCTCGAGACGACGCGTCGCACAGTCGAGGACGTGGCGTCTTCCGTCGGCTACGCAGATGCCGCGGCGTTTCGGCGCGTGTTCCGGCGCGAGACGGGCGAGTCGCCGCGTGCGCGGCGCAACCACGCCGCCCGCAGCGCATAGCGGCGGCTCACGCAGAGATCTGCGCGTCTCCGTACGCCAGGAGCTCCTCCGCGATCTGCAGGCACAACGCGCGCGGCGGCGTCAGGTGCTCGCGCGGCGTGATCTGTTGCACGAACACGGCGACCAGCTTGCGTGCGCCGCCGCTCTCGTCGAACAGCAGCGCGGCTTGCAGCGTGCGACCTTCATGGTCGACGTACTGCAGCATGCCGCTCTTCTGGTCGTCGCCATCGCTCGTGTCGCTCGTCGTCTCACTTTGCGTCACGAGCGTGGTGGCCTCGCCGTCGTCGGCCGGAGCGATCCACTCGCGGGTGGCGGACTCGACCCAGCTCGCAAGGCCCGTGTCCGACGGCGGATCCGGAAGCGCAGCCATGAGCTGCGGCAACTGCAGCTGATCGAGCACGTACAGATAGCCCGTGGTGCTGAGCGTCGCCTGCAGCAGCAAAGTGAGCGCGCAGCGGCCGCGATCCGGCGCGTCGATGCACTCCGCGATGCGGCTGTGGATGGTCTCATATTCGGTCTCGGGCTGCTCCGCCAGCTGCTGATCGACCTGCGCGACCAGGTTGGCGCTGGGAGCGACGCCCGCATCGCGCGCCTCGTCGAGCAGGCGGCCGAGGTGCGCGGACAGCGTGGGGTTCTGCGCGAGCTCGTAGGCCTTCGTGCAGCGGTCGAGGTACAGCTCGAACGCGGCGAAATCGCGCATCAAGATCGCGATGCGTGCCCGCGCCTCGTAGCCGATCCCGAGCACGAGGCCTTGTTGTCCCCAGGTCTCGTTCGCGTGCAGCGTCTCTTCCACCGTGCTCACGCCGAGCGCGTGATCACCCGCGTGTGCAAACGCGAGGCCCGCACTGTAGCGCAGGTCGGGGTTCACGAGCTCGTGGACCTTGCAGAACTCCAGATCCGCGCGCGCGTGCGCCTCGGCATCCCTCACGCGCCCGAGCGCCAGCAGCGCCTGGATGCGTGCCGCTGCGAGCGGCGCGAAGAACGGATGTCGCATCGTCGGCAGCACATTCAGGCCGGCTTCCGCGGCGACGAGGGCCCCCTCGAAGTCCGCCTGCAGCTGCGCGCAGTAGCTGAGCGCGAGCTGCTCCATCGGCTTCCAGCCGCGATGTCGCCGCGCCCAGGCGCTGATCGAGTCGAGCGTGCTCTTCACGCCGAGCAGATCGCCGAGGCGTGCGTACTGCATGGCCTCGATGCCGACGGCCGACGTCCCGTAGCGTTCGCGGAGCCCCTCCTGCGCCTGCAGCAGCTCCGCGCGGCGCTGACACTTGCGCGCCTGGGCGGTGTCGCCGATCGCGAGCTGGTACGAAGCGCGAATGCGCCAGGCGTTCACGCGTAACGCGGGGTGCTTCTCGATCTCCTTCGCGCGCACCTCGGCCGCGGCCATGCCACCCGCGCTCTCGAGCAAGCCGAGCGTGTATTCGATCGCGAGCCGCAGGCGCTCGTGCTGCGTCTCGTCGAGGCCGGCGCGGTCCGGCTCGCCGATGCGCTGCAGGATCGCGAGGTAGACCTGCAGCGCACACAACGTGCGGCCGCGGATCCACTCCTTGCTGGCCTCGATCACCTGCGCGACCACACGCAGCGCGGGCGACATGGGGAAGAGCGGCTCGAGCGATGGCAGCGTCTCGAGCAGATCGAGATCGAACGTGGGCGTGGCGACGCCGGGCAGCGTGCCGCACAGCCGCGCGAGCTCGCGGATGGCCTCGACCACCGTGTGCACGCGCTCGCGCTCGGGCGTGGCGAGATACGCCTGTTGGGTTTGAGCGAGCGCCTGGGTCAGGCGCTCGGCGGGCGGCAAGTGCGCGAGCTGTTCGAACAGCAAGAGGCCGCTGTCGCGCTTCAGCTGCGCGAGCACCACGGGGACGACGGCGCGGAGCTCGTCGAAGCCGAGCGTGGAGGGCGCGTTGATCACGAGCGCCATGCGCAGACGGTGCAGCGTGCTCGCGGGAAGCTGCAAGCGCTCGGCGGCCGCGAGCGCGGCGTGCAGCAGCTCCAGGGGCGGAGCCGCGGCGACCAGGTCGAGCCGGCACAGGAGCGCGATGGCGTCGTCTTCGAGCTTCGCGCCCAGCAGATGATGCACGCGCCGCAGCACGTCCGCGCCCTGCGTGTTCAACAGGCGCGCGATGCGCAGGTGATAGTCCGCGCGCTGCTCCGGGGCCATGCGATCCTGCAGCACGCTCACGAAGCCGCGCTGCGCGAAGCCATAGCGCTCGGCGTCCGCAGCCAGCACGCGCAGCGCCACCAGCTCGTCGAGGGCCGAGAACACGCGCTTCGGGTCGCCGTGGCTCGTCAGCGCGCTGTACGCCCCAACTTGCAGCGCATCGTGGTCCGCGAGCGCGAGCACATCCGCGAGCTCGCGCGCGTCGGGGCTCAGCGTGGCGAGGCGGGCGGCGAGCGATGCGGCCAACGTCGCTGGAAGATCGTGCTCGTCCAGCGCGCTCGGCAACACGAACGTGCCGCGCTCGTAGCGAGCGCGTCCGGTGTCCACGAGGTGCTGCGCGAGCTCCATGGCGGCGCGCGGATTGCCGTGCGAGATCTGGTGGATCAGCGCAGCGCACAGCGGCAGGTTCGCGACGTCGCCGAACACCGAGCGCATGAGCGCCTCCGTGTCCGACGCGGACAGGTCCGAGACCTCGATGCGCCGCCCGAGCTCGTGCAGCAAGCGCAGCGAGCTGGGCAGGTCGCCGCTGCCGCCTTCGGCCGAGACGACGAGCAGGAGCGGATGGCGGTCGGCGCGATGGGCGACCGCGCACAGCAGCGCGACGGATGCGTCGTCGATGCGGTCGATGTCGTCCACGATCATGACCAGGCGCTGGGTCTTGCTCATCGACAGCAGCCAGTCGCGCAGCTCGCGCGTGAGCAGGCTGCGCTCGTTGGCGTAGTTGGTGCCCGTCTGCAGCTCGTCGCCTCGCAGGCCCTCGATCAGCTGGCCGATCACGTTGCGCGACAGGCGCGCCGCTGCCTGTGCCGGCTCCGGAAACAGCTCGAACAGCTGGTTGCCGAGCACGCGTGCCACGCCCCAGTCCTGGTTGCTGTCGCGCGCGTCCGAGCGCAGCACAGCCGCGCCGAGCAGCTTGCCCTCGAGCGCGCAGGCGTCGAGCAGGCGCGAGCGCCCGGTGCCCGCCTCACCGCGCACCAGCAGCACGCCGCCGTCGCCGCGCATCAGGCTCAGCATGCAGCGTCGGACCTCGAGTAGGGCCGCGTCGCGGCCGACGAGCGTGGGTGTCGTCAGGTACGCGCGCGTAATCTGCGCCGAGTCTTCCTGCGGGAGATCAGCGATCGCGCTCAGGCGCGAGATCACTTCGGGCGCGCTCTGCGGGCGGCCTGCGCGATCGAGCGTCAGAAGTCGCAGCACGAGCGCGCTCAGCTCGGCTGGCACGTCGGGCACGGCAGCCGCTGGTGGCTGCGGCTTGGAGCGCCAGGCGTCGCGCAGCTCGGAGAAGCGCCGCGCGCCGAACGCGTGCTTGCCCGTCAGGAGGCGATAGCCGAGCGCGCCGAGCGAGAACAGATCGACGCGCGCGTCGAGCGCCTGCATCTGTGCCGCTTCCGGGGCCATGAAGGGCGGCGTGCCGACGGTGTCTTTCGCGACGCCCATCGACATCATCGCGCCGAAGTCGAGCAGCTTGACGTGCCCGTCCGCCGCGTAGCGCACGTTGCGCAGGGTGACGTCGCGGTGGACCAGGCCGCGCGAATGCACGATGGCGAGCGACGAGCCCACATCGTGCAGCACGGCACAGACCTCGCGCCACGGCATGCGACCGACGTCTTCCAGCCCGCTGCCCTCGAGCAGCTCCATCGTGTAGAAGGGTCCGCGCGCATCGACGCCGTAGTCGTAGACCTCGATAATGCGCGGGTGTGCCAGCTGCACGAGCGTGTGGTACTCGCGCTCGAGTAGCGACGCTTGCTTGCGATGCCGCGCCGCGTCGCGTGCGACGGCGCGCTTGATCGCGAGCTCCTTGCCGCTGCGCTCGTCCTTGACCTTGAACACGGCAGCCATGCCGCCGCGGCCGAGCAGTTGCTGCACGCGGTAGCGGCCAGCGATGACGCTGCCGATGGCGTCGAGCGGGGGCGATGCCTTCATCGAGCCAGCGATGTTCGCACACTTTGGCCCGCGCATGATCGCATGCGCCCTGGCGCTGTGTCGCAGCATGTGGCCGAGCCTGCTCGGCTTGCATGCGCGTGTGTGCAGCGCGCATGACGTGGCTTGCCAAAGCGCGCGATTGCTCCGAGCCTAAGCAGGCATGCCACGCGCGGTGAGACCCGAGACGGAGTTCGACCTGGGCGATCCCAGCCCCGGTGCTGCGCGAGCAGCGCCGGCGAACGACACGGACGTGCCTGCGCAGCTCGCGGGGCGCTACCGCGTGGAGGCCCTGTTGGGCCGAGGTGGGATGGCTGTCGTGTACCGCGCGGTCGACGCGGTGGCGTGCCAGAGCCTCGCGATCAAGCACGCGCTATTTCGTCCGGATACGCGCGAGGGCCGCGACCTGTGTGCGCTGTTCGAGCGCGAGTACCAGCTGCTCGCGCAGCTGTCTCATCCGCGCGTGATCGAGGTCTACGACTTCGGCATCGAGGACGGCCGCCCGTATTACACGATGGAGCTGCTCGACGGCGGCGATCTGCGCGAGCTCTCGCCGCTGCCGTGGCGGCGCGTGTGCGCGCTGATCTACGACGTGTGCTCCTCGCTCGCGCTCCTGCATTCGCGGCGCTTCGTGCACCGCGACATCAGTCCGCGCAACGTGCGCTGCATGCCGTCCGGGCCGGCGAAGCTGATCGACTTCGGCGCCGCGGCGCCGATGGGCGTCGCGCCGCACATCGTGGGCACGCCCGCGTTCGTGGCTCCCGAGGCGCTCAGCCGCGGTGCGCTGGACGCGCGCACGGATCTGTTCGCGCTCGGCGCGACTTGTTACTTCGCGCTGACCGGCCAGCCGCCGTACGATGCGCAGCACCTGTCCGATCTGAACGTAGCGTGGTCGCTCGCGCCGTTACGACCGTCCCTGCTCGCGCCGGAGATCCCGGCGGCGCTCGACGAGGTCGTGATGTCGCTGATCAGCCTGGAGCCGGCGCAGCGCCCGCGCAGCGCCTACGAGGTCATGCAGCGCTTGGCGGCGATCGCCGAGCTGCCCCAGGACGAGTCGCACGCCGTACCGCAGGCGTACCTGTCAGCGCCCACGACGGTGGGGCGGGACAGAGAGCTCGCGGCGCTGCGTCAGAAGCTGAGCCGGCTGGTCGCAGCCGGCGGCGGCGGCGGGCACGGCACGGCAACCTTGCTCGCCGCTGACAGCGGCGCCGGCCGCACTCACCTGCTGGGCGATGCCGCGCTCATGGGCAAGACGCTCGGCGCGTCCGTGCTGCGCGCGAGCGCGGACGCGAGTGGCCGGCGCTTCGTCGCCGCGCAGGCGCTGCTCACACAGCTGTGTGAGCGCGCCCCGGCCAGCGTGCTCGCCGGCGCGCGGGCCGAAGCCGTCGAGGCGCTGCTGCTCGAGCCGGGCGCCACACCGCGGCCCGCGCCGCTCGAGGATGCGCCGGATCCCCCGGCGGTGTTGCGCGATGCGCTCTCGCGCCTGTTGTGGAACGTCGCGCGCAGCACGCCGCTGTTTCTGATCGTCGACGACGTGCACGAGCTCGACGAGACCGACCTGGCGCTGCTCACGGAGCTGGCGCAATCGAGCGGGCAGGAGCGCGTGTGTCTCTTGCTCGCCGCCGAGGAGCGCGCCATGCGCAGCCGCAACGCGCTCGAGGTGCTCGCGCGCTACTGCGAGCCGTTGGCCCTGCCGCCGATCGATCGCGAGGCCACGGCGCAGCTCGTCGGCTCGCTGTTCGGCGACGTGCCCAACGTGGCGCTCGTCAGCCACGAGCTCTACGAACGCGCGCACGGCAACCCCGGCGCGACGTTGTGGTCGGCCGAGTGGTTGATCGAGCGCGGCGTGATCCGCTACGAGGCAGGCGCCTGGACCTTGCCCTCGAAGCTGTCCGCGTCGGAGCTGCCGCTGTCGCAGGAAGAGGCGCTCATCGAGCACCTCGCGAAGCTCTCGCCCCTGGCGCGCGAGCTCGCCGAGAGTCAGGCGCTCGCGGTGTACGGCGTGTTCTCGCACGACGACTACGCGCGGCTCGCCGGCGAGCAAGCGCCGGGCGCAGTGGAGCGCGCGCTGCTCGAGCTGGTGTCCTCGGGCGTGCTGGAGAACGACGAGCGCCTGTACACGCTCAAACATCGCGAGCAGGCGCGGCTCTTGTTGGCGCGAGAGCAGCCGGCGGAGCGCACGCGGCAGCACGCCGCGCTGGCGCGCATGTATCTGGCCTCGGAGGCCCCGCCCATATTTGCCGTCCCGCATCTGATGGCCGCGGGCCAGGAGCCGGAAGCACTGGACGCGCTGAGCGAGCACTTTCGGCGTGAGGACGCGCTGAGCGGCGACCTGGCGCGCAACTATCGCTTGCTGCTGCCGGCCGAGGTGCTCGCGAAGATCTACGCCGATGCGCTGGCGTGTGCAGTGCGCCGCGCCGTGCCGCTGCGCACGCTCTCGGAATTTCAGCGACACCTGGTGCTCGTCAGCGTGGTGGAAGACGAGTCGAGCTACTGGGCCGCGGCGCCGAGCTGGCGCGCCCGGCTGGAGCAGGACTCCGGGCTCGCACGCTACCGCGAGCTCGATCCCAACCTGCCGGCGCTCGAGCGGCTCGGCCAGGCGTACACCGCGGCGCTGGCCGAATACGAGCGCACACCTGCCGCCGAGCGCGGCTACGCTCCGGACGAGGCGATCCGCTTGCTCGTCCACTACGTCGTGATCTCGATCGCGATCTCGGTGCGCTCGCTCGACTCGCAGCTGGCCTTCTCGCTGCCCGCGCTGCTCGAGCCATTTGCTCCCATTTCGCCGGTGATGAAAGCCATCTGGCAGAACGCTACGGCGACGTGCGAGTACCAGCGCTTCCAGGAGCTGGAGGCGCGCGCGCGCTGGCAGCCCGTGTACGACGAGCTCGGCCAGATCACGGGCAACGAGCTGCGCTACGTGGCGGCGATCCGCAATGCGATCGCGTTCGGGCTGAGCACGATCGAAGCCGGCATCGGCCGGCTGGACGTCGAAACTCGCCTGCAAACCCTCGACGACGATCCCATGCAGCGCGTCAACGCCATGTATCTGCGCAAGCTGCTCGCGCTGCAGCAGGGCGATTGGGAGGCCGCCGATCGCTTCCGCAAGCGCGCGGAGCTGCTCGCGGTGGACGACCGCACGCGTCAGATGTTGACCACGATGTTGCTGATCGAGCTGATCACGCACGCGCTCGCGTTCGACATCTCGGGCCTCAAGTACGTGAAGGAGCGCATCGAGGCGCTCGGCGAGCGCTATGCGCGCTGGCGGCCGGTGGCCGACCTGGCGCGCGCGCGCTTCCAGCAGCTGTGCGGGAACCTGCGAGAAGCCCGCGAGCTGCTCGAGCGCTGCTTGCAAACGAGCGATCCACGCGTGCTCGGCGAGGGGGCAGTGCTGCACGCGTTCTGTCCTGCCGCCGCGAGCTACGTCGAGCTGCTCGACGATCTCGGAGAGCCGGAGCGCGCACAGAGCTGGGGTCGCGCGGCGCTCGAGCTCATGCAAGAGCTCCGCATCGACGTGCGAAGCTGGGATTTGGAGCGCGAGCTGGCGCTCGTCGAGGCGAAGCAGCCCGAGACGCGAGAGCTCGCGCGCGCGCGGCTGGCCCGCATCCTCGAAGCGCAGCGTGGCCTCGGTGCCGGTGGTCTTCGCCTCGGCCTCACCTACGAAGCCTGCGCTCGCGTGGCCATTCAAGCTCGCGATCGTCAGGCCGTGCTGCAGAACGCGCAGCTCGCAGCTACCGAATACCGACATGGCCTGAGCTCCGTGCTGAGCACCCGCTACGAGCGCCTACGCGACGAAGCGCGCCGTGCCGGCATTGAACTGCCCGCCTGACGGGGTAGGATGCGCCACCGGTTGACGTGTGCCTGCGCAGCCGGCTTGGATGGAGTCATGCGTCAGGGAGAATGGTTCATGCGTCAGCGCTCAGGGTGGATTTTGGTGGCCGTGCTTGCGGCTGGTTGCTCCGATGATGATGACGCGGAGGGTGTGGAGCAGACCGAGGTGGCGGGCGCGCAAGCATCGGGCGCGGGCGGCGCCTCGGGGAAGGGCGCCGTGCAATCGGGCGGTCCCGCGATCTCCGAAGCGTGTCGCGGCTTCAGCTTCGATGGCCTCATCTACAGTCCGGGTGGGGATGCGCTGCCCAACAAGTGTGAGCCGTTCCACCCGACGACCAACAATCCTTACGCCGTTCGCTGCGTGGATGTCTGGCCCTGGTACAAAACCAACTATCCGGGTGACACGTTCTGTATCTTGCCTCCGCCACCTGACAAGGGCGTGCAATACGGCGTGCATCCGCAGGGCAGCAAGTGGTTCGAGCAGGTCTCGAAGGGCGACATGAGCGGCTATGAGGACCTGTCAGACGAATGGCTGATGTCAGACGGGGACGAGGAGCAGTTCAACTATCAGACCAACGCGCGCAATCCCGAGGAGGCGAAGTTTTATCGCAACTATGCGCGCATGCGTCCGGGCTCACACCACATGATCGTGTCGAGCCAGGCCGCGGACAATCCTCCCGAAGACACGTGGGGGCCGCCCGTGATGACCGGGCTCAACATGGGCGTCGGCCTGCCGGGCGCGCAACGTCCCGACGAGAACGCGCCCAAATCGCTGGCGAAGCCTGAAGAGGACCAGGGGCTATTCAGCGCGCTGCCGAAGGAAGCGCCCGTCACGTTCAACATGCATCACTTCAACGCCGCGGGCCGCACCCTGCTCAAAGAAGCGTGGACCAACCTGTGGTGGGAGAGTGACGCGCGCATTCCCGTGCAGGGCATCTTCGGCCTGGATCCGACGCAGGTGCGAACGATGAAGATCGGCGCGGGCGAGACGCAGGATCTGCACTACTCGTGGAACATCACGGAGCCGATCCGCATGCTGACGGCGTTCGGACACCGGCACGCGTGGACCAGCAACTTCTCGGCGTGGATCGAGAACACCGACAAATCGCTGGACATCGTGTACCAGTCGTTCGACTGGTTGGACGAGCCGACCTACCGCTACGACAGCATGACCGAGAACCCGACGCCTGCGCCCGACAAGCGCAGTGACGGCGCGAGCTCCGGCATCCGCATGTTGATGCCCGGTCAGAAGCTGCACTTCAACTGCCACATCGAGTTCACCGACGAGCGCGCGGCCTCGGAGAAGGCGCCGGCGCCCAGCACGATCGGTGAGCTGCGCTTCGCGAACGAAGCGTTCACGGCCGAGATGTGCATCCTGTTTGGCTCGACCGTCGGCAAGCGCCTGCCGATGCCCGCTGCCGACAGCAGCGAGCTCCCCGACTTCGCCACCGTCGACTGAACGCGGAAAGGCTCACACCGGGTCGCGGCCCCGCAGGTAGCTGCCCGGTGTGAAGCCGAACGTCTTGCGGAACGCGGCGATGAACGCGCTCACGCTCGTGTAGCCGGCCTCGAGCGCGGCGCTCGTGACCTGTTCGCCTGCCGCTAAGCGCTGCAGCGCATGCAGCTGCGACACGTGTCTGCGCCACTGGCCGAAGGACATGCCCGTCTCGCTGCGAAACAGGCGCTCGAGGGTGCGCGCGCTCGCCCCCGTGCCGACCGCGAGCGCTGCGAGCGGCAGGCGTTCGGTCACCTTGGCGTGCGCGCGCGCGGCGACCCGGGCGGCCCGCGGATCCCGGAGCGCGGGCACGTGCAGCGCGAGTGGGGAGCCGGACGCGAGCTGGTCGATGAGCACGCCGATCAGCCGTGCGTCGCGCGCGCGACGCCGGTCCAGGCCGCGCTGCTCGATGGCAGTCAAGATCAGCGCGCGTAGCAGCGGGCCCACCGAGATCACGCGGCATGCTCGCGGCGCACGCGGCCACAAGGTCGGCGCGAGGTACAAGGTGCGCATCGACACCGCGCCGGACATGTCGATCGCGTGTGCTGTCGATCCGGGAACCCAGACAGCGCGCGACGGCGGAACGACGAACGTGCCCGCCTCCGTGTGCACCGTCATCGCGCCCGCGGATGCGTACACGAGCTGATGAGACACGTGGCTGTGGCGCGGGATGTGGTGCCCGTGCGCGTATTCGTACGCCAGCACGACCACGCGCCCGGGCGGTGCCTCGAAGGGTCCGCGACCCCGCTGTCGAGTTTTCGACATCGCTTGTCGATCTAGCGCAAGTGCGCCCGGCGCCACAACGGCTAGCTCTTCGACCATGGAACAAGCTCGATCGATCATCGCCTTTCTCGCCACGACCGACTCCGCTCGCGCCCTGACGTTCTATCGTGACGTGCTGGGCCTCACCTTCGTCGCGGACGAAGATTTCGCGCTCGTGTTCGACGCCGCGGGCATCATGTTGCGGATCCAGAAGACGCGCGCCCATACGCCCGCGCCGCATACCGCGCTGGGCTTCGACGTGCCGTCCATCGTGCAGGAGATGCGCGCGCTCTCGGAGCGCGGGGTGCGCTTCGAGCGCTACGCCGGTATGCCGCAGGACGAGCTCGGGATCTGGCAACCTCCCGGCACGCAGACGCGGATCGCCTGGTTCAAGGACCCGGACGGCAACCTGCTGTCGCTCACCGAGTTCGCCGCGCCGTAGTTCTGTGGTAAGGCTCGTCGCAGCTCATGCGACCCGTCATCGTAATCCTGGCGTTGGGCTTCTTTGGATGGGCGTGCACGCAAGCGGAGGTGTCCACGCCGACGCCCGTCCCGGGGCAGCCCAAGAGACGCGAGCTGAAGTTGGGCACGCGCGAGCGCGTGCTCGCCTGGACCTCGGAGGAGAAGCGCGACGGCTTCGCGAACATGGATCGCGTGTTCACGACGCGCGCGATCACGCGCGATGCGCTCCAGCCAAAGCCCGCGTTTGCGTTGCCCGTCGCGCTGCGCGACCTGTCGCAGGTCAAGGTGGATGGCAAGGATGGGCAGTACGGCATCGACGAGTATCGCGAGCGTCAGCGGGTCGCGGGCCTGCTCGTGATCAAAGACGGTCAGATCGTGTACGAGCACTACGCGTTCGGACACTCACCGACCACGAAATGGACCTCGTGGTCGGTCGCGAAGTCTCTCGTGTCGCTGCTCGTGGGCGCCGCGCTGCGCGACGGTTACATCCGTAGCCTCGACGATCTCGTGAGCGACTACCTGCCGCACCTGAAAGGCAGCGCCTACGCGAGTGTGAGCCTCAAACACCTCATGCAGATGGCGTCGGGCGTGCAGTGGAACGAGCGCTACGACGATCCGAGCTCGGATGTCGGCAAGCTGGGAGGCCTGCGCCGCGCAGGTGAGCCCACGTTGCTGCGCTACCTGGGCGCGAAGCCGCGCGTCGCGGAGCCCGGCAAGCAGTTCAACTACAACACGGCGGAGACGCACCTCGTCAGCTCCGTGGTGCGCGCCGCAGTCGGCAATAACCTCTCTGACTATCTGAGCCGCACGATCTGGTCGCGCTTCGCGATGGAGAGTGACGCCTACTGGGTGGTCGACGACGACTCGGGGGCAGAGAACGGCGGCTGCTGCTTCAGCGCCACATTGCGCGACTACGGGCGCCTCGGCTTGTTTGCGCTGCGGAAGGGTCAGTTGCCAGACGGCACGTGGGCCTTGCCGGAGGGCTACATGGGAGAGGCCACGAGACCCTCGCCCGCGCAGCCGGCCTACGGTTACCTGTGGTGGTTGGCACGCGACTCGTACGGCGCGCGCGGCATCTTCGGGCAGCAGCTCCAGATTTACCCCGCAGACAACCTCGTCATCGTCAGCCACGCATTCGCAGACGACACCCGCGCCCCGTTCAACGACTCGGCGCCTCTGTTCGACGGCATCCGCAACGCGCTCGCCACCGGCAAGTAGCGACGCGACGTCCAACGCGCGTCGGTGCTGCTGTACGACTCGCAGCCAGCTCTACGCGGACGGCTTACGCGCGCGCTGTTTGCCTTCCGTGTGGACACACGCGCGCGCGGCGCGGGCGAGCGCTACGTTGTGTTAATCTAGAGCCTTGTTCGAGGAGGCTTTCATGTTGTGGGGTCGATGGACCGCGCGCGCGTCGCTGCTGTGCGTGCTCTCGCTGACGTCAGTGGCGATCTCCGTGCGGGCCCAGGACGCCACGCAGGCGAGCGCGGACGATCAAGAAGCGCGCGACCTGTTTCGCCTAGGCAAACAAGCCTTCGACGAAGGGCGCTTCGAGCGCGCGCTGAAGTACTTCAAGGACGCCTACGATTTGAGCCGCCGCGCACAGCTGCAGTTCAACATCGGCACCGTGCTCGACCGGCTGCGCCGCGATCGCGAGGCCGTGAGCGCCTACCGCAGCTATCTGACGCAGACGCCGAATGCAGCCAATCGCGCGCCCGTCGAGGAGCGCATCCGCTTGCTCGAAGACGCGCTCGCGAAGTCGGAGCCGCCGCCCGCTGCCGTGCTGCAACCGGTGGCGCAAGTCCCGGCGGCCGCCACCAGCAGCGCGCCACGCCTCGCGCCCACGCCGACCGAGACCGCCCGGGCCGCCGTGGTGAGCGAAGCGCCGCAGCCCGCACCGCCGCCGTACGCTGCAGCGCCCGCGGAGAGCTCCGAGCCGGTCACCTCGCGCTGGTGGTTCTGGACCGGTGTGGGTGCGGCCGCAGTGGGCGCCGCGGTCGTCGGCGTGGCGCTCGGTACCGCATCGACTGAGCGCAGCCTGGAAGGCCCAGCGGTCATCGGCGCCAGCACGCGGGTGCGACCCCTATGAAGCGCGCTCTGCTACTCTGCATTCTACTCGCCAGCTGTAAGTCCACGGAGATCATCCCGCGCACGGAGGTGCTGCTGCAGATCGAGGCCGAGCGCCTGGTCAAGTTGAGCGCCGATCACCTGACGGTGGAGATCGCCAGCGGACCGAGCGGCGGCACGCTCATGCCCGGCGCGCCCGAGGAGTTCGATCTCACGTCGGACGACTTCAACTGGCCCGCATCGCTCGCGCTCGTCGCGCAGGCCGGCCACGAGGACCACGTCTTCGACATCACGATCAACATCGAGGCCAACGACAAGCGCGTGGCGCGCAGCCGCGTGAAGAGCAGCTTCATCAAGCACCAGACGTTGTTGCTGAAGACCCTGCTGTACGGTGAGTGCCTCGGCAACCTGGAGTGCTCCGGCTCGCAGACCTGCGTGGCGCCCGAGGGCAAGGCGCGCTGCGACAGCGCGGACGTGGATGCCAGCACCTTGCCGCAGTTCAGCCCGAGCGGCAGCGGAGGTCAGTCTGCCGCTCAGGGCGGCGAGACCGGCGCGGGCAGCGGAGCCGGCGCGGGTGCCGCTGTCAGCGGCAGCGGCGGCCGAGGCGGTCGCGGCGCCACGGGCTCGGGCGGCTCCGGTCAGTCCGGCACGAGCGGCGCGGGCATGCAGGACGCAGGCAAGCCCCCCGGGGACGGCGGCGCGAGCGAGTGCGAGCCGAGCGGCCCGGAACAGTGCGACAACGGCGCGGATGACGATTGCAACGGCTACGTCGATTGCGCGGATCCCGTGTGCACGGACATGCAGTGCGTGCCGAACGACAGGCTCGCGGGCGTGCTGGTGCCCGAGTCGAGCGCTTGCCCGAGCGGCTACGACAGCGACGAGCCGCAGCTCGTGCATCGTGGGCTGAGCGATCCGGGCTGCGGCGGTTGCAGCTGCGAGCCGGTGCCGATCACGTGCACGCCGCAGGCGTATTTCTACGGCTCGACGTCGGAGTGTACGGCGGACATCGCGCCGTTCGGACGCGGCACCGCGGTGACCGACCGCATCCCACCGAAGGCCGAGTGCAGCCCGCTGGCGATCGGCGCGTCGATCGGCATGTCGAACCCCGCCGGCTGGCGCGTCCGCATGACACAAAGCGCAGACTCGTGTCGGGCCGGCGGCACGCCCGAGCTGTTACCTCCGACTTGGTCCAACACGATGAAGCTGTGCGTGATCACGGCCGAGCGCAACGGCTGCGGGCCGGGCCGCGCGTGTGTGCCGAAGGTCGGACCGGGCAAGAAGTGCGCGCAGCGTCAGGGCAGCAGTTGCCCGGCGGCCACGAGCTTGCAGACGTGGCAGCTCGACTACCTCGACGAGCGCAGCTGCGGCAGCTGCGACTGCGCAGCTCGCGGCGGCAGCTGCAGTGCGCTCCTCGTCAGCCTCGCGCGCAGCTCCGGCACCGTGCCTACGGCCGGCACGGGGGGCCTCGGTGGCACGGGTGGAGCGGGCCGCGGTGGGAGTGGCGGCGCCGGCGCCATCGGCGGCGCGGGCGGCATCGCAGCCGCGGGCCGCGGTGGAGCGGGTGCAATCGGCGGCACTGGCGGATTCGGCGGCACCTTGATGACCGCCGGAACCGGCGCGATGCCTGCGCCGCCCCCGATCACCACGCTCGGCGGCTGCGAGATCGTGGACAGCAGCTTGCAGGACGGAGAGAAGTCCTGCCTCCTGACCACGTATTACCCCACGGCGTACTGGGAAGGCGTGCCGCTCAACCCCACGTGCACCGCAAACGCAGCCGTAAGCGGCAGCGTGAAACCCAGCGACCCGCTGGAGCTGTGCTGCGCGGACTGAGCTGAAATACCCTCCTTGAGCACGCCGCGTCGGGAGATCGTAAGCGAGGTCGGCCGTCACAGCGCGAACCGCAGGATCGTCGACAGCGCGCTTGCTCAACTCTGCGATCGCACCTAGCGCGAGATTGGGCTCCACGCTGTGGAAGCGCGTAAAAGGCGCAGCCAACACTTCCGTGTCCAGCGTGGTAGATCGATCTCATCTGCGCCAAGAAGCGCGTAGTCGCTACGAAGACAGGCATGGAAGTCGTGTAGCACCAGGCCCTCGTGTTGCCCCGTGGTGAGCGCGGTTTAGCCACGCGTGCAAGTCGTGCGACGATGCGCCCACAGTTTGCGCGAGCTGGTTGCACTGCGCACCTGTCCGCGCTGGCGCGATCCAGCGTATGCTAGCGGAACTCGGACATGCCAGCCGCAGGCGCCCAGCGCATCTTGATCGTGGAGGATGAGCACATCATCGCGCTCGACCTACGTTCTGCGCTCGAGGAGCTCGGCTATCACGTGGTTGGCATCGCCGCCAGCGGCGAAGATGCCCTGGCGCGCGCCGCCGAGAGCTGCCCGGAGCTGGCACTGATGGACATTCGCATCCGGGGCAGCGTCGACGGTATCCAGACCGCGACGTTGCTCAAGCAGCGCTACGAGCTGCCGGTGATCTATCTAACTGCCAATGCCGACCAGCTCACCTTGCGCCGTGCACTGGAGACCGATCCCGCCGGTTATCTCGCAAAGCCTTACAACGCGCGCACGCTGCATACAACGATCCAGGTCGCGCTGCGCCGGCACGCGGCCGAGCAGGCGCTGAAAGTCGCGAACACCCAGGACCGCCGCCGCTACGAGCAGAGCTCGAGCGAGCTGCTCGCACTGGCGGAGCGGCTGCGGCTCGAGGCGAACACCGACAGCCTCACGCAGCTCTACAATCGCCGCTATCTCGATGAGGTGTTGAGCGAGCAGGTGAGACACTCGGAGCGCGAGGGTTGCGCGTTCGGGGTCATCTTGCTCGACGTCGATCACTTCAAGCGCGTGAACGATACGCACGGGCACCTGGCCGGCGACGCGACCCTGCGCGCGCTCGGCGGGTTTCTGCTCCGGCACCTGCGCGGGCGGGACATGGCATTTCGCTACGGCGGCGAGGAGATCGCGATCCTCGCGCCCGGCGCGTCACTGTCGCACACGATCGGTCTCGCGGAACGCCTGCGCGCCGGCATCACCGCGCTGCTGGTGGAGGTCGAAGGCGCGGTCCGCGTGTCGATCACCGCGTCGTTCGGAGTCGCCGCGTTTCCGGAGCACGGCCTGGACGCGGAGCTGCTGCTCGGCGCGGCGGACGACGCGCTGTACGGCGCGAAGCTCGCCGGTCGCAACCGGGTGCAGCCGGCTGCGGTGTAGCCACGCGAGGAAAAGCGCCATGCTCGGGATAGCTGCATGCAGATAGACCGTCGCGAGACCAGCGCTCTGGTCCTATCGCGCTGGCCCCATCTGCTCGCCGCGAACGCCGCGGTGTGTGCGCTGTACTTCGCCGCTGCCCGCTTCGGCTTATCGCTCGCGTTCGAGACGCGGCAGGTGACGGCGATTTGGCCGCCCACCGGCATCGCGCTCGCGAGCCTCTTGCTGCTCGGGCTGCGCGTGTGGCCCGGCATCTACCTCGGCGGCTTCGCGATCAACGCGCTCGTGGGCGATTCGACGCTCGCGGCTGCGGGCATCGCGATCGGCAACACCCTGGGGCCCGTGCTCGCTGCGCTCGCGCTCACGCGCGTGCTGCACTTCGATCGCCGCCTACAGCGGCTGCGAGACGTGCTGGCGCTGATCGTCGCCGGCGCGATGCTCACCGCGCTGGTCACAGCCACGAACGGTGTGCTGCAGCTGACGCTAGGCGGCGTGGTCACCTGGTCGTCGTTCGGCTCGGTGTGGTCGGTGTGGTGGATGGGAGATGCAATGGGCGTCCTCGTGGTGGCGCCGTTGATCCTGAGCGTGGTTCTCCCCGCGATCATGCCAAGCCGAGCGCAGCCGTCGGCGGGCGCGTTCGAGCTCGCGTGCCTGCTATGCGTGCTGGTCCTGACGAGCATCCCGGCCCTCAACGGCGTGTCCGCAGGGCCGAGCCCCTTTCAGCTGCAGTACGCCGTCTTTCCCTGGGTGATCTGGTCGGCGCTGCGTTTCAGGATGCGTGAGACCAGCCTGTGCATCGCGATCATCAACGGCCTCGCGGTCTGGGGCGCGACACGCGATCGCGGGCCCTTCGCGAGCGGCAACCTCGATCACCGCTTGCTGCTGCTCGAGATGTTCATGGCCGTGATCGCCGTGACCGGGCTGATCCTCACGGCCACCATGAGTGAGCGCACGGCGGCTCTGCGCGCGCTTCAGAACGCGAACGACGACCTGGAGCAGCGCGTCTCGGAGCGCACGGCCGAGCTCGCCGCCACCAATCGGGTGCTCGAACGCAAGAACGAAGAGGTCGAGGCGTTCGTGTACGTGGTATCGCACGACTTGCGCGCGCCGCTCGTGAACCTCCAGGGCTTCTCCGCGGAGCTCTCGCGCAGCTCCCGCGAGCTGGAACAGGCGCTGAGCGCCGTGCCGCTGCCAGCCGCTACGCGCCAGCACATCCACACCATCTTGCACGAGGACATCGCGAAGTCGCTCTCGTTCATCGGGGCGAGCGCGACGAAGTTCAAGCGCTTGATCGATGCCTTGCTGCTGCTCTCGCGCACCGGCAAGCAGGAGCTGCACCTGGAACCGGTGGAGATGCGCGACGTCGTGCAAGCCACGATCGACACGCTCCACAACTCCATCGATCGGGCCCGCGTCGAAGTGCACGTCGACCCCTTGCCCCGCGCGCTCGCGGACATGACCGCCGTCGGACAGATCTTCTCGAACCTGATCTCCAACGCGCTGAAGTACCTCGATCCCGGGCGCCCAGGCCGGCTCGGGGTCGGCGGCGAAGCGCACGACGGCGTCGCGCACTACTGGGTCAGCGACAACGGATCGGGGATCCCGCCGAGCTCGCTGCCGCGGCTGTTTCAGGTGTTTCAGCGCTTTCACCCGGAGCTCGCGAGCGGGGAAGGCATGGGGCTCGCGATCGTGAAACGCGTGGTCGAGCGCCACGGCGGCAAGATCTGGGTCGAGAGCGCCGAGGGCATCGGCAGCACCTTCCACTTCACCCTGACCGCGGACACGCGGGAGAGAAATGCGTAACATGCCTCGCCTCACCATCCTGATCGTCGACGACGACGACGGACACACCGAGCTCGTGCGGCGGAATCTGCTGCGCGCCGGCATCGACAATCAGATCGTAGCGCTGTCCACCGGCAAGCTCGCGCTCGACTACGTGTTCGGTCGCGGTGCGTACGCAGATCGCGCGCTCCACGGCGAGCTACTGATCTTGCTCGACATCAACATGCCCGGGCTCGACGGCGTGGAGGTCCTGCGGCAGATCAAGGCCCACCCTACGGCGCGGCGTATCCCGGTGATCATGCTGACCACGACGGACAACCCACGCGAGATCAACCGTTGTTACGAGCTGGGCTGCAGCGTCTACATCACGAAGCCGGTGGATCCTGCGGCGTTCGTCGAAGCGGTGCGGCGCCTGGGGCTATTCATCTCCGTGGTGAGCGTGCCGAGCCAGATCGAAGACAAGCCGTGACCACACACCCAGAGCAAGTACCGATCCTGATTGTCGAGGACGATCCGGCGACCGCCGAGCTCGAGCAGCGTGCGCTGCGGCGCGCCGGGATGAGCGCACAGGTCGTAGGGCGCGTGCGCGAGGCGCTCGCAGCTCTGCAGGTACAGCGCTTCTCGGCCATCGTGCTCGACTTCTCTCTGCCCGATGGCAACTCTTGGCAGATCGTCGAGGCCGCGGCTGCGCTGACGCCGCGCGTGCCGGTCGTGATCGTGACCGCGCAGGGCAACGAGCGCGTCGCGTCCGAGGCGATTCATCGCGGGGTCGCGGACTACGTTCAAAAGAGCGAGGCGTTCTGGAACGAGCTGCCGGGCATCCTGGACCGCGTGACGCGGCTGGCGAAGGCGGAGGAAGGTCTACGCCGGCTCGAAGACTTCTTCGAGCGCGCGCGCCTCGGCGCCGCGGTGATCGACCACGAGGGTCGCCTCGAGCGCGTGAACCGCGCGTTCGCCGAGATGCACGGCTACGATAGCGAAGCGCTGATCGGCAAGCCGCTCTCCGAGCTGTGGGCGCCGGCGCAGCAAGCGAAGATCTCGGGCCGCTACGCCACGATCCAGGCGCGCGGAGCGCTGCGCTTCGAGGCCGAGCACGTGCGCCGCGACGGCAGCGTGTTCCCCGTGCTCGTGGACGCCACGCACATCGCGGACGCCGGCGCGTCGCAGCTGTACATGGCTGCCTACGTGCAAGACGTCACCGATCAGAAGCGCGCTGCCAGCGAGCTGCGCGCGAGCGAGGAGCGCGCGCGCGCCGTGGCAGACGCGATCCCGGACATCATGCTGCGCCTCGACGCGCACGGCCTCATCCTCGACTATCAAGCCGGTCTCTCCACGGGCGAGGCGTTCGGCGGTCGAGCCGCGGTGGGCTCGTCGCTGCGGGAGCAGCTGCCCGCTGCGGTGGCGGACGAGCTGCTGCAGCAGCTGAGCGCGGCGCTGCAGTCACGCGAGCTGCGGCGCTGTGAGTTCACGTTGAACGAGCGCGACAGCGCACGCGACTACGAGGCGCGCATGGTCGTGTGCGGCGCCGACCAGGTGATCCTGATCGCGCGCGACATCACCCAGGCCCGCGAGGCCGAGCGAACCATCCGCGCCTCGCTGCACGAGAAGGAGGTGCTGCTGCAGGAGCTCAACCACCGAGTGAAGAACAACCTGCAGGTCATCTCCAGCATGGTCGCGCTGCAGATGCGGCAGATGGACACGGAGGCCGGTCGCGAAGCCCTGCTCGCGTGCCAGACGCGCGTGCTCGCCATTGCGCTCGTGCACGAGAAGTTGCATCAAGCGCTCGAATACGGGCGCGTGTCGTTTGCAGAGTACGCGACGAGCCTCGCCGAAGGCGTGTACCGGCTGTGTCTCACGAGCCGCGCCCCGATCGCGCTCGAGCTGGCGATCGCCGACGTGGAGATGCCGGTCGACAAGGCCATCCCGTGCGGGCTCATCCTGAACGAGCTGATCGCCAATGCGCTCAAGCATGCGTTTCCGGGCGGGCGCTCCGGTCGCATCCGCATCGAGCTGCGCCCCGAAGATCCCGCGCGCCTGCTGCTGCTCGTGAGCGACGACGGCGTGGGCATCCCGGACCTCGACCTCGAGCGCGTGGAGTCGCTGGGCTTGCAGCTGGTAGCGACGCTCACCGAGCAGATCGGCGGCTCGCTCGAGGTGCGACGCGGCAGCGGCTCTGTGTTCCTGGTGCGGATCCCCGTGGGCTGACTACGCCGCCTTTGCGTGGCGCGCAAAGCGGATCGCGGCGCGTGTGCCGCTCTGGGCTTCAATCTGGCACCTCGCGCCGATCTGTTCTGCCAGGATGTGCACGAGCTTGATGCCGAGCGAGGGCGCTGCCTCGTGATCGAAGCTCGCGGGAAAGCCGACGCCATCGTCCCGCACCGCGAGCGTGACCTCCTCCGCGCCTTCGGAGAGCTCGACCTGCACGGTGCCCTGCCGCGTCTGCGGGAAGGCATGCTTGAGCACGTTGCTGAGCAGCTCCTGCAGGATCAGCCCGCACGGGATGGCTTGCTCCACGTCGAGCAGCACGGGCTGCAGGGCGAGCTCGAGGCGAATCATGGCCGATTGCGGCTGCGCCGCGCCCAGGAAGTTCTGCGAGAGGTCACGCACGTAGTCGTCGAACTGAATGCGCGAGAAATCCGCGACGCGATACAGCTTCTCGTGAATGAGCGCGATCGCGAAGACGCGGCCGCGGCATTCTTCGAGCGCGTCGCGCGCGCCCTCGTTCTCTGGCTTGTGCAGCTGCAGGCTGATGAGGCTCGAGATGACCTGGAGGTTGTTCTTGACGCGGTGATGAACCTCCTGCAGCAGGACCTCCTTTTCACCCAGCGAGCGCCGCAGCTCGCGCGTCATCTCGCCCGCGATGCGCAGCGCTCGCTGCTGCGTCCTCGCGAGTGAGCTGACCATCAGGAACAGCATGACGTCAATGATCAGGCCCATGCACGCGATGACCATGGGTTGGGCCCGGCCGTCGTCGAAGCTCGCCGCGTCGCCCGCGAACGTGATCGTCCACTGCCGGTCGCCCACCGCGAGCTGCCGCGTCCACGTGAGCTCCGCAGCCGCAGCGTTGTGGCTTCGAAACAGCAAATGGCTCGGGCTCGGCTTGGACCCGTCGTACACCCAGTAGTCGAGGTCTTTGAACTGACTGCCCAGGATCCCGCCCATCAGGTCCTTGCTGCGGAACGGCGCGTACACGAACCCGCGCAACGCGCGCTGGCGCTCGCTCACGGTGTCAAGCGGCATGCCGCGGCGATACACGGGCACGTACATGAGAAAGCCGGGCTGGACGTCGCGGTCGGTCTCCTGCACGAGCACGACCGGTGCCGTGATGGCGGGTCGACCCGAGTCGCGTGCGCTGTCCATGGCCGCGCTGCGCTTCGGCTCGGAGTGCATGTCGAACCCGAACGCGCGCAGGTTTCGCCCCTCGAACGGCTCGAGGTAGACGATGGCGTGATACTCGGCGCGCTCGCCCGGCGGCCACACGGCGTAGGTCGGGAAGCCCGCAGCGCGGATCGCGTGCTCGTGTTCCTGCAGCTTCTCGAACGGGATCGACTCCGAGAAGCCGAGACCCTGGATGCCGGGGTGCTGGTCACCGAGCTGCAAGGCTGCGACGTACGTGCGCCACTCGTCGCGCGTCACGCTGTCCGACGCATCGAACAACGCCACGCAGCCGCGCAGCAGGTTCTCGTATTGCTTCATGCGCTGCGTGATCGCGGCCGCGACCTCGCCCGTGCGGTACACGAAGCGATCGGTACGGTGAGCGTTCTGCGCGCGCTCCGAGACGTACCAGGCGAGCGTCGTGAACAGGATCGACAGGACCAGCACGGCCCAGGCCGTGCTGCGGTGTTGCAGCACGGCCTGCAGCTTCGAGATGGCAGCGCTCGCGCGGTCGCTGGACTGCGGCTGAGGGTCTCGGGTCAGGTCCTCGAGTGTAACAAAGAGCGAGCGCCCACGCGCGAGGCCTGCGGCGGCGTGCCGGAGGCCCCGGGGTGAGTGCGTGGCTGCACTGGACCGACAGCTCGTGCAGGCCAGCCGGAGCAGCTGTTCAGAAGTACGTGCCGAGCGCCGTGGCGTTGTAGTCGCGCAGCTCGGACAGGCGGTTGTGCTTCACCTTCAGGACCCATTCGGGATCCTGGAGCAGAGCCCGGCCGACCGCGATCAGGTCGAATTCGCCGCGGGCGAGCCGCTCGACCACGTCGTCGATCTTGCTCGCGGCCGAGCTTTCACCTCGGAAGGCGCCCGTGAACTCGGAGCTGAGGCCGACCGAGCCCACGCTGATGGTGGGCAGACCCGTGAGCTTCTTGACCCAGCCCGCGAAGTTCAGGCCCTTCGGTCCATCGACGTCCGGGAACTCCGCCTCGAGAATGCGCCGCTGCGAGCAGTGGATCGCGTCCACGCCCGCTTCTGCGAGCACGCGCGTCCAGCGCTCGAGCTCTTCGGGCGTGCGCGCGACCTTCGCGCCGTAGTCGACCGACTTCCACTGCGAGATGCGGATGATGATGGGCAGCTCGCCGACTGCCGCGCGGCAGCGCCGGATGGTCTCCGCTGCGAACTCGGCGCGGCGCTCGATCGAGCCGCCGAAGCGATCCGTGCGCTGGTTCGTGACCTCCCAGAAGAACTCGTCGATGAGATACGCGTGCGCGCCGTGCAGCTCGATGCAGTCGAAGCCGAGCGCCTTGGCGTCGCTCGCGGCGTCGGCGTAGGCCTGCGCCATGTCGAGCACCTCGGCCTCGCTCGGCTCCTCAGAGACCTTCTTGCCTTTGAGCGTGATGCCCGACGGACTGTCCGACGGAGCGTCTGGAAAGTGGCCGCTGTTGGGCTTGCGCGCCATGCCCTGATGCCAGAGCTGCGGGCCCATCTTGCCGCCTGCCGCGTGCACGGAGTCGATCACGCGCTTCCAGCCCGCGAGCGCCTGCTCGCCCCAGAACAGCGGGATGTTCGCGTCATCGGCCGCGCCCTTGCGGCGCGTGAGCGTGCCTTCGGACAGGATCAAGCCCACGTGCGCTGCGGCGCGTCGCGTGTAGTACGCCACGTTGGCGTCGTTCGGGAACGCGCCCGGCGAGCGCGAGCGGGTCATGGGTGCCATCACCACGCGGTTTTCGAGCGTGAGCCCGCGCAGCTTGAAGGGTTGAAACAGTGGAGACAGATCGGTCACAGCTTCCTCGTTGATCGGGTGTCGGGTGCGGGCGCGCTCAGCGCGCCGTGAAGCCTCCGTCCACGGCCAGCGCGTGACCGAGGACGAACGCGGCGTCTTCCGAGCACAGGAACACCACGCTGCGCGCGATGTCTTCGGCCTCTCCCAGACGCCCGATGGGATGGGCTTGCTCGACGTACGCCTGACGGCGCGGATCGCGTGCGACCGCGCGCTCGGTCATCTCGGTGCGGATGATGCCGGGGCAGATCGCGTTGACGCGGATGCCCTTGCGCCCGTATTCGACCGCGGCGGCCTTCGTGAGCCCGAGCACGGCGTGTTTGGTGGCGCCGTAGATGGGCTGGCGCGGCGCGCCGATCAACCCGCCGATCGACGAGGTGTTGACGATCGCGCCGCCGCCCTGCTTCAGCATCTGTTCGATCTCGAGCTTCATGCACAGCCACACGCCCTTCACGTTCACGCGCATCAGCTGATCGAACGTGTCTTCGCTGGCCTTCGCGAGCGGCTCGTGCTCGATGTCGATGCCCGCGTTGTTGAACGCCGCGTCGAGGCGCCCGAAGCGCGCCACGACTTGCTCGACCATCGCCGCCACTTGATCGGCGCGCGACACGTCCGTCTGCAGGCTGATGGCCTCGCCGCCCTCAGCGGCAATCGCCTGCGCCACGCTCTCGGCCGCGGCGAGGTCGATGTCGACGACTGCGACCTTCGCGCCCTCACGTGCAAAGGCGAGGGCGGTCGCGCGGCCGATTCCGCCGCCGCCACCGGTTACGAGCGCTATTTTTCCAGGCAATCGCTGCGTCATGGCTGTCACTTCGCCTTTCGCAGGCGTCCAGCGCTCTTGCTCGGGGGGAGCGCGGGCGGCTGATACACCTGATCCAACACCAGCTTCATGCTCTCGCGCAGCGGCCGCACGGAGCCTTCCACTTTCATGCGCAAGAGCGCGCCTTCCCACACGCTCCACGTCAGCGCTGACAGCGCCTCGGGCGCCATGTCGGCGCGGATCTCGCCGCGGGTTTGGCCCGCCTCGATCAGGCCGGCGAGGCGCTCGCGCCAGGCGAGCTGCGCGGCTAGCAGCCGCTGGCGGCACATGTCGCTCGCCAGCGCGACCTCGGCTGCGAAGTTCCCGATCAGGCAGCCAGCCGAGGGCCCGCTGCGGCCGTGATGTGCGAGCATCTGATCGAACACGTGGCGAATGGCGGCGAGCGGCTCGGCGGGTGCGCTCTGCATCATGCGCTGCCAGGAGCGGCGGCTGAACTCGGCGTAGCGATCCACGATCGCTGCGCCGAACGCTTCCTTGCTTTCGAAGTGGTTGTAGAACGACCCCTTCGGTACGCCTGCGTGCTCCGTGATCTGCTGGATGCCCGTGGCGTTGAACCCCTGCCGCAGGAACAGCTCGAGCCCGGCGCTCAGCAGGCGCTCGGGAATCTCGGTGGGGTCTGCCGTGCGGGGCATGCGGGGCGGAATATGACCGGTCGTCTTAGACCGGTCAAGGGCCGGGGAGCGGGCTCCAGGCTCCAGGCTTCGGGATCGATGAGGCGTTACGCGTGGAGGCTCGAGCTCGCCGCGCGTTCCGCTTTCGAGCTCAGCCAGCTCTCGATCACCGCGTTCACTTGCTCCGGAGCTTCTTGCTGGACCCAGTGCGAGACGTTTGGCAGTAGGTGCAGGGTGAGATCTTCTACGTACTGCCGCGCGTCGAATGCGAGCTGCTTCGTGAGCGCCTTGTCCTTTTCACCCCAGATGAGCAGGGTGGGGATCTGGATGGGCGGGAGGCTCCACGGGTTCTTGTCCAGCAGCGCCAGCGGCATGGCGCGGTAGTAGTTGAGCATGGCCGTGAGCGCGCCCGGGATGAGCGCGTTGTCGCGGAACACGCGCGTGACCTCGGGCGGGAAGCGCGATGGGTCCACGGCGCTACCCACGAACGCGCGCTCGATCGCCTCACCGTTCTTCGCGCTCAAGAGGCGCTCGGGCAACCACGGCAGCTGGAAGAAGAAGATGTACCAGCTGCGCCGCAGCTGCTCCAGTCGCAGCATGCTGCGCGCGAACACCTGCGGATGCGGCGCGTTCATGATGATCAGCCGCTCGATGGGCCGCACGCGATGCATCGCCGCGCTCCACGCCACGCCTCCGCCCCAGTCGTGCCCGACCAGGAGCACGCGCTTCGCGCCCGAAGCGTCGATCAATCCAGCCACGTCGTCGCGCAGCGCGCTCACCTTGTACGCGCTCACGCCGCGCGGGCGGGACGAGCCTCCGTAGCCGCGCAGGTCCGGCGCCCAGGCGCGATAGCCTAGGCGGGCGAAGAGCGGCAGTTGATGACGAAACGAAAACGGCGACTCGGGAAAGCCGTGCAGGCACAGCGCCAGCTGATCCCCGTCCCCGCACTCGTCGACGCGAAACTCGAGCCCGTTGGCAGCGACGCGGATGGAGCGAATGTCTTCGGTTCGGTCGAGCGGCATGCTCTGCAGCCTACACGAGCGCTGCGGGGCGTCCAGCGAGCGCGAGCCCGATCATGTGCTCATCATATGGCGTGCGCGCATAGCCTTCTTGGGCCCAGCCGGACAGGAAGCGACAGAAGTCGGCCCATGCGACCGGGTACAGCGCGCGCCACTCGGCCTCCACGTCGCTCGCAGCGGCGCGCAGCTGCTGCGTGAGCAGCGCTCGCTGCAAACAAGCGAAGTAGTGATCGAGCAGCGCGGGCGCATGCGCCGCGCACGCGTCCGCGTCGAGGCAGCTGCCGATGAAATACGCGACGTCCGCAACGCCGCAGCCGCCGCCCACGTACTGGAAGTCGACGGCCGCGATGCGCGTGAGATCGCGTGAGAAGCAGAAGTTCTCGAGCTTCGCATCGCCGTGCACGAGCGTGCGATGTCGCGCGGAGCGCAAGCGCGCATCGAGCCAGCTCGCGGCCTCGCGCAGCTCGGGATCGACGCTGCGAGCAAGCTCATCGGGACGGGTCGCGAGGTGCCAATATGTGCCGACCGGCCACAGGTCTCGAGCGGCCTGCGCCTCACCGAGGAACGTGGCGTGAAACTGCGCGAGCCACTCCAAACACACGGGCATGTCTCGCGCCGACAAGCGCGCGCGGCGCTCGCTGAAGCCCGCGGCGTCGAGGTCCTCCAGCACGAACAGCCATTGATCTGCGAGCTGCTCGCAGGCGAGAGCACGCGCCAGCCTGCAGCCGGGAGGGCTGCGTGGCGCATGGCGCAGGTAGAAGCTTTGCTCCACGGCGTACGAGCGCAGCTTGCGGGCGTGCGAGCGCGGGTCTTCGGAGACCGCCGCTGGCGGCTGCACCCACTTGACGACGACCGACGAAGTGGTGCCACCGTCCAGCCACACGCGCGCGATCTGCCCGTAGCCGGACCACAGGCGCTGCAGCGGCTCCACCCGCGACACGCCCTGTGCACCCGTCGCCGCGCACACGCGCGCCCGCACGTCCTCGGAGAGCTGTCTCACGCGGCGCATGTTGAGCGATTCGCGCCGCGTGGTCCAGCAAGCTCTCAAGGTCTGGCGTCGATCGTCCCCGGCAGCACGATGCGCACGGCCGAGCCGGTCAGTGGATTGGCGCCGCTGCCCGTGAAGGTGCCCTGGGCGGCCAGAGTCAGCGCGCCGGTCTCGGGATCGAGCGGGGCGCCGCCCTCAGCGGCCGTGCTCAACGTCAGCCGCGCGTCCACGTCGGTGTTCACGAGCGGAAACACCAGGCTCTGATCGAAGTGGAGCGTCACGGGGATCTCGAGGCGACCGCTGCTCGCATCGTAGCTGCCCGAGCCGCCGCCCACCCACGTCACCGTGGTCACGTTCGAGCCGAGCGGCGTGTCGAACGCCTCGGTGACGATCGGCGCAAAGGCGGTGATGTCGACGCGCGTGCGATCCGCCGAGAAGCGCACGTCGAACGAGAGCTCGCGCTCCACCGCGACGTCGAGGCTCGGGATCGCGAGCTGCACCTGCCCGCGCAAAGTGCTGTCGAGCGGCTGCGGCACCACGGGCTCGACGAGCCTGAGCGGCTCGAACGCGCTCCACTCAGCGGCTGCACCAAAGCTCGCCACCGTCACGCCAGCGTCGGGCGTCACGCCAAACAGCTGGACGGCATCGCCGCTGCGCGCGAGGTCCACGCGCACGAGCTCTCCGCCGACGCGCTCCCAGCCCACGTGCTCGCCGTCCAGCTCGACGTGGCGCCACACCGCGCGATCGTCGCCCGCGACCACGGCTTCGACCGCGCCGTCCGGCGTGCGGGCGAGCGCGATGTCGCGAACCAACCCGCCGAGATCTTGCCACTCACTGCGGCTGGGGGCGGCGGGGTCGAGGGTCGTGCGCCAGACCGCGAGGTCCGGCCCGACCACGAACAAGCTGAGCCTCTCGCCGGTCGCATCGGCGACGGCCGACAGGCGCGTGGCCGAAAAGCCGAGCGCCTGCGGCGCGCTCCACGCTTCGGAGGGCGCGCTGCGCCGTCGCAGCTCGAGCTCACCGTCTGCAGCGATCGAAAGCAAGCTGACCGCATCGCCCGCGCCGCGCACGGCGGCGACGCGCCGGGCGTCACCGCCCAGCCGGATCCAGCCACTCCAGTTGCCCTCGGCATCGCGCTGGTTCTCCCACAGCGCCGAGTCCATGCCTACGATGAACACGTCCAGGCTGGCGTCTGACAGCTGCACGGCCGCGATGTCGCGCCCCTGGCCGCCGAGCACCTCCACGTCGCTGAAGCTGCCGCCCGCCTGCCGCTGCGACCGGCGTTCGATCTCCGAGTCGCGCCGGATGGCGAATAGCTGCAGCTCTCCGCTGCCGTCGCCGACCGCGGCCAGCTCCGCGTAGTCCAGCGCGCTCGCCGCCTGCGCGGCGGCAGATTGCGTGAGCGCCAGCCAGCCGCTCATACCGATCGCGAGACATAGACTCGGCTTGCTTCGTCGCATCGCTTGCTCCTGTGAGAATCGTCGCGTCTGACCCATCGCGTGCAATGTAGCGTCCGCTGCGCCGCCTGTACATGCGCACACATGGGGCGAATGGGAGTTGTGTCCTCCGACGGTTGTCATAGCCAACCGTGGGAGTGCGGCACCCGCGGCGCCGCCGCTCCCAGCAGCGAGGCAGGACCGTGATTTCCAGGTTGTCGCAGCTCGGCTTGCGCCGCTGCGCGCTGCGCGGTGTGTGCAGTGGGGCGTGTCACAGCACGCCGCGCGTAGGCGTGTCATCTCAATCCTGCCGCCGTCAGCGGCAAGTGGCGCGCGAAGCACGCGCGTCGTCAGCAGGAGGGAAGTCTCATGAAGAAGTGGCAAGCAGGGGTGATGCTCGCCGTGTCGCTGTCCTATGGGCTCGCAGGCGCGGGCTGCACGATCGGCAGTCCGCATTGGGACTACGTGCCAGACACGATCGCGACTCCCATTCCGTTCCAAGCCTGGACCACGTCCACGGCCAACCCGGTGGTGCTCGAGTGCGCGAACGACACGAGCGCGCACGGCTGGCCCACGGCGGGCGAGGCGAGCTACGTACACGTCACGAACCTGAGCTTGAGCAGCACACCGAGCCTCGATCCCGCGGGCTCGGCCGTGTACTCGGCGAGCGCAAACGTAGCACTGCCGAGTCAGTGCTGGAAGTACTTCGGGGACTACGACTTCTGGCAGGCCAACCTTCGCATCTGGCAGAACAACGGCAGTGGGCGCAGCATCTTCACGTCGTTCGACAAACCAGGCCTCGAGTGCCTCGGACGGGAGGTGGGCAAGGCGCGCTCCTGGCTCGGCTTCTTCGATAAGTGCGAGAAGCGCTATCTCGGGGGCGGAGACAAGATCCCGTACATCGTGCTGCGCATCGACGGCTACGCGAACGGCGCTCCGCTGAGCGGCGCGCAGCGTCCGATGTCACGCAAGCTGCAGCCTCTGCCGTCCGACGAGCGCATCCGCGACTTGCCGGCCGTGCAGATGATCACGCCCGTGCCGGAGAGCGTCAAAGCGGACGTGCGCAAGCAACTCCAGCCGCTGTGAGCCGCATTCACCAAGCAAGAGTTGCTCGCCACCAAGCAAGCGTTACGCAGCTGAGTTGAGCCGCAGTCGCGGCTCAACTCAGCCTTGACGCGCATCTCAAGAGAGTGCGAAGAGAATACAAACGCAACTCGATGAGGTGGTTCATGATCCACAGAACGTGGGTGTGTTTTGCCTGGGCGCTGCTGGCAAGCTGTGCCGCAGAGCTCGAACAGTCAGATGCGCTCGATGCTGAGCGCGTGGCAGCGGTGCAGCAACCGATCATCAACGGAGCACCGGAGCCGAACGCGAACGGTCTTGGTATCGTCAAGGTCGGGGCGAACGGGAGCAACCAGCTCTGTGCGGGTATTTTGCTGGGCCCGCGCTTGGTGCTCACGGCCGCACACTGTGCCGAGCCGGATGGGGTCGTTTACTACTCGCTGGACGCCGACCCGGCGGGATGGGTGGAGTCCTGGCGCAGATATCCCTACGAAGACATCGCCATCGGAACGCTGGATGCCGACGCCATGATGGGCGGCCGGCCCGCGCCGACCTGGCCGTACGGTTGGTACGGGGATTACGCAGAGAATCTTCGAGATGTGACGCTCACCTGCTACGGCCCCGGCCCCACGCAGTTTGCCGCACGTAACAACGGGGACTTTGGCAATCACGAGAACCTCTTCCACTCGGCAAACGTCACGATTACGGGCGTCGGCTGGGAAACCGGGAGCGGCAGCGGTCTCACAGCCGTTCCCACCTCGAACGGACAAGCGACGTTCGCGGGCGACTCGGGCGGCCCCTGCGTGCGCACGCTTTCGGACGGCCGCCTCCAGCTCACCGCCGTCATCACCAAGGGCTCCCTCCGATCTGATATCGACGGCACGGAGGATCCGACTCGCGCAACCGCAGTGACCAAGATGACCTTCGTCGCGCTCACCGGCGACATCACCCGCTGGATCCTGCCGCTCGACATCGGCCCGATCTTCTGAAGCGGCTGCAGAAGCCCGCTTCGGCGGTCGGAGCCATTCACCGTTCTCCCGAAGGTTGGATCGCTCGGCGTGCCGTGTGACAGCCCGCAACGCAGGCACGTCGCTTGCTCAGACGTTCTGTCACACGCGTCTGTCACAAGCACACGTCCGTGGGTGTTCGCGAGGGTGCGAACAACGACAATCCCTTCTTTACGTATTTCGGCGCGGGCAACGTCCCGTGCAGGCTGACGACCTCGGCGCTGCGGGCGTGCAGCGCCGAAAGCCGTGCGTCGCTCGGTCCGAGTGGACATCGTGTTGAAGCGCATGCGGACAGGCTTGCTTCGCTTCACCCGCGATGCGCACGAAGCGCCGAGCCACCTCGTACTCGCCGTCCTCCGGGCTCAGGCCTTCGAGCTCGAGACCAAACGCGTCGCCCGCGGCTGAGCCGAGCTCGCTGCCGATCATTCCACCGCCCACCAGCGTGACGGCCGCGCCCGCGAGCGTGGGCAGCACTTGCTTGGCAGCGCCCTTCAAAAGGCCGCCGAGCTGGCGCCGACCGGCGAGCGCCCGGCCTTGCCGATCGCATTGCCGGCGTTGCTGATCAGCTTCTCGTCGTGAATGTTGGTCCATGTCGTGCATGATGGTCTCCGTGATGTCAGTGGGTTGTGTCAGGCGCAGACGCTGCACGGACCCATGGCAGCGCACGTGCCAGCACGCAGCGCCCCGGCGGCGCACCGCAGGTCGCAGGACTCCGAAGGCGGCTTCGCCAGCGCGCGCAACGCCCTGCTTCGGGCGAAGTCGGCTTCGCGCGGTGTGGAGGCGCGCCGCTGTGAGCGCCAGGCCGCCGCGCTATCGACGCGCGTCAGCCCGCGCAGCAGGGCAGCCTGTGAAGCGGTTCACGGAGACGCTCAGCGCTCGCCGCGTTCTTTGAGCGTGCTGGCGTCGAAGCGGTCGACGAACAGGCGCTCGTCGACTGACACGCGGTTCGGCCGCCCGTAGCGGCCCTTCGGCCAACCGATGGGCAAGAGCGCTGCGCTGGGAATGTCTTCCGGCAGGCCGAGATATGCATCGATCTCGCGGCCGTACATGCGGTGCACCGTGGTGGGCGACGCGCCGAGCCCCACGGCGCGACACGCGAGCAGGATGTTTTGCACGCATGGGAAGAGCGCTTGCGCTTGCTCTTGCCCGCGCCGCTTCCAGCCAGCCACGAACAGGTGCACGGGCGCCTCGTGGAAGTGCTCTGCGAGGTAACGCGCGGCGTTCAGGATCTTGCGCTGCGGCTCCGGATAGTCCGGAGACTCCGCAGCCTTGAGCGCAGGCGCGATGTACACCGCGAACGCGGCCCGATAACGCTCTGCGATGAACGCGCGCCGCTCGGGGTCCGTCACCGCGATGAAGTACCACGGCTGCCGGTTGCCACCGCTGGGCGCGAACGTGCCCGCCTCACACACCTTACGGATGAGCGCCATCGGCACCGGATCGGGCAACAAGCGCCGAATCGAGCGCGTGGTGCGCAGCCCCTCGAGGAGCGGCACGTCCTCACCCAAACGATCGAGATCCAGCTCGGTTGACACCATTTCCTACGTCTTCAGCAGGTTCTTGAACGGCTTGCGTTGCTTCCAGCGGTAGGCACCGAAGTCTCTCGCATCGGTGGACAGGATACGTCCATCACCGGACACTTCCGCGCACACGACCAGCGACGCATCTGCCAGATCCATCGGCAGATCTTTGTACTTCTCCATCAACGCACAGATGCGAGGCAAATGCGCGGTCGTGAGCTCGAACAGCTGAGCCGCACCCGCTTCGATGCTCCCCAGCAACCGCTGAGCGACGTCTTGGCCAGCTTCGCGCTGAATGAGATGCGTCGTCTCGGTCAGCACCGGCCAGGTCGTGACGAGACCTTGATCGGCGTAGCGCTTCGCAGCGCTGACTGCGCTTGCATGATGACGGTCAGACCTCACGACCAGCGCCACGAAGAATCCTGTGTCCGCGATGATCACGCGCGCGATCTGTGCTTGTTCGAATAGTCGATCAGCGATTTGTATGTGTCTGACAAGTGCTCCGGACCAGCCACCGCACCGACGACGCCGAACCGCTCGAAGAGCTCGATCGGCGTCTCGGACGGCAAGGTCCGTGCGTACAGCCGCAGCGCCGCTTTGATGATCGCGCTCGTATTCTGGCCCGTCGTCGCGCGTGCGCGTCGTAGTATCGCCCGTTCCTCCTCATCGAGACGGGTGATGACGCGGGTGTCCGGCGGTGGAGGTACGCTGTCAGAAGACTTCGGCATCGCGTCAGACATTCTGTCAGACAACGGAACACTCGTCAAGGCGCAGCGTTCCGCGCCGTTGCCATGCGGCCTGCAAATAGCCGAGCTACAGCGGCAGACCGCCATGAGCCCAATCACACACGCCTCGCGCAGGCCGCCGATCCACCGGCGGAGCATACGCCGGACGCGAGATGGATCGCCGCCGACAGCCGCCCTGGGCATAGCGTGACTGCCCGGCGCGCCCGACAGTCCCAGCCGGGCGCTCCAGACGAGGCGTCGCTCCGCGTCCCGGCCGGCCAGAAGCGCATCGAGCGGGCGCGCGGGCCAGCGCAGCAGCCAGCCGCATGGCAACGCGGTCACGCAGGCGCTGAAAGAACCTTCGCGCACGACTGCGGCCGTGTCGGTGCAAACTATCCAGCTGGCGCCCGCGGTGCGCGCTCTGGTATCCGGCGCAAGCTCGGAGAGCGCATGGAGCTGGAGTCGGCCGTACGTATCCAGGCGCTTGAGCAGCCGCGCGAGCTGCCAGCTCAGTCCGCACGACTCGTCCACATGGGCTTGCAGCCGCTGGCGGCGCTGCGCCCGCTCGCGCAGACTCTGCCAGAGGCGGGCGTCGACCAGCAGGAGTGAAAACGTCATCATCACGGGCGAGAGCATCCCGACGTTGGCGAGCAGCGCAATGCTCGTGTGCAGCCCGAAGATGAGCGCGATCGCGTAGCGCCGCGTCCAGGGGCGTCCCCACGGCGATAGAATCAGCAATGGCAACACGCCTTCGACCAGCAGGGTGCCGTAGCTCATCGCGCGAAACACCGGGATCGGCGCGTGCTCACGCAAGAACAGTCCGAGCTGCGTGACGACGCGCTCCTGGTGGACGAGGTAGTGGACTGCGCTGCCGGTGCGCCAAGTCCAGCCCGATTTGTGAATGGCGTTGAAGTAGTAGATGACCGAGAGCTGCAAAGTGGCTGCGAGCACCGCCCATGAGAGGACGGGCGAGTCGTCACGCGCGGCCGCGCGCACCTCGAGCTCGGAACAGCTCTGCTCCTCGGGTTCGCGCAGGCTGGCGAGCAGCGCGTCGAGCGAAAAGCGGCGACCGAGCGGCAGGAACGCGGTCCACAACAATAGCGCGGACAGCACGAAATCGGCGCCGTGGGCCAGCGGATCGACGCGCACCGTGAGCGACACGAAGCTCAGCCAGCTGAGCACCTGCATCCAGCGCGTGTGCCAGCCGACTAACAGTGCGAGGTAGATCAGAGCGATCACCCCGAACGCTGCGCTCACCTCGAGCTCGCTCGAGAGCGCGAACAGGAACGAGAGGGCGTATTCCCGCGGCGGGCTCCAGAGCAGGCGGTGGTTCGGATACAGACCGGCGTTGGTGTAGAAGACCGACAGGACCTGCGCGCGGCGGGCCAGGTCTACCAACAGCAAGCTGCTGAGCGCGATGCGCACCAGCGCGAGCGTCTGCGGAGCGATCGAGAAATAGCTGCTGCGAAGCCAACCGAGCATCGCCCCATATCCTATTCAAGGATCTCGGTGAGCTCCAAACCGTGGCTGACGTGCCCTCAGAGTCGGGGAAGGAGATCCCCGCGCGGCGAGTCGTCTCTCGAAGAACGGCGCCGTGGTCAGGGCCAAGCGTGAAGCGCGCAAATCGCAGCCATGGGCGGCAGGTGGCATGTTCGTTGCTTTTTGCCGTGGGCAATGTTGGTGCAATGCCTGGTTTTGCGCTTCGTTCACGTCCCTCGCCTGAGTTATATGTTGCTCTTTGCGCTCAGTGTGAATATGGCTCACGCGCAAGCACCCGAGGCCCAGGCGCCCGTGACGACGCCGACAGTCACTTCAGAGGCGGTGCGGTCACCCACGGCAGAAGCGAAGGCGGCGGGAACCCTTGCGGCGAAAGGACCTCCTCCACCGCGCCGCGCCCCCAAGTTCACACGACCACTCGGTGCAGGCCCAGCGCGGAACCCTCCATGGGCACAGGCCCATCCCACGCCGCCGCCAACAGCGGCAGGCCGACACGCACCTCGGGGGCCATCCGGCGCGGTCATCCAACAAGCGGACGACGAGCTCGTGGTCGATGACGACGACGAGTCGCGCGACACGTCTCGACGGCGGTCCACGGGCCTCCTGATCGGTGGTGTTGCATCCTGGTTCGGCAGCTACATGCTGACCCTGCTGTACTCTGGCTTCTGGAGCGCCAGCGTCAGCTCCGACTGTGACTATCAGCATCTCGACTCATGTGATGAGCCGAAGAAGTTGCTCGTCCCGATCGCCGGTCCTTGGATAGCGCGCTCCGACGCAGCCGGCCTGGGTGTGATCCTCGGGATCTCGCAGGCTGTTGGGCTCGTGCTCACGGTCGCCGGCGCGTACGTCTATGCGACCAGTGGCAAGCCTCGGTGGCGAGGGGCTGATGCCACGCATTCCGCCGGCGGGCTCGTGTTGTCAGCGGCACCAGTTTCAGGAGGGATGGTCGTAAGCTCGGTGCTGCGCTTCTAGCGGACGCAGCGCCTGGCACACGCCGGCTGCATGGCGGCTGCCTGAGATGGGCGACGTGTGCAGCCAACGGCGGCATGGAAGCCTCGGAAGTCGTCGGGTACGGCTACAGCGGCTCGTCCGTGCGCTCGTCCTGCCAGTAGTCCACCTTCGCGCCAAGCTTGTACACGCTGGGCCCGAAGCCCCGCGCCATCACCTTGCCGGAGTCGGGGTAGACGCAGACCTCGTTCGGCTCGTGGTTGCCGATCACGAGGTAGCGAGCGCTGTGCCCGCTCTCGTTCACCAGGCAGTGGCCGCGTTCCACACCCGCCGGGAACGTGACGAACTGACCCGCGCTGAAGCGCAGGCGCTGATCGCCGAGACGCAACGTGACTTCCCCCTCCAACATCAAGATATGCTCCTCCTCGAGCAAGTGATAGTGGAATGGGCATGACTGTTTGCCCGCGGGGAGCTCCTCGATGTAGACGCCGATCCTGAGCCCTGCGCTGCGGGACGGGCTCAAGGTGCGCGCGCGGCCTGCGTAGCGAACGCCTTTTCGCCACTCGTCCCATTCGAGGTTCTCGACAGACACGGGCTCGAGCGCCACGGGCTTTGCATGATCCGACATGGGGTCCTCCAGCGACGCTTATAGCTCGATGTTCGCGCAAAAACGTCGCTGCAGCGGGTAAAGTCCGCGGCCATGCCAAGCGCTTCGCTCAGCCTCGGTGACATCGCGCTCCTTCGCTTGCGCAACCAAGGATTGATCGGCCGCGGCCTCGCCACGGCAGCGGAGGTCGTGGGCTGGCTCGGCGCGGTGCAGTCTCAGGACTACGCGGGCGCGAAGTGGGGCGTCGGGCAGCGCATGCGCAAGGCCACCGACGCCGACGTGGAGCAGGCGTTTACGGCCGGCGACATCTTGCGTACACACGTGTTGCGGCCGACCTGGCACTTCGTGCTGCCGCGCGACATCCGCTGGCTCCTTGGGCTCACCGCGCCGCGCGTGATCGCGGCCATGGCGTATTACGATCGCAAGCTCGGGCTCGACGCGCCGAGCTTCGCGCGCGGTCACGCCGCGCTCGAGCGCGCGCTCGCGGGCGGCAAGCACCTCACGCGCACGGAGCTCGCGGCAGCACTGGAAGCTGCGGGCCTGGAGGCCAGCGGCCAGCGCCTCGCTCATCTGCTCATGCGCGCGGAGCTCGACGCGCTCATCTGCAGCGCACCGCGGCGAGGCAAGCAGTTCACGTACGCGCTGCTCGAGGAGCGCGCCGCCGCAGCCCCTCAGAAGACGCGCGACGAGGCGCTCGCCGAGCTCACGCGCCGTTACTTCACGAGCCACGGTCCTGCGCTGGCGCAGGACTGTGCGTGGTGGTCGGGGCTGACGCTCGGCGACGTGAAGCGCGGCCTGTCGCTCTCGGCCGGCGCGCTCTCGAAGATCGTCGTCGATGAGCGCGACTACTGGTACGCGGGCGAGCTCACGCTCCCGCGCCGCACCGGCCCGCTCGTGCACCTCTTGCCGAACTACGACGAGCATCTGATCGCGTACAAGGAGCGCAGCGCCGCGTTCGATCGAGAGCGCATCCCGAAGCTCGGCAGCCGGGAGCTGCCGCTCGCGAACCACCTGATCGTGCTCGATGGTCGCATCGCGGGAGGCTGGCGCCGCGAAGGCACGAGGCCTGACGCGCCGCTCGAGCTGAGCCCCATCGTGCGGCTCTCCACCGTAGAGAAGAAGGCCCTGCAGGCGGCGCAGGAGCGGCTGCGCGCGTTCCTCGAGCCGGATTGACCCGCCCGGCCCCGCCGCTGCGGCCGCGCTATACTCGCGCTCCTCATGTCGCTCGCGCTCACCAGGGCCCAGATCATCGGGCTTGCTCCGGACGCTGCAGCCGTCGGCGCGAGCCAGAAGCTGGCGCACCCGGCGCAGTGGCGCTCGCTCGGCCGCAGCGCGGGCGCTGTGTGGGGCGAGTGCCAGGGCTCTGCGCTGTACCGCACGCAGATCGCGCTCGCGGAGCTGGCCGTGCAGTGCAGCTGCCCGAGCCGCAAGTTCCCCTGCAAGCACGCGCTCGGCTTGCTGCTGATGGCGGCGGAGGGGTTCGAGCGCATCCCCGAGCTGCCCGAGCCGGAGTGGGTGCAGAGCTGGCAGTTGGCTCGCCACAGCGCGACCACGGGCAAGGCGATGCGCGTCCGGGACAAGGCGAAGAAGCCCGTCGATGCCGCGGCGCAAGCCAAGCGTGCGGAGCGCCGGCACGAGAACATCCTCGCGGGCCTCGATCAGCTCGACGTGTGGCTGAACGATCTGGTGCGCCAGGGGCTCGCGCGCGTGCAGGGCGAGTCTTGGGCGTTCTGGGACGCGCAGGCGCGGCGCCTCGTGGACGCGCAGGCGCCGGGTCTCGCGTCCCGCGTGCGCGCGCTCGGCGAGCGCGTCGGCAGTCACGACAACTGGCCGGAGCGTCTGCTGGACGACCTTGGCCAGCTCGCGCTGCTGTCGCACGCGTATCGGCGCCTCGATCGGCTCGCTCCGCCGCTGGCTGCAGACGTGCGGCGGCTCGTGGGCATCACGCTCGATCAGTCGGAGGTGCTCGCGCACGGCGCCACCCTCGAAGACGAGTGGCACGTGCTGTGTGACATGATCGACGACGGAGAGCGCGTGCGCACCCAGCGCGCCTGGCTGCGCGGCGCGACGAGCGGGCAAACTGCGCTCGTGCTGCAGTTCACGCCGCTCGGTACGCGCTTCGAAAGCGCGCTCGTGACGGGCACGAAGCTCCCCGCACGCCTCGCGTACTGGCCGAGCGCCGCGCCCCAGCGCGCGCTGATCGTGGAGCGCACGGCGCCTGCTTCGCCGCTCGGAGCGGCACCGGCGGGCAGCGACGTCGAAAGTGCGCTCGCGGGCTACGCGGACTTGCTCGCAAAGTGCCCGTGGCTCGGCGCGAGCTTGCTCGTGCTCGCGGACGTCGTGCCGCTGCCAGCGGCAGGCCCGGAGCCGTACGCGCTCGTGGATGCGAGCGGCGCCGCGCTGCCCCTGCGCGGCAGCGCCCACGACGTGCTGCTCGCGCTGAGCGGCGGCCATCCGCTCACGCTCGCAGGCGAGTGGGACGGCTACGCCTTCTCCCCTCGCACCGTCTGGGCCGAAGATCGCAGAGTCAGCCTCTGGCCCGGAGGCGGCGATGAGTGAGCTGCTGCGTGCGGCGATCCTCGGGACCGGGCAGGGTGGGGACCCGGTGTCCGAGCGCAGCGAGTCGCCGGCGGACACGCTCATCGATGCGCTCGGCGAGCTCCCCCGCGAGCGCGCGCTGCTGCTGCGCGCCGGTGCGCACGCGCTCCTGCGCCGTGCTGGGCGTGTGCTGCCGCGGCGCTCACCCTCGCTGCCGCTCGCGGCGGCGGAGAGCTTGCGGGCGAGCTCGCCGCCGCTCACGGACGCGCTGCGTATGCTGTTCGAGTCGGACGAGGACCTGCTCGCCGAAGCGCTCGAGCGCATGGCGCGCGCGCGCGTGCGGCTCGCGCCCGAGCTCTTGCCGCTCGCCCTCGAGCAGACCGAACCAGAGCTGCGCGCCCGGCTGAAGCCCGTCCTCGGCGCGCGCGGCGCGTGGCTCGCGGCGCAGCGTCCCGAGTGGACCTGGGCGCTCGACGCTGCCAGCGGCGCCGCGCTGCCGTCCGACTTCGAGCTGCGCTGGAGTGAGGGCAACGCCGCGGAGCGCAGGGGCCTCTTCACGCTCGCGCGCAAGCTGTCTCCCGCACACGCGCGCGAGCTTGCCGTCGACGCCTTCCCGCACGAAAAAGCCGACCAGCGCGCAGCGTTCGCGGAGGCGTTTGCGATCGGCCTCGGCGCGGACGACGAGCCGTTCCTGAGCGGCCTGCTCAGCGACCGCAGCGCCGTGGTGCAGAAGGCCGCCGCGCGCGTGCTGTGGCGCCTGCCGGGCAGCGCGCTCGCGCAGCGCATGCTCGAGCGAGCGCGCGCACACGTGCGCTACGAGCCGAGCGCAGCGCGTTGGCACGTGCGCTTACCTGCCGAGCCGCTCGATCCGAGCTGGGAGCGAGAGGGCATCCGGGAGGTGCCGCCGGGCACGCGTCAGTTGGGGCAGCGTCAGTGGTGGACCCTGCAGCTCATGGCGGCGGTCCCGTGCGCTAGCTGGCTGCCTGACGGTGACTCGGACCCTCAGCTGCTCGTGGCGGCCGCGCGGAAGCACGAGCACGCGGCCATCCTGCTCGACGGCCTGACACAATCCGCACTGATGCGCGGCGAACGCGCCTGGTTCGCCCCGCTGTGGGACGCCTGGGCGGCGAGCGATCTCACGAGCACGCTCACGTCCGAGCCGCGCGCCGCGCTGGGCGCGCAGCTCACGCCGGAAGAGATCACGGCCCGCGCCGCGCAGCTCGTCGCAGACGACCGCTTGCGCCCGCTCCTGTCGCACCTGCCCCGGCCGTGGCCGGAGGCGCTCGCGCTGCGCGTGCTGGCCGGCATCTCGGACCTGCGCCTGTCGCTGCGCGACGCGATCCCCGTCGCCGCGCTGGGCATCCCGGTCGAGCTCCTACCCGACAGCATTCCGCTGCCCGACTCCGGTCAGGTGGAGTATCCGCTGCGCGCCTTCGTGCGCGCGCTCGAGCACTTTCAACAGGTGGCTGCGCTACGCCGCAGCATCGCCGCGGAGACCGTCCCGTGATCGAAGATCCCGCCCACAAGAACGCGCTGCGCATCGCGGCCGAGGTCCAATACGCCGAGGAGCTCGCGGAGCTCGCGCGCAGCGACACCCGCCCGCGTCCGCCGAGCTGGCGCCTGTCGCCGTGGGCTGCGCGCACGTACCTGATGGGCGGCAAGCTCGAAAATGGCTTCGAGATCACGCCCAAATACGTGGGCAACGCGCGCTTGATCGAGATCGCCATCTCCACCCTGGCGACCGACCGCGCGCTGCTCCTGTACGGCGTGCCCGGTACCGCGAAGAGCTGGGTGAGCGAGCACCTCGCAGCCGCCATCAGCGGCGACTCGAGCCTGCTCGTGCAGGGCACTGCAGGCACCGACGAGACGGCGCTGCGCTACGGCTGGAACTACGCGCGGCTGCTCGCCGAGGGCCCCACGCTCGCAGCGCTCGTGCCGAGCCCCATGCTACGCGCCATGAGCGAGGGCCGCATCGCGCGCGTCGAGGAGCTCACGCGCATCCCGAGCGAGGTGCAAGACACGCTGATCACGATCCTGTCCGAGAAGACGCTGCCCATCCCGGAGCTCAACCAGGCCGTGCACGGCCAGCGCGGCTTCAACGTGATCGCCACCGCGAACAACCGCGACAAGGGCGTGAACGATCTGTCGAGCGCGCTCATGCGTCGCTTCAACACGGTGATCCTGCCCGTGCCGGAGACGCTCGACGAGGAGGTCTCCATCGTCGAGCGCCGCGTGAGCGAGATGGGCCGCGCGCTGGCGCTCCCCATCGAAAAGCCAGCGCTCGAAGAGATCCGGCGCGTGGTCACTGTGTTTCGCGAGCTGCGCGACGGCAAGACCGTCGACGGCAAGACCAAGCTCAAGACGCCGAGCGGCACGCTGTCCACGGCCGAAGCCATCAGCGTCGTCACGAGCGGGCTCGCCATGGCCGCGTTCTACGGCGATGGCGAGCTGCGCGCGCACGACCTCGTCGCGAGCCTCACGGGCGCGATCATCAAAGATCCCGTGCAGGACCGGATCGTGTGGCAAGAGTATCTGCAGACGGTCGTGAAGGAGCGCGACGCCTGGAAAGACCTGTACCGCGCGAGCCGCGAAGTCACCTGACACCATGAGCCTGCACGTCTTCGGCATTCGACACCACGGCCCGGGCTGCGCACGCGCGCTGCGCGAGGCGCTCGACGCGCTCGCTCCCGACTGTGTGCTCGTGGAAGGACCTGCGGATGCGAATGCGCAACTGCCGCTGCTCGCCGACGCGGCCATGTTGCCGCCCGTCGCGCTCCTCGTGCACGCCCAGAGCGACCCGGAGCGCGCGGTGTTCTACCCGTTCGCGGAGTTCTCCCCGGAGTGGCAGGCGCTGCACTACGCCGCTGAGAGCGGCATTCCTTCGCGCTTCATGGATCTGCCCGCCGGCCAGCAGCTCGCACGCAAGTCGGACGCGAGCGCCGCGGCGACGGAAAGCGCGCAGAGCGAGGCCGCACGCGAGGACGCGCTGCGCGACGATCCGATCGGGCTCCTCGCAGAGGCCGCGGGCTTCGCAGATCACGAGCAGTGGTGGGATCTGCAGGTCGAGCAGCGCATCGACGCCAAGGGCCTGTTCGACGCGATCCTCGAGGCCATGACGGCCGTGCGCGAGCGGCACGTGGAGAAGAAGCCCCGCGAGCTGCAGCGCGAGGCGCACATGCGCCAGACCATCCGCGCGGCCCAAAAAGAAGGCTTCGAGCGTATCGCGATCGTATGCGGTGCCTGGCACGCGCCGGTGCTCGCGACGCTCGGGCCCGCTAAGCCCGACGTCGAGCGGCTGAAGGGTTTGCCGAAGCTGAAGATCACGGCCAGCTGGATCCCGTGGACGTACGGCAAGCTCGCGTTTCGCAGCGGCTACGGCGCGGGCGTCGAGTCACCTGGCTGGTACGCGCACCTGTGGCGTCACGGCGTTCGGGCGCCGCTCGTGTGGGCCACCCTGGCCGCGCGGCTGTTGCGCGATCAAGATCTCGACGCGTCTTCAGCGAACGTGATCGACACCGTGCGCCTCGCGAGCGCGCTCGCATCGTTGCGCGAGCTGCCGATGCCGGGCCTCTCCGAGCTGCGCGAGGCGATCGCTGCGGTGCTCGCCGGTGGCGAGAGCGCACGCCTCGCGCTGATCCGCCTGCGCCTCGAGATCGGCGACGCGATCGGCCAGGTGCCCGAGCACGCCGGCCAGGTCCCGTTGATGCGCGACTTCGAGCGCGAGTGCAAGCGCCTGCGCCTCAAGCTCTCGACGGACGTGATCACGCTCGAGCTCGACCTGCGCAAGCCGCTCGATCGACAGCGCAGCGAGCTCGTGCACCGCTTGCAGCTGCTGGGCGTCGACTGGGGCCAGGCCGAGGAGAGCGAGCGCGGCACGGGCACGTTCCGCGAGACCGTGCAGCTGTGCTGGCAGCCGGAGCTGGCCGTCGAGCTGATCGCGGCCAACGTGCACGGCACGAGCGTGGAACAGGCCGCGCAGAACGCGATCGCCCAGCGCGCGCGCACGGCCGAACTGCTGCGCCTCACGGAGCTGATCGAGCAGGCGCTGCTCGCGCGCTTGCCGGCAGCGATCGAGGGGCTACTGCAGGAGCTCGACACGCGCGCCGCCGCTAGCAGCGACGTGCGCGTGCAGCTGGAGGCGCTCGCTCCGCTGGCGCGCGTCGTGCGCTACGGCGACGTACGCGAGACCCGCGCCGATCACGTGCGGCCCGTGCTCACGGCGCTGTTCGAGCGCGCGGTGGTCGGCGCGGTGCCCGCGTGCAGCGGGCTCGACGACGAGGCGGCCGCGGCGATGATCCGCGCGCTCGGCGGCGCGCAGGCCGCGTGTATGCTGCTCGACGACGCCGCGCTGAAGGCCGACTGGCGCGGCACGCTGCGTGCGCTCGCGGACAGCGAGTCCGTGCACGCGCGCATCCGCGGTCGCGCCTGTCGCCTGCTGCTCGAGCAGCGCGAGCTGAGCGCTGCGGAGCTCGCGGATCGTGCGAGCCTCGCGCTCAGCCCGAGCCTGCCACCCGCGCAAGCCGCGCACTGGATCGAGGGCCTCGCGGAGGGCGAGGGCCTCTTGCTCGTACACCAGACCGAGCTCCTGCGCACCTTGGACGGGTGGCTGCGCCAGCTTCCGGACGACACGTTCCAGGCGCAGCTTCCGCTCCTGCGGCGCGCGTTCGCCGCGCTCACGCCCGCCGAGCGCCGCAAGGTCGCGAACGTGATCAAGCTCGAGGGTCCGGAGCGCAAGCGCGCACCAGAGCCGCAGGCGCCGAGCCTGGACGCGGCGCGCGCCGAGCGCGTATCGCCCGTGCTCGCGCACATCCTGGGAGTCGAGCATGGCTGACCGTCTCACGCGCTGGCGCCTCTTGCTCGGCCAACACGCGGAGCCCGAGCTCGACACCGAGCTCACGCTCGAGCAACAAGCGATGGATCGCACACTCGAGGCGCTCTACGACTCCGAGCGCACGGCAGGCCTCGGCGCGTCGAGCCCGAACGTCGCGCGCTGGCTAGGCGACATCCGCACCTACTTTCCGAGCCCGGTCGTCAAGCTGATGCAGCAAGACGCGCTCGAACGGCTCAACCTGCGGCAGATGTTGCTCGAGCCGGAGCTGCTCGGCCAGGTCGAGCCCGACGTGCACCTGGTCGCGAGCCTGATCGCGCTCGGCAGCGTCATCCCCGCGCGCACGCGGCAGACTGCGCGTGAGGTCGTGGGCAAGGTGGTCGACGAGCTGGAGAAGCGCCTGCGCGGGCCCACGCAGCAGGCGGTGCGCGGCGCCTTGCAACGCGCGCAGCGCACCACGCGCCCGCGGCCACACGAGATCGATTGGGACCGCACGATCCGCGCCAACCTGCGCCACTACAG
>Ga0190269_10000034_pt1 | contig 57339 bp, 47 predicted proteins | sample Popmic249IS_FD_133749 | JGI IMG/M metagenome (GOLD analysis project Ga0190269, IMG submission 133749) | Populus adjacent soil microbial communities from riparian zone of Blue River, Arizona, USA - 249 IS | ecosystem: Environmental > Terrestrial > Soil > Riparian zone | place: USA: Arizona... | reverse complement strand
CGCTGCTTCCCACAGCGACGCACTCGACATTAACCGGGCTCACCTACCTCCCACGGATCCACACATATATAGAGATACATATCTCTCCTCCCTGTAGTAACCCCAGAAGCGCCCCGCCTCCCCGGCGGGGCGTTTTCTGTTGTGGGCAGCAGCCCTAGTAGCAAGCCAAATGTCTACGAACTGGCGCGTAAGGCGGCTTCCGAGAGGCCAAAATAGTCGATGCGCTAGTGGGTCCCGAATCCGCCACAACAGGGGGGGTGCGACAGCTACTCAGAAGCCCTGCCGCGTGGAACGAGCGGCCGGGCGCCGATGCCGGAGAACGACACGGCCACCCCGCGACGGAACGTAGATGACAAAACGTTGTTTTGCACGTTCCGGCTTCGGAGTCGCGGCGACGAGATCGCACCGCTCGACAACTCGCCGAAGAACCGTCTTCATCTCAAGGGTCGCGAAAGCCGCTCCCAGGGGGCGGCGCCCCGGAACAATCGGGCGGTGCTGCAACCGGAAACGGCGCCCGCTCAGCGCTACCTGCCCGACCCGTTCCGTCGCCATCCTCTGTCATACCCCGCCTACCCTACGAGGCCAAGGCCGAATGATTTGTTTGCCAGAACCGGATGCCCGGTCGTGAGCCTAAGTGTGGCTCGGAATTGCACACGCGAAAAGGTGGCGCGGCCTGAAGGCGCTTCCCGAGCCGGCTCGAGCCGCTTGACGATTCCCTTACAGCGCCACAGGGATTCTTGTTTGGTAGAAGGACTTCACTCGGAACTAGGGAGTTCCAGCGGCCGGGAGGGAGAGATCTCGGCGCCAACAATCGAAAGGACCAGTCCATGAAAAGGCTATTCCTGGCCGTGGCTGCGCTTGCTGTGATGCTCGTGCCGGCCTCGTCCGCATCAGCCGAACTCACCGGCCCGTGGGTTCGCTTCAACAAATGCCCGGCGGCCAACACGGCTGTCGACCTCTGCGTCTACGCGGAAACCAACAGCGGCTCGTTCACCATCGGCAACAAAACCGTGCCGATCGTGAATACCGTGGTTCTCAAGGGCGGCACCCACATCGTCAACCAGGAAGAAATTCTCGGAGCCCAGGAATTCTACGCTCCGACCGACGGCCAGACGCTGTCGAAAACCCCTCAGCCGGTACCGGGAGGCCTCCTCGGCATCACCGCGCCCACGTGGTGGCCGACGCTGCTGAAGCAGCTCTGGGAAGAAACCATCAACAACGGCTTCACCGGCGTCACCGCGACGATGGAACTCGCCGGTCCGGCCTCGTCGGTGAAACTGAATCCCGGCAACCTCCTGATCGCGAGCGGAACCGCTCTGTCGATGCCGGTGAAAGTCAAGTTGAGCAACCCGTTCCTGGGTAGCAACTGCTACATCGGGTCCAACTCGAACCCGATCAAACTCAACCTAACCAGCGGGACGACTTCGCCCCCGCCGCCCAACACGCCGATCTCCGGCAGCCCGGGTGAATTCGAAGGTCTCGAAGAATTCCAGATCATCGCTCAGAAAAACAACAAACTCGTCGACAACTCGTTCTCGGCGCCCGGTGCGAACGGATGCGGAGGCTTCCTGTTCTCGTGGGCAGTCGATCCGTTCGTCGACTCGATCCTCGGCACGCCGTCGGCGGCCGGCAGGAACACCGCGATTCTCCAGGGGACCAGCTACCTCGGGGGCGCCGAATACGTTCGGCTCAACCAGTAGGAGCGAATTCTCGCTGAAGTGGATCGGGCGCCCGCCTTTCGGCGGGCGCCCTTTCTCTTGCCGGGTTCAAGACCCGTCGCAGACGCGCCTCGCGCCCCGGCCTAAGCGGCGGGCGCGAGAGATCCGATTCCCCAAGCGGATCCACACATATAGAGCGCGTCTCTCCTCCCCTGGTGATTTTCCCCCAGAAGCGCTTGGCTGTTCGCCTGCTTCCTCACCGGAGAGACTGGCGCAGGCTAGACGATTGAGCCAATTGAATCAATCGTCAAAAGTGATTAGGGGCCGGACGAGCCAGCATCTTCACGCCTAGGTCAGCGCCGGGTGCGCGCTCGGGAGCGAGTTGAGCACGCGGTCGGCCACCGACTCCCCCGTCAGACCTACCTCGGCGCGGAGCAGCGCCGGCTTGCCGTGGGTCACGTAGGCGTCGGGCAGGCCGATTCGCAGGACCCGAGCCCGCTCCCCGGGCGCCTCGGCGAAGGCGTCCTCGAGGTGCTCGAGCACCGCCGACCCGAAGCCCCCGGGGAGGACGTTCTCCTCGATCGTCACCACAAGCTCGTGCTCTCGTGCGAGGCGATCCGCCAGATTCGTGTCGATTGGCTTGGCGAAGCGCGCATCGGCGACGGTCGGCCTCAATCCGTGCTTCTCGAGGATCTTGGCGGCTTCGCGGGCGACGGCGACGCCGTAGCCGTAGCCGAGCAGGGCCACTCGCTCGCCCTCGGCCAGCACCTCGCCCCTGCCGATCGGAATCAGCTCGGGCTTCGCAGGCAGCTCAGTGCCCTCAGCCGCCCCCCGCGGGTAGCGCAGCGCGGCGGGGCCGTCGTGGGCGATCGCGGTGTGCAGCATGTGGACCAGCATCGCCTCGTCGCGCGGGGCCATCACGACCACGTTCGGGATCGGCCGAAAGTAGGAGACGTCGAAGGCGCCGTGGTGGGTAGGGCCGTCGTCGCCGACCAGGCCGGCGCGGTCCATCGCGAAGGTGACGTCGAGGCCCTGGAGGCAGACGTCGTGGACGATCTGGTCGTAGGCGCGCTGGAGGAAGGTCGAGTAGATCGCGCAGACCGGCTTCGCCCCCTGCAGGGCCAGGCCGCTGGCGAGCAGGACGGCGTTCTGCTCGGCGATGCCGACGTCGTAGTACTGCTCGGGCAGCTCGTCGCAGAGCTTCTGCAGGCCGGTCCCACCCGCCATCGCCGCCGTGATCCCGATCACCCGCGCGTCGGCCCTCGCCTCGGCCACCATCGCCTCGGCGAAGACCTTCGTGTACTGCGGGGGCGAGCCGGCGGCGGGCGGCTTCTCGAGAACCTCTATTCCCTCCGGCGAGTCCGTTTCGGTCACCGGGACCGGTTTCGGCGCGCTCGCGGGCTGGCCGTCGACGATCGACTTCGGCTTCGCCGCGTGCCACTCCTCCATCGACTCCAGACCGCCTTCTTCGGCCGGGGCGAAGCCCTTGCCCTTGACCGTGTGGACGTGGACGACGACCGGGCGGTCGGCTTCGAAGGCCTCGCTCAGCGCCTCCCGCAGGGCGTGCACGTCATGGCCGTCGATCACACCCATGTAGGCGAGGTCGAGCTCCTCGAAGAAGAGCCCCGGCGCCCAGTAGGCCTTGATCGCCGACTTGATCTCCGGCCCGAGGCGCTCGATCCGTCTGCCGAGGCCGAGCGGCAGCTTCGTCAGCCGGTCCTCGACCCCCTCGCGGGCGTGCCATAGGCGCGGGTTGAGGCGGATCCGGTTGAAGTAGCGGGAGAGGGCGCCGACGTTGGGGGAGATCGACATCCCGTTGTCGTTGAGGACGATCACGACGGGCGTCTGCAGCCCGCCGGCGGCGTGCAGCGCCTCGTAAGCGACGCCGCCGGTGAGGGCGCCGTCGCCGATCACCGCCGCCACCTTGCCGTCGGTGCCGATCCCCTTGCGCATCGCCTCCTTCAGCCCGACCGCGTAGCCGATCGAGGTCGAGGCGTGGCCGGCGCCCATGACGTCGTGCTCGGACTCGGGGATCGAGCAGAACGGCGCCAGGCCGTCGTACTGGCGGATCGTCGGCAGCCGGTCGCGGCGGCCGGTGAGGACCTTGTGCGGGTAGGCCTGGTGGCCGACGTCCCAGAGCACCTTGTCGCGGGGGGAGTCGAGCAGGCTGTGGAGGGCGACGGCAAGCTCGCAGGTGCCGAGGTTGGCGCCGAAGTGGCCGCCGATCTCACCGATCGTGTCGATGATGTAGGTGCGCATCTCCTGCGCCACCTGCTGCAGCTGCTCCTCGTCGAGGCCGTGCAGATCCGCGGGACCTTCGATCCCGGGAAGCAACGGCTCTCTCGTCTCGTCTTCGGTGCCCTGGGTGGGGGGCTGTTCGCTCATTCGTTCCTCGTGAAGATGTAGTCGGCCACGCGCCTCAGGTCGTCGGTCTCGCCATCGGCCTCGGCCAATGCCGCGATGGCCTTGGCGTGGGACTCGGCTGCCAGCTCGCGGGCCTGATCGAGCCCGAAAAGGCTGACGTAGGTGAGTTTGCCATGTCTCTCGTCGCTTCCATGTGGCTTGCCGAGCTGCTCGTCCGACTCGGTCACGTCGAGGATGTCGTCGACGATCTGAAACAACACGCCCAACTCCTCGGCGAAACGGCGGTAGGGCATTGTCTCAGGTTCGGAGGCTCCCTCCATCAGGAGGACCACGTTTACGCTGGCGGCGATCAGACGCCCGGTCTTCAGGGCGTGTAGGGCACGCAGCTCCTCGGCATCGGACTCAGCGCCGACCACGTCCACGTATTGGCCCCCGACCATGCCGTCGACCCCGGTCGCCGCCGCCAGCTCGCGCAGCGCGGCCAGCACTCGCACTGGCTCGCCCGGCTGCTCGCAGAAGAGCCGCATCGCCTCGGCGAAGAGACCGTCGCCGGCGAGGATAGCCACGTCCTCACCGAACCTGACGTGGGAGGTGGGCAGGCCCCGCCTCAGCTCGTCATCGTCCATCGCGGGAAGGTCGTCATGGATCAGCGAGTAGGTGTGGATCAGCTCGATCGCGCAAGCGACTGGGAGGAGGCTCTCCGGATCGGCGCCGAGAGCGCGGGCGGTCGCCAGCGCCAGCACGGGCCGCACCCGCTTGCCCCCGGCCAGCAACGAGTACCGCATCGCCTCCTCCAGGCCCGCCGTGGAATCGGCGCTGGAGAAGCGCAGGTTCGCGAGGGCGTCGTCGACGAGCCCTCGCAGATCGTCGGGATAGCTCAAGCGACTACTCGGCGCTCGCCTGCTGCCGCGCCTCGCGGTTGGCCTCCTCGACCGCCTCGGCCGAGAGGTCCGCGGCCTCGGCGGCGAGTTGGGCGGCGACTTCGTCGCTCACCTCCTCCGACTGCAGCTGTGCGGTGATCTCGCGCAGGCGCTGGGAGATCTCCCGCAGGCGCGGGCTCACTTGGCCGGCTCCCGCTTGCGCGCGACGGCGCCGAGGATGCCGTTGACGAACTTCGGCGCATCCGCCCCGCAGTACTCCTTGGCGATCTCCACGGCCTCGTTGATCGCCACCTCGGCGGGAGTGTCGGTGAACTCCATCTCATAGAGCGCAGTTCGCATCACGTTCATGTCGAGCGGCGCGATCCGGTCGACCGTCCAGCCCCTGGCGTGCGCGGCGATCACGTCGTCGAGCTCTTCGCGATGGACGTCGACGCCCTCAGCCAGCTCCCGCGTCAGCGTCCGCGCCTCGCCCAGCAGCTCCTCCAGCGGCCGACCGGTCACGTCGCGCTGGTAGTTGGCGAAGACGGCGTCCCGCCGCTGGTCGGATCTGCGCATAGAGGCATTGTTTCAGCGCCGGACCGCGGAGCGATCAGGCGCGGGAGATGTACTCGCCGCTGCGCGTGTCGACCCGGACCGATTCGCCCTCCTCGATGAAAAGCGGCACCTGGACGACGACGCCGGACTCCAGCGTCGCCGGCTTGTTGCCGCCGCCTGAGGCGGTGTCCCCTTTGAGGCCGGGGTTGGTCTGGGTGACTTTCATCTCGATCGCGCTAGGAACCTGAACGTCGCTGGGCTGCTCGTCGACGAAGAGGACGTCGACCTCGGCATTGGGCAGCACCCACTGCATCGAGTCGCCCAACTGCTCCTGAGGGATTTCGATCTGGTCGTAGTCCTGTGAGTCCATGAAGACCGCGGCGTCCCCGGAGTCGTAGAGGTACTGCATCTTTTTCGATTCAGTCCGAACCGGGCGGAACTTCTCCCCCGCTCTGAAGGTTTTGTCGATCACCGACCCGTCCTCGATTCGCCGCAGCTTCGTCCGCACGAAGGCGCCGCCCTTGCCCGGCTTTACATGCTGGAACTCGATGATCTTCCAGATCTTGCCGTCGATCTCGATATGGGTCCCGTTCTTGAACTGATTCGTCGAAATAGTCACGGCGGCGAATCCTAGAGAGGCGCTCAGGGCGACGCCGCGAGGCGGCGGACCGCTTCCTCGGGGTCGCGGAAAACCTCGCCGCGGACGAAGCGGTCATCGGCGACGTCCCAGATCCAGGCGACGGGCATGTCGCGGATGCCGAGTTGGCGGCTGCGGGCGTAGACACGGCCGCGGACCAGCAGGGAGCCACTGTGGTTCTCGACCACCTTGGGGGTGATCAGCAGCTCGTCCCAGGCGCGCTCGACGTCGAGCAGGTATTCCTGCAGGCCCTCGGGGCCAATGTAGGGGGCGTCGCGGCCGATCTGCTCGGCGGTGCCGATCGGGAAGAACTCCATCTTCTCGTCGCAGACGGCGACGATCTCCTCCGAGTCGCGGCGGTTGAAGGCCGCGTAGAGGCGCTCGACCAGCTCCACTTCGGGCTCGGGGGCGGGCGCCGCGTCGGCTGAGGCGGGGGCGATGGCGATGATCGCCGCGTCGTCGTCCAGCTCGCCGCCGGTGAACTCGTGCAGGGCGCCCTCGATCTGCTGCGCTCCCAGGGCCGGGCTCCTGACCCCGGCGAGGACGGCGCGAAGGCGCTCCTCCCCGAAGCGTCCGTCGCTGCCGCCGGCGTCGGTGACCCCGTCGGTGACGACGACGAGCTGCTGGTCGCGGCCGACCGCGGTCGCCTCCATCGTCCAGGTCTCGTCGGGGAAGGCGCCGAGGACCGGCGCCGGCTTGCAGGCCTCGTCGACCGAGTCGCCGTCGATCAACAGCGGCGGCGGATGCCCGGCGACGGCCAGGCGCACCGGGTCGGCGGAGTCTTCGGACATCGTCATCGCGGCGACGCTGCAGAGCGCGGTGCCGCTGCGGGCGAGCAGCTCGCGGTTGAGGGTCCGCAGGGCGATCACGGGGTCGCCGGTGATCGCGGCGGCGGTGCGCAGCGTGTAGCGGGCGTGGGCGGTGACCGCGGCGGCCTTGGCGCCGCGACCGGTGACGTCGCCGATCACCACCATCCAGCCGCCGGCGATCCGAAAGGCGTCATAGAAGTCGCCGCCGATCTCGTTTTCGGCGCCGGCGGGCCGGTACATCGCCGCCACCGACCAGCCCGGGATGTGCGGCAGCGGCGGGGGCAGCAGCCCGCGCTGCAGCGTCTCCGCAATCTCCGCTCGTTCGCGCTCGCTCCGCGCAAGGTTGGAGAAGAGCCCGGCGTTGTCGAGGGCAAGTGCGACCCGGCCGGCGAGAACGCTGACGAAGCGGACGTCGGCCTGGGTGAAGCGGCGTTCGGAATGCCCGACGCCGACCGTCAGCAACCCGGTCAGACGGCCGCGGGCTCGCAGCTCGACCGTGACGCCGGAACGGATCCGCAGGGTCTTGAGGAACTGGAAGTCCTCCTCGTCGGCGGAGACGTCCCGGAGGTCCGCGTCGTCGACGTATTCGAAGAAGCGCGGCTCAACGCGGGCGTCGGTCGCGGCGCTCGCCATCCGCTCCTGCAGCGCAGGAGTGCGGCTGAGCAGACTCGCTTCACTCTCCTCCGCATTGGGACCGCTGGCGCGGGCAACGGCTCGTTCCACCCGCCCGTCCTCGATCAGGTCGATCGCGCAGAAGTCGCCGAGCTCGGGAACGAGGATGTCGCTGATCGCGTTGAGCGTCTCCTCCAGCGAGCCACCCGCGTCCACCACGTGAGCGATGTCGTCGAGAATCTGGAAACGGCGGTTCATTCGCCTCACCTGGACCGCAGCCAACGTGGCGATGACCGCCGCGACGACCGTCGCGGCCAGACCGATGACCGCGAGGGAGATCATTCGCCGCCGGTGCTAGTGGTGAGGCTGGAGGCAGCGCCCCCGCTGAGGACGCGCCGCACCAGCGAGGGGGCGAGGATGCGGACGATGGCGGCGAGTGCGTAGGGGCGCGGCACGTAGCGCTCGGCCTTGCCCCCCGGTCCGGCCTCGAAGATCGCCTCAGTCACCTTCTCCGGCTTCGAGACGATCCATCGGGTGAGGGCTTTCTCGCGCAGCTCGGCCGCCGGAAAGCCCTCGGTGCGGACAAAGCCGGGCAGGACCATGCCGACGTGGACCCCGTGGGGCTTCTCCTCCGCATACAGCGAGTCCGTCCAGCCGATCAGGGCGAACTTGCTGGCCGAGTAGGCGCCGGTGCGGGCGCGGGCGACGCGGCCGGCGGTGCTGGCGACGTTGACGATCGCACTCGGGGCGGAGCTGCGCAGGAGTGGCAGCAACACCTCGGTAAGGCGGACGACGGCGTCGAAGTTCAGCTCCATGTGGCGGTGGACGTTCTCGTGGCCGCCCTCCTCGAAGCTGGCGCGCCAGGCGGCGCCGGCGTTGTTGACGAGCAGGTGGAGCCTGCCGCCGTGCTCGGCCTCGAGATGGGCACGGACCCGCTGCGGGGCATCGTGGTCGGTGAGGTCGACGGCGAGGTAGGTCGCGGGACAGGGCAGCGACGCGGCCAGCTGCCGCAAGAGCTCCTCGCGGCGAGCGACCAGGACCAGCTCCGTACCCGGCTCGCGGGCGAGGCGAATCGCGGTCGCCTCCCCGATCCCGGTCGAGGCACCGGTAACCAGAGCAACTCTCCCAATTGCCATCGTGCTCACGCTAACCGAAATCCCCTGAGTGCAAGGATGGCGGCGTGGAGGGCTCGCCGGAAACGCACCACTCGCGCTTCGGCGCGGCCCGCCGCGAGGGCGAGCGGGTGACGCCGCTGGAGCTCTTCTTCGACCTCGTCTTCGTCCTCGCGATCACCCAGTGCACGGCGCTGATGTCACACGACCAGACCTGGTCGGGCCTCGCCCAGGGCCTGTTGATCCTCGGCGTCCTCTGGTGGGCCTGGGTCGGGTACTCGTGGCTGACCAGCGTGATCGACCCCGAGGCCGGAGCGGTGCGGCTGGTGATCTTCGTCGCGATGGCGGCGCTGCTGATCGTCTCGCTCTGCGTGCAGGAGGCGTTCGACAACCTCGCCCTCACCTTCGCCGTCGGGATCGGCGTCTTCCGCACCGCCCACATCGCGCTCTTCTGGCTCGCCGGCGCCGACGACGAGGACCTGCAGCGCTCGGTGATCGGGCTGGCCATCAGCACCTTGATCGCGGTAGGCATCCTCGCCCTCGCCTCCCTCTTCGACGGCCTCGCCCAGGGAGCCCTCTGGGCGCTGGCGATCTTCCTCGACATGGCCGGGCCCTACTTCTTCGGCGCGGAGGGGTGGAAGCTCGTACCCGGCCACTTCGCCGAGCGTCACGGCCTGATCGTGATCATCGCCCTCGGCGAGAGCATCGTCGCGATCGGCATCGGCGCCTCGGGCGCGCTCGACCTCGGGATCGGCACCGCCGCCGTGCTCGGGATCTTCCTCGCGGCGGCTCTCTGGTGGACCTACTTCGACGTCGTCGCGCTGATCTCGGCGCGGCGGCTCGGCGAAGCCGAGACCGGACGGGTCCAGAACGAACTCGCCCGCGACTCCTACTCCTACATCCACCTGCTGATGGTCACCGGGATCGTCCTCATGGCCTTCGGGATGAAGGTGACCATCGGCCACTACGACGAGCGCCTGGACGACGTCCCCGCCTTCGCCCTGCTCGGCGGGCTCGCGGTCTACCTGATCGGCCTCGTCGCCTTCCGCTGGCGCCACGTCCACTCCCTGAACCGCCACCGCCTCGGACTGGCGATCGTCCTCCTCTTCCTCGTCCCGGTCGCCACCGCGGTTCCGGCGCTGATCTCGGTCGCGTTCTGCGTCGTATCGATCTGGGCGATGATCGTCTACGAGCACCGCAACTACGGCCCGGGGCGCGACCAGCTTCGCCGGGAAGCAAGCGCAGCCCACACTTAGGCATACTCCCCGCACCTTTTGAGCACTCCAGATCTTCTCGACGAACTGCTGCGAGCCGGCGCCCCCTCGGGATACGAGGGTCCGGCGGCCGAGGTCTGGCGCAAAGCCGCCTCCTTCGCCGAGATCAGCGTCGACGGGATCGGCTCTACGATCGCCAAGGTCGGCGACGCCTCGCCGCTGCTGGCGGTGGTCGGTCACATCGACGAGATCGGGCTCATCGTCACCCACATCGACGAGAAGGGCTTCCTCTGGTTCGCCCCCGTAGGCGGCTGGGACCCGCAGATCCTCGTCGGCCAGCGGGTCGAGGTCCGCGGCAGGGACGGGCTGGTCCCCGGCGTCGCCGGGCGCAAGCCGATCCACCTGCTCGAGGCCGATCAGCGCAAGAAGGTGGTCGAGCTGAAGGGCATGCACATCGACATCGGCGCCGCCGACCGCGAGGAGGCCGAGGCGCTGGTCCGGGTCGGCGACCCGGTGGTGATCGCCGCTGAGCCGATGCCGGTCGCCGGCGAGCGCCTGGTATCCCGGGCGATGGACAACCGCCTCGGCGCCTACGTCGCGCTGGAGAGCCTGCGCCGCTGCGCCGAGGGCGACGGCCCCGGCGGCTCGTTCGCCGCCGTCGCCGCGGTGCAGGAGGAGATCGGCCTCTTCGGTGCCCGCACCGCCGCCTTCCAGGCCCGCCCAGATATCGCGATCGCCGTCGACGTCACCCACGCCACCGACGCCCCCGGCGTCGACGAGAAGGAGATCGGCTCCCATCCCTTCGGCTCCGGCCCGGCGATCGGCCGCGGCTCCACCCTCTCGCCGAAGGTCTTCGAGCTGCTCGTTGAGACCGCCGAGGCCGAGGGAATCCAGCACTCGATCAGCGCCAGCGGCCGCGGCACCAGCACCGACGCCGACGTCCTGCAGATCTCCCGCGCCGGCATCCCCACCGGGCTCGTCTCGATCCCACTTCGCTACATGCACTCGCCGGTCGAGATGGTCGACCTGCGCGACGTCGAGGCGACGGTCGAACTGCTGGCCGCCTTCGGGCGCCGCCTCAGTGCCGACTGGGACCTGAGTCGCTGAAGCTCCAAGCCGGGTCGGAGGGATGGGTGCCCCTCTCCCTCCCTGGGTTCCTCGCCTTTAAGTGGCCGTCTCTCGCCGAGTGGTCTGTGCGAGGAACAGGACGCCGGTCGGGAGAGGGGCACCCATCCCTCCAGCCGGGAGCGCTAAGAAGTCCAGCGGGTTCATCGAGGCCGCAGAAACCCGTACACAGTCCGTCCTTTTGCGGCCTCGATGGAGTGGAGCCAACAGAAGCTGTCGGAAGAGGGTGCCGGTGTCCCTCGCAGGAATGTTCGGCGATATGCAATCTGGTTCATGCGCGGCGAAGCCGCGCGGCATGTTCTCCCCGGAGCGCAGCGGAGGGGAGGTCAATTCCGGAGAGGGACACCGGCACCCTCCTCAACTCGGCGTCTAGACGGTCGCCAGCTCGGGTTCGTAGTCGTCGAGATAGACGAGGTCGCGGCCGCCGGCCTTGGCCGCGTAGAGGGCGGCGTCGGCGCGGGCCAGCATGTCGTCGCAGTCGACGGTGCCCGGTTCGGCGACGGCGACGCCGATGCTGAGCGAGATCGAGATCCCGACCGGCCGCCGTTCGCGCACGGCGACGCGCAAGCGCTCGGCGATTTCCAGGGCGTCGGCGTGGCTGGCACGGGGGAGCATCACCAGGATCTCCTCGCCGCCGACGCGGTAGATCGAGTCGCCGGCGCGCAGGGTCGCCCGCATCGTGTAGGCAACGTCCTGGAGGACGGCGTCCCCGGCCGCGTGCCCGTGCTCGTCGTTGACGCGCTTGAAGTGGTCGAGATCGCAGAGTAGGAAGGCGTGGGAGAGGCCGTCCGCGGGATCGCAGGGCTGGCCGTTCAGCTCCGAGAGCCGCTGCTCCAGGGCGTTGCGGTTGAAGAGGCCGGTGAGCGGGTCGAGGGTCGAGCGGCGACGATGGGCGCGGTCCGACTCGACCAGGGCGCCGCTGAGGATGACGGTGCTGAGGATCAGCGCCGCGATCGCGATCAGCAGGTCGCGCTCTTCCCAGGCCGCCTGGGGATCGGGTAGGACCGCGGCGAGGAGAAACATCACGATCACGTAGACCGTGCCGGCGACGATCCCGCGGGGCTCGAAGCGGAAGCCGAGGGTCGTGGCCGGGAGGGCGAACCAGACGAGGACGGGGCTGGTGGCGCCGCCGGTGGCGAGCGCCGAGACCGCGATCAGGGCCGGCAGCGCCGCCCAGGCGCCGGCGATCCAGAGCGCCGGCCGCAGGCTCCTGCGCATGAAGCGGTCGGCGACGGCGAAGCCGGCCAGGCCGGCAGCGAGGAAGGCAATCCACCAGTAGCCGAGCGAGCGGCCACCGGCGAGGAGGAGGGCGAGGGCGAGGATGCCGAAGCAGGCCGTCCGGTAGCGACGCACCCGCCGCTCCATGTCGAGCAGGCGCTCGCGCCGCGCTTCCTCGTGGATGGAGACGAGCGTGTCCCGGGCCTTTCCCATGCGAGGACATCGGCAACGGTCGGCGCCTCGCTTGAATTTGAATGGTTAGCCCCGGCTAGGTGAACGCGAAACTCCAGCGTTTACTCCACCAGCTGCAGGTCTTTCGGCAGCGAGCTGAGGTTCCGCAAGCCGTCCTCCTCGACGACGACGAAGTCCTCGATCCGCACCCCGAGGGACCCGGGCAGGTAGATGCCGGGCTCGACCGTGACGACTTCGCCCGGGGTGAGGACGTCGTCGGAGCGCTGCGAGAGACGCGGCCCCTCGTGCACCTCGAGACCGACCCCATGGCCGAGGGCGTGCCCGAAGTGCTCGCCGTAGCCGGCGTCGTCGATCACTACGCGGGCGGCGGTGTCGACGTCCTCGCCCCTGATCCCCGCGCGGATCGCCTCCAGCGCCTCCTGCTGAGCCTGCCGCACGACCTCGTAGACCTCGCTCGCCTCCGGGCCGGGCTCGCCGGTGGCGAAGGTGCGCGTCCCGTCGGAGCAGTAGCCGTCAAGCTTCGCGCCCATGTCGAAGACGACCAGCTCGCCGCGGCCAATCTCCCGCTCGCCGGGCTCGGCGTGCGGCAGCGCCCCGTTGGGGCCGGCGGCGACGATCGCCGGGAACGAAGGATCGCCGCCTAGCTCGCGGATCCGCGCTTCGGTTGCCCGAGCGACGTCGCGCTCACTGCGGCCGGCCAGACCCTGTTCCAGCGCCCAGGTCCAAGCCGAGTCGGCGAGCTTCGAGGCCTCGACGATCGTCGCCAGCTCCTCCTCGTCCTTGACCCGCCGCAGATCGGCGACCTTGCCTCCGGCCGCGACCAGCTCGGTGCCCTCGCCGAGTTTCTCCTTCACTTTGCCCAGCAGGCGGACCGACACCTGGTCGTCTTCGAAGCCGACCCGCCCCTGCAGGCGCTCGGCGATCCCCTTCAGCCAGTCGTTGCCGATCGTCAGGGTCTCCCAGCCCTCGACCTCGGCGGCGGCGCGCTCGGTGTAGCGGAAGTCGGTGAGGAAGAGGCGCAGGTCCGGACCGCAGATGCAGGCGCCGTTGGTGCCGGTGAAGCCGGTCAGGTAGCGGACGTTGGTGAGGTCGGTGACGAGGTAGCGGTCGAGCTCGGCCTCGGCCAGCGCCCGCTCCAGACGGTCGCCGCGCCCGCGCATCAGGAGGCGACGCCCAGCTCGCGCGAGAGCAGCTCCAGCGCCTCGCGGTAGCCGTCCGGGCCCTTGCCCGCGACCTTGGCGAGAACGAGGCCGTCGAAGACCGAGAGCCTCCGCCATTCGTCCCGCGCCTCGACGTCGGAGAGATGGACCTCGACCGCCGGCAGCCGCGTCAGCTCCAGCGCGTCGGCGATCGCGCGGCTGTAGTGGGTCCAGGCCCCGGCGTTGACCACAACCGCGTCCGCCAGCTCGGCCGAGCGGTGCAGGTATCCGCAGAACTCGCCCTCCGAGTTGGTCTGGAAGAAGATCGGTTCCAGGCTCAGCTCGTGCGCCCAGTCGGAGATCCGGCGCTCCAGCTCGCTCAGCGAGAGGCCGCCGTAGATCGAGGCATCGCGCTTCTCCAGCACGTCGAAGTTGACTCCGTGCAGGACGGCGACGCGGTTGGCGACGGACGGGGTCAGTAGAGCTCCTCCACGGCAGCCCTGACCTTAGCCTCCTCGACGATCTGCCCGACGCGGGGCTTGCCGGGCTCGGAGAGGAGGACGAAGCCGACGCCGGCGACGGTGCGCTTCTTGTCCTTCTGGAGGGCCTCGAGGATCGCGTCGACCTGCACTCCCGGATCGATCCGCACCGGAAGCTCGTGGCGCCGGAGGATCTCCTCCACCTCGTCGCGCAGAGCGGGCGCGTCCGAGAGACGCAGCGCCGCGAGAAGCCCGAGACCGATCGCTTCGCCATGCCGGTAGCGACCATATGCCGTGGCCGTCTCGATGCCATGACCCACCGTGTGACCCAGGTTGAGGACATGACGGAGACCGGCATCGCGCTCGTCCGCGGCAACCACGGCGCACTTGTAGCGGGCGCAGGAGAAGACGACGTCGTGCAGATCTCCCGGCACGAGGCTCTCAATCGAGCGCACCCGCTCCCAGAGCGGGGCGCCCGCCAGCAGGCCGGTCTTGATCGCCTCGACGAAGCCGGCTGCGAGCTCGGGTCGTGGCAAGGTCTCGAGGCTCGCGACGTCGGCGAGGACGGCCGCGGGCAGGTGGTAAGCGCCGGCGTAGTTCTTGCCCTGGGGAAGGTCGACACCGGTCTTCCCCCCGTAGGCGGAATCCACCTGGGCCACCAGGCTCGTCGGTATCTGGACCACGGGGACACCGCGCTGGTAGACATGGGCGCAGAAACCGGCGACGTCACCGACGACCCCGCCCCCGAAAGCGACGACATGGTCTTCGCGAGTCATCCCTTTCTCGGCCATCCGTTCGAGTATCGCCTCGGCCCGGTTCATGTTCTTGGTGCGCTCGCCGGCGATCGTCGCGTCGATCCCGAGGAACGACTCGAGCTGCTCGCGAGGAAGAAGCTGCACAGTGGCCGTATCGGCGATCAGGAACCGGCGCCCCGACAGAGGCCACCATGGGGTTCCCGTCAACCCTGACCCGACCACGACCGGATAGTCCCCCGAAGCGCTCGAAGCCCACAGCAGCCGCGTCCCCTCCGGCATATCCGCCAGCGCCCGGATCGCCGGCAGCGCCCGCGCCACAACCCCCTCGTCCGCCATCGGCACCACCGCGTCAGCTAATTCCTCATACAGCGGCAGCCGCTCTGCCAGCAGCCGCTTGACGTCCTCTTCGCTGGTGGCCAGCGGCCGCTCCGTACCCTCGATCCGCTGCCAGGCCTCAGCGGCGTCGATCTCGAGGAGGACGACGGTGTGGCGGTCGAGAGCATTGCGCACCCGCTCGGAGAGGACGCTGCCGCCGCCGAGGGCGATCGCGCCGCCCTCGGCGTTCTCCAGCAGCGAGCCGACGACCTCGGCCTCGCGGGCGCGGAACGACTCCTCCCCCTCCTCCTCGAATGCCTGGCGGATCGGCTTGCCGAGCTCGGCTTCCATCAGCTCGTCGATCTCGGTCGTCTCCAGCCCTGCGCCGCGGGCGGCGGCGAGCGCGGTGCTCTTGCCGGCCCCCATGAAGCCGATGAAGACGATGGAGCCGGCCATTTTCCCTAGCCCCGAGAGTCGATCCGCCGCTTGTAAGCCGCTACCGCCTCGAGCACGTCGTCGATGTGGTCGCCGCCGAACTTCTCGCGGTAGGCGCGGGCCAGCGTCAGGGCGACCATCGCCTCGGCGACGACGGCGGCGGCGGGGACGACGGTCGAATCGGTGCGCTCGCGCAGCGCCTGCGCCGGCTGCTTGGTCTCGGTGTCGACCGAGCGCAGCGGCTTGGTCAGGGTCGAGATCGGCTTGATCGCCGCCCGCACGGAGAGGGGCTGGCCGTTGGTCATTCCGCCCTCGAGACCCCCGGCGTGGTTGGTTTCGCGGAAGTAGCCGTCCTTCTCGGACCAGAAGATCTCGTCGTGGGCCTCGGAGCCGGGTCGGCCGGCGACGTCCCAGGCTTCTCCGATCGCCACCCCCTTGATCGACTGGATCGAGGCGACGGCGCCTGCGAGGCGGCCGTCGAGCCTGTCTTCCCAGGAGATGTGGGAGCCGAGACCGGGGACGAGGCCGAAGACCAGGACCTCGAGGCTGCCGCCAAGGCTCTCGTTCGCCTTGCGCAGGCGGTTGATCTCCTCGACCATCGCCTTGCTGGCCTCGGGGTCGAGGCAGCGGACCGGGTCGTCGTCGACCCCGGCGAAGTCCTCCGGCGTCAGGTCGGGCCGCTCGGCGGCCTTTACCGAGGCGATCTGCAGGACGTGGCTGTGGACCTCGACCCCGAGCTTCGAGAGGAACGCGCGGGCGATCGTGCCGGCGGCGACGCGGGCAGCGGTCTCGCGGGCGCTGGCGCGCTCGAGGACGTTGCGGATGTCGGAGTGGCCGTATTTCTGGGCGCCGACGAGATCGGCGTGGCCCGGCCGCGGCAGGTGTACCTCGTCGGGCGAGAACCCCTCGACCGGCCAGGGGTTCATCCTCTCCTCCCAGTTGGCGTAGTCGCGGTTGGCGACCAGCAGCGCGATCGGGCTGCCGAGGGTGCGGCCGTGGCGGACGCCGCTGCGGACCTCGACCGTGTCGGTCTCGATCTTCATCCGGCCGCCGCGCCCGTGGCCGAGCTGGCGACGCGCCATGTCGCGGTCGAGCGCCTCACGGTCGAGCTCCAGGCCCGCCGGCATGCCCTCGACGATCGCCACGAGCCCGGGCCCGTGCGACTCCCCCGCGGTGGTGAAACGGAACGTCGTCATCGCCCGGGAAGGCTATCGGCGAGGGGATTGGTGAGTTAGCCCGCCCATAGCCGGGTCAACTCACCGATCGCGCCGCAGCCCGCATCACGTCGAGGTCGGGGTCGCGCCCGGTCCAGATTTCCAGCGAGCGGGCGCCCTGCTGGACGAGGATCTCGAGCCCGTCGACGACGGCCGCGCGCGCGCCTTCGGCGGCTTTCAGCAGCTTGCTGCGGTGATCGCCGTAGACCATGTCGACGACGGTCTGGTGCTCGGTGAAGCCGTCGCGCCGCAGCGGCAGGTGCTCGAAGGGATCCTCGCCCTTCAGGCCGGCGGCGCTGGTATTGACGATCAGGTCGAACTCCTCCTGCCGCGGCGCCAGCACCGGTTTCCCGCCGAGCTCGGCGCAAATCTCCTCCGCCCGCTCCGGGGTGCGGTTCCAGACGGCCGCCCGCGCGCCTTCCCAGAGCAGCGCCCAGAGGACCGCCCGGGCCGCCCCGCCGGCACCGAGCACCAGCGCCCGCTGCCCCCGCGGTGGGTCCGGCAGCGAGGCCAGCAACCCGTCGGCGTCAGTGTTGTGCGCCTCGATCTTCTTGCCGTCGATGACCAGCGTGTTGGCGGCACCGATCTGCTGGGAGGCTTCGCTCGCCTCGTCCGCCAGCGCCAGCGCCGCCCGCTTGTGGGGGACGGTGACGTTGACGCCGGCATAGCCGACTTCGGCCAGCTCCCGGACGGTCATCTCGAAGGCCTCGGGAGCCACGTCGATCGCTCGGTAGCTCCAGTCCTCCATTCCCAGCGCCGCCAGCGCCGCGTTCTGCATCGCCGGCGAGCGCGAGTGGGAGACGGGGTGGCCGAGCACCGCGAGCTTTGGCATCGCTATTCCCCGCAGCTGTCCGGCGAGTTGCCGCCGGCCGCTTCCCGGGCCGAGTTGTACTTGTCGACCGCGACTTCGAATTCGGCTTCCGTCTTGGCGAAGGTGAGCTTGCCGCAGGCGCCCGGCGTCGTCACGTAGAACAGGTAGTCGGTCTCCGGCGGGTGCGCCGCGGCTTCGATCGAAGCGAGGCCGGGGTTGCTGATCGGCCCCGGCGGCAGCCCCGCGTTGGTGCGGCTGTTGTAGGGCGAGTCGATCGCCAGTTCGGATTCGGTCAGAGGCTCGGTGTAGTTGCCGGTGGCGAAGCGGATCGTCGCGTCGATCCCAAGCGGCATCCCTTCGTGCAGGCGGTTGTAGATCACCGAGGCGACGAGGCCGCGCTGGCTGTCGACCCCCGCCTCGTCCTCGACCATCGAGGCGATCGTGACCACGTCGAAGACGGTCAGGTTCTTCGACTTCGCGTAGCTCATGTCGACGCCTTTGATCCGTTCCCTGAAGTCCTGCAGCTGCAGTTGGACCAGGTCCTCGACCGGGGCGTTCGGCTTCAGTTCGAAGGTGTCGGGAAAGAGGAAGCCTTCGAGGTTCTCGGCACCCTTGCCGCCATATCGAGCCGGGTTCAGGTACCTCGACTTGATCGTCGCCTTCGTGTAGTCGCCGGGGACGCCGGCTTCCTCGACCAGCTGCGCCGCCTGGGAACGGGTGTAGCCCTCGGGGATCGTCATCGAGATCGTGCGCTTGACCGGCGGCGTCGAGAGGGCGTCGATCGCGGCGCCGTAGCTCATGTCGTGGGCGAGGGTGAAGTGGCCGGAGTAGATCTCCGAGCGCTTGCCGGCGAGGGTGACGCGGACCTGGAACAGGGTCGAGTTGCCGATCACGTCCTTCTCGCTCAGCAGGTCGCCGACTTCGCTGACGCTGGAGCCCTTCGGGACCGTCACCTGGACCTTGCCGCTGCCGTCGCCGTGGAACGGCTGGAAGAGGATGGCGAGGAACCAGAGGACGAAGAGGGCGGCGACCGCGGCAAAGATCAGGAACGGGTGGCGGCCGATTCCTGCCAAGAGGCCTCCGCCGCCCCCCTTCGGTCGCTGTCCGGCTTTGCCGTTGGCGGCGACCACCGGCGGAAGCGGCGCTTCGGGCTCCTCGTCCCAGAACCCCTCCTCGGGGGTCCGCGGGGGCGGGGGCGGCGGAGGCGGCTCAGCGATTTCAGGTGCGGGGGGCTCGGCGCGTGGGGGCGGCTCGATTTGCTCCGGCGCGGGCGGAGGGGGTCCGGCCGAGGCAGGCGGTGGCGCGGCCCTCTGCTTGGTCTTGGCCTGCTTGGCGGCGCGCTTGTTCCGCTTTTCTTCGCGCTCGCGGCGGCGCCGCTCGCGCTCGCGGGCCGCCGGATCGTCCGGATCGGCGAAGGGATCGTCTTTGAGCCAGTCCTCGCTCACGGCCTGCTCGCCAGGTAGGACTCGAGGAGGTGGGCGGCGGCGATCGAATCGCGGGCGGCGGTGGCGCCGCCGCGGCGGCTGGCATCGGCCATCCGCGAGGTGAGGCGCTCGTCGTAAGTCTCCACCGGCACCGAGAGCATCGCTTCCAGTTCCCGGCAGAAGCCGCGCGCCAAACCAGCCTGGCTGCCCTCCTCCCCACTCAGGTGCACCGGCAGGCCGACGACGACCACTTCAACGCCGTGCTCGTCGACCAGCTCGGCGACGGCGCGCGCCTCCGGCGGTTCGATCACCGGCAGCGGCGTCGCCAGGGTGCCGCTGGGGTCGGAGAGGGCGCAGCCGATGCGGACCGTGCCGTGGTCGAGGGCGAGCACCCGCATGTCCTCAGGCGAGGTCCCGCTCGACCGCCGCGCTGGCGGCCGCCAGCGCGGCGGCGAGCTTGGACGGATCCTTGCCGCCGGCTTGGGCCATGTCGTCGCGGCCGCCGCCACCGCCGCCGACGATGGGGGCGATCTCGCGGATGATCGAGCCGGCCGACGCGCCGCGCTCAACCGCGTCTTTGGAGACGAGGGCGACGAGGCCGGCTTTGCCACCGAACTCGCTGCCGAGGACGACCACCGAGGGCTGACCGAGCTTCGACTGCACGCGGTTGGCAAGGTCCAGAAGCTGCTTCGGGTTCGCCTGCAGGGTCGCCGCCACAGCTGCGGCGACGATCCGCCCGCCGCCGGGCAGGTCCACGGCTCGCCCTGCCAGCTCGTCGGCTTCCCCTCCGAGCTGCTCGCGCTGCGCCTTCTCGGCGCCCGCGCTGGCCTTCTTCAGTTGCTCCGCAGCTCGCCGCGCGGCGGCGACGGGGTCCTGCGGGTTGCCGAGCAACTCCCCCGCCTCCTGCAGCTGCGCCTCGCGCTCGCGGAACCAGTCGATCGCAGCGGGGCCGGTGATCGCCTCGACGCGGCGGACGTTGGCCGCGCTCGATCCCTCGCTGGTGATCTTGAAGATGCCGACCTCGGCGGTGTTGGCGACGTGGGTGCCGCCGCAGAGCTCGCGGGAGACGCCGTCGACCTCGACCACCCGCACCCACTCACCGTATTTCTCGCCGAAAAGCGCCATCGCGCCCAGCTTTTCGGCGTCGGTGCGGTTCATGTTCATCCAGCGCACCGCCCGGCTCGCCTTTACCCATTCGTTGACCCGCTCCTCGACGTCGCGCAGCTCCTCGCGGCTCAAGGACTGGCCGTGGGTAAAGTCGAAGCGGAGCTTGTCGGGGCGGACGGCGGAGCCGGCCTGGCGGACGTGGTCGCCGAGGCGCTCGCGCAGCGCCGCGTGCAGCAGATGGGTGGCGGTGTGGTTGCGCATCGTCGCGTGGCGGGTCTCCGCGTCGACTTCGGCCTCGACCGCGACGCCGGACTCGATCGCAGCGCCGCTCGGATCGACCTCCAGCGCCTGGTCTTCGCCGAGCCGGTAGACATCGAGGACGCGGGCCTCCTTGCCGCCCCAGCGCAGGACGCCGGAGTCGGCCACCTGCCCCCCGCCCTCTGCGTAGAACGGACTCTCCTCGAGCTTGACCAGCGCTTTGCCGTCGGCGACCTCGACCGCGGCGAGGCCGGTGGTCGCGCGCAGAGTTTCGTAGCCGACGAAGCTGGTCGGCGGCGCCGCTTCGGCGAAGGCCATCACCCGCTCGTGGGTGTTCTCGGAGCCGTGGGCGGTGGCGCTGGCCGTCCGCGCCCGCTGCCGCTGCTCCTCCATCAGCTCGTCGAATCCGTGATCGTCGACGGAGAGGCCGGCTTCGGCCAGCAGCTCCTTGGTCAGGTCGTAGGGGAAGCCGTAAGTGTCGTGGAGTTTGAAGGCAGCGGCCGCGTCGACCCAGGAGGTCCCGGCCTCCTTCGCCTCTGCGATCAGCCGGTCGAGCAGCTCGCTGCCGCGCTCGAGCGTCCGCCCGAAGCTCTCCTCCTCGTCGCCTACCCAGCGCTGGATGCCGGCCTTCTCGGCTACCAGCTCCGGGTAGGCGTCGCCCATCAGCTCGATCGTGCGCTCGGCGAAGCGACCCAGCCAGGGCGCTTCGAGCCCGAGGCTGCGGCCCTGCTGGATCGCCCGGCGCATGATCCGCCGCAGGATGTAGCCGCGGTCCTCGTTCGAGGGCACGACGCCATCGGCGATCAGGAAGGCGGCGCCGCGGCTGTGGTCGGCGACTATCCGCATCGCCCGCGTCACCGCGCCGCCCTCCTCGTAGCGACGGCCGGAGAGCTCTTCGGCCAGGTCGATCAGCGGCCGCATGTGGTCGGTCTCGAAGACCGAGGGGACGTCCTGGAGGATCGCCGCCATCCGGTCGAGACCCATGCCGGTGTCGATGTTCCTCATCGGCAGCGGCGTCAGGCTCCCGTCCTCGGCGAGGTCGTAGCTCATGAAGACGTGATTCCAGAACTCGAGGAAGCGGTCCGTGTCGTCGCCCGGGCGGTCTCCCTCGGCGCCGAACTCGAGACCGCGGTCTAGGTAGAGCTCCGAGCAGGGGCCGCAGGGGCCGGTGGGGCCGGCCTGCCAGAAGTTGTCCTCGCGGCCGAGGCGGACGATCCGCTCCTCCGGAACGCCCGTCGCGCGCCAGATCTCGATCGCCTCGGTGTCAGGGCCGAGGCCCAGCTCCTCGTCGCCGCCGAAGACGGTGACCCAGATCCGCTCCGGGTCCATCCCGAAGCCCTGGGTCGAGAGCTCCCAGCCCCAGGGGATCGACTCAGCCTTGAAGTAATCGCCGAAGCTCCAGTTGCCGAGCATCTCGAAGAAGGTCATGTGGCGGGCGGTGTTGCCGACCTCCTCGATGTCGGTGGTGCGGAAGCATTTCTGCACGTCGGCGAGGCGCGGAGCCGGCGGCTTTTCTCGCCCCAGGAAGTAGGGCTTGAACGGCTGCATGCCAGCCGTGGTCAGCAGGACCGAGGGGTCGTGGACCGAGGGCACGAGCGAGGCCGAGGGCACGATCTTGTGCTCGCGCGCGGCGAAAAAGGACAGGTACGTCTCCCGGATCTCCTGTGCCCTCATGTTAGGAAGCCTAAATATTTGTTCGATTCCGGGCGGCGCCGGCCAAGTTCGCCCTTACGCAGGGGCGAGGGGGACGTTTCAGGAGTAGGACTTCACCGTTCGACTTTGTCGAAGGAGGCAAACAGATGAAGCTGCGCACGATGCTCGGATTGGGATTCGCAGTGATTTCGATGGCACTGGTTCCCGCGGTCGGCATGGCCGACGGACCGAACTACCAGCCGGGAGGACCGAACTACCAGCCGGGACAGCCGAACCACCCGCCGCAGGGGCCGAAGACGGCACCGAAAGGCAAAGCCTACGGCTACTACTGCCGCGGTGAGAGCAAGAAGCACGTCAAAGGCGAGAAAGGGACCGCCTTCAGCCGCTGCGTCCAAGCGATGGCACGGGCGGACAAGAACGACAACCTCAAAGCGAGGAAAGCCTGCAAGGCGCTGAAGACCGTCGAGAACCGGCACAAACCCAAAGGCGAGAAGGGGACCGCCTTCAGCCGCTGCATCAAAGCGGTCAACCAGATGCGGCGCGAAGAGGCCGCGACGGTTAGCGCCGGCTCTGTCGCGTAAAAGGCCGCTACGCGGCGATGGTGCCGTGGCCGACGATCCGATCGCCGGCCATCAGCACCGCCGTCTGGCCCGGGGCCACGCCAGGGAAGGCCTCGCCCAGCTCCACTTCCAGGGAGGAGTGCCGTCCTCTCCCCGCCGCCGACACGGTGGCGGGGAGGGCGCGGGATCGGTAGCGAAGCTTCACCGCGTCGACTTCGCCGCCGTCACGGTGGAGGACGGCGTCGCGAACGCTGACGTTGCGCTTCTCCAACTCGGCGCGGGTGCCTACGGTGACGGTGTTGGTGGCGGCGTCGGTGGCGAGCACGTAAAGCGCCTCCGGGGCGGAGACGCGGATGCCGCGGCGCTGGCCGACGGTGAAGTCGTGATGGCCGCGGTGGCGGCCCAGGGTGCGGCCGGCCGAGTCGACGATCGCGCCGTCGCGCTCGCGCAGGCCGCCGTGGCGGCGAAGGAAGCCGCGCTTGCCCTGGCCGGCGAGGAAGCAGAGGTCCTGACTCTCGGCCTTGCGGGCGACGGCGAGATCGTGGCGGGCGGCGATCTCCCGCACCTCGGGCTTGGTCAGCTCGGTGAGCGGGAAGCCGAGGCGGGAGAGCAGCTCGGTCGGCAGCGCGGCCAGCATGTAGCTCTGGTCCTTGGCGGCGTCGGCGGCGGTGGCGAGCAGCGGACCATCGGCGTCCTCGACGATGCGGGCGTAGTGGCCGGTCAGCAGCCGCTCGGCACCGAGCCGCTCGGCGAGGTCGACCATCGCAGCCAGCCGCACCTCGCCGTTGCAGAGGATGCAGGGGTTCGGCGTGCTGCCCTCGGAGTAGCCGCCAATGAAGCGGTCGACGACCCGACGCCGGAAGTCCTCCTCGAGGTCGAGCGTGAAGTGCGGGATCCCGAGCTGGTGGGCGAGCGCGCGGGCGCCGAGCACCGCCTCCGGCGAGCAGCAGGCCTTGGCGCCGTCGGTTTCCGGGTCGGTCCAGAGCTTGACGGTGACGCCGACCACCTCGGCTCCTTCCTCACGGGCGAGCAGCGCGGCGACGGCGCTGTCGACACCGCCGGACATGGCTACTGCCACACGATTCCCACCGTCGGCGAGGTGGAGCGAGGAGGAAGCAACCCCCTGGAGCGCCCGGTGGAGCGCATCCGTCGCCAGCTGCGCTGCGTGCCGCTTGGCGGGCGTAAGACATCCGATCGCTTGATCGACGGTGTCTATGTCGATCAGAGCAGCCTCGAGAACGGGAGAGGCATCGACCATCTCGGCTACCGCGGCGGTGGCCGCCCGGGTGGCTCCGCAACCCTCGGCGTCGAAGGTGACGTTTTCGATGCGCCCGTCCTTCACCAGGAACGAGATCCGCGAGAGGTCGCCGCAGGCAGCCCCGCCCGCAGCGCCCGTGAAGGCGCCGTCGGCAGCCGGCCCAACCCGGCTCCCGTCGCACAGATAAGCCTCGAAAAGCTCGCGATCCATCCAAGGAAGGGTAAGCGCTTGACCGTCCCTTCACCCCATCTCGCACTCGCAGGGCCATCACCCACGCCTACTTGCCAGGTGGGTGCGGGTGATGGCCCTGCCCAAGGGCAGCCCTGAGATCCGCGACGATCTCGTCCGGTTCCTGCTGAAGGGCGAGCCAGGTGATGTGGAACGTCTTCCAGCCCTCGACGGCGAGGATGCGGTCTCGCTGGCGGTCCGACTCGAAGCGCTTCTTGGTGCCGTGAACGCTGCGGCTGTCGAGCTCCACTGCCACCCGCTCGCGCTCCCAAAGCGCATCGACCTGGAAGAAGCGCCCGCGCACCGAGAGGTCAGCGTTCATCCGCGGCCGGTGGATGCCATGGGCGTCCACGAGCGCCAGGAACGCCTCCTCGAAGTCATTGCGCGTGAACCCGATCGGCTCCGGCGACCCCAGCAGCGCCCGCAGGTTCCGCGTCCCCCGCCGTCCCGGATGCCGCTCCAGCAGCGCCGGCAGCGACACCCGATCCGTCAGCTGCCGCACTTCCGCCTCGTGGAACGCCCGCTCTACCTCCCGCATCGGAGCCACGGCCGCCAAGTCGAAGATTGTCCGGAACGGCGACGTGACCGGGATCCCATCAACCGCCGTGCGCTCGTCGTCCAGCACGAACCCCCGATGGCTGACGATGCCATCCCGGCTGACACGCTTGCCGGGACGCGTGACGCCCACTTTTTCGCTCGCGGGCGACAGCAGGCCCCAGAGCCGGGCCGCCGACCGATGGCTCAGCAGCGCCCCCTCTCCGCAGGCAAGTACGGCAGCCGTCCATCGACCCTTGCGGGAAATCCGCCGCACCCCGAGCATGTAGACGCCGCGATGCACTTCATGTAGCCGCTGCTGTTCCAGCCGCCGGCCGATCGCCCTCCTCCCCATCCCTAATCTCAGCAGTTGCTCCCGTCCCACGACGCCGTGCTGGCCGCGGGCCAACTCCTCCACCGCCCGCTCAAGATTCTCAGTGGTTAGTTGAGCACCTATGCGGTGCTCAATCCGCCTCTCGCTTTGCATGCGACCAGCGTGAATCGGATGGGCGCGCGGGTGGCGCGCACTTTGGGGCAATTGAGGCGCCGATGTGCCACAGGAGTCGCGTTTGGCCGAGGCCTGCCGGTGGTACCTTTCCCTCAGGCTCGAACCCGTTCGAGAGCCGTCTCACCGTTTGACCCAACACAAACGGCGCGGGAGCTGGAAAGTCTCCGGTCCTCTTGGGGGCAGGAGCAGGCACCCACCTTCATTTGAAGGGATCAAAGCCAGAGGCGGCAACGGCGGGTTGGGGCCTTCTTCGTGCCCCGCGGCCTAGGGGAAGGCTTCGTCCTCGTCCAGGTTCGAGAGGTGCCACTCGGCTTCGCTCCAGCGATCGCCGGGGACCCGGAGGGCGATGTCGCCACGGCCGAAGCGGTCGAGCGGCCAGTCGGAGGTTAGGACAGCCTCGATCCCGGCCTCCACCAACGCCTGGTGCCAGGCGCGTGCGGTCCTCAGGTCGCCGAAGTCCCGCACCACCTCCCAGCTGTCGAAGCCGGGGTCGTCGACGTGGACCGGCGTCTTGCCCGGCCCTGGAGCCGGTCGCCACCTGCGGGGGATCCAGTCCCGCAGGCTCATCTCAGTGGCCCGGCAGTTTCGGTTTGTGAATGCCGATGCCGAGCTCTTTCAGCTGCAGCTCGTCGACCGGGGCCGGGGCGCCGGTCAGCAGGTCGAAGCCCGAGGCGGTCTTGGGGAAGGCGATCACGTCGCGGATCGTGTCGGCGCCGTAGAGGCGCTGGACGATGCGGTCGACGCCGTAGGCGATGCCGCCGTGCGGCGGCGCCCCGTACTGCAGCGCCTCGAGCAGGAAGCCGAAGCGGGCACGGGCGGTCTCGGCGTCGATCCCGAGGGCACCGAAGACCGCCTCCTGGGTCTTCGCGTCGTGGATGCGGATCGAGCCGCCGCCCAGCTCCTGCCCGTTCCAGACGACGTCGTAAGCCTGGGCGCGGGCGGCGCCGGGGCTCTCGGGGTCGAACTCGCCCGCCGGGGCGGTGAAGGGATGGTGGAGCGCGTCCCAGCGCTTCTCGCCCTCGTTCCACTCCATCAGCGGCCAGTCGACGATCCAGACGAGGCGGTTCTCCTCCGGGTCGATCAGGTCGAAGCGCTCGGCGAGGTCGAGCCGCAGCTGGCCCAGCACCGCGTCGGTGACCGGGCGCTTGTCGGCGACCAACAGCAGCAGGTCCCCCTCCTCGGCGCCCAGGCGCCGGTTGAGGTCGGCGAGCTCGGCCTCGCCGAGGAACTTCGCGGTCGGCGAGCGCCAGCCGTCGCCCTCGCGGAATGCCCAGACCAGCCCCTTCGCCCCCAGCTCCTGGGCTCGCGAGATCAGGCCATCGAGCTCGGAGCGCGGCAGCTCACGGCGGCCGGCGTTGAGGCCGCGGATCGACCCGCCGCCGTCGAGCACCGAGCGGAAGACCTTGAACTCGGTCTCGCGCAGGGCGTCGCCGAGGTCGACCAGCTCGACCCCGAAGCGGAGGTCGGGACGGTCGGTCCCGAAGCGGTCCATCGCCTCGTCGTAGTCCATCCGCTGCATCGGCAGCTCGATCGCCGGTCCGCCGGCGCGCTCGAAGACGTGGGCGAGCAAAGCCTCGTTCACCGCGATCACGTCCTCGACGTCGACGAAGGACATCTCGACGTCGAGCTGGGTGAACTCGGCCTGACGATCGGCCCGGGTCGCCTCGTCGCGGAAGCAGCGGGCCACCTGGTAGTAGCGCTCGAAGCCGGAGACCATCAGCAGCTGCTTGAACAGCTGCGGCGACTGCGGCAGCGCATAGAAGGACCCCTGCTGCTGGCGGCTGGGGACGAGGAAGTCGCGCGCGCCCTCCGGGGTCGAGCGGGTCAGCACCGGCGTCTCCACGTCGACGAAGCCCTCGCCGTCGAGGAACTCCCGCATCGCGGCGACGACCCGATGCCGGAGCAGCAGCGCCTCGCGCATCTGCTCGCGGCGCAGGTCGATGTAGCGGTACTGCAGCCGCTTGTCCTCGCCGACCTCGCCGCTGAACCCCTCGACCTGGAAGGGCGGGGTCTCCGAGCCGGCGAGCAGCTCGGCGCCGGTGACCAGAAGCTCGACCTCGCCCGTCGCCAGCTCCCTGTTCACGGTCTCCTCCGAGCGCCGCACCACGGTTCCGCTCGCGCTCAGCACGTCCTCGGCCCGCAGCTTGTGCGCCAGCTCGAACGACTCGCCGGAGCTGTCGGGATTGAAGACGAGCTGGACGATCCCGGTGCGGTCGCGGAGGTCGATGAAGATCAGGCCGCCGTGGTCGCGGCGGCGGTTGACCCAGCCGGCGACCCGCACCTCGGAGTCGACCTTCTCCGGCAGCGCCTGGCCGCACCAGGCGTCCCGGTACCCGTTCGCGCGCAGCGGCGGCGCCTTCGTGCTCAACTCTCTCCTCCCGTCATCTCGTCGACAAGGTTGCCGGGATCGGCGGCGCGCTGCTCGCCGGTCTCCATGTCGCGCAGCTGGGCGCTGCCGTCGGCCTCGAGGATGAGGACGCGGGCCGCGCCGATCCGGTTCGCGTGCTTGAGCTGCCCCTTGAGGCCGCGTCCGGCGAGGTCGACCTCGACCGAGAGCCCGGCGTGGCGCAGCTCGACCGCCAGCGCCATCGCCCGGCCGCGCTGGCCCGGGTCGGCGATCGCGATGAAGGCGTCGCGCCCCGGCGCCGGCACCTCTTCGTCGAGCGCCAGCAGGATCCGCTCGATCCCGGCGGCGAAGCCGACCGCGGGCGTCGGCGGCCCGCCCAGCTGCTCGATCAGGCCGTCGTAGCGGCCGCCGCCACCGATCTCCGACTGCGCCCCGAGGGCGTCGCAGACGAAGGAGAAGATCGTCCGCGAGTAGTAGTCGAGGCCGCGGACCAGGGTCGGGTCGACGACGTAGGCGATGCCGGCGGCGTCGAGCAGCGCCCGCACCTCGGCGAAGTGCTCGGCGTCCTCGCCCTCGAGCTGACCGACGATCGTGGGAGCGCTCGCCATCACCGCCCGCGTCCCCTCGTGGTCGGAGTCGAAGGCGCGCAGCGGGTTGAGGTCGATCCGCTCGCGCACGTCCTCGGAAAGCTCCCCTTCGTGGTCGTGCAGGTGCGCCTTCAGGTCCTCCAGGTAGGCGCGGCGCGAGTCGAAGGAGCCGAGGCTGCCGAGCCGCAGCTCCACCCCCGGCACGCCGAGCTCCCCGAGCAGATCGGCGAGGAGCATGATCACCTCGGCGTCGGCCAGCGGCGAGTCGGTGCCGATGCACTCGATCCCGAGCTGATGGAACTGGCGGTAGCGGCCGGCCTGCGGGCGCTCGTGGCGGAAGAAGGGGCCGAGGTAGGAGAGCTTCACCGGCTGCGCCAGTTTGTGCATGCCGTGCTCGAGGTAGGCGCGGCAGATCGAGGCCGTCCCCTCCGGACGCAGGGTGAGGCTGCGTTCGCCCTTGTCCTCGAAGGTGAACATCTCCTTGCGGACGATGTCGGTCGACTTGCCGACACCGCGCTCGAACAGGGCCGTGTCCTCGAAGGCCGGGGTCGCGATCGTCTCGTAGCCGGCGCGGCCGAAGATCTCGGCGGCGGCCAGCTGCAGCCGCGCCCGCGCCCGCGCCTGCTCGGGCAGGACGTCGAAGGTGCCACGCGGTGCCTGGAACTTGCTCGCCATCGTGCGGGCGACCTTAGTCCAACCGGCTACCGCGTCAGCGAGCCGAGGAAGGGATTGGTGGCGCGCTCGGCACCGAGGGTCGTCAACCCCATGTGGCCGGGATGGACGACGGTCTCGTCGGAGAAGGTCTCGAGCAGCTTGCCGAGCGAGGCGAGCAGCGTCGGCCCGTCGGCTCCCGGCAGGTCGGTCCGGCCGACCGAGCCCTGGAAGAGGACGTCGCCGGAGAAGATCGCCTCCTCGCCGCGGACCCCGTAGGTGACGTGGCCGGGGCTGTGTCCCGGGGTGAAGACGACATCGAGCTCCAACCCCGCCAGCTCCAGGGTCTCGCCGCCGCGGACGACCTCGTCGGCTTCGTAGCTCTCGAACGGCCCGAACCCCTCCCAGGGAACGAAGGCCATGATGTCGGCGAGGATCGGGACCTCGATCTCCGGGCAGTAGACCGGCGCTCCGGTCGCCTTCGCCACCGGCGCCACGGCGCCGATGTGGTCGAAGTGGCAGTGGGTGAGGAGAATTGCCTCGACCCTCGCGCCGCTCGCCTCGACGGCCGCCAGGATCCGCTCTGCCTCCTCGCCCGGATCGACGACGAGGAGCCGGTCGCCACCCTGGGGCCGGAGCAGGAAGCAGTTCTCGGCGACGGGGCCGACCGTGAGCATCTCGACCGCGAGGGCCATCGGACCTACTGGTCGCCGCCGGCGCGAATCCGCGCCCGCTCGCGCCGCCGCCACATCGCCGTGTCGATGAAGTAGCCGGCGGGGACGTAGAAGACGAGCATGAAGGCGCCGAAGAGGAGCGAGGGGACGAGCTCTTTTTTGAAGATCAGGATCAGCAGCACGGCGAAGATGACCGCGGCGAAGAGCCCGCGCAGGAACGAGCTGCGCCAGGTCGGTGGCAGGTCCTGCTGCGGAGCCGGCTTGCGGCGGGAGCGGGCGCGCGCTTTCGCTTCCTCGCGGCTGCGGGGGCGGCCGGAGCGCGGCTTGCTGTCGATCCGCCCGCCCTGGGTACCGCGGCGCTTGCGCCGGCGCTTCTTCCTCGTCTGGGCCATCGGCTGCGAAATCTAGCCGCTCGCCTCGGCGAGCCGCGCCTCGATCGTGTGGCGGCGCGGGTCGAAGCCCCGCATCGGCACGTCGCCGGGGTAGCCGGCGAGGGATGCCTGCGGGACCAAGCCGACCAGCTCCGCCTCCAGCGGCCGCGCGCCCAGCGGTGCCGCCAGGGTGCGCACGCGCTCGACGACTTCGCCGAGCGGGACGGTGAGCGGGTCATGGACGTTGGTCGAGACCTGGGCGCGTCCGCTGGAGAGGACCAACCCGATCGCGCGCACCCCGGGCGGGCCCCCGCCCGCCTCGCGCAGGCCGGCGGCGACGGCACGAGCGATCTCGAGGTCATCGGTGTCGAGCTCGACGTTGAAGGCAGCGAGCGGCGGCCGCGCAGTGACCAGGGTGGCGCCGGCGTTGCGGTGCGGCAGGTCGGGGCCGAAGTCCGGCCGCAGCTCCCCCGACTCCATCCGCAGCCACAGCTCCGCCAGGCCGCCGTTGCGGAAGTAGGCGCGCTCGGCCCGGCCCGGGTCGCGCGCCAGCTCGCCATAGAGGAAGACCGGGATCCCGAGGCCGCCGATCTGGGTCGCCGCCGCGACCGCCTCCTCGCGTGCCGCCTCGTGGTCGCCGGGCTCGAACCAGACGATCGGGCAGACGTCGAGCGCGCCGATCGCCGGGTGGGCGCCCCGGTAGCGGTCCATCTCGATCGTCTCCGCCGCCTCCTCGGCGCCGGCGGTCAGCGCCTCGACCAGGGCGGCGCCGCTGCCGGCAAGGGTGAAGACGCTGCGCCCGTGGTCGGCGTCGGAGTGGCGGTCGAGCAGGGTGACGCCGCGGGTGAAGGCCTGCTGCAGCCGACCCAGGCGCTCATCGTCGCCTCCCTCGGAGACGTTCGGGACCGCGAGCAGTGGCGGCATCGTCCGGGCGCCTCAGACCAGCAGGTCGCCGCCGCTGACGATCGTCTCGCCGTCGATCGCGAGGGTCGGTTCCAGCACCACGCAGTCGAGGTGGACGGGGACCTGGACCGTGCCGCCGATCGCCGCCGAGGCGCCGAAGGCGACGTGGCAGGTGCCGAGGATCTTCTCGTCCTCGAGGATGTTGCCGGTGAGGATCGCCTCTTCGTTGGTGCCGATCCCCAGCTCGGCGACGTTGGTGCCGTCCTTGCCGTGAGCGGTCAGCAGCTCCATCAGCCGGGCCCCGTCGTCGCCGCTGGCCTCGACCAGGTGGCCTTCGCGGATCGTCAGCGAGACCGGGTCCTCGAGCAGCCCGATTTCGGCGATCGAGCCGTCGACGACGAGCGTGCCCTCGGTCGTCCCCTCCAGCGGCGCGATGAAGCCCTCGCCGCAGGGCAGGTTCCCGAAGGCGCCGCGGTTGCCGAGTTCGCCCGCGTCGACGATTCCCAACCGGCCCTCGAGGCCGATCCGCAGGTCGCTGCCGTTGCGGCAGGTGATCCGCACCTCCGAGCCACGGTTGAGCGCGGTGACGACGGCCCAGCCGCGACGGCGGATCTCCTCCAGGTCGCCGGTCATCAGCCGGCTCAGCATCTCCTCGGTTACGCCGGGGAGGGTGCCGATGCGCACGCCGGCTTCGCTCGCCGCTTTGCGGGCGGCGGTGTGGGAGAGCGACTGGATCGTCGGCGCCAGGACGACGTCGGCGGCGGCCATCGCGGCGGCAACGGCCCGCGGCGGCTCGGCGGCGGCGGAGTCGCGCTCGGAGATGACCGCGAGCGTCGCGTCGGCGCCGTCCCCCTGCGCCTCGATCCGCATCAGCGCCCCGATCTCTTCCGTCACTGGGTTGCAGACGACCAGTACCTCCTCGCCCGGCGAGATTCCCATGCACTGCCGGACGACGGTCTTCACCGCTCTGTCCAGTTCCGCCGTCACGCGCCAACCCTACCCATGACGTGCAGAAGTTGCACCTGTTTCCCCTGCAATACCGCCATTTGCAGCGAATTGCAAAAACGCACGTGATTAATCCCCGCCGGTCGTAGATCCCTCGTCGTCGTGCCGTGTCCAATGGCCCTAGCCCCGAACCAAACCAGCCCCACCAGCACGATCCCGAAGCCCAGAAAGGGCGGAAACCATTCATCGGGCCGCAACAGCACCAAGGTTCCGAGGAGATCCACTGCCCCGCTCCACCGCTACCATCCCCCTCCCCGCCGGAGTAGCTCAGCTGGTTAGAGCAGCGGAATCATAATCCGCGTGTCGGGGGTTCGAGTCCCTCCTCCGGCATCTAAGTTTCCCTTTGTAGAGCCAATTCTTGCGGTCTCCTCTACTCCGCAAAACCGCCTACAAAAACTCCGCATGTCGGAGGTCCGTCCTCAGCGGCAGGAATTTCGCATTGCAGAGCCGAATGGGGCTCCTTCCATTTGTGCTTCGGTGGACCAGCGGTGGACCGAATTCGACATTCACCGTACTTGGGAAGCAACAACAGGTCACCGGAAACGACGGGAATCCCAGGGCCGCTGCTGGCCGTATTCGGGGCCGCGGACGCTCCATCCATCCGGAAGGAACTCCTGAAGAGCCTCCGGCGTTTCCTCCGGTAGATCGGGCATAGATGGGGTCGTGCTGAGCGGGTTGACTCTGGCCGCGTATGCCCGTGCCCATTCGATCCACTCGATGCACTGCGGATCGCCGCCATGCTCTCTCTCCATCGCATCGCAGTAGCGGCGAACGAGGTCAGCTTCCTGCCATCTGGCGACTTGACCGTGCAACTCAACGATCCGACTCTTCTCGACTAGTTGCCGCTTGGCCGCCTCCATCAAGTCATTCCATTTCTTCTCCCGCTTCTCGGCCTCGATCCGCGCCGCCTCTGCCGCGCGCTCCGCTTCGATTCGCTCTTCCTCGGCGATCCGCTGCGCTTCGACAATGCGCTCTTGAATCTCTCTAAAGAGATGGGACAGCCGATCCTCGAGCTGCCAGGACGCTCGATCCCCCCAGCGACGCTGGCGTTGGCGACCATGGAACTTCCACCATCGCTCGTCTTCGAGTTCGAGCTCAAGAACGCCAGCTGCCTCGGCGTCATAGGGACCACTGGGCACTTGCTCGCGCGACCCAAATCCCCAGCGAAGAGCCCGCTCCCGTTCTTGCTGGATGCTCTTCTCCCACGGCCCCCTGGTGTGTACCCCTTTCTCGTGAAGGCGAAGTCGGAATCCATGCTCGTCTGCACCAATCGTCAGGCGACTCCCTGAAGCGCGAACAGAGCTGTCGCGCCAGCTTTTTTCGGGTGAGCCTGAGTACCCCACAGACCAGCCGAGGCGCTCGGCCTCCTTCGCGATGGCATGCACGATCCGTACCGCCCGCTGCATCTGTCCCCGCGATACCTCATGTCTGTCTCGGTCCTCGCGAAAACTCTTCGCCACCGGGTGGTAGCGGGCGACCTTTTCAGGCACGACGACCTCGACCAACTCGGCCCGGCCGACCTTCTCGGGCGTATTGAGAAGCCGGATCTCAATCTCCTCGCCAACGATTACCACCTCAAGACTCTTTCCGTCTGGGACCTTGCCGTAGCGCTCGGCCAACGCCGCGCGATTCCAGTAGTCGACGTAGGCCGGATCACCTGCCCACCTGCGTGGCACTCGGAGCGATCCGCCGGCAGCGATCACGTCATCGACAAGCTGCTGCGTTACCGGCACGTTCCCCTGTCGTGGAATGGGGGGCTCAGGGCTGTCGACCCTCTTCAGATATTCCCGGCCACTGTCCGTGATAGTCGCATTCCAACTCGGCCCCCGACCCGAGATGGTCACAAGGCCTTTGCGGCGAAGAGCTGCTGCCGAAATTCGGTGGGAGTCGCCCTCGATCTGCCCATCCGGGCACCCTTCCGAGATCCACCGTAAAAGTGCGACCTGGGCCTCGGTGAGCGTCTTGCGCTGCGCCACCCGAGTTTCATAACCGCAGGGACCCGCCAGATCAACACTCCAGTCAGGCAGATCGCCGAGTCAACGCGGTCTCCGCAGGCGACTACCTCAGCATCGAACCGCTACGTGGCTAGAACAGCCTCCTCGATGGGCAAGTCGAGCTGCACTGCGACCGGGCTATAGAGGTCGACGCCCTCCTCGGCGGTGCGCAGAGAGACAATGAGGGAGTAGCGCACCGGTTGCTCGACGCGGTCTTTGCGGCGACTGTTCTTCCACCAGCCGCCCACCGGGTGCACTGCGAGGACGCCGGAGTCGGCCAGCTCGGTTCCGGTGCCCTCCCAGATGTCTTGGTGCAGCGAACCGAGGTTGCGCTGGTTGGGCCCAACCAGCCAGCGATCGCTGCCGCTTGAGGTCTTGACCGTACCCTCCTCTTCTAGCTGAGCAGCGTCGTTCAGGCGCCGCAAAAATTGCTCGGTCGTCTCCGCGGGCGTTTTCAACTCAAAGCGCAGTCCGTGGGATTGATAGGCGTAGCGCCGTCGCCAGCCGCGCCGTGAAGCGGCAGGCTCGATGAAGTAGGAGAGGGTCACCCGTAGTTGGGCAGTGGCGCTACCCAGCTCGCGGAGTGCTTCAACCGGCCAAGGCAGCGCGTGTAGGCGGAAGCGCCGTGCCTTGTGCTCCGGCCCGTCGAAGGGGACGAACTCGTCCTGGCTGACCATCGTGATCGCGTTTTTGTTCGAGTACAGAACCGCGTCCTCGGAAGGAACCCCCCAGCCGTAGCGACGAAGCAGAGTCAGCCTTCCCGTTTTGCTCGACGCCCCCTCGATCTCAGCCCGCATCGGCCCGGTCCACTCCGCCCCATGAGTGAGCAAGGCGCGGATCGACTCAGGCCAAAACTCGGGATAACTTGCCTGCGCCAGTGCCGCCAGCCGAGCCGCCTGCGCGGTCGCGGCGCTGGTTGCGTTGACCGAGCCCAGCGCCAAGTCGCTGCGCGCGTCCGCAGTGTGTAGCGAGAGCAGCGGGTGGCTCTCATGGAAGTCGGTCGCCCCGTCGGTCAAGACGTTGCCGCCCTCCATGCAAATGTCGGGCTTCAGCGGCCACTGGCGCTGGGAGAACATCACCGAGGTGCGGCTGTGAGGCGAGAGGCCACCCGCCTCGCCCAAAGCACTCCACCCCTTGAAAGTCGGGTCGGTGGGGATATCGGCCAAATCGGTATGAGCGCCAACCGTCAGCGCATTCCATGCTTGGGCGGGATCCTCCATCGGCGAGGTGTCGCAAGTGTCGAGATAGTCGGGCGCGTAGGCGCTGACGTTGCCGGCTGAGACCACGAAGAGGCGCGAGGCGTCTCCGTCAGGCTCGCCGAGCAGGGAGATCCCCTCATCAGAGGCAGCAATGTCGACACCAGCAGCTAACGCGTCGACCGAAGCTGACCACAGCGTCGGTTCGCCCAGATGGTCGGGGCGAGCCGAAACCGGCATACAGAAGACCCGCCTACGTTCGACGGTCGCCTCGGGAGCCGCAACCGCTTGCGCAGTGACCAGCCCGTAGGCCCGTGGGTCATTGCCGTCCTCGGTGTCGGGCAGCATCTTCACCGACTCAAGGCGATGCCGGAGCGCCACTTCACCGCTGCCGAGCAACGGGTCGTCGAGGTTGCCAAGCAACCCCAGCCCCGCCATCGGCGTGCCGTGGTTCTGCTCGTCGGCAGCCGAGCCCGGGACCACCGTATACACGTCGGACTCCGCCAGCGAGCCGCGTAGCAGAACGTGCGTGCGCCGCACACCGCTATCGAGGTGACAAACGGCAGGCGCCGACTCCCCTGCCGGCTTGAGGCGTTCCGCCAGATCCTCACTCAACTCATCCTGCTCGTCGCGGTCAAGGTCAGCGATCGTCTGCGCGAACTCGGGCCGACGGATCTCAGCCAACGGCACGGACGTGAAGGGCAGCGCCTGCAACTCATCCCAGGTGGCGTAGATCCAGGCGACGGTGCGGTCTGGCAAGTGCAGCGCGCGCTCGACCAGGGTCGCGCCGCGCACCTCGGCGTAGGAGTGAAGTAGCGCCAATCCGTCATCCGTACGCCGTAACCACAACTCCCACCAATGGTGTCCGCTCTTCGGCGGGACGCCGGCCGAGCGCCAAAGGTCGGCGGTGACGCCGGTGCGGATGCGGCTGATGTTGGCGACTAGAGCCCGGTTTTTGGGTTTACCTTTTTTGGTTTTCTCTTCCAGATATTTCTCGAAAATCTCGATAAAGCGCTGGCGAAATTCGTCGGCGACCCAGACCGTTGCTTGTTCGGGGTCCTTCTCCGTGACGCCGGCCATGACGCTGAGCAGTAGCCATTTGGGACGCGGTGCTTTCTTTTTGCCTCCAGGGGTCACCTGTTCAAGTGATTCGAGCTTCAGCGGGAAGGCCGCGTCAGAGGCCTCGAGCACGATTACCGAACCAAGCGCCCGCAGCTCCTCGCCGCCGAGCGCTTCCTCGTCGCGAAGCCTTCCGACCTCCTCAATCGTCGAGCCGAGCTGCTCGCGCATCGCCTCTCCGTGGGCACGAAACTCGACATCACGAATCTTCGGGTCACCGCCGCCACCCGCAGGGCTGTACTCACGCCCTTGGACGCCATCGCGCAAGAAAAAATGGGGCTTATTCAGCTCGCCGTCTGCCATCGCTAGCCGCGCTTAGTCGCGCCGCGACGTGCCCGAAGCGCGGCATCAAGCTCATCAGCATCGACCTGATCGGAGCCGCGGATCAGTGCACCTTTGGCTGCGGACTCTGCAACCTTGACCAACTCGGCATGGGACAAGCCTTTCAGCTGCTTCGCCAGAGGCGATCGGCTCCAAGACAGGCCCCTACCCATTGGCCCAAGCCGTGAGCGCAGCACCTCTCGGGCTTCGGCGGCGCTCGGCAGTTTGTAGTGGATGACCATGTCAAAGCGACGAAAAAGGGCGCGATCGAGGATCGACCGGTGGTTGGTGGCAGCAACCACAACGCTGTCGGGTCCCGCCTGGTCGAGAAAGACGAGAAAGGAATTGAGAATCCGCCGCGCCTCGCCCACGTCATTACCGGTTCGCTCGGCGCCGAGCGCGTCGAACTCGTCGAAAAGGTAGACGGCGCGCTGCTCTCGGACCGCCTCGAAAAGAAGACGCAGTTTGCTCCCCGTTTCGCCAAGGAACTTGCTCAGCACACTGTCTAGCCGCACGGTAAGTAGAGGCAAGGAAAGTTCGTGAGCCAGGACGGCGGCGGTCATCGTCTTGCCGGTCCCCGGCGGCCCCTCTAACAGAATCCGGTGAACTGGGTCGAAGCCGCGCTCGGCCAGCACCCTACGCTGGCGCTGCTCGGCGAGGATCTCGTCGATCTGTGCTGCCAGTTCCTTCGAGGCAACCATGTCGTCGATCCCGACCTCGGGATAGCCGGCGCTGACCAGCTCCGAGAGCTCACCGCGTGGTCGTGCGATGGGAGTCACGCCCGAGGTCTCCCGCGTGATCGGCCGCTCGCGAGCAGCGTCGATCATCGCTTTCAACTCGCCCGCAAGACGGTTGTGCCCCCGCCGTGCCTCCTGTGCGGCGATTTGGGCAGCCACGGCATAGAAGGAAGCGTCATCGCCAGAGGCATGGCTACTGAGTAGAGCCTTTATGTGATCGCCGGAACCAGCCATTTCTTGATCATCCCAAAGGAATCAGTCATTGCCGAATGGCCTCCCGCGATGGTCCGCTCTTACCGAGAACCTGCCCGCAAGTGCGCAGCCTGGTCCCATCCAGCTAGGGGCCGAGGCGCTGCTCGATCATTTCCGAGCCTTCCGCTTGCGGCGCGGTGGACCCGCTGGTGGACCGAACGGGGGAGTTCCAGCAGAACGAAGAGCATCAGGGAGAACGTCTAGAGGCCGGGACACCTCATCGCCGCTCAGATTGTCTGAATCATAATCCGCGTGTCGGGGGTTCGAGTCCCTCCTCCGGCATCCGCCGCGACATTCTCGTGCACGACATCTGCGAGGAAGTCACTTTGACCTATTGACAGAAACCTCAACGGGTGCTTACCTCGGAGAGGGGTCGGCCTGTGAATTCAAGGTCCCCCTACGCCCTCGTCCCCGGCTCCGTGAGCCCGGGGCTGTTCCTTCTCCCCGTCTGGTCGGTGGCGTGGTGCTTCTCTCTCGCGTTCACGACCATCGCCTTCGTCGCCTCCCTCCTGCTCCTCTTCGACCTCTACGTCAACGTCCGTCGCAACCATCGGCACTTCAGGGACGGCCTCTGATCGGTCGCGGAGCCGATTACGGCATGCCGGGGGCGAAAATACGGCAACTTCGCTGATGCGAGGCCTCCTTTTCGCTCGTACGTTGGGTGGGCAACGTCAAGCACACGAATGGAGGCAACAAATGCAGCTCTACGGAATCTTTCGCCGCAACGGATGGCGTACCCCGGCGGACCTGGAAGTGGCCGGGAAGAAATCGGCCGAAGTCGGCGACGAACCGGGTTCGGGGGTGCGGTGGATCCGCAGCTACGCGCTCGGCGAGGAGAGCGGCGAGGTCGGGACGTTCTGCGTCTACGAAGGCGAGAGCCCGGAGACCGTTCGTGCCCACGCCGAGGCCTCGGGCCTGCCCTGCGACGAGATCGTCCCGATCCTCGAGACGGTGGTCGTCCGGCCCGACCCGGTTCCCGCGACGAACTAGCTGGTCGGCACCTCTCGCGGCCGAGGCGCTTTGGTGGACCCCTGGTTCACCAAAGCGCCTCGGCGTCGCGCCTAGACTGAGATGAAGATGAGCGAGCGGACTCCCCTGGTCGGGCGGGCGGATGAGCTCGCCCTCTTGGCCGAAGCGGCCGAGCAGGCTCGGCTCGGCAACGGGTCGATCGTCCTCCTCGCCGGCGAGGCCGGCGTCGGCAAGAGCAGCCTCGCCGAAGCCGCGACCGAGGGCTTCGACGTCGTCCTGCGCGGCGCGGCTTCGAACGGGGTGACGGTCTCCTACGGGCCGATCGTCGACGCGCTGCGCTCGCGGCTGCGGGTCGACCCCGAGGCGCTCGCCGACTGCGGGCCGCTCCTCCCCCACCTCGCCCTCCTCCTCCCCGAGCTGGGCGAGCCGGCGGCGAAGAGCGAACGCAGCACGATCTTCGAGTCCGTCCGCTGCGCCTTCGCCCACCTCAGCGCCGAGCAGCCGGCGGTCGTCGTCCTCGACGACCTGCAGTGGTCCGACGAGACGACGCTGGAGCTGCTGGCGGCGCTGGCCGAGCCGCTGCGGCAACTCTCCGTCCTCGTCATCGCCGCCTACCGCTCCGACGGGCTGCCGCGCGACCACCGGCTGCGCTGGCTGCGCAACGAGCTGCGCCGCGGCGGCAACCTGCGCGAGCTGACCCTGGAGCCGCTCGACCGTCCGGCCGTCGGCGAGCTGATCGGCGAGCTGCTGCCGGAGGAGCCCTCCCCCGCCCTGGTTCGAACGGTCCATGACCGCACCATGGGGTCTCCCTTCTTCGTCGAGGAGCTGATCAGCGCCCTGCAGGCGCGCAAGGCGCTGCGGCCGGGCCGGCGCGGCCTCGAGCTGGCCGAGCAGGACGAGGTTCCGGTCCCGGACTCGATCCGCGAAGCGGTGCTCGTCGGCATCTCCGACCTTTCGCCAGAGGCCCGCGAAGCCGCCGAAACCGCGGCCGTCCTCGGCCCGCAGATCGACCTCTCGCTCGCCTCCGAGCTCGTCCCGGCCAGCGGCCTCGCCGAGCTGGTCGAGGCCGGATTGCTGGAGGAACCCAGCTCGGGACAGGCGGCATTCCGCCACGCCCTCGCCCAGGAAGCCCTCTACGCCGAGGTGCCGTGGGTTCGCCGCCGTAACCTCCACCGCCGCCTCGCCGAGCTGCTGGAGGAAGCCGGCGGCTCCAGCCTCGCGATCGCGACGCAGTGGCGCGGCGCCGGCGATGACGCCCGCGCCCGCGAGGCGCTGGTCCGCGCGGCCCGGGAGTCGGAGGCCGTCCACGCCCACCGCGACGCGGTGCGGGCGGCCCGCGAGGCGCTCGAGCTCTGGCCCGAGGACGAGGCGGAGGAGCTGCGGACCGAGACGCTGGAGCGCTACGGGCGCTCCGCGGAGCTGGTCGGCGAGCTCGCCGAAGCGACGAAAGCGTGGCGGGAGCTCGCGGCCGGTTGCGACCGCCGGCGCGACGGGCGCGGCCACGCGGAGGCGCAGCGGCGCCTCGCCGCCGTCTACGACCTCGGCGGCGAACGCGAGCAGGCCTTCGCCTCGCGGCGCCTTGCCGCCGATGCCTTCGCCGCCGCCGACTGTCCCGCCGAGGCCGCCCTGGAGCGGCTGGCGATGGCCGACCACCACCGGCGCGGCGGCCGCTACAGCGAAGCGATCGAGCTGGCCGAGGTTGCCGCGCAGGAGGCGCGGGCCGCGGAGCGAGTGGACATCGACGCCCGGGTGCTCGGCCTGCGCGGCGTCGTCGAGGCCAAGGGCGGCGACTTCGAGCGCGGCCTGGAGTCCGTTCGCGCCGGACTTGCCCTCGCCTTCGAGCACGACCTGACCCCGATCGCCGCCGAGCTCTACCAGCGCCTCAGCCTCGTCCTCTACGACGGCGCCGATTACCGCCAGGCCGAGGAGGCGCTCGACACCGCCCTCGACCTCTGCCGCACCGACGGCGACGCCGGGACCGAGGTCGCCTGCGTGACCTGCCTCGTCTACGTCCTCCGCGAGCGCGGCGAGTGGTCGCGGGCCGGCGAGCTGGGCCGCGAGCTGATCGAGTCCGACACCGCGGTCTGGGTCGCCGAGGGCCTTCTCGGCGCGATCCACGCCTTCGAAGGCAAGCTCAGCGCCGCCCGCCGCCTGCTCACCTCCTCGCGCGCGGTCTCCTCCGCGGTCGGCCACTACAACATGTACGTCGATTCGACGACGGGCCTGGCGATCGTCGCCGCCGCCGAAGGGCTGGACGACGAGGCCGCCACCCACTGCCGCGAGCTGCTGGCGCGGTGGGAAGAGAGCGAGGACCACCACTACGCGGTCTGGGGGGTCCGCTGGGCGACCAGCTGGTTCGCCCGTCGGGGCCGGGCCAAAGAGGCCCAGCTCTGCGCCGCGGCGCTGGGCAAGATGGCGGCGGAGGGCGGACACGACGACGCGGTCGCGGCGCTGGCCCAGGCGGTGGGGGAGCTCGCCCTGCTGGAAGGAGACGCGGCGACGGCGGCCGAGAGCCTCTCCCGCGCGGTCGAGCTGCAGCGCAACCTGGCGACCCCGTACGAGCGCGCCCAGGTCGAACTGCGGGCCGGCGTCGCCCTCGCCGCCGCCGGCGAGCGCGAGGCGGCGCTGGAGCGGCTCTCCGACGCCTACCGCTGCGCGGCCAAGCTCGGCGCCCGGCCGCTGGCGGCCGAAGCGGCGAAAGAGGTGGCGGCGCTTGGCGAGTCGGTGGCGCAGCGGCTCGGCAGCCGCGCCGCCGCGGCCTCCGATGGAATTCAGCTGACCCGCCGCGAGCTCGAGGTCCTGCGACACGTTTCCGTCGGCCGCACCAACCGCGAGATCGCCCAGGAGCTCTTCATCAGTCAGCGAACCGTCGACATGCACGTCCGCAACCTGCTCGGCAAGCTCGACTGCCGCTCCCGCGTCGAGGCCAGCCATCGCGCCGGCGAGCTCGGCCTGCTCGGCTAACGGCTGCCGTACCCGGCTCTGATGTCGGCGCCCTCCGCGCGACTTCCGATCCTCGCCCTGCCCGAGCCGATCAGCGTCCAACCGACCAGCATCAACGCAACGCCGAAGCCCAGAAAGCCGAGGTCCCAGCCGAGCGGGGCGCCGAGGTCGTCGCGGACGTGGTGGATGCCGAGAATCTGGTGGTCGATCAACCCCTCGACGAGGTTGAACAACCCCCAGCCGAAGAGGAGGCCGCCGAAGTGCGAGCGCCAGGGCGGGGCCAGCTCCCCCCGCTGCCAGGCGCGCAACGATGCCAGCGTCCCCGCCATCACCGCGATCCAGGTCCCGAGGTGGAAGAAGCCGTCGGCGAGCGTGTTGTCTTCGAGCCCGCCGACCGTGGAAGCGGGACAGCAACCCTCGTCGGTCAGCATGTGGTGCCACTGCAGGACCTGATGGAGGACGATCCCGTCGATGAACCCCCCGAAACCGATGCCCATCAGGAGCGACGGCAGCAGAGGCGGCTTCGCTCGCGCGCTCACCGGCTCCGGCTTCCCAGGACCGGGCTGGTCAAACCTCCCGAACTAGTGCCGCGCGCGTGCCGACCGGCGGCCACCCATTGCCGTCCGGCCCCGTCTGCTGGATCTGTCCTGACGGCTCATGTAGAGAGCAATGCCGATTCCGTTGGCAACCGAAATCAGGCAAAGCCCTAGAAATCCGGCGCCCGCGCCCGCGTCAACGTGGTTCAGCAAGACAGCCAGGGCCACTACCGCGATAGAGGGAACGGCAAACAGCAGTATCCGGAACACGATTGAAGTGTAAGTCACGTCAATACCTCCATTAGGAGAGCGAGCACGCCGGGCCCCAGAAACCGACCGCAGTGGCTCGTTCCACTTCATGTTCGGTCTTATCCGCCAGGACGGTTGCATACCGGGACACCGCCGCAGTAAGGCCGGTGGTCGCGATCAGTGCCGCGAGCAGGCCTGAAACCGCGTCCGTAAAGACTCCACTAATAACCACGGATCCCATCTCAGACATAACATTACTAGATTTCTTCGGACAAAACATTTCGCTCGCTTGCCGGGGCTTCAGGCTGACTGCCCACTAGACGGGACCTCGAGCATCAGCGTCACCGGGCCGTCGTTGATCAGCGCGACCCCCATGCACGCCCCAAAGACGCCCTTCTTCGCGCCCAGCCGCTCGCAGAAGCGGTCGTACAGCGGCTCCGCCGCCTCTGGCCGCGCCGCTTCGACGTAGCTGGGACGGTTGCCGCGGCTGGCGTCGCCATAGAGGGTGAACTGGCTGACGCAGAGCACCTCGCGCTCGCCCAGCGGCTCGTTCATCCGCCCCTCGGCGTCGTCGAAGATCCGCAGCTTGCGCACCTTCTCGGCGAGACGGTCCGCCTCCTCCTCCCCATCGCCGACGCCCACCCCAAGAAGGATCAGCATCCCCGACCCGATCTGCGCGACCCGCGTCCCCTCGACGTCGACCGCCGCTTGGCTGACCCGCTGGACCAGCGCCCTCACTGCGTCGGAGATTCGCCTTCCAGCGCCTCGACCAGCGAGCCGGCGTCGTAGGCGCCGTAGAGGCGCTTGCCGTTGACGAAGAAGGTTGGAGTGCCGGTGGCGCCGCTTGCCTCGGCCGAGGCGAGGTCGCGGGCGACGCGCTCGCGGTGGGCGCCGGAGTCGACCTCGGCGCGCATCCGCTCGACGTAGAGGCCGAGGCCTTGGCCGACCTCGAAGATGACGTCGGGCGAGAGGCGCGGCTGGTTGGCGTAGAGCTCGTCGTGGAACTCCCAGAAGCTTCCCTGCGCCGCCGCGGCCTCACTCGCCTCGGCCGCCAGCGGCGCCAGCGGGTGGCGCTCGGGGATCGGCAGGTGGCGGAAGCCGAAGAGCAGCCGGTCTCCCAGCCGCTCGCGCACCCGCCGCAGAACCGACTGGGCGCCGAGGCAGAAGGGGCACTGGAAGTCGCCGAACATCACCAGCTCCAGCGGCGCGCCGCGCTCGCCGCGCAGGTGGTCGCGGTCCTCCAGTGGCGGTGAGAGCATGTCGTCCACGTCGCCCTTGATGTTATGTGCGCGTGCACGACATCGAGTCGATCCTCGTCCTCGTCCTCGCCGCGGCGCTGCTGGTCCGGGTCGCCGACTACGGCAAGATCCCCGCCCCGATCGTGCTCGTGGTCGGCGGCCTGGCGATCGCCTTCATCCCCGGGTTGCCGAGCGTCGAACTGGAGCCGGACACGATCTTCCTCGTCTTCCTGCCGCCGCTGGTCTACGCGGCGGGCTGGCGCACCTCGCCGCTGGAGCTGCGGACGGTGATGCGGCCGCTGGCGCTGCTCTCGGTCGGCCTCGTCTTCCTCACCGCCGGCGTCGTCGCCCTCGTCGCCCACGCGACGGTGCCGGGGCTGAGCTGGGCCGAGGCGGCCGTGCTGGGGGCCGTCATCGCCCCCACTGACACCGTCGCCGCCACCTCGATCTTCCGCCGCCTCGGCGCCCCCGAGCGGGTGCGGCTGCTGGTCGAAGGCGAGTCGATGATCAACGACGGCACCGCCCTGGTCATCTACCGGATCGCCGTCGGGGTCGCGGTCGGCGGCGCCTTCAGCTTCGGCGGCGCGGCCCTGGAGTTCGTCGGCGTCGCCGCCGGCGGCATCCTCGTCGGGATCGCGATCGGCCTCCTCTCCGATCGCGTCCTCGCCCGGCTCAGCGACTCCGACCTGACGATCATGCTCTCCGTCCTCACCGCCTACGGCGCCTACATCGGCGCCGAGGAGCTGCACGTCTCCGGCATCCTCGCCGCCGTCGTCGCCGGCGTCTACGCCGGCTACCGCTCCCCCCACACCCTCGACGCCGACGTCCGCCTCAACGCGATCGCCTTCTGGAGCGTCCTCGTCTTCGGGCTCGAGATCACCCTCTTCGTCCTCCTCGGCCTGCAGTTGCCGGACATCGTCGACACCTTGGAAGCGAGCTCGACCGGGGTCGAGGAGCTGCTGCTGCCGGCGGCGGCGCTCGCCGCCGCCTCGCTCGCCGCCCGCCTTCTCTTCGTCTTCGCGATGCGCGAAGACGCCGGCGAAACCGCCGGCCAGCGCTTCGCGGTCGGCTGGAGCGGGATGCGCGGCGCCGTCTCCCTCGCCGCGGCGCTGGCGGTGCCGCTCAGCGTCGAGGGCCGGCCGCAGATCATCTTCCTCACCTTTGCCCTGATCCTGGTCACGATCGTCGGCCAGGGGCTCTCGCTGCCGTTCATCGTCAGGGCGCTGGGCCTGGAGGAGCCGCGGCGCTGGTCCGACGAAGAGGCGGTGGCGCGGATGGAGGCGGCGCAGTCGGCGCTCGACCGGCTCGACCAGATGGAAGCGGACAAGCGCGCCAACGAGAAGCAGCTAGTGCGCCTCCGCGACCTCTACCGCGCCCGCTTCCGCATGTGCCAGGCGGTGCTTGGCGGCGAGGAGCCCGACGTCGCCGCCCGGGAGCAGCGGATCGCCGACTACGGCGAGCTGCGCCGCGAGCTGATCGGGGTCGAGCGCGAGGAGCTGCTCGGCCTCCGCGGCCTCGGGCGCCTGCGCGATCAGACGCTGCGCCAGATCGAGCGGGACCTGGACCTCGAAGAGGCGCGAATCAGGACCTAGGGACGGCCCCGCACCCTCAGCTCCTGCAACTTGAAGCTTTGGGTGGGAGGCTCGAAGTCGTTCCATCCGAGGAAGAGCCGACCGTTCCCCAAGGCGCCGAACGGAGCGCGTGAACGGGACCAATCGTCCGCGGCGCCGCCCGCGACGGCGAGAGCCCGGCGGTGGCGGCCGTCGCGCGAGTAGGCCACCAGCTGCCGCTCCTCTGCGTCGCGGAGCACGAGGATCCGGTCTCGCTGCAGGAGCAGTTGCCGCGGCTGACCGCCAAGGCCTCCCGGCGCCTGCGGGAGGCGGGTGGACGCCACCCCCCGGCGGCCGAAGCTGCGGTCGATCCGACCCTGCCGGCTGAAGCGGAAGAGCAGTTCCCTGGTCTTGCCCGGCTTGCCGAACGTCTTGCCCGCGACCAGGATCCGGCCGTTGGCTTCGATCGCAAGGGAGCTGGCGACACTGCGCCGGGCCTGCCGCAGCGTCGCGACGCCGCCGCGGCCGAAGCCGCGGTCGCGGTTGCCATCCGCACGCATGCGCATCAGCGCGAAGTCCCCGCTGTGTTCTTCGCCTGGCCGGCCGCGGAGATAGCCGGCGAAGACGATCCCGCCGTCTCGCTGGAAGCCGACATCGGTGGCGGTGCTGCGGTGGCCGGGGCCGAAACCGATCAGCGCCAGCCCGCCCCTGCCGAAGCTCGGGTCGAGGCTGCCGTCGGCGTGCAGGCGGGCGGCGAAGATCCGCCGATCGCCGCCCCCGGCTGCCGTCCCCGCGACCAGCAGGCTGCCGTCCGGCAGGACCCGCATCGCCAGCGCCCTCATCCGAAGCCTGTGGACTCGGCCCTTGTGGCGGATCTTCCGGGCGAGGGACGGCCTCGCCGTCCCTTCCTCGCCGAAGGAGCGGTCGAACCGACCGCGGGCGGTCACCTTCGTGATCGTGGGGCCGTTGCCGCCAGAGAGGACGTAGGCCCCTTCGCCGACGCTGAGGACCATCGCGGGAGCTTCCGTGGGCACTCGTACGTACCCGCTGCCGTCGCCGAAGCCGCGGTCGAGCTCGCCGCTGGGGAGATAACGGAAGAGGACGTTTGGAGGGGCGTAGCCGGCGACGTCGGCGTCGGTCCCGCCGGCGACGAGGACGCGCCCGCGACCGTCGATCGTCAGCGCCCCCACGCCGGCGCGGCTTTGACGGGGATCGAGCTCCCGCAGGATCCCGCCCTCGCCGAAGCCCGGGTCGAGCGCGTCGACCGCCGAGAGGGCGACGACGAAGGCTGCGGTCCCGGCACCGCCGCCGAGGAACATCCCGCCGCCCGGACGCGCGGCGAGCGCTTTCACCCCGATCCCCCCGTCGAAGCTCCCGTAGGGCGAGGCGAGCTCGTCGAGGGGGAACGACCCGCCCTCGCCGAAGCTCGGATCGAGCGCGCCCTGCGGCGTCAGGCGCAGGAGGCGGGGCGCTTCCGGACAGAAGCGGTAGAAGCGAAGGCAGTTCGGAGTGCGGAGGAGGGAGCTGGAGCCGCCGAGGACGATCGAGTCGTCGCCTTCGATGAGCATGTCGCCGAGCAGGTCGATCTCCCCGAGGTCGCTCTCGAACCGCCCGTCGCCTCCGCCGAAGGCCGGATCGAACTGGCCGCCGGGGGTGTAGAGATAGGCGAAGAGGTCGCTCTTGTGGGCTTCCCCCCCGCGGCTGAGCGGGGGGCCCCAGCGATCGCCGGCGACCAGCAGCCCGCCGTCGGGCTGGGCGTCGAAGGCGAGGACCGAGGCGTCGGCGAGCCGCACCGTGCCCTCCGCCCCGAAGCCTGGATCGGGACGCCCGTCACCGCCGAGCCCGACGATCGTGGAACCGGAGCGCGTGGCCGCCTCCCCCCAGGGGAGGGGAGGCGTGTCGAGCACGATCACCGCGGCGCCGTCGTCCGCCCGCGGCGCCAGCCCCAGGAACCGTTCGCCGGCGACCCGCGCGGCGTCCTTCAGCTTGACGACGCCGCCGTCGCCGAAGCTCGGATCGAGCCGGCCGTCGTGCTCGAAGCGGGCGACAGCCACCTGCTTGACGTAGGTTCGTTCCGGTTCCTGCCGGCTTTCGGGCACGTGGACGACGATGCTGCCGGCAGCGAGGATCCTGCCGGAGGGGAGCGGCTCTATCGCTTCGATCCTGAAGCCGACTTGGTCGCTGGCCTTCCCTCCCCCCCACGGTCGGACGCCGAAGCTGGGATCGGGGGACCCGTCGGGGTTCAACCGTTCGAGAAGGTAAAAGGAGGCCCTTAGAACCTTGCCGTCGGCGTCGACCGCTTCGGGCTGCAGCGAGACCTGGACCGGCGGCGCGTTCGGGTCCAGAGCCCCGGCGGCGGTGTAGCGGCCCAGCATCGTGTTCCTCTTCAGGGGATCGCCTCGGGCCGCGAGCAGGCCACCATCGGGTTGAGCCTCAAGCTCGGTGAAGGCGGTGCGAAAGTAGGTGGGCCCGAACTTCCCTTCCACCGTTCCGTTCGGGCCGAACGAAGGGTCGGGCCGGACTTCGACGCGGGCATGGGCAGACGGCGCCATCGCGGCGACCAAAAACAGAGAAAGGAGCAAGAGCCTGCGCATCGGTGCCTCCTCGGTGTGGAACACGACGGCCACGGGATCGATGCTCGCCCACGGGAGGCGCTTGATCGAGGACGGCGGCGCCTCCAACCGAGCCGCCTCTGGCTCGGATCGGGTCCCTCAGGGGGAGCTGAAAAACTTGCGGGCGCGGTCGGCGACCAGGTCGGGACGCTCGTCGGCGATGAAGTGGCCGCAGTCGGGGACAAGATCCACCTCCATCTCGGGGGCATGCTTCTCGTATCCGTCCAGCATCGAGGGCCGCAGGACGAAGTCGTCTTCGCCGAAGACCATCAGCGTCGGCACCTCCAGGTGAGCTCGGGCGTAGCGGCCCCGGGCGATGATCGGCGCCTCGCGCCAGTTGAAGACGCGGTAGAGCTGCACCGCCGCGTTCGCCCGCGCCGGCTCGGCGAGGTTGTCGGCGAACGCCGCGAGCTCCTCCTCGCCCCAGACCGACTTGACCGTCGAGCCGCCGACGAGGATCTTGCGGACGAACTGGCCGCCGCGGTGGAGTCGGTAGCCGAGGCCCGGCGTCAACACCACCTGCTGGTACCAGAAGCGCCAGAAGTGGCCGGCGATGTTTCGAGCGCTGGTCCAGGGCGGGACGATGTTGAGGACGAGGAAGCGCTCGAAGCGCTGCGGGGCCTTGAGGCAGAGCAGGAACCCGATCCAGCCGCCCCAGTCGTGGCCGACCAGCTTCACCCGCTCGATCCCGAGCTCGGCGAGGACGGCGAGGACGTCGTCGGCGAGGTTCTCCTTCTCGTAGCCGTCCTCCGGAGCCTCTGACCAGCCGAACCCGCGCAGGTCGAGCGCAATCACCCGGTGGCGGTCGGCCAGAGCCGGCATCAGGTGGCGCCACTCGTACCAGTGCTGCGGCCAGCCGTGCAAGCAGAGAACGACGTCGTCGCCCGATCCCGCTTCGGCGTAGTGGAACTCGATGCCGCGGGCGCGGACCCGGTGGTGGGAGACGCCCTCGATTTCAGGTGGCTGGCTCACCAGCCAAACACCTTAGTGCCCCGGTGGGGCCGTGAGGCGGGCAGGGCGACCGGCTGCGCGCCGGGAGTCGCGCCGGTCGCCTGCCCCCTTCCGCTCAGCGCAGCGCGGCCGCCGCTGCTGCTTGGCGAAAGTCGTTGAGGATCTCCTCCATCGCCCCCACCTCGCAGGGAACTCCTTCCGGCCAGTCCTTCTCAGGGTGCTCGTGAAGCGTCTTCAGCCCGTTGCCGCTGATCACCGCGACGACGGTCTCGTCGGGGGCGATCTTCCCTTCCTGCGCGAGACGCGCGGTCGAGGCGATCGTCGTCCCGCCGGCCGGCTCGGTGAGGATTCCCTCCGTCGCCCCCAGCAGGTCGATCGCGCCCCAGATCTCCTCGTCGGAGGCGGTCGCCGCCGAGCCCTCGCGCGAGCGCACCGCGTCGACGACGAGGTTGCCGTCGCCGGGGGCGCCGATCGCCAGCGAGTGCGCCGCCGTCTCCGGCGTCTGGGTGACGATCTCGCCGCCACCCGTGATCGCGGTCGCGATCGGCGAGCAGCCGCTCGCCTGGGCGATGTTGATCTTCGAGCCCGCGGTCTCCGCCAGCCCGACCTTCTCCACCTCGACCAAGCCCTTGTGGACCCGCGAGGAAAGGGTGCCGCCGGCGGCAGGGATCACGAAGTGGTCCGGCGCCTGCCAGCCCAGCTCCTCGACGACCTCGAAGGCCATCGTCTTCGCCCCCTCGGCGTAGAACGGGCGCAGGGTGATGTTGGCGAACTCCATCCCGGTTGCCAGCGCCAGCTCGCGGCAGGCGCGGTTGGCCCCGTCGTAGTTGGCGTCGAGCTGGATCACCCGGGCCCCCATCGCCCGGCAGGCCTTCGCCTTCCCCTTCTCCATGTTGCCCGGGTAGAAGATGTAGGGACGGGCGCCGGCCTGGGCCGCCAGCGAGGCGACCGCGGTACCGACATTGCCGGTGGAGACGCAGCCGACCTCGTCCTTGCCGAGCTCGAGCAGACGGGCGATCGCCACCCCTACGACCCGGTCCTTGTAAGAGAGCGAGGGACGGTTGGTCGAGTCGTCCTTCAAGTAGAGGTTGCTGAGGCCGAGCTCGGCACCGAGCCGCTCGGCGTGGATCAGCGGCGTTTTGCCGGCGAACTGGGCGACCCTCTGCTGGGCACGCAGGTTGAGGATCGGCAGCAGCTCCTCGAAGCGCCAGATGTTCCAGGGGCGCTGGTCGGCGGGGCGCTCGGCGATCCGCTTCTTCGCCAGCTCGTAGTCGTAGTCGACGTCGAGGCCTTCGCCGCAGGCCGGGCACTTGAAGGCCTTGTCGAGGAGCGGCGTCCGGTACCCGCACTCGCGGCAGGTGAGTTCGGTGGCACAGGAGCGGGTCCGGAGCCCGTAAGGCTCGGTGAGATGCGGATCGACCGCGTCACTCATGACTCCTCCTTTGCCGCCGATCCCTCGGCGTTGATCCGGTTGGTCGCAGGGGTATAACACATGGTCCGTTACCGCTCAACGGTTTCTGCGCATACCCGCGTAGATCCCCAAGCGGATTCCTCCAAGGAAGGTAGCGGAACCGCGGGCGGGCGCAAGGGTGTTGCAGCCTCTCGTCTGTAGAGTCTCTGTCCGCAGCCATGAAGGATCGAAACCGATGACCCCGCAGGAGCGCTTCGCCGTCAACCTTCGCAAAGCCCGCGTCGCCGCGGGGATCTCGCAGGAAGAGCTCGGCTACATGTGCGACCTGCACCGGACCGAGGTCTCGCTGCTCGAGCGGGCCGGCCGGGAGCCGCGGATGGCGACGATCGTGAAGCTGGCGGGCGCGCTGAAGACGCCCCCGAGCGAGCTCTGCGCCGGGATCGGCTGGCTGCCGAAAGCGAAGCGCTTCGACGTGAAGCGCCCCCCGCGGGACTAGAGCCCCGCTGCCGCTTCGCACCCCTGGAAGTCGCCGGGGAAAGAAGTGAAGGGAGGCGGGGCGACATCGGCCGAGCCGACGTGACCAGGATCCGTCATGACGCTTGATCCTGGCTCAGGATTGGTCCTCCTTTGCCACCCCAAGGCGGTTTCCCATATCCGAGAGCCCCGCCTCCTTCACCGGTTGATCGCCCGGCAGGTGCATTCATAACAGAAGGAGATCTAGCAATCAAGGGTGTTTGCTCAATCGCTAGGAATTGAGCGTAGGTCGGCTCAAGCGGCAGGCGCAGGGCGGGCCGCGACCGGGATCTCCGCGGCCTCCGGCCAGGTCTCCAGCGCCTCGGGCGTGTCCTCGACACCGGCGGCGAGGAGCAGCTCCTCGGCGACGTGGGGAGCGAACGGGACGAGCGTGCGAGCCAGAAGTACCAGCGCGGCAAGCTGCGCCTCCGCATCGGCGCGATCGAGCCCGCCACGCCGTTTGACGACCCGCTTCTCGAAGTCCTGAATGCGCTCGAAGAGGCGGGTGATGTTGCGGATCGACTTGTGCATCTGCAGCTGCTCGGTGTCCTCGGTGATTTTCGCCAGGCCGTTCTCGCACCATTTGCGCAGGCGGTCGCGCATGTGCTCGGTGTCGGCAGCGGCCTCGGGGTCGTGCTCGAGCCCCTCCAGCGCGGCGACCCGCTCGTGGGTGTAGTTCCAGACACTGCGGAGGAAGCGGCTGGCGAAACGGACCGCCCCGTCGCTCCAGTTGAGCGTCTTCGCCGGGCCTGCGGCGTAGAGGACGGCGACGCGGACGGTGTCGGCGCTGTGCTCGGCGACGAGCTCGTCGGGGTTGACGACGTTCCCCAGGTGCTTGCTCATCTTGCGGCCGTCGGCGATCACCATCTCGTGGAAGAGGCAGCCCGCGAACGGCTCCCCCTCCCCCATGAAGGCGAAGGGGCCGATGTCCCGCAGGGCCTTGGTCACGACCCGCTGGTCGAAGACGAAGCCGCCGCTGTCGTTGCCGGCGACGAGCCGCTCGGAGGGCAGCCACTCCCGCAGCTCGGGGTGGGTGAACATCCGCTCGGCTCGCCCCTCGGGCGGGACCGCGGCGGGCACCCAGAGCCAGAGGGCGTCGAAGTGGCAGTCGAGGGTGTCGGTCTCGCGCCTGGCGGCGCCGCCGCACTTCGGGCAGTCGACGTCGACGAAGTCGGGGCGCTCGGCCAGCGGATTCCCCTCCCCGGTCGGCCTCAGGTCACGCGGAAGCGCCACCGGCAGGTCCTCCTCGGGCACCGGCACCGCCCCGCACTGCTCGCAGAGGACAATCGGGATCGGGCAGCCCCAGGCGCGCTGGCGCGAGATCGAGAAGTCGTTGGCGCGGTAGCGGGTGGCCTCACCGGCGCCCGCTACGGGCTCCCCGGCGGGCACCTCCTCTCCGTCCTCGCCCGGCCCGGGAACGGTGACCCGCTCCAACCGCTCGGCGATCTCGCGGTCGGCGTCGTCGATGGCCGGGATGCCGAGGGCGGCGGTGGGGCCGAAGCGAGCGTCGACGAGCGGCGAGACGACCACCGGCAGATCCTCGCCGCCGGGCCCGGCGATGGAAGCGCCGGTGTCGACCAGCGGGACCGAGCGGGCGTCGCGGGCGCTGCGCTCCCAGCCGCCCGAGCGCATCTGCTCGAGCTGCTCCCGGGCCGCCGGGTCGGTGACCCATGCGTCGACCTCGGGGTGGCGCGGCGAGAGCAGGACGAAGCTGGCGAGCGAGACGTCGCGCCGGTGCGGGGTGAAGACGGTGAGCGCGCGGCCATCGCCCTCCAGGTCGAGCTCGACGCCGTCCGAGCGGCCGAGGATGTAACGCTGGGTGGCCAGGGAGAGGTCGTCCCACTTGCCGCTCCCGGCCAGCTGCTCGGTGTTGCGGTCGTTCTCCTCCAGGTAGGGCGTGATCCGGAGAAACCAGGTCGGGCGCCGGATCAGCCGCACCTCGTTGTGGCAGCGCCAGCAGTGCCCGTCCTCGACTTGAATCGAGGCGAGGGTGGTCTGGCAGGTGTCGCACCAGTCGACCGTGGCGTCGGCGCGGTAGATCAGATCGTGCTCGAGCAGGGTGAGGAAAAGCCACTGCGACCAGCGGTACTGCGCCTCGTCGGAGCTGTAGAAGACGCGGTCGTAGTCGAAGGAGAAGCCGAGCCGCTTCATCTGCCCCAGCATCCGCTCGCCGCACTGCTCGACCCACTCGGCGGGCGTCGTCTCGCGCTCGATCGCCGCCAGCTCGGCCGGGAGGCCGAAGGCGTCAAAACCGAAGCCGAAGAGGACCGCGTCGCCGCGGCCGCGGCGGAAGCGCGCGTAGGAGTCCCCGATCGAGTAGTCGCGGACGTGCCCCATGTGCAGGTTGCCCGAGGTGAACGGACTCGAGGGCTTGACGTAGACCCGCTCCTGGCCCTCGCCCGGCCGCGGCGCCTCGAAGTCCCCCCGCCGCCCCCAGACCTCCTGCCTACCGGCCTCGATCGCCTGCGGGTCGTAATGGCGCTTCTCAGTCATCTCTCTCCATGATGCCTGAGGCGCCTAGAACCCATCGTTTCCACCCTTTTGGTTCCTCCAGAAACCAAAAGGGTGGAAACGATCAATCAAAAGCCCAGAGCTTGTTGCCCAAGAAGTTGAAGGGCATGGCGACGGCTACGGCGATCGCCTGGGCGGGGAGCTCGCCCATGCCCCCCGCGAGGAGCAGTTCGAGAGCGACCAGGTTGACGCCGAGCGAGGCGACGCTGACGACGAAGAAGCGGGCCGCCTGGAAGTGCGCCGGGTTCTCGCCGGGGCCGAAGGTCCAGTGGCGGTTCCAGAAGAAGTTGTTGCTGACCGCGACCAGGAAGGCGCCGATGGCGGCGGCGAGGTGGTGGACGTCGAAGACGCCGGCCAGCAGCGCGAAGACGGCGAGGTTGATCAGGTAACCGGAGCCGCCGACGATGCCGAATTTGGCCAGCTGCCACCAGCTCGCCGGACGGCGCGAGGCGGCGCGGATGCGGATCGCGAGTTCGGTTGCGGGGGGCATCGAGAGCTGGTCAGATTAGCGACAAGAGCAGGCGTTAACGGAGATCTGCGTAGTGTTCCCGGCCGTGCAGACGAGGACCGCAACCCTGGCCGCCGTGGCGCTGGCCGCCGTCGGCGTGGGGCTCGCCCTCCTCTTCGGCGGCTCCGAGAGTTCGAACACGGCGAAAGCCGAAAGTTCCGCCGTGCCGGGGGTCCCCTCGGTGGAAATCGTCTCCCCCCGCAACGGCGCCCGCCAGGTCAACCGCGCCGTGGTCGTCAAGGTCCTCGTCGAGAACTTCCAGCTGGCCCCGCGCCATCTCGGCGGCGAACCGCAGCTCGGCGAGGGTCACCTGCGCTTCAGCCTCAAGCGGGTCCCCGACTGCGTCGCACCGAAGAAGCTCGAAGACGCGGTCGGCAGCCCCGTCGGCAAAGGTCGTCTGGTCGGCAAATCCTTCGACTACGCCAAGTACGCCGGCCCCAACGGCGTCCTCGCCGAGCGGATCGGCTCCGCCGGCAGCTACTCCCCCGCGACCCGGCCGGAGATTTACTACCACGCCCTACAGCCCGGCTTTTACCGCCTGATCGTCAGCCTCGCCCAGAACAACGGCACGGCAACCCAATTCCACGACGTCACCAACTTCCAGATCCTCCCCCGCCCCGGCCACGGCCCGAAGCCCTGCTCGGGCGGCAAGGTCCCCAGCGCCAAGGCCGCGGCGCGGCTCAATAGCTAATACTTCACTTCGTATAGTGGGTAGGTGCGTACCTACCGCCGCTTGATGGGGTTCCTGCGTCCCTACAGGGCGCAGCTCTGGGGTTCGCTGATCTTCGCCTGGGCGGCGATGGGAATGACGGTGCTGATCCCGTGGCTGATCGGGCGGGCGATCAACGCGATAGTTGCCGAAGAAAAGGCCGATCTGCTGCCGCTGGCGCTTGCGATCCTCGGCGCCGCCGTGCTGCGTCTGGGACTGATCGTGGTCCGGCGCGTGGTCGCCGGCACGGTCTCACTGGGGGTCGAGTTCGACCTGCGGCAGACCTTCTACGCCCACCTGCAGCGGCTCGAGCTTGGTTTCTTCGACGGGCAGCAGACCGGGCAGTTGATGTCGCGGGCGACGGTCGACCTGCAGTCGATCCGCTTCTTCCTCGGCTACGGGCTGATCTTCATCACCCAGAACCTGCTGACGATCACCCTGGCGAGCGCGGTGATGTTCGCGATCAACCCCTGGCTGGCGCTCGTGGCACTGACGCCGGCGCCGCTGGTCGTCTACGTCGCCTCCCGCTACAACCGCGTCTCCCGCCCGGCCCAGCAGGAGGTCCAGCAGCGGATCGCCGAACTGACCGCCGAGGCGGAGGAGAACGTCTCCGGGATCCGCATCGTCAAGGCCTTCGCGCGTGAGGAGCACCAGCTCAGCCGCTTTCACCGCGCGGTCACCCGGGTCTTCGACCAAAGCATCTACTCGACCCGGCTGCAGGCCTTCTTCTCGCCGCTGATCGGCTTCCTGCCCCAGATCGGGATCGCACTGGTGCTGCTGATCGGCGGCCGCGAGGTGATCAACGACAACCTCAGCCTCGGCGACTTCACCGCCTTCTACACCTACCTGGCGATGCTGGCCGGGCCGATGCGCTCGCTGGGGATGACGATGGGCATGGCACAGCGGGCGATCGCCTCCGGCAACCGCCTCTTCGAGATCCTCGACCGCGAGCCCAGCATCCAGAGCGCCCCCGACGCGCCTGCCCTGCCGCCAGGCGGCGGCCGGGTCGAGCTCCGCGACGTGACCCTGCACTATGCCAGCGGCCGACGGGACGAAAATACCCCTATAGGGAGGGAAATCGTCCCGTCGGCAGAGGGGGAGGTCGTTGCGGCGCTGGAGAACGTCGATCTCGAGGTCGAGGCCGGGAAGACGGTGGCTCTGGTCGGGCCGTCGGGCTCCGGCAAGACCAGCCTGGTGGCGCTGATCGCGCGCCTCTACGATCCGAGCGCGGGCTCGGTCCTGGTCGACGGGGCGGACGTGCGCGAGGTCGAGGTCGCCTCGCTGCGCTCGGAGATCGCCTTCGTCGCCGACGACAGCTTCCTCTTCACCGCCTCCGTCGCCGAGAACATCGCCTATGCCCAGCCGGGGGCGACGATGGAGGAGATCGAAGCGGCGGCGCGGCGGGCCCAGGCGGACGGATTCATCCGTGCACTGCCCGACGGCTACGAGACCCGCGTCGGGGAGCGCGGCCTCACCCTTTCCGGCGGCCAGCGCCAGCGGGTGGCGATCGCCCGCGCCCTGCTGGCCGACCCGCGCGTCCTCATCCTCGACGACGCCACCTCCTCGGTCGACGCGACTACCGAGGCGGCGATCAAAGCCGGGCTGCGCGAGGCGATGGCCGGGCGCACGACCTTCATCATCGCCCACCGCCTCTCCACCGTCTCCCTCGCCGACGAGATCGTCGTCCTCGACGGCGGCCGCGTCGTCGACCGCGGCACGCATGAGGAGCTGCTGGCGGGCTGCGGCTTCTACCGCGAGATCGCCGAGCACGGCCTCGCCGACTCCGTCTTCCTCCAGCGCGACCTGGAGGAGCGGGAGGAGATGGCGAAGCTATGAGCAGGGCCAATGTCGGCGACATCGGCCGGCTCTTCGTCGCCCTCTGGCGGCTGATCCGCGGCGAGGACAAACGCGGGCGCAAGGTGCGCTGGCTGATCGCCCAGCTGCGTCCCTACCGGCGCCGCATCGCCCTGATGTTCCTCGGGCTGCTGTTCGCGACCGCCGCCGGCCTCGCTCCCCCCTACCTGGCCGGGAAGGCGATCGACTCAGGCATCCTCGCCGGCGACACCGGCGCCCTCGACCTGATCGTCCTTGCCTTCCTCGCCGTCTCGGTCATCTACGCGGCGTCCTCCTACCTGCAGACCTACATGGTCGGCTGGGTCGGGACGCGGGTGCTGCAGGACCTGCGCGAGCGCATCTTCGTCCACATCCAGTCGATGCCGATCGGGTTCTTCACTCGCCGCAGCCCGGGGGTGCTGATCTCGCGGATGACCAACGACGTCGAGGCGCTGAACCAGCTCGTCACCACCGGCGTCGTGACGATGTTCTCCAGCACCCTGACCCTGGTCGGGGTCGTGGTGATCCTGCTCGTGCTCGACGTCAAACTGGCGCTGGTTACCTTCCTCACCTTCCCGCTGCTGATGGTGGCGAGCCTCGTCTTCCGCATCGCCTCCGCCGGTGCTTACAAGGCGACGCGGGAGCGGATTGCGGCAATCACCGGCTACCTGCAGGAGTCGCTCAGCGGGGTCAGGGTCGTCCGCAGCTTCGGCCAGGAGCCGCGCCACGTCGACGAGATGACGGCGCTGAACGAAGCGAACCGCGCGGTGAACATGAAGACCGTCTACCTCAACGCCTCCTACTTCCCGGCGGTGGAAATGCTCTCCGCGCTCGGCACCGCGGTGATCCTCCTCTACGGCGGCGGCCAGGCGATCGACGGGGCGATCCAGATCGGCGTCATCGTCGCCTTCGTCGGCTACCTCAACACCTTCTTCGAACCGATCCAGCAGCTCTCTCAGCTCTACACGACCTACCAGCAAGGGATGGCGGCGCTGGACAAGATCTTCGACCTGCTCGACACCGAGCCGGAGATGGTCGACGCGCCCGATGCGATCGACCCCGGGACGCTGCGCGGCGAGATCGACCTGGACGGGGTCTGGTTCTCCTATGCCGAGGGGGAGCCGAGCGAGGACGAATGGGCTCTGCGCGACGTCGACCTCCACGTTCCGCCCGGGCAGACCCTCGCCCTGGTCGGCGCCACCGGCGCCGGCAAGTCGACCTTCGCCAAGCTGGTCGCCCGCTTCTACGACCCGCAGAAGGGCACCGTGCGGGTCGACGGCCACGACCTTCGCGGGGTCCGGCAGCAGGCGCTGCGGCGCCAGCTCGGGATCGTGCCGCAGGAGGGCTTCCTCTTCTCCGGCAGCGTCCGCGAGAACGTCGCCTTCGGCCGACCGGAGGCCAGCGCCGAGGAGATCGAGTCGGCGATTGCCGCCGTCGGCGCCACCGAGTTCGTCGCCGCCCTCCCCGACGGCTTGGAGACGCAGGTCGGCGAGCGCGGCATCCAGCTCTCCGCCGGCCAGCGGCAGCTCGTCGCGTTCGCCCGCGCGCTCGTCGCCGACCCCCGCATCCTCGTGCTCGACGAGGCGACGTCGAACGTCGACATCCACACCGAGGG
>Ga0190269_10000033_pt1 | contig 58210 bp, 51 predicted proteins | sample Popmic249IS_FD_133749 | JGI IMG/M metagenome (GOLD analysis project Ga0190269, IMG submission 133749) | Populus adjacent soil microbial communities from riparian zone of Blue River, Arizona, USA - 249 IS | ecosystem: Environmental > Terrestrial > Soil > Riparian zone | place: USA: Arizona... | reverse complement strand
GCAGCGCGGCGTGTACGTGGCCGGCGATGCGGCACGCGACACGAAGCTGCTTGCGATGGCCGTGGCGGAAGGCACCAAGGCGGCCATCGCGATCAACCGCGCGCTGCGGCTCGAGGACTCCGAGGCGCTGCTCTCGGCGGCGGAGCCACGCTGAGTGAGAGGTGCGGCAGCCGGCTCTGGCCTGCCGCACCTCGTGAGGTCACTTGTGACCCCAGGGCCATCGCATCAAAAGTAACGCGACTCCGATCGGTTCGTGCGGTTCCGCCCGTGGCGGGTTGACCTCGACGTGGACATAGTCGTGGACATGGCCGCTCTCCGATGACGCTCTCGTTGGCACGCTGATAGACGTCGAGACGTTGAAAGCTCAGCATCTGAGCCGTACGGCCGAGCGCCGGCCACGGTTTCCGGCTACCTCCACGTTGCCGTCGCCGTCAAGGTCCACGACCAGGTCCACGACCAAGTCAACGCATCGTCTACGCGGCCTTTGGGCGATGGTTCCGGGGATGCGCGGCATCCGCTCAGACTTCATGCGGTTTTGATGCGATGGCCCTACTTGTGGCCAGAGCCGTGCTCCTGACGCGTTACGATCTTGTTGAAATGACTCTCCGCGCCGTCTGCCGTTTTGTCTTGATACAGGAATGCGAGACCCTTCTGGTCGAACGTCTCGAACCAGCGGTCCCAGTCGACGTGCTCCAGACTGTCGGCGCCGCTGAAGCCTGGGAAGTCGATGCGCAGGATGCCGAGCTTCTCGCCGTGGTCGGTGCGCTTCACGGCCGCTGGGTGGCCGCCACGGCTCTCCACCCACTTGCGGATCTGATCGTGATCGGTGGTGACTTTGGATGTAGTCATGTCAGGTTCTCCTGACATTCGATGCAGCAAACGAAGTGCCAGCGTGGCCGACTACGTCGCGGCTGCAAGCGGACTCGCGAGTGACTGCATCGCGTGTCGATAGCCATCCAGGGTGCCGACATCGAAGTACGAGCTGCCGGCTCGGGCCGCGCGCACTTCGCCGCCGCGCGAGATGTACTCGTTGACCAGGGTGCCCACGTACGCATCGCTGCAGCCGCGCTCGACCCACAGCGCGTGCAGCTCCGACAGTACGCGGCCGCTCAGCCGGAAGCCGCCCCACACCCAGTGTGTCGCGGCGCCCTCTTGCTTCACCTGGATCTGCTGCACGCGGCCGGCGTCGTCACACAACACGGCGTCGAACAGCTCGGGGTGCGCCACGGGAAAGAGCAGAAACGACAGCACTTCGCCCTCCAGATGCGTGTAGCCGTCCTCGGGGAACCACACGGTGTCGGGCAGGCCGACCAACACAGCCTCGTCGGGCCGCACGAGGGGTAGCGCGCGGAACAGCGCGTCACACAGGCCCTGAGCGTCCGGCTGCACCACGTAACAGATCTGGGCGTCTCCGATGCCGCTGCCGTAGTAACGAACGATGTCCGCCTTGCCAGGCGAGATCACGAAGCACAGCTTGTCCACACCGGCGCGCAACATGCGCTCGACGACGAACTCACTCACCGCCTTCGGCCGCTCGATGCCGTCGCATAGCCGGCTTCCTACCGGTAACAGCTCTTTGGAAAAGGCGAGCGGCTGGATCCGCGTGCCCAGGCCCGCAGCTGGAATCAATCCCCACATGGTTCATACCTGTCGAATGGGCTCCGCGTCCTCGCGCTCGAATTCGCGAGTGCTGCTGTGAGCGTCACAAAGATGGTCGATCAGTTGGCGCGCACGGATCTCGACCGTGTGCTGTGCCAGCGTGCGCTCGCGCGCTCGCCGGCTCATGGCTGTGAGCTCCGCATCGCTGAGCGTCAGCGCGTCGAGCACTTCCTGTGTGTCGTGCGCGACGAGCAGCTCGTCTCCCGGCTCGTAGAACTGCGACAGTCCCGGCCAGGCATCGGTGATCAGCGCGGCGCCGCAGGCCGCCGCCTCGAAGAGCCGGCCTGAAGGGCAGAAGCCCATGGCGGCCATGGGTGCGCGCGTGACGTTGAGGTTCAAGCGCGATGAACAGAAGAACGCGGCGTGCTCGTACGGCGGTACGTGCCAGAGATATTTGATGTTGGGTGCCCAGGCGAAGTCATTCGGGTACTGCGAGCCCCCGATGGCGAACGACAGATCTGGGCGGCTGCGGGCCGGGGCCAGAAACAACCGCTCGAGCGCGGCCTGCCTCTCGGCGGCGTACGTGCCAAGGTACGAGAGATCGGCGCGGTAGCGCGCGACCGGCGGCGCGGGGGCGTGCAGATGTGGATCCACGCTACCGTAGAGCGCGGCCACCTTGCGCGCACCGAGCACGCGCTGCAGCTCGTGCAGCGCGAGACCGCCCGTGTAGCTGAGCACGATGTCGAAGTCGCGCAGCCCTCGGGGCCCGACGTACGGCACATCCTCGGCGCGCGCGAGCTTGTCGAGCGTGATCGGCGTGTCGAGATCGTAGAACGCGCGGATCGGCACCGCGCTGGCCAGGATCAAGTCGCTCGCCGCGAGGGCGTCCGGACAGTACGACGTGACCATGCCCACGTCGGCCTGCTGCAGCGTGTGGAGCGCGCTCTCGCGGATGGCGTCGAAGTCCGGGTACAACACCAGCTCGCCGTTGGGCAGCCCAAAGCAGTCGCGGTGAGCTGCATAGTAAGGTGTGTCATGTTCGTAGAACGTGACGGAGTGGCCTTGCGCGGCGAGCGCGTGGATCAGGCCTCGCCACAGTGTGGCGTGACCATTTCCCCACGCCGAGCTCACTGACAATCCGAAGACGACTAGCTTCATCTATGCCCTCTGGTATGCCGTGGCTGAAGTGCAACAAGCGCGCCGCGACCACCCTTACAGGTGGGATGTGTCATTCAGCGTGAGAACGCGCGCGAAGTCGTGGCCGAGCTCCAGGCGCGTGAGCGATGCGGGCGCGATCTCGAGCCGGTGACACAGATCCAGGGCGATGCCGAGGAAGTGCATGACCACGGCCTTGATCACGTCCGAGTGGGTGACGAGCACGACTTGCTCTTCGGGATGCACGGAGCGCAGCTGCAGCAGGGTCGCCACCGCGCGCGCCTGCACCGCGAGCATGCTCTCGCCTTGCGGGATGTTCGTGCCGCAGCGGAAGCGGTTGTACACGTGGAAGAGCTCATCGCGCTCCAGCTCGTCGAAGCTCTTGCCGGTCCACACGCCGTAGCGCAGCTCGCCCAGATCTTCGAGCGTCGAGAGATCGCAGCCGATCTCCGCGGCGAGCGCTGCGGCGGTCTCGTGCGCGCGTTCGAGCGGGCTCGTGTACACGTGTCGCACTGGGCTGCCCCGCAGGCGCACGGCGAGCGCGTGCACCTCGGCGCGCCCGCGCTCGCTCAGCGGCACGCGCGGTGTCCAGCCCGCGATGCTGTGATCGAGCGTGTGCGTCGTGCCGTGACGGATCAAGCAGAACTGGGTCATGGGATGGCTCAGGCGTAGCGCCGCAGCATGCGGGCGCAGAACTCGGCGTATTGCTCCGGTTCCTTCGGAGCGCTCGTGTGGTGCGGAGCGATCCCGCACGACTCCGGTGTGAAGCAGAAGGTCAGCGTGACATCGAAGCCCTCGAGCGCGCGCATCTGCTCGTCGAACCAGGCGTCCGCGTCGGGGCGCAGGCTGTCCGACCAGCTGAGCCCGGTGCGTAGCTGCTTCACGCCCAGCTCGCGCAGCCAGCGCACGGCGCTCTGCAGGCGGTGATCCTGGAAGTGGAACCACTGGCAGATGCCGAGCGCAGGTGTCAGCTCCGCGAAGCGCGTGAGCGCGGGCTTGGGCGTTCCGTCCTCGCGGATCAGGCCCATGTAGAAGTGCCGATAATATGACGAGCCCTCGGCCTCGCGGTGTCGCGTGGTCGCAGGCCACGCTTTCGGCAGATCGAACAGGCTGTACCAGTGGATGCGCTCGCTCTTGCCGATCAGGAGCTGCGCCGTGCGCTCGAGGCCGAGCACCTGCACCTCGTCCGCACCGAACGTGGAGACGCCGACCTCCGAAACCCAGATCGGCAGATCGGTCACCGCCCGGATCTCGTCCAGCTTGTTCGGCCACTCGTTCACGGACCAGTGGTTCCAGTCGAACGGAAAGCCGTGCACCGCGACGCGATCCATGTGTGCGAGCACGCCACGCCGCTCCATGTTCTGGATGAACTGCGGATCGATGGGGGAGATGCCGCCCAGCACGCGCGTCAACGCCGGCTTCTCCGCGCGCGCAGCTTCGGCCGCGAGCGTGACCATGTGCGCGAACTTGGACCAGTCAGGGTCGATCTCGAAGTCCCAGTGGGACTTGTTGTTCGGCTCGTTCCAGAACATCACGGCTTCGATCACAGTAAGCTCCTCTCGATGAGAGCCCGCTCGGGCCAGCTCGGCAGGGCGGCCAGCTCGCACACGTACACTTCTTCCTCCGGGTGCGAGCTGATCTGGAAGCCCGCACTGCGCAGCAGCGCCTCGACGCACGCGCGGTTCGGGATCCACCAATTGGTCGGATCCGCCGCGTATTTGTGCTCCACGAAGCACATGCGCGGGTAGTCCGGACGCTCGAACAGCGCGCGCTCGGAGAACGGATAGTCCGGCTCCACGCGCGCGACCCCGTCGCTGCCGCGCAACATGGACTGAAAGACCAGGTGCGAGCGGCACACGTGGCTGCGGATCAGGTCGAGGGCCAGGAGTGGATAGCGCAGGTGATAGAACACCCCCGTGAACAGCACCCAGTCGAACTTCTCGCGCAGCTGCGGCAGCTCGTACACCGACAGCTGGCGCAGCTCGATCGGCAGCTCCAGCACCTCGGAGGCCAGGCGCGCCTGCGCCAGGTAGCGCTCGTCCGAGTCCACGCCGAGCACGCGCTCGGCACCGCGACGCTTCAGCTCCAGCGAGAAGAAGCCTGCGTTGCAGCCGATGTCGAGCACGCTCATGCCGCGCATGTCCGCGGGCAGCGCGTGCGCGTAGCGGTCCCACTTCACGTTGGGGTAGTCGCCCAGGAAGTGCTCGGGCGCGGTCTTGATCCCGTGCAGATCGAGGTTGTGGAACCAGGGCGCGAGCTCGCGAACGCGGCGCTCGAGCTCTGGGTTGGGCAGCTTCGCCCGGGAGGTTGCACTTTGCTTCATGTCTCGGCCAGGGTGGTGAGGGCCTCGCTGCTCTGCGCCTTGTGCAGATAGCGAAGCAGCTGCTGGGCGCGATGCTCGCCGGTGTGGCTCGCCAAAACGCGCGCGCGGGCGGCCGCACCGATGCGGAGCCGCTCGTCTTCGGAGATCTGGGTCAGGTACTCGATGCAGTCCTCGGGACGCTCCGCGATCAGGATCTCGGCGTCGGGCTCGAACAGGCTGCTGAGGCCGGGCCAAGAGTCGCTGATGATCGGCGTGCCGCAGGCGGCCGCCTCGAACAGGCGCACGCTCGGCGAGTAACCCAGCGCGCGCATGTGCGCGCGCGTCACGTTCAGGGTGAAGCGCTGCTGGTTGTAGAACGCGCGATGCAGGTCCGGCGCGAGGTGGTCGATGCGCTCCACGTTGTACGGCCAGGTGATGTCGTCCGGGTACTGCGGTCCCGCCACTACGAAGCGCTGCTCGGACAGCGCCGCCGCTGGCTGCAGCAGCAGCTGCGACACGCTCGGCTGGCGATCGGCGCTGTACGTGCCCATGTAGCCGAGGTCCCAGCGCGGGCTGAGGCGCTCGGGCCGGTACAGCACGGGGTCCGCAGCGCAGTAGAGCGCGCGCGCTTGCGGCGCACCGTATTGCTTGCAGAGCAGCTCCAGCGCGGGCCCGCCCGTGAACGAGAGATACAGGCCGTAGCGCGGGATCAGCGCGCGCGACAGGTAGGTCTCCTCACCGCTCGCGAGCAGCGCCAGCGTGATCGGCGTGTCGATGTCGTAAAACGCGGTGAGCCCGCGCGCGTGACGCGTGACGTAGCGGCCGACCTCCACGCCGTCCGGAACGTACGAGCCGACGATCACCGCGTCCGCATCGCGAATGGCGCGCGCGTAGCGCTGCTTCAGGTCGGCGAGATCGCGGTAAAGCCCGAGCCGCACGAAGTCCGGTTGCGGCAGGTCGCGGTTGTCCGCGTACCAGGGCTGATCGCGCTCCAAGAACAGCACATCGTGACCGAGCCCGGAGACGCCGCGCAGCAGGCTGCGATACGTGGTGGCGTGGCCATTGCCCCACGACGACGTGATCGACAGCCCGAGGACGACGATGTTCAGCTTGCGCTCACTCACGGCGCGACCTGCCCTTCGCCCGCCAGGTCCGCCGCTCGCAGCGGCGGTGCGTGCACGGACAACGCAGCTTCCAGCTGCAGCACCCGTTGCGCGTAGGTGTGCTTCGCCAGCACCGCGCGCTGCGCCGCCTCGCCGATGCGCGCGGCGCGCTCCGGGTCGAGACCTGCGAGCTGCTCGGCCAGCTCCTCGCCGCTGCCAGCGACGAGGATCTCGCGCTCCGGCGCGAGGAACAGCTCGATGCCCTCCCAACGATCGGTGACGATGCAGGCGCCGGCTCCCGCGGCCTCGAAGATGCGCGTGGGAGGCGAGAAGCCGTAACGCGCCATGCTGTCGCGGTTCACGTTCAAGATCGCGCGCGGGCTGACGTTGAACGCGTTGTGATCGCGCGTGAACACGTGGCCCACGCTGTGCACGTTCGCGGGCAGCGCGCGATCCGACCAGCCGGTGCCGCCGAGCACGAAGCGCGCGTCGGGCAAGCGCCGTGCGGCATTGAAGAAGAACTCTTCCACGCGCGCCTCGCGATCCGGCAAGCGGCTCGCCATGAAGCCGAGCAGCCCGCTGAAGCGCTCGTCGTGGGGAACCGGGTGGTGCTCCTCGGGGTCGAGCGCATTGTAGATGGGCACGCAGCGCCGCGCGCCGAGCGCGTGATAGGCGCGAACCACGGCGTCGCCGCCGCCGTAGGTCAGGATGAGGTCGTACTCCGGCACGGCGGAATGGAAGGGGTCGCGCGCGTCCTGGTGCAGCCGATCCAGGGTGGCAGGCGCATCCACGTCCCAGAAGACGACTTGTGCGCCGCGGCGCTGATGCGCGAGCACCGCGTGCTCGAGCAGCGCGTCGAACACGCCGACGCCGCTCGCTTTGATCACGACGTCCGCGTCGCTCGCCTCGTCGAGCGCCGCGCGCACGCCGCGCTCGTCTTCGGCCTGGTACACGACCACGCGCGCCCACGGCGGATCGCTGATGTCGCGGTGCTGTTGGCGCTGATACGCGTCAGGCTCGTAGAAGGTCACGCGGTGACCGCGCGCTGCCAGCGCCTTGACGATGCCGCGGTAGTACGTGGCCGCGCCGTTCCAGTACGAAGATACGAGACTCGAGCCGAAGAAAGCGATGTTCCATCCCATGATCACTGACCCTCGAGCTGCTGATAGATCGCGAGCAACTCGTCCACACGGTGTGCGCACGTGTGCCGGCGCTCGATCGTGGCGAGACCGCGCGCAGCGAGCGCAGCGGCGAGCGCCGGATCGCCGAGCACCGCACGCAGGTGCTCCGTCATCTGCTGGCCGTCCCGCGCGACCAGGTAGTCTTCACCGGGCGCAAACAGGCCCTCGCTGTCGCGCCACGGCGCAGAGATCAGCGGGATGCCACACGCGAGCGCCTCGAACACGCGGATGGTGGGGATGCCCGGCAAGCTCTGCGCGTACGGTCGCCGCGGTACGTGCACGGTGACGCGGTGGCGCGCGAAGACCTGCGGCGCATCGAAGTTGGACAGAAAGCCGTGGTAGCGCGCGCCGCACGCCGCGAGCTGCTGCTTCGCCTCTTCGGGGTAGCGCACGCCGTACACGGACGCGGACAGGCTGAGCTTCGAGATCGGCTGGAACAGAAACTCCTGCAGCTCTGCGCTGCGCTCGCCGTCGCCCCAGTTGCCGATCCACACCAGGTCCTTGCGCGGCTCGTTCGGCGGCAGCGGCTTGAACATGCGCGTGTCCGCCGCCTCGTGCCAGACGAATACGTTTTGCGCCCAGCCCTCGGCCAGATAGCGCTCGCGCAGCACGGCGCCGAACGCGAGCACGCCGTCGTAGTGCCTCAGATCGAAGCGGGCCAGCTCCTCGCGCGCGCTCACGGCGCGGTGGTGCGTGTCGTGGAACAACAGGCGGAAGCTTCGCGTGCGGGCGCGCTCCTCGCCGATCTTCGCGATCAGCTGCGGCTCGTTCCACTCGTGCACGATCACGAGATCCGCGCCGTCCAACAGGCGCGGCAGGTCGAGCTCCTGGGGATCGTAGAGCACGCTGCTGAGCTGGGGATACGCGTCCTGAAAGGCCGCGATCGCGCTCACACCGCGGTCGCGCAGCAGGTTCGAGAGGCTCCAGGAATCGGCTGGCTCGTAGATGCGCAGGTCGTGCCCGCGCGCCAGCAGCTCGCTCGCCACGCCGCGCAGGAAGTGGGCGTTGCCGTGGTTCCAGTCCGACAGCAGCGAGTGATAGAACATCACGATGCGCACTGCACCGGCTCCTTTGCGCGCCATGCGCGCCGCAGGTCCAGATACTCGCGCTCGTACGCCGCCGCCATGCGCTGCGCCCCGAACAGCTGCGCGTGCGCGTGGGCGCGCCGGCCCAGCGCGCTGCGCTGCTCCGGATCCGCGATGAGCTTCTCGAGCGTGTGGCGCAGCGCGTCGAGGTCGTCCGGATCCACGAAATACGCCACGTCGCGCCAGTGCTCGAGCAGGCTCGGCACGCGACCCAGCACGAGCGCGCAGCCACTGGCTGCGGCCTCCAGGATCGACAGCCCGAACGGCTCGTAGCGCGCAGGCAGCGCGTAGATGCTGGCGCGGGCGAGCACGGCCGCGAGCTGCGGACGAGACAGCGGCCCGAGCAGCTCGCACCCGGTGACGTCGGCCCCGCGACCGTGCGGCGCCTCGTTGTTGCCCGCGACGTACACGGGCCAGCTCAGCCGCGGCCCCACCGCGGCCAAGGCGCTGGCGTTCTTCGCTTCGTCCCAGAGCCGGCCCGCGGACAGGATGAGCGGGCTCTTGTCCTCCGGCCGAAACGCGCGCAGCTCGATGCCGTTCGGGATCACCAAGCTCGCAGGCAAGGGGCCGTACAGGCGCGAGATCTGCGTCAACATCGCGCGGCTCGGCGCGATGATCCGCTCGGCGCCCGCGATGCCGCGTCGCACGACCTCGCGGTAGCGGCGATAGCGCTCGGGCGCGGCTTCGCCCTTCACCGCGCGCCACCACGACAGCACGCACGAGTGACCGACCATGAGCACGGGCGCGGGCCAGGGCAGGGCGCCGTGCGCGTATTCGTTCAGGTGCACGCAGTCGGGACGAACGCGCTCGGCGATGCCGAGTAACCGGTGCCCCGTGGCCGCGACGTCGTGCCAGGGATCGTCCATCCACTCGAGCGCCCCCGGCAGCTCTTCCACCTCGAGCTGCGGCATGCGCTGCAGCTCGACACGCTGCCCACGCGTGAGCGGTCCACCGAGCACCGCGAGCGTCACGCTGTGGCCGCGCGCAAGCAGCTCGCGCGACAGCTCCATGCTGTACACGAACACACCGCCCACACAATCGGTCGTCATCAAGATGTGCATGCAGGTCCCTCCAGCGTGCCGGCCTGGTAGATGCGGTCGAGCGTGTGAGCCACGTCCAGATAGCGCCTGGCTTCGGGATCGAAGCGCTTGCTGCGAGCGAGGCCCTGCGCCCAGGCCAGCAAGCTGCGGCCGCCCCAGGCGTCTGGTGGCTCCGCGAGCACGCGTGTTGCCGTGCCGCTGAACGCTTCGGCCGTGAAGTCGTAGAACGAGCCGCGCCGGTTCTTGAGGCTCACTCCGCCCTCCGTCCCGTACAGGCTGACCTCGATCACGCAATCGCAGCCCGCGTGAAGGCGCCAGGAGCAAGCCAGCTGCGCGGCCACACCGTTTGCGAGCTGGAGCTGCGCCGCTGCGTAATCCTCCACCTGCGCCGCGCGATCCGTGAGCGGCTGACCGCCCATGAACAGCGCGCCCGTCACGTTCGTGACCTTCGGAAAGTCGAGCAGCCACAGCAGCAGATCGACGAGGTGGATCCCGAGGTCCATCAGCGCCCCACCGCCCGCCTGCTTGGGATCGTAGAACCACGACTTGTCCGGACCGTAGGCGTTGTGGAACACGAGGTTCGCGCCGAACACGCGGCCGAGCGCACCCTGCCGCAGCAGCTTGCGCAGCTCCTGCACCGCGGCAGTGTTGCGGTACGAGAGATCGAGCCCGAGGCTCAGATCCCGGGCCTCGGCGCAGCGGATCACGCGCTCGACCTCGTGCGCGTTGCGCGCGAGCGGTTTCTGGCAAAACACGGGCAAGCCGCGCTCGAGCGCGGCGAGGCTCTGCTCGGCGTGCAACGCGCTCGGCGTGGCGATCACCAAGCCGTCCAGCTTCTGCTCGAGCAGCGCCGCCATGCTGGGCAGCGCGCGCGCCTGAGGCGCGAGCTTCTGCGCCTCGAGCAGCGCGCCCGGATCGGGATCGTACAGGGCGCTCACCGCGATGCCGGGCTGATCCAGCACCGCCTGCATGCGATGGCGTCCGATCCAGCCCAGACCCAGAAAGCCCAGCTGCACTGGCGCGTGTATGTGGTCCAAAGTCTCCCCGCTCACGGTGTGACCCACGTCTTGAGCATGCCTTCCGGTCGCTCCTTGAGCCCCGACAATGCGATCGAGAGCTCGGCCAGAGGAAATGAGTGCGTGTAGAGCGGCGTGGGATCGAGCTTGCCGGTCTCGACCGCGCTGACTGCGTCGCGCATGCCGCTGACGTAGGCCTCCGGCGCGCGCTCGTGAGCGTTGATCACGTCGAGCCCGCGCCAGTTCCACAGCTGCATGTTCACCGAGCGCGCATCCTGGTGATAGCCTGCGATCACGAGCCGGCCGCGCTCGGCCGTCAGCTCACCCGCGAGATCGAGCGGCCACTGCTCACCGACGGCCTCGATCACCACCTCGCAGCCGCGACCGGAGGTGGCTTCCATCACCTGGTCGATGATCTGTTTGTGATCGCGCATCGGGATGGTCAGCGCCGCCCCGGCTTGCGCGGCCACGTCGAGCGCGTAGCTGCGCCGTGAGATCGCGATGGGTCGCGCGCCCGCGCCCGCCGTCAGCTGCACGAGCGCAGCGCCCAGAAAGCCCGCGCCCACGATCGCCACGTTCTGGCCGGGCCGCAGCTGACTGCGGCGGAAGATGTTCATCACGCAGCCGAGCGCTTCCCCGGGGAAGGGCTGCTCGGCCAGTGACGCTGGTAGCGGCACGACCTGCTGCGCATCGGCGATGTCGTATTCCGCGAACGCGCGGTACGACAGCATCGCCACACGCTGCCCGATCAGCGACTCGGGCACGTTCGCGCCGACCCGATCGATCACGCCCCAGCCCTCGTGTCCCGGTGCGCCGGGCTCGCGCGGATACTGGAACCAGGGCCGACCTTCCCAGAGCGAGAGGTTACTGCCGCACACGCCGCAGCCTTCGATCTTCACGCGCACCTGACCTGCCGCTGGGAGCGGCCGCGGCAGCTCCGTGACCTCTGCCTGGCCGGGGCCAGTCAGGATCGCGGCTCGCATGCTCTCTTTGGCCATGTTGTTCACCTCGTCTCGAGGTCGCGGGATTGATCCTGGGTGGTGCGCGAGCGCGTCCGGCGCCCGCGTCCCGCCTCGCCGCGCGGACTGCGCATCCATTCCAGCATGCGCTCGATGCCGGTCTTCACGTCGACCTTGGGGTTCCAGCCCGTGGCGGAGCGGAACTTCCAGGTGTCGGAGACGTAGTAGCGCTGATCGCTCGGGCGCCACTCGCACGACTCGATCTCACAGCGCGGAGTGAAGCGCTCGATCACGGAGATCACGTCGCGCAACGAAGCGGTGTTCGGTACGCCGCCGCCGATGTTGTAGGCCTGGCCGCGCGTGGTCTCGACGTGCTCACCCGCGAGCAGCAGCGCATCCACCAGATCCTCCACGAACAGCAGATCGCGCACCTGCTGGCCGTCGCCGTAGATGCTGATCGGCTGCCGCGCTAGCGCGCGCAACGCGAAGTGCGCGACCCAGCCTTGATCTTCGGTGCCGCACTGGTGCGGACCGTAGATGCAGCTCATACGGAACACGGTCGCGGGCAGCTCGAAGCCGCGCGCGTAGTCGAGCACGTATTGATCGGCCGTGCCCTTGGAGCAGCCGTACGGCGTATGAAAGTCGAGCGGCCGTCGCTCGGAGATGCCTGTCGCTCGCAGCTGCGCGTCCGCCGGTACGTAGCGCCCGTCGAGCTGCTGCAGGGCCACGTCGGACAGTCCGCCGTACACCTTGTTCGTCGAGGTGTAGAGCAGGAAGGGCGGGTGCTTGCAGGCGCGCGCCGCCTCTAGCAGCTGCAGGGTGCCGCGCGCGTTCACGTCGAAGTCCTCTTCCGGCGAGACGAGGCTCGTGGTCACGGCGGTCTGCGCCGCGAAGTGGTAGATGGCGTGCACGCTCGGCACGATGCGCGCGAGCACGGCAGCGTCGCGGATGTCCGCGACCTCCACTTGCAGCTTGTGCGGGTGCTTGGCCTGCAGGAAGCGCAGGTTCTGCTCCACACCGCGGCGCGACAAGTTGTCGAGGATGATGACGGATTGCCCCGTCGAGAGCAGTCGATCGGCGAGGTTCGTTCCGATGAAGCCGGCGCCGCCCGTGATCAGCACTGGTCTCATAAGCTCAACCCCCTCGCCATGAGCTCGTCATGCGCGCGACGCGTGTGATCGGTGGCAGCGGACGCCTCGTGTCGCAGCCACTCCACAAGCTCTTCCATGCCGTCCGCGAACGAGACCTCGGGTGCGTAGCCGAGCGCTTCGCGCGCGGCGCTGATGTCCGCGAAGCAATGGCGGATGTCGCCTACGCGGTAACGGCCCGTGAGCTCCGGCGGGATCGGTCGGTCGAGCTTGTCCGCGAGCTCCTGCGCGACCTGACGCACGCTGTAGGAGTGGCCAGAGCCGATGTTGAAAACGCCGTTCGTGATGGGCGTGCGCAGCGCGAGGGCACAGGCGCGCGCCACGTCGTGGACGCTCACGAAGTCGCGGCGCTGCTCGCCGTCCTCGAAGATCAGCGGGCGGCTGTCGTTCAACAGGCGTGACGCGAAGATCGCCAGCACGCCCGTGTACGGATTGGACAGCGCCTGGCGCGGACCGTACACGTTGAAGAAGCGCAGCGCGATGCTGGGGATGCCGTACGCCTGCCCGAGCATCAAGCACAGCCGTTCCTGGTCAAACTTCGAGAGCGCGTACACCGAGCCGCAGGCCGGCGTCTTGCTCTCGGACGTCGGCACGGGCGTGAGCAGCTCGCCGTGCTCGTCGCGCACCTCCCAGTCTTTCGCCTTGAGCTGCGCGAGCGAGCGCTCCTGCGCGACAGCTGGCTCGCCGCGTGAATTCTCGTAGCTGCCCTCGCCGTAGATCGACATGCTGGAAGCGACGACGAGGCGCTCGACCGGCCGCGCGATCAGGGCCTGCAACAGCACGGCCGTGCCCAGATTGTTGACCGAGGTGTAGCTCTCGACGCTGTACATGCTCTGACCCACGCCGACGGCCGCGGCGAGGTGACACACCTCATCCACGCCACGCAGCGCGCGCTCGACGGCATCGGCGTCTCGCACATCGCCAATGAGCAGCTCGACATCGGGGTTGAGATACTTGGGGCGCTCTCGGCGCGGTCCGTGCACTTGTGAAGACAGGTTGTCGAGCACGCGAACACGCTGGCCAGAACGAATAAGTTGATCCGCGAGGTGCGAGCCGATGAATCCGGCTCCACCCGTAATCAGCACGGTCTTGGGCATGGCTCGCTTGCCCAAGCAATTTTCGCGCCCTCATAGCCAATGCGTAGGCGTGCGCACGCTTTGAAAGAATTCGGCGCATCAACACGGGTCTGACGTCGACGCCGCGCGTGATTGAACATCGCAGCGTCGCCTCAGTGCCGCGATTTTGTGCGCGCATGAGCGGCGAATCTCACGGCGATTGACACGTTGCGTTCGCACCGAGCGCTTCCGCCTCAGGCGCGAATGCACGAGGCCTGCTGAGGAAAATTCCGCAACGCAACTCCGTTGGATGCGTGTTCCTTGCACAGCGGCACGCGCGAAACTGACAAGAGCGGCGCGCGCGCTGCAGCTGACGGCGGCGATGCAAGGCGCCTGCCGCCATCAGCTGCAGGCGAGGTCGCGCGATCGCAACGCCGCGAGAGCCGATGACGCTCAGCGCCATGCAGCACGCAACGCGCCCGACCGGCGCAGCGGCGCGATGCCGAGCGCACGCCCGGCCTGCGCGGCGAGCTTGCAGAACGTCCGGCCGCGCAAGGGCATGCCGACGCGCTCGTAGTACAGCGGGCCGGAGTGCGGCGGGCGCGAGAAGTCGTAGTGTTGCGCCGGGCGAAAGCGCTCCTCGGACACGCCGAACGCGCTCAGTAGCGCGTGCTGCGTGGCATGGCAGGCCAGGAGCGCTCGCTTGTGCGCCTGCTCGGCCTCGCTCAGCATGTGGGTCAGCGTGCGCGTCGTCCCGGCCGTCAGAAACTGGTTCGCGCACAGCGAGCCGCTCGCGCCATGGTACGTGGCCATCTCCACCAATGTGGCGTGGCTGTCCCCCTCGACCATGTGCAGAGCGCCGCGAGCGATGAAGGCCGCGGCGTCGTGGTCGGGGTGACCGCCCTCATAGGCGTGGGTCACCAGGCAATCCGGATCGTAGCGCTCCACGATGGCCGCGACGCGCTGGCAGAGCGGCAGGAGCGACCAAGCGGCTCGCTGATCCGGACACCCCAGGCAGACGATCCGCTCGCGCGGGATCCCGCTCAGCGAGAGGGCGGCTTCGGCCTCCCGGCGGCGCTCGCGCGCGTAGGCCTCGCGTGAGCCGAACGGCCGATCGGTCGGCCACAGCTCGCGTTCGAAGGGGGCACCGTCCGTGAGGTGCACCACGAGACACGAGGCTGCACGCCCGAGCACGCTGCTCGCGCCGAGGATCTCGTCGTCCGGATGGGCCGCCAGCACGACCACGCGCGGGCACGATGCCGCGGGCTGCGGCAGGAGCGCTTCGATGGGCGTCATGTCCCAGCCAGGGTTGCAAGAGCCGAGCCGCGGACGTCGCTCACTGCCCTACAACCAACGCGCGCAGGCACGCGATCGAACGACGCGCGCGTGCGGCCTGCGGGCCGGCGAGGCCACCCACGCGCAGATCCGTCGACGTTTCAAGCGGTTCCGTGCAGCGGTGCAACGAGCGGATCGGCCCCGAGGCAGCTCGCGAGTTCGCGGCGGTCACGGCATGCGATCGCGGATCGCGCCGCACGGCGGCGGCCACTATGCGTGCTGCGCACGATCTCCGGCGCGCCACCGAGCGACTTCGCAGTCGAGCGACGATCCCGTCGCGCGCGCGGGTGCTCGCGCTGGCGGCGCACCCGCCGAGGCCGAGCGAAAGCGGTGCTTTCACGCGTCACTCCGCGGGGATGGATCGGGTCCGGACAGCGCGCATGGAAGGCCGGCCCGCCGCTGGGAGCGTACGTGCGCCGTGAGCACGCGCATCGCGTTAGACGAGACACAAGCGTTGCACTGGAAGTGTTCTAGCGACACGATGTCGATGCGTCGCAGCCGTGCCTCCGGTGAGACTCGGCATCGGCGCAAGTCAGTCGGCTTGCATAACGCTGCCGGTTTTGCAAAAGCACCTGAAGGTGCTCACGCGTGACCGGTCTGCGCGGCGGAGAGGATTTCGGCTACCTTGACAGGACCGACACGACACGCGACACGCCTTATCGGGGCGTGCTGTTCTGCACGGTCACGCTGAGTGCGCACGCGTGACGACAACCGGGAGATTGATCATGTCAGCGAACAAGCTTCGAGACCGAACGCTGGAAGACCTCGATGAGGTGACGGCCCGTCCCAAACCGATGGCGGACGAGTTTGCCCAACAACAGCACGAGGTCGGCTTGTCCATCGATCCGGAAGACCTGGGGGAGTGGGCACTGCGCAGTGCGGCGCAGGAAGGCGTGAAGCAGTCGAACGAGCCCGAGTCCCTCTCGATCACGAGCGAGGCCCCGTCCGATGAGGCCCTGCCCGGTCCGAATTTCAACTCGATCGACGGCGTTTGGGGTCAGAGCGTGGATGCCGCGCTGCAGGCCGGCGGCGTCGACAACACGCGTGAGCCCCCGCAGATCGTGGACGAGGACGAAGACATGGACGAAGAACTTGGTGATGAGAACGAGCGCCGCTCCGGGCTCGACTATCGCGACAACAGCGTGCACGACGTCAGCTTGCTCGACAGTCCCACCGGCGAGGGTGACGAGACCACCGAGCCGGAGATCACGGGTGACGCCGGCGAGCACGAACAGCGCTGGGACGAGGACGAGGAGTCCGAGCGTGCCCAGAGAAAATACAGTGATATCGAGCGCTTGGGCGGATCGTCTGACGCAGACGAGGCCGACGAAGACGAAGAGAGCGAAGAGGACGAGGACGACGAGGACGACGACGTCGAAGACTCCGATGCTGAAGAAGTGAGTGATCTCACAGACGAAGAGATCGAAGTGGCAGAGGACCTCGACGCCGTCGCCAGTGCCGAGCAGGGTCCGCGCGGCGAAGCGGAAGCGGAAGAAGAGGAAGAGGCCGAGCTCGAGGCTGACGAGGACGCGCTCGCCAGCGACGAGGCGGACGACGCCGAGGACTCCGACGAGCTCGCGGCCAGCGCCGACGAAGACGACGACAGTGACGACGAGGATGTCGACGCAGACGACGAAGGCGAAGACGAAGAGCGTGGCCTCGCCGCCAAGTCGGACGAGGACGAGCCCGAGGAGATCCTCGAGCTGACCGACCCGTCGTATGCCGAGCCCGCGCGCAAGTCCCGCCGCTCCGAGCTGCGCCTGAACAGCAAGCCCGGGACCGTCAAGGAGAAGGTCAAGGCCAAGGGCGCCAAGGCCGCAGCCAAGAGCAGCAAGGCCGTGAAGGCCACGGGCAAGAAGGTCGTGAAGGCGGCCAAGGGCGTCGTGGCAAAGGCGGCCAAGAAGGCCGCTGAGGTCGCGAAGGCCGTGAAGGCTGCAGCCAAGAGCGGCAGCGTAGCCAAGGCGGGTCGGAAAGCGGCTGTCAGCATCGTAGCTCCCAAGGCCACGCCGAAGGGCACGAAGAAGGTCGCGCAGAAGGCCACGGGCACGCAGAACGCCACGCAGAACGGCACGAAGAACGCCACGCAGAAGGCCACGCAGCCTGGGAAGGGCGCAGTCGTCGCCAAGGGCGGCAAGGCCGCGAAGGCAGCTCCCGCGAAGGGCCGCGGCGCCGCGAAGACGCCGGCCAAGGGCGCGAAGGCGCCCGCCAAGAAGGCCGGCAAGGCCTCGAAATCACGACGTAAAGTCGCTTGATCCCAGACCGTCCCGGGCACACGCCCGGATCGGTTCGACGCCCCCTGGTGGTTCGCCGCCCGGGGGCGTCGTCGCTTCGACGCTCGACCTCACAGCCCTGCGAGTCGGGCCAGCGCGCGAAGGTCGTCGACGAAACGTTCGCGTTCCTTGTCCCGGTCCGCATCGCTCGGCAAGCGCAAGAGCGACGACGGGTGGACGGTCACCATCACGACCTCGGCCAGCGGGCTCTCGATCGGCTTACCGCGTTGCTCGGTCACCCGCACGCCCGGGCCCAGCAACGACTGCGCTGCGGTCGCGCCGAGGCACAGCAGCGCCTTCGGCTTCACCGTGCGCAGCTCGGCTTCGAGCCAGGGGCGACAGGCCCAGATCTCGCGCGAGGTCGGCTTCTTGTGCAGCCGACGCTTGCCCGCGGGCTCCCACTTGAAGTGCTTGACGGCATTGGTGACGTACACGTCTTCGCGAACGATGCCGGCGGCTTGCAGCGCCTGATCGAGCACGCGTCCCGCGGGGCCCACGAAGGGCGAGCCCTGCAGGTCCTCGTCGTTGCCCGGCTGCTCGCCCACGAGCATCACGCGCGCGCGCGAGGGTCCGGCTCCGAACACCGTCTGGGTGGCCCGTTCCCAAAGGCCGCAGCCTCGGCAGCCCTGAGCGGCGGCGGCGAGCACGGGGAGCCCACCACGCGCGGGCACGAAGGCTTGCGCGCCCGGCGGTGCGGCGGCGCGCGTCCTCGGTGCGTGGCTCGTGGCGGCCCGCCGTGTCACGGCGACCTGGGTGGCGCCCAGCGCAAGCGCAGCGAATTGTGGACGTCCTGCACGCCGGGAACCGCGGCGGCCAGGTTCTCCGCCCGGTGCTTCTGCGCGCGATCGGGGATGGAGCCGCGCAAGGTCACCTCGCCGCCCTGCACCTCGACCTCGACGTCGCTCACGTCGAGATCCGGCGCATGGCCAAGCTGCTCGCAGACCTCCTCGCGCACCCGCTCGTCCGTGCGCTTGTAGCCGCGGGGCGATCTGGGCTGTGCGACGGGCGCGTAGCCGCCGTTCACGAAGCGCAGCTCGTCGCGTTTGCGCGCCTCGCGCTCGCGGTCGACGCGACCGTGGGGGTGCCACGGCCCGTAGTCGGTCCGACTGTAGTCGTCGTCCAGGTAGTCGTCCCGGCGCGTGTCGAACGGCTGCGGATGGCGCTCGGCATACGGCGGGTAGTCGCGTTGGGGAAACGCGCCGCTGCGCCCGCCGCGGCCGGTCGGAGACTGCTCCTCGTACGACTCACGTCCGCGGTACTCGTGCAGTCGATCGCGCTCGCGTGGAGAGGTGGGGTCGGTTCGTCGGGTCTGCATGCCTGAACAGACTGCAACTGCGGTGCCAAGGCTGCCCAGGGCGGGGCAGGCACGTCAGCGCGCCCTGCGCCGTGCGCGCGCGCCCAGTGCGGCACGTCCGCGCGCGCGGATGCAAAGCCGCGTGCTCAGCACAGGCGGTTCAGGCCGTTCAGCGCCGACACCCGGTAGGCCTCGGCCATGGTCGGGTAGTTGAACGTGGTATTCACGAAGTACAGCAGGCTGTTGGCTTCCCCTTTTTGGGCCATGATGGCTTGCCCGATGTGGACGATCTCTGCGGCCTGATCGCCGAAGCAGTGCACTCCGAGGATCTGCAGGGTCTCCCGGTGGAACAGCAGCTTCAGCATGCCCACCCCGTTGCCCGTGATCTGCGCCCGCGCCAGCGAGCGAAACAGCGAGTGCCCGACTTCGTACGGCACCTTCTCGGCCGTCAGCTCGCGCTCCGTGCGGCCCACGCTGCTGATCTCGGGTGAGGTGTAGATGCCCGTCGGGATGTCCTGGACCAGGCGCGTGTTGCACACGCCGGTCACCGCATGGGTCGCAGCGAAGCGGCCCTGATCGTAGCTGGCGCTCGCGAGGCTCGGATAGCCGACCACGTCGCCCACGCCGTAGATGTGCGGCTGCGAGGTGCGGTACAGCTCGTCGACCTTCAGCAGGCCGCGTGAGTCCGCGCTGAGCCCCGCGTTCTCCAGCGCGAGCCCGTGCGTGTTGCCGGTGCGGCCCTGCGCCCACAAGAGCACGTCGCTCTTGATCTTCTTGCCGCTCTTCAGGTGCAGGTACACGGCGTCGTCCGTGGCCTCCACGCGCTCGTACTCCTCGTTGTGACGGATCAGCACGCCCTGGTCGCGCAGGTGGTAGGCGAGGGCGTCCACGATCTCGTCATCCAGGAAGCTCAGCAACTTGTCGCGCGAGTTGATCAGGTTCACCTTCACGCCGAGCTGGCGGAAGATCGACGCGTACTCGCAGCCCACGACGCCTGCGCCGAAGATCGTGATGATCTGCGGCGTGCGATCGAGCTTGAGCACGGTGTCGCTGTCGCGCACGCGTGGGTGGTCGAAGTCGATGTCGTGCGGCCGGTAAGGGCGGCTGCCGACCGCGAGCACGATCTTCTTGCCGTGGATGCGGCGCCGCCCGAGGCCCGTGTCCACGTCGAGCGTGTTCGGATCCACGAACGCAGCTGCGCCGTGCGCAACCGGCACCTGGTTGCGCGTGTAGAAGTCGCGGCGCAGGGCGACTTGCTTCGTGATCACGCCGTCGACCGCGCGCAGCAAGGTCGAGAAGCTCAGCTCGTTGCGCTGACCGAGCTCCGCGAACAGGGGGCTATTGCGGTAGCGCAGCCACTCGCTAACCGTGTGGCGCAGGGCCTTGCTCGGGATCGTGCCCCAGTGAGTGCAGCCGCCGCCGACCTGCATGTGGCGCTCGACCACGACCACCCGCGCGCCCTCCTTGGCGGCCAGCATCGCAGCGCCTTCTCCAGCCGGTCCACTGCCGACGACGACGACATCGTACTCCTTATCCCAGGGCACGCTTTCTCCTTCCCGGGTGCTGCAGATGCCCCGAGTCGGACCGCATTGTACCCAACCGGGAGGCCGCTGAAAGCCTGAGTGATCCTGCGCGGATCGGCCACGCGCCGGTCACCAGGCCGAAACATGCGCCGCTGTCAGCGGCAGGCTCACTCCGCGGGGCCGATCAGCACGGCGCCCAGGCACATCTCGTCCGCGGTGTTGTCGCCCCAGTTCACGTCTCGCGGCGGCCGCAGCTGCCCGTCGACGCGCGGCTGATTGCCCTCCGAGTTGTCGAAGTGGCACTCCACGTACAGCTGGTCGCCGGGCTCGATGCGCACCGGCTCCTCGAGCACGTACGTCTCCTGCCATTCGAACTGCCAGCGCGGGATGCTGAGCAACGTCTCCGCGCGGCGTTCGCCGTTGACGGTGCGCACGATACCGATCGACCCCGAGCGCCCCAGCTGGTGCATGTGCAGGTCCACCGAGTGGAGCAGGTAGCTCCTGTCCCGGGCCATGAACGCGGGACGCGTGACGACCGAATGCACGACGTCCGACTCGCCGGCGGGGATGTTCATGAAGCCCGCGAGCCACAGGGGGTTCTGCAGCAAGACCACGCGTCCGATGCGCTCGACCTGATCGGCCACCGCAAAGTCGATGCGCGAGCGATCCGGGAGCGAGCCCTTCGACGAGTTGTAGTGCATCTGCAGCACGAACACGGAGCCGGGCTTGACCTCGAAGCCGAGGCCCCCGGGCACATCCTCGCCGAAGCCACCCGGCTCGTACGACGTCAGCCAGGCGCCGCTCTCGCTCACGCCGTTGCACGGGTAGCCGAGACCCTCCGCGGCGTCATCCTTCTCGAACGGGCGCTTCGCGTTCTCCGGCGAGACCAGGTACACCACGCCGTGATGCACGACCGAGCGCTCGCCGGGCTCCACGTTGAGGCCCGTCAGGAACTTGGTCTCTTCGTATGGCCACTTCATCGGGAAGCAGCGGTACTCGTCCGGGTTGCCGTGCGGCGTGTAGGCCTCGGGCATCTCCATCGCGCCATCGACGCGGGACAGACCGCGCTTCGGCGCTGGCTCCTTCGGCGGCTCCTCGGACGGATCGCCCTCTACGCCGCCTTGCTTCGCCCACTGCACGATCGTCTCGCGCTCGAGCGGCGTGAGCCGGCGCTCCGCCTTGAAGAACCCGTAGGGAGCGGGCGTCGCCGACCACGGGGGCATGACACCCTGGCCCACGTCGTACGCGACCAGCTCGCGCACGCGGGACACCTCCGCGTAACTCGTGAGTGGCAGCGGACCGATGCCCCCGTTCACGTGACACACCGTGCAGTTGGCATCGATGATCGGCTTGACGTCCGCGTAATACGTGAGCGCCCGGGCGTCGTCGATCAGGCCTTCTTCGACGGCGTCGTGTGAGCTGCTGCAAGCGGCGGCCGATAAGAGTAAGAGCGTACTGCAGAACAAAACCTGCTGCTTCAACATGAGGCTGCTTCCCGTGACGCGTCGCGCGCCTGTCCTATTCCTGTAGTGAGAGCTGGCTCTTGCGTCAATCATCGGCCCCTCCAGCGCGCAGCGCGGCTCACGCTCACTCTGCCCCCACGGCCTTTCGCACCGCTTTTTCGCGTGCGCTCGCCAGGGTTTGGCGCAGCGCAACGAGCGCCGCACGCCAGCCGTCCACGTCCGGCGCGCCGCCGATGCCGGCGGACTCGACCACGAACGGCTCGATGCGCTTCGACCAGCGCTCGAGCTTCTGGTCGATCGCGGCGGGCGCGAGCGGGCCTCGGAGCAGCGCCTCCACCTCGTCAGCGTACTCCGCTTGCAAGCGCGCGATCTGGCCCGTGAGCGGATCGCATGCCGCTCGCCGCTGCGGCGCTCCCTCGAGCACGTGGCAGCTGCAGTCTGCGGCCTGCGCCCAGTCGTCGTCGATGCGTACGCGCGAGACGCCTCCGATCGCGCCGTCCAGATCCCACGGGATGAGCCAGAGCCGACCCGCACGCCCGGCCTCGTACCAGTAGTAGTTGTGGTTGTTGAACAGGCCGGTGTTGTTGCCCTGCGACACGAAGCAGTACCAGTGCAGCGCGCCGTCGTCGTTCACCGTCAGTCGATCCACGGCGAGGTAGCGCACGGTGTAAGCCAGGTCGACCCAGTCGAGCGCGCGCTCCGGTGCGACGCGCAGCGTCCACGCCATGGACAGGATCTTGTCCACGTTCGTGGTCGGGCTCTCGTTCGTCTCCAGCGCCTTGCGGTACGGCGCACGCACCGGATACAGCGGCCAGATCTCCTTGTACAGGTTGCCGTTGCCGCCTTCACTGAAGCGGCTGCGCGTGAAGCGCGCGTCGATCTGCTCGACCATCAGGAACAGCCCCTCGAGCTTGCCGTTCACGATCAGCCGCGCGTAGTTCGTGCGCGGCGCCGCGACGCCGCGCTCGCGGAACAGCCCATACGCCAGCTGCTCGCGCACGAATGAGGGATCGCGGCCCATCGAGTGCAGGTTCAGCTTCTTGAGACCGAAGAAGCGGGCGTCCTCGTCCTGGTAGGCGAAGTCGAGCTTGATGCTGCACTTGCCCTGCTTCGGGCCGCGGCCCGCACCGGGGGTGGTCGCCGCCGTGCACGGCGTGAGGAACGCGCCGGAGCTGCCCTTGTAGCGGATGCCGATGTCACCGTATTCGCGGCCGTCGAAGCGCAAGCGCGCGGGCACGCTGATCTCTGCGCTGGGCGCTGCGTCGATGCGCGCCAGATCCGCTTCGTTCAGCTCGACTTCGAACGTGCGCACCTCGGGTGCATCGAACAGCGCGCGCGCCTCGTCGTGCGGTTCGGCCACCACGTCGCCCGCGTCGCCACCTGGCGCCTGCAGCCAGCCGAAGATGTCCTCCACCGTCGCCGCGTCGGACTGCACGACGGGGGATGGTTCACCGACACCACTGTCCGCCTCAGGTAACGAGCGATGTTGTGCGCAAGACAAGTAAACCAGGGCGCTCACACAGGCGACCCCCCAATACCGCATTACCTACCTCGATCTTGGATGACCGGCACGGTCACCATACAGATCGCGAATAGATGGTTTTTATGAGGCTCGAAAGGGCTTGGATGCTCGCATTCGCGTCGTGTGTTTTCTCGCGCGCGCAGTGCGCCGGCGTGCTCATACACGTAGCTCGTAAGTATTTGCCGGTTGCGATCCTCTGTCTGAACACGCTACATGTCTAAATTGCGAGCGGGGCGTCGTAAAAAACGCGAGGCGTGGTTTGACTGTAGAGCGAGTTGTTATCGTCGGCGCCGGAATCGGCGGTTTGGCTACCGCGCTGGCGCTCGAGGACTCCGGAACCGAGCTGTCGATCGTCGAGCGCGACCCGCCCCCGCCGGACATCGCGGCCGAAGAAGCGTTCGAGCGCTGGGAGCGCGAGGGCGTGCCGCAGTTTCGGCACGCTCACATCCTGCTCGCGCGCATCCAGACCACCTTGCGCGATCGCCATCCCGAGCTGCTCCAGCAGCTGTTGGCGGCGGGCCTGTACCTGTCCACGGTGGAAGAGATCCTGCCGGCTTCCCAGTACCACGGCATCGTGCCGGAGGCGGGTGACGGCGACCTGCTACATCTGTGGGGCCGGCGCGCGACGTTCGAGTACGTGCTGCGCCGCTACGTCGGCGGCCTGCCGAACGTGCGCTTCATCCACGGTGCGCGTGTGGTCGGCATCGTGACGGAGCCGGTGGGGCGTGCGCTCGCGGTGCGCGGCGTCGAGCTGCGCCACGCGGACGACTCGCGCTCGCAGCTGCTCGGCGATTGCATCGTGGACGCGTCGGGCGTGCGCTCGAAGTTCCCGGAGTGGCTGAGCGCGCTCGGCGTGCAGTGCACGGACGAGGGGCACGACTCGGGCTTCGTCTACTCCTGTCGCCACTATCGCCTGAACGATCCCGCGGCCGCGCCCGCGCGCGAGCAGGGCGGCGGCAACTACGACTATCTCGGCTACGCGACGTTCTACGCCGAGCACGGACACTACGCGCTGTCCCTGGCGTGTCCGGAGGAAGAGTCCGAGCTGTGCGACTTGATCCGCCGGCCGGATGGCTTCGAGGCCTTGTGCGAGCAGCTGCCGGTGCTCGATCGCTGGATCAGCCAGTCCACGCCCACGACCAAGGTGCTCGGCGCCGGCAAGTTCCGGAACCGCTGGCGTCGCTTCGGCGTGGGAGATGCTGGCCCGCCGCTCGGCTACTTCCCGGTAGGCGACAGTCAGCTGCAGACCAATCCCATGTACGGCCGCGGCTGCGCGTCGGCTTTCGTGCAAGCGGAGGCATTGTCCGAGGCGCTGCGCGCGACGCGCGATCCAGCCGAGCGCGCCGCGCGCTACTACAGCCGCAGCCGTGAGCTGCTGCAGCATTACTACGAGCTGTCGGTGAACACCGATCGCATGTACCGCGCACGGGCGAGCCTGCGCCGCGGCCTCCAGATCTCGACGGGCGACAAGCTGCTGAACTTCGCCTACGAGCGCGTGTTCGTGCCCGCGACCCATCGCCATCCCCTTCTGGCACGAGAGTTCCTGCGCTCGGTGCAGATGCGCGAGGTCTCGAGCCTCGGCGTGCGGCTGCGCGTGCTCGTGCTGCTCGCCATCACGTTCCTCGCGGGCGTGTGGCGCAAGCTCGGCCCCACCAGCACGCCCCCTGGTCGCACGGAGTTCCTGAGTCGTGTGTTAGGCTCCGTGCGAGCCGCCAAATGAATGATGCCGAGCTGCGTCCTTACGATATCGTGCTGTTTGGTGCCACGGGCTTCACGGGTGGTTTGACGGCGGAGTATCTGGCGCAGCACGCGCCGAAGCAGCTGCGCTGGGCGATCGCGGGCCGCAGCCGCGCCAAGCTCGCGGCCGTCAAGCAGCGCCTGCTCGCGTACGATGCGCATTGTGCGGGTGTGGGCGTGATCGAGTCGGCTCTCGACGACGACGCAGCCTTGCAGCGGATGGCGGCGCAGACGCGGGTGCTCCTCAGCACGGTCGGCCCGTTCGTCGACTACGGCGAGCCGGTGGTGCGCGCCTGCATCGCGGCCGGCACCGACTACGTGGACAGCGCCGGTGAGCTGCAGTTTCTCGAGCTGCTGTGGGCGCGCTACGCGCAGAGCGCGAGTGAGCGCGGCGTGCGCCTCGTGCCGAGCTGTGGCTTCGACGCCATCCCGGCGGATCTCGGCGCGCTATTTACCGTGCGCCAGCTGCCGCGCGATCAGCCGATCGCGCTCGCGGGCTACATGAGTGTCCATGCGCAGTTCTCGGGGGGCACCGAGCGCTCCGCGCTCAAGACGTGGATCCCGCGCGAGCGTGTCGCCGTGCCGGAGCCGCAGCCGCGCGCGGGCCGGCGCGTACGGCTCGCGGTCGACAAAGGCGGTTGGTCTCGCGAGGTCGGTGCGTTCACCGGTCCGCTCGAGACGGTCGATGGGCCGATCGTGTTGCGCAGCGCGTGCGACCTGGAAGAGTACGGGCCCGACTTTCGCTACGCCCACAACGTGGCGCACGCCTCGATTGTGCACATGCTGCTCGCGGGTGTCGTGTTCGGCCTCGTGCGCTATCTGATGCGCTTCGCGGGCTGGCGAGCGTTTTTCCTCAAGGCGGTGAAGCCATCGGGGCAAGGGCCGTCGCGCGAGCAGCGCGCGAAGAGCTGGTTCAAGCTGCGCTTCATCGCGAACGCGGGCGGGCGTGTGCTGCGCACCGAGGTCTCCGGTGGTGATCCCGGCTACGACGAGACGTCCAAAATGCTTGCCCATGCGGCCATGTGCCTGGCACTCGATCGCGACATGTTGCCTGTGGCCGCGGGTGTCCTGACGCCGGCGCAAGCGATGGGTGACCGCTTGCTGTCGCGGCTACAGGACGCAGGCCTGCAGTTTCGAGTCCTGACGTGAGGGTAGGTTGGACCAGCCGCTCTCGACTTCCGAGGGGCTGTGCATACACTGGACTACGGTGTCCAACTGGTCGTTCGATCCTCTCCTGATCTGGGGCCTCTTTCCGCGCGGCCTGGGCTTGGTGTTGTTCATCTCGTTCCTGTCGCTGTCGGGACAGGTCGTGCCCGCCGCCGGCAGCAGCGCAGGGCTCGGCAGCGTCGCGCGGCGCATGGCGAAGTACCGCGACGACTTTCCGAGCTGGCGACGCTTTCTCTACTTCCCCACGTTGCTGTGGCTGAACAACAGCGACTTCATGCTGCGGCTCTTGACGTGGATCGGCATGGCCAGCGCCGCGCTCGTGATCTACGGCGGCCCGTATTCGCACTGGGCGCTCGTCAGCTGCTACCTCTGCTATCTGTCGCTCGACTTGCCCGTGGGCCTGGTGTTTCCGTGGGACTGCCTGCTGCTCGAGTCCACGTTCCTCGCGCTGTTTTTGCCCGAGACGCACGCGCTGCCGCTGTGGACGGCGACGGCGGCGCCCGCGCCGCTGCTCACCTGGGCGTATCGGCTGCTGTTCTTCCGTTTGATGTTCGGCTTCGGCAAGCAGAAGTTCATGGGCAGCCGCAATCGCGACTGGGCGTATCTGCGCGGCTTCTTCATCTTCCAGCCGCTGCTGTCACCCGTCGCATGGTGGGCGAACAAGCTGCCGCTCTGGATGCTCAAGCTCGGTGTGGTCTTCATGTTCTTCGTGGAGATCCCGGCGCCGCTCTTCGTGTTCTTTCCGGGAGCGCTGAGCGTGATCGCCGCCGTGACCTCGGCGCTGCTGATGATCGGCATCCAGCTGACGGGGAACTTCGGCTACTTCAGCCTGCTCACGATCGTGATCTGCATCCCGCTGCTCGACAGCGTGACCCCGGGTCAGCTCGCGCTGTCGGAGCTGTTCGTCGCGGGCGCGCCCGTCCTCACGCATGCTGTGCTCGCCCTGCACACGCTGTGCACGGCCGTGGTGTTTCTGTGGAATAGCTGGCTCGCGCCGAGCTGGACCTTGTGGTCGCTCTGGTATCGCCTGCCGCGCTGGTTTCAGCCCATCATCGGCTTTTTCAGGCTGACGCAGCCGTTTCGCTGGTTGCACCCGTACGGCGTGTTCCCGCCGAACAATCAGCCCGGCGTGAAGATGGCGCTCTTGCCGGAGGTGAGTTGGGACGGCGAGCGCTGGCACGAGCTGCACTTCAAGTTCGCGCCGAACTGCGAGACCTCGCGCGGGCACTTCGTGGCGCCGTACCATCCGCGCGGCGATCAGGCCATCGTGTACGACACGTTCGGTCTGAACGGGAACAGCCTGTTGAGCGGGTTCATGGGTCCGTGGGACCCGTACCTGTACGCCAGCGTGGCGCCTGCACTGGAGTTCTGTCACAAGCTCACGCAGAGCCGCGGGGTCAAGCTGGCGCAGGCGCAGGTGCTCGCGCAGCACGACACGCCACCCATCGCTGCACGCATCACGACGGTGATGCTGGAGCCCGTGACGATCGCCGAGCGCAAGGCGACCGGCAAGCTCTGGAAGCGCACCTACGTCGGCCCGCATGTGCCGACTTACCAGCGTGACCCTGGCTTCTACGACGACGCGTTTGGCGAGCCGGAGCTGTGGCACCCGGAAGCGATCGTGTGGCGTCGCCGCTCACGGCTGCAGGAGCTCATGCAGCGCTCGCGCGCGGGGCGGGACGATCCCATGGGGCTGGCCCTCTGGGACGGCCGGCTCTCCCCGCAGGACGTCGAGTGCTTCTGGAACGAGCTCGTGCCGCTCGTGCGTTCGGCGGATCGCAGCCGCTTCGACACGCTGCCGGCCACCGTGCACGCGGTGCGCGCGCGCTTCGATCGCAAGCAGCGCCGCAGGCTGGAGCGCTTGCTCGGACGTTTCACGCTGATCCTGCTGGCGCGCTTCGAGCCACTCTACTTCTACAAGGGCAAGCGCGCCGAGCTGCGCGCGCAGACGTACCTGCACCTGTGGATGCTGGCGCAGCACATCGTGGCGCAGGGCCGCGACGCGTACCTCGCCGCGCTCGGCGGCGACGCGAGCGGCTGGAACGCGCAGCTCGCCGCGATGACGAACCCCGAGGGGCTGTACTTCTCGTCGGTGTTCCGCTTCGAGGAGATGTGCTTCGAGGCGCAGAAGCTGCGCCTCTTGAACGTCATGAGCTATCCGCACGACCTCGAGCAGAAGCGCGTCATCGCGCGCAAGCATCGCAACCCGGACGCGGAGGATTTGACCTCCGGCGAACGGTTCGTGGTCGGCATCGCTCGCACCGTGTCGGGCTTCTTCTGCGTGATGGGGGACATCCGGGATGGTTTCGTCGGCCCGGCGTTCGATCAAGGCTTCCCCGAGGTGCTGCCCACCTTCGAGGAGCTCGACGACGGCCACATCCGCCTCACCCAATACGGCAAGGTCCCGGAGGGTGTCTCACTGGCGCCGGACCTCAAATCGCTGCCCGTCGATGACGCGCGAAAGGGCGCAGTCGCCGCGGAGTGAGCTACACGCGCAGAGCTCCGGCTCGCCGAACGGCTGCGCTAGCTCACGTGCGCGGCTTCAGCTCGCCGCGCAAGAACTTCCCTGCCGTGCGCGCCATGAACCTCCCGAGCGGATCGATGAGCCACTGCGGCCACAGGCGCAGAAAGCTGAACACGTACGCGTCCGCGCCGTAGCGCACGAGCGGCGAGTCGCGCTCGATCGCGCGGCGCACCTTGCGCGCGAGGCCCTCCGGCTTCGGTGAGCGCGCAGTCAGCTCCAGCGGATCGCCGAGGTGCTCGAGCCCGACGCCGTGCGCGGCGCCGATGCCGGTGTTCACTACCCCGGGGCACAGCGTCGTCACACCCACGCCGTGCGCCGCGAGCTCCCAGCGCAGCTGTTGGCTGAAGCCCACGATGGCGAACTTGCTCGTGGAGTACGAGCTCATGCCGACCGCAGGGAAGAGGCCCGCTGCCGAGGCCGTGTTCACGATGTGCCCCGCACCGGCTGCCACGAAGTGCGCGCCGAACACATGACTGCCGTGGATCACGCCCCACAAGTTCGTGTCGAGCACGCGGCGCCACTGCTCGAGCGGTGCTCCGAGCAAGGTGTTGGCGTGGAACACGCCCGCGTTGTTCACCATCACGTCGCAGCGCCCGAAGCGCGCGAGCGTCTGCGAAAGCAGCTCCGTCAGCGCGGAGTGCTCGCGCACGTCCGTGCGAACGCCGAGCGCGTCGCGCCCCAGTGCCTCGATCTCCTGCTGCACCGCTGCCATGCGCGCCGCATCGATGTCCGCGATTACGATGTGCATGCCCGCGCGCGCCAGCTCGAGCGCGATGGCGCGCCCGATGCCCGAGCCAGCCCCCGTCACCACCGCTACCTTGTCGCGCAGGTCCTGCATTCACCCAGATGTAGCAAATGCCGCCAGCGTTCCTCAACTCTCCGGGCGGGAAGGCTACTGACCAGCGCCGCGGATGGCGGCGGAGCGCTCAGGGCAGTGGTTCGCCGAAGCGCTCGCCGTAGACCATTTGCGACACGGGGTTGCGCAGCACCGGCGCGCTGTGACCGCGCCCCACCGGATAGCCGATGGGCACGAATGCGGCCGTGGCCCAGCCATCCGGCAGCCCCAGAAGCGGACGCAGCTGCGGCTCCGACTGGCAGAGCAGCGTGGTCAACGTACAGCCGAGCCCCTCCGCGCGGCAGGCCAACAGCAGGTTCTGCACGGCAGGATAGATCGACGCGCCGCCCACGACGGATGGCCGGCCCAGCTTGGCATCCGTGATCGCGAGCAGCTGTGGGTCGAAGCAGAAGACCGCGATCACCGGCGCTTCGTGCAGATGCTCGGCGAGGTGATCCGCAGCAGCCAGGTTGCGCAGCGCCTTCTGCCGCGCAGGCTCGGGCAGCTGCTCCGCGTTTTCATGCGAGCGCTTGGAGTACGCGCGCCACGGCTCTGCGTAGAGCTGCTGCAGCGCGAGCTTGGACTGCGGGGAGCGCACCAGCACGATTCGCCATGGCTGGCGGTTGCCCCCGCTCGGCGCCCAGGTCGCCGCTTCGAGCACGCGCATCAGCACCGGGTCAGGAATGGGATCGGGACGCAGCCGGCGAACGGCGCGCGTGGTGCGAAGGGCCTCGTACAGTCCGAGCTCGGGCATGAACGCCTCCTCGCACGCGGCGCGCGCCGCTCAGCCAGCGCTGACTCAGTGCAGGCAGCTGTTCGGCGACGACCCGATCGCACCACCGGGATGATCGAGCGCGTGCGCGGGCCAAGCGTACGCGAAGTTGAAGCACATCTCCATGTTGGTGCTCTGGCCGAAGCTCACGTGACCAGGGGTCGTGTTGTTGAACGTGCACGTGGTGGTGATGGTGTCACCCGGCATCAGCTTCAGCGGCGTGTCGTGCACGACCTGGAACTCGAAGCTGAAGTCGCCGTCGTACAGCGTCTCCTTGGCGCCGCCGGCGCGGTTCACGACCGACTTCATGTGGGTGCCGAGCTTGTGCATGTGCGGCCAGCTGTACAGGATGTTGATCGGGTCGGTCGCGTTCATGCCCGCTCGCTGCGGCGTGCACGTGCCGGCGGACGTGCTCGTCGCCATCGGTGGCAACTCGATCGTCTCCGTGCCGAGCCAGCTGATCGAGGCGGTGTTCTTGCGGAACTTGCTCGTGACGCAGATCTCCACGCCGCTGCCGTCCTGCGCCATGCCGCCGGCCTTGTTGTAGTAGTGGAGCTCCACGACCATCATCGCGCCCGGCGCGGGCAGCTCGAGCCCCACGTCCGGGGGCAACACGAAGTCGGGCCGACCTGGCGCCCAGCCGGTGATCAGCGAGCGCGTGGTCGCTGCGCCGCACAGAAACCCCGTCGGTCCGCCGAGGTCACACGTCTCGACGTCGCCGTCCTGGCCTCCACCGGATTCGCTGAAGAGCAGCCAATGGTGCAGCACGGCTGAGTTGTCGGGCAGGTGCTTGAAGCGTAGACCCTGCACCGGCTTCGTCCAGGGAGCCTTGAAGAAGAAGCTCGTGTACGACTCACCGGGGATCACAGGGTACTTCGACTTGTCGCCGGTCGTGGGCTGACCGTGCGCACGCAGCTCGAAGCACTCCTCGATGTCTGCCACGCCGCCAGCGCCCGCTGCACCGGATGTGGGGCTGCCGCTGCCAGCGGCAGGCGCACCGGCCGCGCCTTGACCTGCGGCACCGACGCTCGTGGTCGGGTTGCTGCAGGCCGCGCCGGCCACCGCTCCGCCCGCGGCCCAGGCCTTGATCTCCGCGATGGCCGCGTCGCTCAAGCGCTTGGTGGGATCGGGAGGCATCGGTCGCGCGCGATCTTCGACGCGCTCGGCCACGAGCTCGTACACCTTGCGGCTCGGGTTCGTGCGCGCGGGCGCGTGATAATCGGCGTAGGTGACGAGCGGCATGGGCGCGCCGTTCTGGGGAACCGCGCCGTGACAGCCGCCACAGCCCGCGACCAGCTTCTCGCTGATGGAGCAGGGCACGCCGGCGCCCGCGCTCGCGGCGACCGGCGGAACACTGCCCGTGCCAGCAGCACCTCGCCCGGCGATCGCCGCGGGTGCCACGACGCTCGGGCTGCCGCTGCCCGCCGTGGACACGGCTGGGGTTCCCGCTCGGGCGCCCGTGGCGAGCGTGCCAGCGGCCGTGACGGGCGTGCTCGGCGTCGTCGTCGCGGGGGTGGATGTCGTCTGCGCGGGTGATGCGTTCGATCCACAAGCGAGGGCGCCGCCGATCGAGACCAGCAGCAAGCCGATCGCGCTCCAATGTTTCGACAAAACGGGATGAGCCATCTCGCGGCCCAGTCTGCCATGACCACCCTGAGCCTGCCCGGACAGATGATTAGCCCGTAAAGTCACGGAGGACCGAGGCCTCAGCGCCTGAAAGTCCTATGGGCGTACTATCGCTTGAAAGGGAAGCTGGAAAACACGATATAGGCCCTCGAACCGGCGCCCCAAGTGAGTCATCCCGGCCTCAGTGTGGCGTGCCGGCCCGACTCAAGCCGCCGCTCGAGCGAGCCGGCCGCCCCCCGCGGCTGGCGTCGAACTTGCAGCCACTAGCAATATCTCGACATCGATCGTGAGTCCACAGAGCGCAGAGCTTCAGCTGCGACGACGCCGTGAGCTGCCGGAACACTGGCCCTGCCGTCAGGTGATGGCGTCGCGCAGTTGAAGCCCTGCGCTGTGCAGAGCTCTTGATTCAATTGCGCTCCAGCAGCGAGGGTGCGACGGCGCCGGAGATCCCCACCTGCACGCTGTGCACGATCTTGTCGAAGTAGATGTTGTAGTAGTCGTGGCCGAGGTAGTAACCCACGTATAGACCGAGCTCCATGCCGGGCGGCTGAATCGTGTAGCGCACCGAGATCGGGAAGCGCTCGAGGTGTCGCATCAGGCCATCTCCCGCGGTGTGCTCGAAGCGATCGAGGATGGCGCTCACTCGTACGTTGAGCTGCCCCTGGAGCGGCAGATTCGCGAGCACGGTGGACGCGAAGTGCACGCGCATCAGCCCGTAGCGCCCGCGCAGCTCGGGGTCCATGTTGATGCCGGGGTGCCACTCGAACGACAACGCGCTCCATCCGAACAAACGGCGGGCGGAGCCAGCGAGATACAACGAAGCTTCCAGGTAGTTGGTCGAGAAGCTGCCGCCGTCGTAACGAACCTTGTCGTCGTCATCGAAGAAGCTCAGCTGCTGCCCGTTCGAGTGATGGCTGAGCATCAAGCTTGCGTATAGCGTCGGCGTCTTGTGCACGGTTTGCTGGAACCAGAAGTACGCCGTGATACGCGGCATGTAGCTCGGGCTCTTCACTGGCGCGGACGCACCCTGGAACATGCGCACGATGATCTTGGGCGTCAGCACGACGGCAAACAGCCAGCGTGGCCGGTGCACGACGAAGTGCGCCACCACGTTCGACTCGAAGATCAGCGGCGGCAAGCCCGCAAGGCCGATGGGATAGCCAATGTACGCAGGCTCCATGGCCGTGCGCACGACGTCGAACATGGAGATCGGCCGATCGGGCGCGTCTGCGAGGACGTCTCCGGGTATCGCGAGCTCCCAGTCCTCGTGCGGATCCGGGTTGCCGCTGGTAGCGGCAGCGTCTTGCGCATGCACGCCGGCGCGCGGCAGCAGCGCGTTGGCGCAAAGTGCAGCGAGCAAGACAGCGCGATGCGCACGGCAGGCCGACATGGCCGCCGTGCGCTACAAGGATCGTGCCGCAGCTTCAGCGCAAGCCGGCGCGCATGCCGGGGAAGCGGCGCGAGACGCGCGACAGCAAACGCGAGCCGCGCGCCACGAAGCGCAGCGACCACACGGGCGGGTGCAAGAGCTCGTACAGCGTCACCTCGGACCAGCGCGAAAGCGCAGCGCGGGCGCTCCCCGCTTGCGCCGGATCCTGCAAGCGCTCGGCGTTGTACCAGGCCGTGGCGCGCGCGATCCGCAAGCCTTGGTTCGTCAGCAAGGTCGCGTAGCTCTCGGACATCTGGTCCGCCGCGCCCAGCCAGGGCTCGTAGCGGCGCATCAGCGCCGCGCTGATGTCCTCGACCGCCTGGCCCCAGGCCTCGTTGATGTCGTGGTAATCGCGCAGGTGCGACGCGCCGCTCGGCGCGTGCATCCCCACCTCGCACAGCGCCAGCGGCAGGTCGTGCACCAGGCTCGTGGTGAGGCCCAGCACGAGCTCCTCGCGCACGGAGGTCGCGCGCTGCTCGCTGGCTTCGAAGCTGCTCTGCCACACGCCGTTCGCGAGGGTGCCCGCCGCCCGCTCATTCAATGCCCGGAGGTAGTGCTCCACCATGCGCAACGTCAAGAGGGCCACCCACTCCGGGTCGCTCCAGCCTTCCTTGTGCAGGGCGTCGGCCAGGCGGCGGCACAGCTCCGAGTAGGCGCGCGCGAACACGCACGCCGGGTCGCGCGCGAGCTCGAGGCGGTTCGCGCGCTGCTCCAGACGCTCCGCCAGCTGCTCCACCGCGCGGCGCGCGCCGCCGGCAGCGCGGATCGTGTCGAGGCCCAGCTCGCGCGGACCGCGCAGCTGTGCGAGCGGCAGGTCGACGAGCTTCTCGAGAGGTTTGGGGCGTGCGCTCTGCATGGACATCTGACTTCTTCGTTCCGCGGTCGGCCGCCGAAGAGACGCCTGCCGCTGACGGCGGCTGGCTAGGCAGTCGGTTTCTCAAGTACAGCACGTTTGACGCGAGCGAGCGATGTACACCGCTGTCGCTGATGGCGGCAGCCGCGCCAGCTACTTGCGCACGTCCCCGTACTGGGCGTAGGGCAGCTGCAGCTGCTCGCCCACGGCCGGCAGCTGACGGCGGCGGAGGCCTTCGCTGCTCGACACGAGGAACCACAAGCTCGGGTCGTCGAGCGAACGGTCGAAGTCGAAGCGCACGCGCGCGGGGTTGTCGTACATCACCTCCAGCACGGACACCTCGAGCCCCGGCAGACTGTGCCGCTCACCTACGCGCACGGGCGAGGCTGCGTCGCGGTACAGCGCGGGTACGGCGCTGCCGTACAGATCGCTCGTGAGCACGTCCAACACCAGGCTGCGATCGCTCTCCCGGGTCAGCCGCAGCGGCATCGGCCCCGTGCTCAGGCGCCGGTACGACTGCGGGGGAGGGAGGTTCTGCTCGAGCAGGCGCACCCAGGGCAGGTTCACGGCGGTGTTGAAGTCCGCGGCAGCGAGCACGTACACGCGCGTCTGCGCGGCGTTCTCGCGCGGCAGATCCGCGTCCAGACACCAGGCGCGCGCCACGTCGCTGCCCCACTGGATGTTGCGCACGTCGTCGTAGCTGCGCGAGATGGAGCTGACGAGCAACCAGGCGCACGAGAGCCAAGCGAGCGCCGCCATCAGCTTCGGGCTGCGCGTGAGCGCGCTGCTCCAGACGCGCGGCGCGTAGCACAGCACACACGCGCAGAGCGCGTAGGCACCTGGCGTGGCCGCGATGAGGAGCCGGTCTTCCGGCAGCGAGCCCGCGCAGGGCACGAGCGACGCGAGCGCGCCCAGGTACAGCCACGCCGGAGCGCGCTCCGCCCGCGGCCGCTGCGCCGCGACCCAATACAGCCCGACGCCCCACGCGAGCGCCGCGTAGCCGATCGCTACGTGCCAGCTGGTCCAGTCCGGCAAGCGTACCCAGATCTCCGGCGAGATGAGCTGCTTCGACAGCAGCCAGTTACGCAGAGGCGAGCCTGCGCTGTACTGGAAGCTCGGCAGGCCCAGCAGCAGATCCGCTGCGAGCACTGGAACGCGCGTGAGCACAGCGCGGGCGAACGCGAGCGGCGCGCCGAACGGGCTGATGTAGTAGCCCGAGTGGCGGATCTCGCTGCCGGACAGTGAGTGCAACACCAGATAGCCGGCGAGCGGCAGCAGCACGGGCAGCGCGAGCCGCACGCGCTCCGTGAGCTGCGGGCGCGAGGCGGGCAGTGCGGGGGAGAGCGCGTAGAACGCGAGCGCGGAGACCAACGCCGCCAGCGCGTATTCGCCGCACGAAAGGGCGATGCAGCTCACGAGCGCGACGCCCAGCCCGCGCCAGAGGCCGGGCCGCTCGCGCGCGACGAGCGCGAGATCGATCGCGAGGAAAGCGAGCGCGCTACCCGTCAAGCTGCTGCGATTGGCGAGCCAGCCCACGGGCAAGGTATGGCACGGCGCAGTCGCGAACATCAGCAGCGCGAGGCCTGCAGCTGGTGGCGGCAGCACACGCCAGAGCAGCCGCCCGACGCTCCAGAGCAGGAGCAGATACCAGCCGAGCGAGTGCACGTGGTGCAGGCGCGCGTCGGTGTCGAACAGCCGGAAGTCCAGCGCCATCAGCGCGCTGGCGAGCGGGCGCCACATGCGGAGGCGCAGCTGCGGGTGCGTCCACCACGGCAAGTGGCCGAAGTCCACGAGCCGCTGGTAGTCGTCGGGCGTGCCCGCGGCGAACGCGAATAGATCGAGCGGCGAGCGCGCGGCGGGGAACTCGCCGCGGTACATCGCGCGCTGCACGTAGTCGTCGCCGCGGAACCCGCTGTCGAGGCTCGGCCACTGCACGTACAGGCCCAGCGCCGAAGCTGCCGCCAAGGCCAGGGGAAACCACAGTCGCTGCCGAGCACCCACCCGTCGTGAACCGTCCGGCGCGCGAGTATAGGCCAGACTGGGGGTTCCTTGTCCCACGACCGCTTGGGGCTTAACGCCGCGACGGGGAACTTTGGGACACTGCCGAACGAAGCTGCGCCCAGAATGCCCCCCGCGGGGGTTCCGAGCGGGCTACTTCGCGGGCTTATTCCTCTTCGACGGCGACCGCAGGCGGCTGGCTGGAGGGCTGCGACCGACCCTTGCCCTTGGGCTGGCCGGAGTACAAAAGCAGCTTGCGATACAGGGTCTTGCGATCGAGCCCGAGGGTCTGCGCGGCGAGCGAGCGGTTCCCGTTCAGCGCCTCGACCACGCGCAGGATGTAGCGCTTCTCGAGATCGTCCAGGGTGATGAACTTGTCGTCGCTCTGCAGCGTGTCGGCGGCGGTCTTACCCTGTGCGCGCGAGCTGAGGGCCTTCTCGATCGCGCCGCTCAGGTCTTCTAGCTCGAAGGGCTTGGGGAGAAAGTCCACAGCTCCGGCGCGCAATGCCGCGATCGCCGTATCCATGCTGCCGAACGCGGTGATCACGATCACCGGCAGCTCGGGGTGGCTCGCGGCGAGCTGACGGCACAGCTCGATGCCGTCCGTGCCGCGCATGTTGATGTCCGTGACCACAACGTCGAACTTCGACGCCTTGAGCGCTTCCAGGCCGGTCGTCGCGCTGTCGCTGCCGACCGCCTCGTAGTCCCGCCGTTGCAGGCTCACGGCGAGCATGTCGCGCATGTTCGCGTCGTCCTCGATGATCAGAACGCGTTGCTTCATGGGGTGTTGGGCCTCCGGGATCCCTCCGATGCAGGAAGCGGGCCCGCTGTTTCCCCGCCGCGCCGGGCGAGAGCGGCTTGCGAGGTTGTGGCAGTTCGCGCCGCTGGCGTGTGCACGCTTCCGCTATCGTTGCCTAGTGCAACACCGCCTGGACCTCCCGTCGCTCCACGCCGCGCTCGCGCACTTCACCGACCAGCCCGCGCTGCAGATCGAGCCGCTCGGAGCCGGGCACCTGCACGAGACCTTGCTGGTGCGCCTGGCTGGCAGTGCGGCCGGGCAGGCGTGGGTGCTGCAGCGCGTGAACACCCACGTGTTCAAGGACGTGCCCGCGGTCATGAGCAACATCGAGCGCGTCACCGCGCACGCGCGCGCCAAGCTGCTCGCGGCGGGTGTGCCGGACGTGGGGCGGAGGGTGCTGAGCCTGCTGCCCACGCGTGAAGGTGCGGCGTACGTCAGCGATCCGCGCCTCGGCACCTACCGCGCGTTCGAGTACATCGCCGACTCTATCGCGCTCGCACGGGCCGAGTCGGCGGCCGACGCGTTCGAGGCCGGGCGCGTGTGCGGTGAGTTCGCGGCGCTGATGGCCGACCTGCCGGAGCCACAGCTCCACACCACGTTGCCGGAGTTCCACGCCACCGACCGGCGCTTCGCGCAGCTGACGGCGGCGCTCGAGCACGACATCGTGGGCCGCGCGGCGCAGGTGCAGTCGGAGTGGCGCGAGCTGCGCGTGCGCGAGCCGCTCGCGCGCGAGTGCAGCACATGGGCCAGCCGGCCCGAGCTGCGCCTGCGCGTTACGCACAACGACACCAAGCTGAGCAACATCCTGTTCGACGCGGGCTCACGCCGCGCGCTGTGCCTCGTGGACCTCGACACGGTGATGCCGGGTTACATCGCGTACGACTTCGGGGATCTCGTGCGCAGCTGCCTGTGCACGGCCCCGGAAGACGCGCGCGATCCAGCGCAGGTGGAGCTGGACTTCGCGCTGTTCGCGCCGCTCGCCGAAGGCTACCTCGGCGCGCGCATCCCCGAGCTGAGCGCGCTGGAGGTGCAGAGCCTGGCGCGCGGGCCGCTCTGGATCGTGCTGGAGCTCGCGCTTCGGTTTCTGACCGATCACGTGCAGGGCGACACGTACTTCAAGATCGCGCGCCCGGATCACAACCTGGATCGCGCGCGCACGATGCTGGCCCTGCTATCGCACCTCGAAGCCCGCGCGGACGATATGCGGGGGATCGTGCAGCGGTCGGCTTGAGTTGGCGGGGCCGGGCTGTCGCGGGCTCCAGGCTTCAGGCTTCAGGCTCCGAGAGTGAGCCCCGATGTCCGGCGCCGCGCGCCTCTGAACCCGAAGTCCGAAGCCCGGAGCCTGCAGCCCGATCAAAACCGGCCGCGCAGCTCCAGCCCACGCGGCGTGATCGAGAGCCGTGCGCTCCGCTGCTCGTCTCCTCGCTCGCTGCTGACCTTCCAGATGAAGCCGGCCGTCACGCCCGCGAGGCCCAAGGACAGGGCCGCTATGCCTGCCGCTGACAGCGGCAGCACCGAGTCTTCCTTGCCGCGGTAGTCCGCGTAGCGCGGGCCCATGTCTCCGCCGCCGCCGGGATTTTCGACAGCGTGCTTGTTGCTGAGCGCGACGGCCAGGAGCACGGCGCCGCCGATGGCGACTGCCCCCGAGACTCCCACCACGATCCACGGCGCCACCGAGCTCGACTCTGCCTCCGCTGGCGCCGAGGCCGCTGGCACGAGCGCGGCTGGCTCCGGCGCGAGCGGTGCGGCGGGCGCTTGCGCGGGCTCCAGCTCGACGGGCTGCGCCTCTGCGGGCGGCGGCTCGCGCGTGCTGCGCAAGTCGATCGTGAGCGACAAGGTCTCGCCCCCGTCCGTGCGTATGCTGCGCGTGACCGGCTCGTAGTCGGGCGCCTCCACCACGAGCTGGTGCGTGCCCGGATCCATCAGCAGACTGCCGTCCGTGTCGCGCACGACCTCGCGCGTGTCGATCCGCAGGCGAGCCGTCTCGGGCTGCACCGTGAGCGCGAGCCGCGTCACGAACGAACGCGCCTGACTCAAGAGCTGCGAGACCTCCGTGCGCATCTGCGGGGTCAGCGCGCGCTCGTTGGTGTGCAGCGCCTTCTGAAAATACTCGATGGCCTCGACGTAGTTCCGCAGCTCGTAGGCCGACATGCCGAGGCCTCGCAAGGTTCGCGCGTTCGGCGACAGCGCGTGGGCGCGCAGAAAAAACGCGCGCGCCTCGTGGAAGTTGCCGAGCTCGTATTCGTGCAGGCCCTTCTGGATCAAGCCCTGGTACTCGCTCTCGCCGCCCTGCGCTTGTGCGGCGATGGGCGAGCTGCCGGCGAGCGCTGCGCCCGCGCAGCTCAGCACGAGCGCCACGATCTGGCACATGCGCGCGGTCGCCGTCGAGATCGCGAACACGGGCGCGGCCCGCAGAACCTTCTTCCCCAGCGTGTTCCGGTTCGTCATGGCAGTACTACGGCTGTTGGAGCTGTGTACTCCCGCTCGCACGGTTCCGCAATGCCGGCTCAGATGCTAGGGGTTCCCCTGGCTCTCGCGAAAGGCAGGAACCGAGCAGTCATGCACAGCTCTCGAACGTTCGACATCGTGCTCCTGGGAGCGACCGGCTTCACGGGCGGTCTCACGGCACAATACTTGGCAGCCACCGGCGGCCAGCTGCGCTGGGCATTGGCTGGCCGGGACCGCGCCAAGCTCGAGGCGGTGAAGGCAGGCCTGCGCTGTGACGGCGCGCAGCCACCCGAATTGATCAGCGCTGACATGACAGACCGCGCCTCACTCGAGGCGCTCGCATCCAACACGCGCGTGGTGATCAGCACCGTCGGGCCCTACCTGCATCGCGGAGAGCCGCTCGTGGCTGCATGTGCGAGCGCCGGTACGGACTACGTGGATTTGACGGGGGAACCGCCGTTTGTGGCGCGAATGATCGATCGCTATCACGCGCAGGCCGTGGCGAGCGGCGCGAAGATCGTACACGCCTGCGGCTTCGACTCCATCCCACACGACCTCGGCGTGCTCTTCACGTTGCGCGCGCTGGAGCGCCGCGTGCCGGGTGGATCGCTGATCGATCTGCCGGTGACGATCGAGGGCTTCGTGCGCACGCGCGGCACCATCTCGGGCGGTACGTGGCAATCGCTGCTGCTCATCATGAGCGAGACCTCGCCGTTCGCGCGCCCGCCCGACGAGCCGCCGCTTCCGGGCCGCGAGGTCGAGCCGCTGCGGGGCCGCGTGCGCTATCGCTCCGACCTCGGCTTCTGGGCCGTTCCGATGCCCACGATCGATCCAGAGATCGTATGCCGCTCCGCGCGGCTCTTGCCGCGCTACGGGCGCGAGTTTCGCTACGGCCACTACCTGGGGCTCAAGCGTCTGCCGCAAGTGGCCGGGTTGATGGGCGGCATGGGCACCTTGTTCGCGCTGTCGAAGTCGGCGACCGCGCGCGAGTGGCTCGGCAGACTGCGTCCGCCCGGCACCGGACCGAGCGAGGCGCAGCGCGCGCAGGGCTTCTTCCGCGTCGTGTTCCTCGGTCAGGCCGGCGACGCGCGCGTGCGCTGCGAGGTGCGGGGCGGCGATCCGGGCTACGGAGAGACGGCCAAGATGCTCGGCGAGTCCGCGCTGTGCCTGGCGCTCGATCGCGAGCGGCTGCCGGAGCACACCGGCGTCATCACGAGCGCGGCTGCGTTCGGCGAGGTGCTGATCGGGCGCCTGTCGCGCGCGGGCATCCTGTTCGAGGAAGAGCCGTACGAGCAGCGAGGTCGCGCGTGACAGAGGCCGCGCTCGCGCCGCGCCTCGGAGATCGCGCGCTTTTCTCCGAGCTGCGCGCGCTCGCCTATCTGAACCACGCTGCGATCTCTCCGCTCGCCGATCCCGTGCGTGCGGCCGCGCGCCGCGCGATGGACGAGCTCGCCTCGCAGGGCTCCGCGGGCTTCGGCGCGCGCCTCGCAGAGCGGCAGGTGTTGCGCGAGGATCTCGCGCGGCTGCTGAACGCCGATCCCGTGGAGATCGCGCTCGTGCCGAGCACCTTGTGGGGCCTCGCCGCGCTCGCCACCAGCCTGTCCTGGCGTGAGGGCGCGCGCGTGATCGCGTTCGACGGCGAATATCCGACCAACGTCACGATCTGGCAGCGCGCGTGCGAGCGCTTCGGCCTGAGCCTGTCCCTCTTGCCGGTGGCCGACCTCGCCCGGCCCGGCGGCGCCGATCTGTCGCGGCTGGAGCGCGAGCTCTCGCGCGGCGACGTGCAGCTGTGCGCGGCGAGCGCGGTGCAGTTTCAAAGTGGTCTGCGCATGCCGCTCGCAGAGATCTCGGCGTTGTGCCACGCGCACGGCGCGCAGCTCGCGGTGGATGCGGTGCAGGCGCTCGGCAGCTCACCGTTCGACGTGCAGGCGCTTGGAGTCGACTACGCTGCGGCGGGCAGTCACAAGTGGTTGATGGGTCTCGACGGCGCGGGCGTCGTGTACGTGAAGCGTGCGCTCCTGCCGCAGTTGCAGCCGGCGGTCGCGGGCGCGTTCAGCCACGTGGACGCGGAGCTCCTGTTCATGCAGGCGGGCCAGCTCCGCTACGACCGTCCGCTGCGCGAGGAGGCGCGGGTCTTCGAGGGCGGCATGCTGAGCAGCGTGTCGGTCAGTGCGCTCGGCGCTTCGGTGCCCATGCTGCTCGCGCTCGGGCCCGAGCGCATTCACGCGCACGTGAACGGCTACCTCGATCGCCTGGAGCAGGGGCTGTGTGCGCGCGGGTTTCGCTCCCTGCGCATGCCGGACATGGCGCGGCGCTCGTGCACGCTGGGCGTGTTGCCTCCGGAGGGCACCGCGAGCGCGAGCCGTCTGTCGAGCCTCCTGTGCGCGCGCGGCGTCGTGTGCAGCGGACCGGATGGCGTGCTGCGCTTCGCGCCGCACTTCGCGAATGCGCTCAGTGAGATCGACGAGGTGCTGGCCGCAGTGGACGAGGTCGTCGCGCTCTGATCAGGTGGGGCCGGGTCCGGAGACCGAAGCGGCCGCCTCGGTGACCGTGCTCCCGCTGCTGCGCGAGCCCAGCGTCTCCAGCGCGACCTCGCGCACCAGCCGTGCGTCCGCGTCTTTCAGACCGTTCGGGACGTACTTGGTGGTGCTGGGATCGCGGCCGCTGATCGCGCCGTACAGGATGCACGCCGCCATGTACGAGCCGGCGAGGCTAGGGTGCGAGCCGTCCGAGCCCCACAGGCTCAGCTTGGGGTGCGTCACGAGCGCGCGCTCGAACGCCGAGCCCACGGGCGCGAGCGCCGCACCGAGCCGGCTGGAGAGCGCGAAATACGCCGTGCTCACGCGCGTGCTCATGTCCGCGAAGGAGTGCACTTGCTTGTGCGTGCGGTACAGGCTGACCTCGGGGCTGCGCGCCCAGGTCGCGTAGAACACGGTGCGGCCGGCGGCGGCATCGATGGCTTGCTTGAAGCGCTCGCCGTCTTCAGCGAGCTCGCTCGGGTGATCGACGGCGCTGAGGCTGTGTCCCTGCAGCACCACGTGCGTGTAGTGACCGGCGCGGATCCGCTGCAGGGCAACTCCTGTCCGCAAGTGGTTACGCAGCGAGTAGCCTCCGCGTGCGTGGGCGTCGGCCGAGAGCGACGGGCCGCCTTCCACGCCCTTCGCGACGCGCTCCAGCATCTGGTGCAGGTTGTGGTGCAGGGTGTAGCTGTTGCCGACGAGCAGCACGCGCAGCGGGCGCGTGGGTTCGCTCGGCTTCGTGACAGCCAAGACGCGCTCGCTCTGCACACTGGGCAGGGTGCTGGCGGGCAGAGCTCCGCGCTGCGCAGGCGTGCTCAGGGCGGCGGTGGCCGTAGCCTCGTCACCATTGGCGGTGCCCTCGACGATGGGCTTGCCGCGCGCCTGTGCGAATCGAACAGCCCAGAGGCTGCCGAGCGACAACACGGCACACGACACAATCAAGGTTAGGGCGCGCGAGGCACGTCCGCGGAACATACTCTCTCCATTGTACAACGAGCGATCCCGCGCGAAAGGTTTTGCGATCACTTTTGACGCGCAAATCGCGCGGTGACGCTTGCGCACGGGCAGCCCGCACCTGCGACATCCAGCGCCGCCGACCGATACGCGAAAATGGCGCGGACGAATGCGATAACTGCGCGACAAACCAGGGCGCTGCCGTCAGCGGCATCCAGATCGCAGATGCTTTCGAGCGCGCCGTCGATTTGGGTAGATGTGTGCTCAGCGCCGAAGTGAGCATGCAGCTGATAGCTGCGAGAAAGCTCGCAGCCCGCCGAGCTCGTGGAACGTGGGACGTAATCGTGGACGTGGACGGGAGCCCGGCCATCCATGTCCACGGTTACGTGCCACGTCCATGAAAGGGGAGCGCGCTGGTGACTTGACGTCGCTGGTCGGGGGTAGCACGCATACACCGATGCACCTCGCATCCGCCGAAACGCCCGACGACGCGCGCTGGCCGAGCGCCTCACCGGTATCCAAGCTCGTCGAACGCGTGGTGTTCCTGTCGGACAGCGCGCTGCCCATCCCGGGAACGTCATTGCGGGTCGGGCTCGACCCGATCATCGGCTTGCTGTTTCCCGGAGGCGGCGATGCGGTCGGCGGCGCTATCTCGCTGAGCGTGCTGTTTCTGGCCCTGCAGAAGCGCCTGCCGACCTGGGTCGTCGCGCGGATGGTCGGGAACCTCGCGCTAGACGCCGCCGTCGGCGTGGTGCCGCTCGTCGGTGATGTGTTCGACTTCGGCTTTCGCGCCAACCAGCGCAACCTCGACATCCTGCGCGCGCACGCCGAGCGACCGCTGCCCGCGCGCATGCCGGCGCGCTACTGGCTCGGTGTGGCGCTGCTGCTCACGGCGGCCGTGGTGTGTATCTGCCTGCCGATCGTGCTATCCGCCTACCTCGTGTACGTGTTCTTCCGAGGTCAAGCATGAGCTCTCTGCGTCAGCACGCCGGGTTCGAAGCCGCGCTCGCGCGCGCGAGCGATGAGCTGCGGCTCGCCGAGTGGTACCGCGACTGCGTGCGGCCGCTGTTCAACATGCCGCGCACGCAGTGGCCGCGCTGCTGCGGGCGCGGCTGTGAGCCGTGCGCCGAGCAGCTGATCGAAGTAGCGCAGCGCGTCGAGCAGCTGCTCGGCGGCTGACCGCGGTCAGCGCACGCGGATGTCCTGGCGCGGCGGGCGCGACGGGGCGGGCGGCGCGCTGAACACCGGCCTACCCACGCCGATGCCCATGCCGCCGTAGCCGTACGGTCTGCACCACGGATCGGCCCAGCTGCAGCCGTAGCCATAACCGTAGCCCCAGCCGTACGCCGGAGGCGGATAGCCCGCGTACCCGTAGCCACCGCGCTCCTCGAGGAACGGCGTCCGCTGCGCGTACTTCTGCGGTCCGTTCGAGACCTCCCAGCGCAGCCCGAAGCTGCTGACCTGGCCCGGGACGATGTGGCCCGGCAGCTCGAAACGCAGCCGCACACTTCCGAACGCGCCCGGCGCCACGCTCAAGGTCTGGCGCTCGACCGGGCTCACGTCTTTCAGCAGCTCACGGCCGGCGCGCAGTGGATCGAGGCGAATCCGCTGCGGGTCGATGATGATCGGCACGCCACTCGTGTTGTGGAGATCGATCGTCGCGTGGAGCACCGTCTTGCCCTGCTCGCGGAACGCGCCGCGCGACCAGACCTTGGCTTCGCCGAACGCTCCGAACGGGCCGACCATGTTGTAGATGGCCTCTTGCTCTCCGCGGATGGTTTCGCCGTAGACGTGCTCGGTTGGCCGGAAGTACTGGCGCGTCTCCGCGCAGCCCAGCAGTCCGAACACCGCGCACAAGCCGATCCATGTTCGCACGAGGCACCTCCGGACGTAGCGTAACGCTTCAGAGTTGCCGCGCCACGTCTGCGATGCGCCGCTCGACTACACCTACGGCATGAGCGCGAAGCAGTAGATGCCGCCGTAGCCCCCGCCCGAGCCCACCGTCGGGATGCTGGGGTCGGGCGGGCCCATCTCGACCAGACTTGCGCCCGCGGCGCAGCCGGCTTCAGTCAGCGCGGACATCCAGTTGTCCATGTCGCTGCTGCCGCCGCCCGGGCGGCCGCCCCCGCCCATGCGCGGCCAGGAGTGCCCGACGCGGGGCTGCCCGTCCGCGCCGACCGAGCTGGTCCAGTCGTGGCAAGTCGCTGACCAGTTCGTGCTGAACAGGGTTCCGCTCGCGCTGCTGCCCGTGAGGATGTCGTGGTTGTCGACCTGCACGACGCCGTCGGGAGCGTGGTTGGGGACGCCGTCTTCGTTCGGCAGGTCATTGATGATGGCTGGGTCGGCGCCGCTCGGTCGCGGCTGGGCGAGGTTGCTTTTGTTCTGCGCCACGAGCCGCCCGAGCCGGTCGTACCAGGGGCCGCTTCCCACGCGATCGATGGCGTTGAGGGGCTTGCCGTCGGGCCCCTTCGTGACGCTCAGGAACGCGCGCCAGCCCTTGCTTCCGGAGCCGAGCATGGATGTCTCGGCGATCTGGCGGCAGATCTCGTCGGCGCCGGAGAGCCCGTCCGCCTGGCCGAAGCGAAGGTCGCCGCCGAAGCCATCTTTGCTGCCCGACAGCCGTTGCATGGCGGCGTAGCTCGTCACGAAGAAGCTGAACTTCTCGAACGCGGCGCCGCCACCAGCTGCAGCCGCACCCCCGCCCTGACCGGTCGCCCCGCCTGCGCCGCCACCAGCTGCGCTCTGCGTCGAGCCGGCGCCGCCACCAGCTCCCGCGCTCGAACCTGCGCCGGCGCCGCCGCGCCCAGCTGCGAGCTGCCCGCCGCTGCCAGCGGCCGCGCTCGCGCCACCCTGCAGCACGGGTCCTGCGCCCGCCGCCGAGCCGGAGCTCCCGCCCACCCCAGGTGCCCCGGCCTGGCCGGGTGCAGGCGAGCCAGCGCCCCCTGCGGGCGTGTCGGTGCCGCTCCCGCAACCGACCAGCAGAGACACGCACGCGCAACGCACGAACGAAGTACGCAGCATCTAACGACGCTCCTTGAATGTCGGCGCCTCGCGGCGCCTGAACGACGATGTGGGCCGCGACTGCCGGTGCAGCGCGCCGATACAAGGAGAGTACTTCAATGCTCAGCGGAGGGCTCGTGCGCGCGCGGAGCGACGTCACGGCGCCATGAAGGCTCCGGGCAGCGCTTGCCGAACCGGGTCGCGTCAGAGGCGCGTATCGATGACGGCGTTGCGCCGCAGGTCCGCCAGGAACAGCTCTTGTTGCTTGGCCATCGCGCGATCGAGGAGCTCGCGGTAGATGGCGTCCTTCGCGTCTTCGAACGGCGGGATCTGCACGCCGCCGGTCTGGCGCTCGCGCAGCAGGAAGATGTGCACACCCGACGGGCCGCGCACGGGTGCGCTGATCTGACCGGGCTCGAGCGCCAGGAGCGCGTTCTCCAGCTCCTCGGGCAGGTCGCCCTGATCGAGCCAGCCGAGGTCGCCTCCGCCGCGCTGAGCGGCGACGCCGGCGAAGCTCTCGGCGTTCAAGCCCGCGCGCAGGTCCTGCGCCTTCTTCATGGTCGCCGCGACGTCCGTCGCGGACGCCGTCTGCGGCAGGCCGAAGAACACGTGCTCCGGATGGAAGCGCTGGCGGCGGCGCGCCTTGCGCACGCGATCCTCGTACTCCTCGCGCACGGTCTGGTCGTTCAAGTTGACGCGGCTGCGCACACGCTGGTTCGTGACCTTCAGCCGCAGGATCTGCTTGCGTACGTCGGCGCGGTACTGCTTCTCGGTGAAGCCCTGCGCCTTGACCGCTTCCCAGAAGCGCGCACTGTCGAGCGAGTTCTGCTTGCGCACGTTCTCGATGGCTTGCTCGACCTCGCTCGACGACACCACCACGTTCATCTTGCGCGCGGTCTGCTCGATCAGCTGATCGTCCACCAGCTCCTTCAAGAACTGCTCGTACAGGCGCTTGATGCGTTGCGGTCGATCGTTCTCGCTGGCGCCCGCGACCACCTGCTCGAGGAACGGTGCGGCGCGGCGCCGCAGCTCGGACAGGAAGATGGCGTCGTCGTTCACCGTTGCCACCACGCGCTCGATGATGTCGGCGCGCGCCGTGTCGTGCCAGCACGCGGCCGCCGCCGCCAGCAGCAGGCTGCCGCTCAGGGCTGCAGCACGCATTTTGCCGAGACGTTTGCCGAGACCGAACCGAGGACCGCGCGGTCCGTGCCCGTGGTTTGCGCTGGAGTGGCTCACTTCACGCTCTTCTTGTCGGAATCTTTGCCGGCCGCTGGCTTCACAGCGCCGGGCGCGGCGGCGTTGCCCAGGCCGTCTTTGACCTGCACCTTCGCCAGGGCCGCAGCGTTCTCCTGCACGTTGGCCTTCGTGCGCAGCTCGGCCACGAACTTCTCGATGGCCTGCTCGCGCTTCTCGCGCCAGAGCTTATTCTGAATCATGCGCCGCGCGTCTTCGAGGCTGCGCTTGAGCGGCTCACGCCGGCCGGTGAGCTTCACGACGTGGAAGCCCAGCTCGCTCTGCACGACCTCGGGGTAGAGGTCGCCGATGTTCGCGAGGCCAAACGCGGCCTTGCGCACCGCCGCGGGGCGCTCGGGCTCATCCGTCTCGCCACTCTTGTCCTGCGTCTCGGAGAAGAACCGCAGATCGCCCGCGCTGTCCTTCGTGGACGGATCCTGGTTCTTCTGCTCCGCCAGCTTCCGGAACAGCTCCATGTCGCCGGGCTTCTGCTTCAGATCTTTGAGCGCCTGCTCCGCCGCGCCGCGATCTTTGAACAGGATGTGGCTCGCGCGCACCTGCGCGGGCTTGTTGAACTCGCCGGCGTGCTCGTCGTAGTAGCGCTTGATCTCGTCGTCGCTGATGTCCGCGAGCTTCAGGCCGCCCTTGTCGAACAGGTCCTGCATCAGCTGCTGCACCATCACCTGACGGCGCACGCGCTCCACGTCTTCGCTCTTGTCGAAGCCGCGCTTGTCCGCTTCGGCCGCGAGCAGCTCGAAGCGCACCATGTTCTCCAGGAACTCCTTGCGCCGCTCCGGGCTGTTGTAGCGCGCTCGCAGATAGGGCGATTGGCTGCCCAGGCGCTCGGCGAAGTCGCCCAGCGTGATCTTGGTCTCGCCGACCTGCACGAGCACCTGCGCCGCCTGCTCGGGCGTGAGCCCGTATTTGAGCTCCGGTTTCGGGGCACTCGCGGTCTCGGCCGGCTTCTTGTCCGCGCCGGTTGCGGCCGGATCGCGCTTGTTGCAGCCGGCGCTCAGCAGCACACCGAGCAGCGCAAAGCATCGTAAATGCGCGCGCCGCGCTGCTCCAGACGAGGTCCTCACGTCGCTCCGCGGCATCGGGGTCGAGATTGGTATCATACGCGCCAGCTCACCGCACGCGAAACAGATCGGCAGCAGGGCGGGCGAGCCGACTCAGCCGCCCACGCGAGCGGCCAGCACGCGTGTCACCGCGTCATCCAGCGCCGTGAGCTCGAAGGGTTTATCGAGGTAGGCGTCAGCGCCGTACAGCGGCGAGGTCATCTCGTTCAGGCGCTCGCCGATCCCGGTCAGCATGATCACGCCCGTTCCGGCGAGCTCGCTATCCTCACGGATCGCCTTACAGATCTCCCAGCCGCTCATGCCCGGCATCATCACATCGAGGACCACCAGGTTGGGCGTGTTCTCGCGGATCAGACGCATGGCTTCTTCGCCATCGCTGGCCTCGATCAGCTTCACATCGCGGCGGCGAAGCAGGGTGCGAACCATCGTGAGGATCTCGAGGTCGTCGTCGGCGATGACCACTGTCGGCTTCTGTCGGCTCTTGTTAGCCATGGCGTTCTGGATCCTCTGCTGCGTGCGTCACGCTGTCAATGTCGGCGTTCAATCCGCAATCAATCCCACATCTCCGTCGGACATGAAACCCTCAGCACCACTCGCAGTGCGCACGCGTGCAAAGCCCTGGTCCCGGGCGAGCACGCGTGCACTTCCGCCCTCGGGCGCACGCGCGCGCACGCTGGCCCGCGGGTCCGGCGCTTCGCGCAGCTCTGCCGCATCGCGTAGCACAATGGCGGCACGACCCTCCTGCAGTGCGCCGCGCTTGATAACCAGGCCCGAAAGCAGACACAACGCGACGAGGCCGAGCAGGGTCGCAGCGACGGCGAGCCCGGTGCGGCTCTGGTCCGTACGCGCCCGACGCCGCAGGATCAGACAGATGAAGAACGCGGCATCGCTGATCAGCAGCAGCACCGCGAGCGCTTGCTCCGTGTAGGGCCGCACGAGCGCCTCCGCCAGCGGCGGGCGAGTCTCGACGAGCGCTTCGCCGTGACGCTCTGCGCGCCGCTTGCCGACCGCGGCGCGGGCCAGGCCGAGCGCGTTCGTCGCGTCGTCGTCGCCGGGGCGGACGTGCAGGCTCTGCTCGAACGCGAGCACGGCGCGGCCCAGCTCGCCGCGCCGCGCGTGCGCGAGGCCCAGGTTCATGTACACGTCGGCGTCGCGAATGCCGGCGTCGACGAGGCTCTGGTAGCGTTGCACGGCGCCGCCATAGTCGCCTTGTGCAAACGCCTTATTGCCCGCGCGAAACAGCTCTTCCAGGCTCTCCGCCTTTACGCCACCCGGAAACAGCGCGAGCAGCGTGGACAGGCACAGGGCGAGGGCTGCGCGTGGCGGGCTCATGCGCTCTCCTTGATCTCGCGGGGAGCGAAGCTCGCCAGCGCGTCACGCACGTTCTCTGCCCGAGCCAGGATGCGCTGCATCTCGTCCGCGCTCACGGCGGCGGAGCTGAAGCGCGCGAAGTCGCATTGCGACAGCACCTCGCACACGTCCGCGCTGAGCTTGTCCGGCACACCCAGCTGCGCGAGCCGCGTGCGCAGCTGCGTCTGCGTCAGGCCACTCACGTTCTCCCCGAGACGCGCCTCGAGCGCGGTGTTGAGCGCGCTCGCGATCTCTGCGTGGAAGCGGCGCGCATCTCCGCTCGAGAGCGCTTCGCGCGCGGTCTTGAGCTTGTGCTGCGCGTTCTTCAGCAGCACCTCTTCCGCGCTGCCCTGGCCGCGCGCACGCAGGCGCGCGAGCGAGCTGGGCCCGAACGCGACGCCGAGCCAGAGCAGCGGCCAGATCAGGAGCAAGAACGGGTAGTAGCCGTGCGCGGAGAGCGGCCGCTGCGCGCGGCTGAGCGCGCTCTGGGTGTGCAGGGGCGGCCAGCTCTCGTCCTTTTCATCCGTCGCGTCCGGGCGCTCGTCGGCCTTGTCGTCGGGGCTCGGTGTCGCCCGCGTCGCACCGGCGGGCGCGCTGCCCGCCGCCGTGAGCGTCAGACGCTCGCTGCTGATGCGCTTGTACGCGCCGGTCGCGGGGTCGAACGTCTCGAGCGTCAGCGCGGGTAGGTTGTACGTGCCGGGCTGCTGCGGCACCACGAGCCACGCGAAGCTGCGCGAGCTCTGCACGCGATCGCCGGGCGTCTCCGTCAAGTCGTGCACCTCCGGCTGCAGCACCTGCAGTCCGTTCACGGCGGGATCGGGGATCTTCACGGCGCGCAGGTTGCCGCGCCCGCGCACGGTCGCGGTCCAGGTCACGGCGTCCCCGGTCAAGACCTGCGAGCGATCGAGCGCAGACTTGATCTCGAAGCTACCGACCGCGATCGGCCCTGCGGGACGATTCTCCGCGGGCAGCGCCTTCACCTTCAGCAACACGGGCACGGACTTGCGCTCGACCTCGGCCGGGGCGTTGGTCGGGTTGAACAGATCGAACATCGTCTCGCGCGTGATCGTGAGCGCCATCGAGCCGATGGTGAGCTCGCCGCTCTTCAGCGGGAACGCCGCGAAGCGTCGCAGCACGTACACCCAGAAGCCGCGGCCGTTGATCACCTGGCGCGTGGGCTCGAGCGAGCGCGTCGCGCTGAGCAGATCCTGGACCCAGAAGCCATCGGTGCTCGCCTCGGCCTGGACGGCCGGCACCTGCTGCAGATTGTGGCGCGTGTACAGGTAGATCGTCGCCGTGACCTGCTCGCCCTCGTACGGCTCGAGTTTGTCCACGACCGTGCGCAGGAAGGCCTCGTTGTCGTAGACCGCGACGTCGCCGGCAGCCTGCGGTGCGGGTGTCGCGGCGCGCGCGCTCGGCTGCGGCTCGACCGTGCCGCCGCTCAACGGCTGCGCGCCGAGCTGCTGCGGTGCGCTGCCTGGCTGCGGCGCGTTGCCCTGCGCGGCATTGCCTTGTGCCTGTCCCGTGACGGTCAACACCAGGGGCTTGCTCTGAAACACGTGCTGGCCGAGCGTCACCTTGACCGGCGGGATCTTGAACGTGCCCGCACCCATCGGCACGAGCACGAACGTGTATTGCGTGGTGGAGGTGACGACCGGCTGCGACTGGCCGAAGCCGAACGAGAACTGCATCGGGCGCTGCACCGCGCGCTGCACCACCTGGAAGCCCTCGAATTCGGGGACCTCGATGTCAGGCTGGCCCGCGCCTTGCGTCTGCACGTAGACGCGTACGGTGACGTTGTCGTTGACGGCCAGCTCGGCCTTGTCCGCGCTCAGCTCCACGCGCACCTGTGGCTCGCGCTGGGCCTCGGCGCGGGTCGCGACGCAGCTCAGGAGCAAACTGCACAGCAGGGCGTAACGGGCTCGCTTCACCAGTCCTTCTCCGGGGCGCGACGCTCGCGGCTCGCGCGCTGTCGCGCACGATAGCGCTCGAAGTTTTCTTCGCCATTTTCCAGCGAGTCGAGCGCCTGCTCGGCCTCGGGGGGCAGCGCCTTTTCCGGCGCCTGGTCTTTGGGCTCCGCCTGCTGGTCGGACGGGCTCGGCTCGGGCGGCTTGGGCTTGTCGCCCTGCTTCTGCTCTTCAGGCTTCTTGGGCTCGGGCTTGTCTTGCTTGTCCTTGTCCTGGCCCTTGTCTTGACCCTGGTCCTGCTTCTGATCGTCGCCCTGCTTGTCGTCCGGCTTCTGCTGATCCTGGTTCGGATCTTTGTTCGGATCCTGGTTCTGCGTGTCGCCGTCTTGCTTCTGCTCGTCCTTGTTCTGCTCTTTCTGCTTCTGCTCTTCCTCTTTTTGTTTCTGCTCTTCTTCGCGCAGCCGGCGCGCGGCGAGCTCGAGGTTCCAGGCGGTGTTCGGGTCGCCCGGACGCAGGTGCAGCGAGCGTTTCGCCGCGTCCACCGCCTCGCGGAACAGCTTCTGCGCTTCCGCGTGGTTGTTCTGAGAGGCCAGGCCGTCCGCCTCGCGATAGAAGGAGAGGGCGAGGTCCTGGTAGGCGTCGGCGCGTACGTCCGTGCTCGCGCTCGGCACCGTGGCGGCGAGCAGCGCTTCGCGCGCCTTGCCGTATTCGCCCTGCTTCAGGAGCGCAATGCCGCGATCGAGCGCGACGCCGGGTGCGTCCGGCAGCCTGCGCGCGGCCCGGTTATAGGCCTCGAGCGCGCCCTTGGGATCGCCCTTCTGGATGGCCTCGTTGCCCTGGTCGACGTCGCTGTTGTGCTTCTTGAGCCAGCTCGGCAGCTCGGCGTGCGCCTGGCCGCTCAGCGTGAGCCAGCCTGCGAGCGCGAGCCAGGTCGATGCGTGGAGCTGCTTCATGACGCGCTCTCCTGTTTCTTGCGACGCGTGAACAGCGCTTCGGGCAGGAGCGCCTCGAGCAGCACCAGCAGAAACGCGATCAACAGCACGGGCGCGTAGCGCTCCTCGTGCACGGTGATCTTGCGCGACTTGAGCTCGCTCTGCTTCATGCGGCGCATCTCGGCGCGGATCTGATCCATGCCGACGCTGCCGCGCCCAGCGGCGATGTATTTGCCCTGGCTCGCCTCGGCGATCTTCTTGAGCTGCGTCTCGTTGTCCGCGGTGAGCGAGGTCAACACCGAGTTGCCGCTGGAGTCGCGCATGTACCCGGTCCAGGTGCCGTCGTCGGCGTACGTGGGGATCGGCTCGCCGGTGCGCGTGCCGATGCCGACCACGTAAATGCGCGCGCCGATCTGCGCGAGCTCGGTGGCGGCGGCCACGGGATCGCCCTCGTGGTCTTCACCGTCCGTGAGCAGGATGACCACGCGCGAGCGCTGGTTGCCCTCTTCCTGCTTGCTCTCGCTCTTGCTGCTGCGCTCGAGCAGGCGCTTGGCGGCGGTGAGCGCGCGGCCGATGGCCGTGCCGCCCACGGGCATGTCGTACGGGCCGAGATCGCGGAAAAACAGCGCGGCTGCGCCGTAGTCCACGGTCATGGGGAACTCCATCGTCTCGCCCGCGAACGCCACGATGCCCACGCGGTCGCCGCTCAGCTCGTTCAGGAAGGCGGTGACCTCGGCCTTCGCGCGGTCGATGCGGCTCGGGCGCACGTCGCGGGCGAGCATGCTCTTGCTGAAGTCGAGCGCGATCACGACGTCGACGCCGCGCTTGCGCAGCATGCGCGTGCGCGAGCCGTACTGTGGCCGCGCCAGCGCCACGACCGTGGCCGTGATGCCGAGCAGCAGCACGACGGCGCGCGCCGCGCGCATGCCGGACGAGCGACCGACGGTCAGCCTCGTCAAGGTCGGCTCGGCGCCGAAGCGCTTCAGCTGCGCGCGGCGCAGCCGGAAGCCGAAGAACAACGCGGCCGCCATCAGCGGCACGAGGGCCAGCAGCCACAGCAGCTCCGAGGCGTGCCAGGTCACGGCCACCTCCGCATGAAGAAGCTGGCGAGCACGATCTCGAACAGCAAGAGGCCCAGCGCCGGCCACACGAAGACCGGGAACAGCTCACCGTAGACCCGGCCTGCGTCCTCGATCTGCGAGCGCTCCAGCCGGTCGAGGATGGTGTGGAAGCTGCGCTCGAGGGCCTCGCGATCGGCGACCTGAAACGCTTCGCCGCCCGTCTGCGACGCGACGTTCTTGAGCAGCTCCGGGTTCACGGGGAAGTTGCCGCGGTCGAACACCGGGCGTCCGAACAGATCGAGGCCGGACTGCACGGGCGCCTTGTCGGAGCGGCCCATGAGGATCGTGTACACCTTGACGCCCAGCGCCTTGGCGAAGTCTGCCGCTTGCAGCGGCGAGACGTTGCCGCTGTTCGAGTCGCCGTCCGTGAGCAGGATGACCACCTTGCTCTTGGCGTCCGAGCGGCGCAGCCGGTTGAGCGCGGTGCCAATGCCGTTCCCGATGGCCGTGCCGCGGCCTTCGATCACGCCCAGCTCGAGCTCCGAGATCATGCTGCGCAGCGCCTCGTGGTCGGTGGTCAGCGGCAGCAACGTGTGCGCGTCGCGACCGAAGATCACCGCGCCGATGCGGTCGTTCGGGCGCTTGAGGATGAACTCGTCCACTACGGCCTGCGTGGCCACGAAGCGGTTCGGCCGGATGTCCGCGGCCTGCATCGACAGCGACAGGTCCAGGGTCAGCACCAGGTCGATGCCCTGCACCTCGGTCACATCGCGGGCGTGGATGCTCTGCGGGCCCATCAGCGCCACCGAAAACAGCAGCACGCTCACCACGCGGGCCGCGGTGAGCAGCGGCTCCAGCCACAGCCGCGGCCCCTCCGGCAGCTCGCGCAGATCCAGCGCGCGCGACACTTGCAGCCTTGGGCGGCGGCGTTGCTGCATGTAGCCGCGCGCGATCAGCACGAGCAGGCCCGCGGCCATGAGGCTCACGGCCAGCGGCCGCTCGAAGCGGAAGCTGCGCGGAGTGAGCGGTACGCCGTACACCCGATCGATCAAGGTCAAGCAGAGCAGCGCGGCGAGCGCTGCGAGCAGCAGCGTGGCCAGGATCGGGCGCAGCGCTCTGGGCAAGCGCGTCATACTGCGGGTCCTCCGTCTTCGGGCCGGTCCGGTCGCTGGGAGCGGCGGGGCGGTGCTGGCTGCAGGGCGCCGGCGAGATTCGGATCGCTCGGCGCGCTCTGCTTCAGGCGCTCCGGCTCGGACAGGTGCACGAGGTCTTGCGCCTTGGCGAACAGCAGATCGACCTCGTCCGCATCGGGTTCCACCTTCGCGAACTTCACCAGATCGCAACGCCCGAGGAACTGCCCGACTTCCTGCGTGAAGCCGAGCGAGGCGCCGCGCGTCTTGAGCTGCATCAACATCTCGTCCGTCGTCGTCTCGAGGCCTTCGAACAGGTAGCGCCCGCCGAGGTATGCGCGCACCACATCGCTCAGCTGGTCCACGAACAGCGCGCCCTGGCCCGCGTCCAGCATTTTCTGTTTGTCGCGGCGCAGCAGCGCCAGCTTCTCGACCGCGATGTCCCACGGCGGTCGGGGCGGCGGTGGCGGCACGGCTGCGGCCTTGCGCCTGCGCCAGTATCGCGCCGCTAGCAGCGTCAGCCCGGCCACCGCGGCCGCGGCGGCGAGGCCACCCAGCACGTAGATCGGCAGCCAGTTGTCCTCCAGCACGACTACGGGCGCCGTCTCGAGCTTTGGCTGGGCGTTCGGCTCGTTGGCGATCAGGCTCTGCACCTTGAACGGCCGGGGCTCGGTCTGGACCATGCCCACGTTGTTGTCCTTGGTGACGACGCGCAGCTCGACCGCGGGCAGCGGCTTGTCACCGGCCTCGAGCGCGAGCAGCTCCACGTTGAAGACGAAGCGTTGCTTGTTGCCGGTGGGCGGCTCGACGCGCGCCTCCTTCTTGTAGACCTCGAAGGGCGCGAAGCTCTGGTCGGCCACGGTCACGTCGTCGCCGAGCGCGGCGAGCGCGCTGATCTCGAGGCGCACGACCTGGCCGACCTTGACGCCATTCGGAGGCTCGACGCGCAGCCCCAGCTCTGGCGTGTGCTCGGGTGAGAGCGTGAGCTTCGTCGTGCCCGGATCGGAGGCTGGGCCCACGGCCGCAGGCGCGTCGTCGGGATGAGGCCCGCTCCCAGGCTGGGCCGGCTGCTTGTTCGCCGCTGCTGGCTGCGCCGCTGCTGGCTGCGCGTCTGCCGCTGCTGGCGGCGACGGGTCTGCGCTTGCGGCTGATGGCGGCTGGTCCGGACCGTGCGCGGGCTCTGCTTGAGCCTCGGCTGCACGCTTCGCCTCAGCAGCCTGCTGAGCTCGCGCCCGCCTCGATCGAGCATCAGCCCGCACGAGCCCAGGCGCGCCCAGCGCGAAAATCAGAGAAGCACACAAAGCCCAACCCGCACAGACGCGCGGAAAACCGCGAACAAAGCGGACCGGCGGCACATCCCTGCGGTCGACGGCGCCGGAACGCGCCCGCAAGCGAGCTGCTGCGCGCCGCCCGCGTTGCACGTGCGCGGTCGCGCCGGATTGCGAGTGTGGGGGTTGGGGGGTCATCCGTGGCGCTCCCGAGCTTGGCGCAAGCGGAAGAGCTCTGCGATCGGGCGCACGTACGGTTTGTCGGTCTGGATCGTGAGGTGATCCAGATCGAGACGGCGGAACAGCTGCTCGCGCTCCTGGCGCTGCCTCGCCACGCGCGTGGCGTACGCCTCGCGCACCGCGCGGCTGCTCGTGTCCACCTCCACGAGCTCGCCCGTCTCGAGATCCTCCGTCGCGATCACGCCCACGTCGGGCAGGCGCTCCTCGCGCGGATCGACGATCTGGAGCGGGATCAAATCGTGGCGCGCAGACGTGATGCGCAACGCGCGCTCGTAGCCGTCGGCGATGAAATCGGAGATCAGGAAAGCCACGCACTTGCGCTTCTGCACGTGCCCGAGCAGCTCGAGCGCGCAGCGCACGTCGGTGCCGTGACGCGCGGGCTTGGCGCTGAGGATCTCGGTCACCACGCGCATCACGTGGCCTTTGCCCTTTTTCGGAGGCACGAAGCGCTCGACTTGATCCGTGAACAAGATCAAGCCCACGCGATCGTTGTTCTTGATCGCGCTGAACGCGAGCAGCGCCGCGACCTCGGCCGCAGTCTCCTGCTTCGGCTGCGCGACCGAGCTGAACAGCCCGCTCCTCGAGAGATCGACGAGCAGCATCACCGTCATCTCGCGCTCTTCGGTGAAGACCTTGACGTAGGTGTCGCGCATGCGCGCGCTGACGTTCCAGTCGATGAAGCGAACGTCATCGCCGGGCTGGTACTGGCGCACCTCGCTGAACGCCATACCTCGGCCCTTGAAGACGGAATGGTAGCTGCCCGCGAGCTGGTCGTTCGCCAGGCGGGCCGTGTGGATCTCAATCTTGCGCAGCTTCTTTACGATCTCGCGCGGGATCATCTCGCATCCCCTGGCTGCGGGGCGCTGTTGCGTCCTCGGTGATCAGCGTTTCTCAAGGCACCTCGACCGCCTCGAAGATGCGACGGACGATCTGATCGCTCGAGATCTCCTCCGCTTCCGCTTCGTAGCTGCGGATCAGGCGGTGGCGCAACACGTCCGGGCCGACCGCCTTGATGTCCTCCGGCGTGACGAAGCCGCGGTGCCGCATGAACGCGTGCGCGCGCGCTGCGACGTTCAGCGCGATCGAGGCACGCGGCGACGCGCCAAGCGCGATCATGTCCGTCAGGTCCTTGAGACCTGCGCGTTTGGGATCGCGCGTGGCGAGCACGATGTCCACGATGTAGTCCTTGATCTTCTCGTCCACGTAGACCTGCGCCACCGTCTTGCGCGCGTGCAGGATCTCGGAGGGCGTCACCACGCGCCGGGCCTTCAGCTGCAGCGCGGGGTTCGGATCGTCTTCGCCCTCGCGCAAAGTCGCGACCGCCATGCGCTCCATGATCTTGCGCTCCTCGTCGCGCGACGGATAGCCCACGTGCACGTGCAGCATGAAGCGATCGATCTGAGCCTCTGGCAGCGGGTAGGTGCCCTCCTGCTCGAGCGGGTTCTGCGTGGCCATGACCATGAACGGCTTGTCGAGCGGGAACGTCTCCTCCCCGATCGTCACCTGCCGCTCCTGCATCGCCTCGAGCAGCGCGCTCTGCACCTTGGCCGGCGCGCGGTTGATCTCGTCCGCGAGGATCAGGTTGGCGAAGATCGGTCCCTTCTTCGCGCTGAAGCGGCCGCTCTGCTGGTTGTAGATGACCGTGCCGACGACGTCCGCAGGCAGAAGATCGGGCGTGAACTGGATGCGCTGGAACTTGGCCGAGACCGTGTCGCACAGCGTGCGGACCGTCAGCGTCTTGGCGAGACCCGGAACACCCTCGAGCAGCACGTGTCCGGAGGTGAGCAAACCGATCAGCAGGCGCTCCACCATGTGCTCCTGCCCCACGATCACGCGACCTACCTCGCTGAGGATCGCGTCGATGAACGCGCTCTCGCGCTCCACGAGCTCGTTGATGGCTCTGACGTCGCTGTACATGGAACTCCTCGGGTTTCCGCGGTCGGAAAAAATCGCCGGGGCGTTAGCACGCCGCCGGCCGGCTAGGCAACACATGGTCCCGGCGACCTATTTCATCGCGATCGTGCTGGGTTCCGCGCGTCGAGCGCTGCTTTTACCAAGCTCTGTCGCGGTGGATGGTGCCGGTCGCCTCGCGAACGAGAAAGAAGCCAGCGTCCCCCGTGAGTTGGTTAGCTGGTAGCCAAATTGGGCGAGCGCGTTTCTGTCGATTGTGTAACAGTCCACAAATAACGTATGACGGGTCGTCCTGCTGCATCTCGCCCGCGATCGCGAAGCGCCGGGTTCACGCTGATCGAGCTCATGGTGGTGGTCGGAATACTTGGAATTCTGGCCGCTCTCGCGG
>Ga0190269_10000032_pt1 | contig 58904 bp, 63 predicted proteins | sample Popmic249IS_FD_133749 | JGI IMG/M metagenome (GOLD analysis project Ga0190269, IMG submission 133749) | Populus adjacent soil microbial communities from riparian zone of Blue River, Arizona, USA - 249 IS | ecosystem: Environmental > Terrestrial > Soil > Riparian zone | place: USA: Arizona... | reverse complement strand
CACGCTGCTGCCGGAGGTCGGTGTCGACGGCCAGGTGAAGCTGCTGAACGCGAAGGTGCTGCTGCTGGGCGCCGGCGGCCTCGGTGCGCCGACCGCCCTCTACCTCGCTGCCGCCGGCGTCGGAACGATTGGCCTCGTCGACGACGACGTGGTCGACGCCTCCAACCTGCAGCGCCAGGTGATCCACAACACCGAGCGGATCGGGATGCCGAAGACCACCTCGGCCCGGATCTTCATCGAGCAGCTCAACCCCGACGTCAAGGTCGTCGAGCACAACGGCCGGCTCGACGCGAGCAACATCCTCGAGGTGATGGAGGACTACGACATCGTCGTCGACGGCGCCGACAACTTCCCCACCCGCTACCTGCTGAACGACGCCTCGGTGCGGCTGCGCAAGCCGGTCGTCTCCGCCTCGATACTCGGCTTCGACGGCCAGATCTCGACCTTCGTCCCCTTCGAGGGGCCCTGCTACCGCTGCCTCTACCCGACCCCGCCACCGGCCGAGCTGGCGCCGAGCTGCTCCGCCAACGGGGTGCTCGGGGTGATGGCCGGGACGATGGGCACCCTGCAGGCCAACGAGGTGATCAAGCTGATCCTCGGCAAGGGCGAGCCGCTCGTCGGCCGTCTGCTTCTCTACGAGGCGCTCGGCACCAGCTTCACCGAGCTCAAGGTCCGCCGCGACCCCGAGTGCCCGATCTGCGGCGAGAACGCCGAGCAGGTGCCGGAGTCGGAGATGGGCAAGTTCCCCGACTACGACGCTTTCTGCGCCGGAGCCGGTGGCGACCGCCAGTCGATCGCCTAGGTAGGATTCCCCGCCTCATGGCAACCGTTCGCATCCCTCCAGTGCTGCGCCCGAAGACGGACGGCCAGGCCGAGGTCGAGGCCGGCGGCTCCGACGTCGGCGAGGTCCTGCGTTCGCTGACCGGCGAGTTCCCGGACACGCAGGAGCAGCTCTTCGGCGAGGACGGCGAGCTCAACCGCTACGTCAACGTCTACCTCAACGACGAGGACGTGCGGGTGCTGCAGGGCTTGGAGACCGGCGTCAAAGACGGCGACACGGTCGTCATCCTCCCGGCCATGGCCGGCGGCACCAACTAGCGCCTCAGCGCTCCAGCACCAGTCCGAGGAACTGCTTGGTCCGCTCCTCGCGCGGGCTCTCCAGTACCTGCGCGGGCGGGCCTTCCTCGACGATCACGCCGCCATCCATGAAGACGACGCGGTCGGCGACCTCCTTGGCGAAGCCGATCTCGTGGGTGACGACGATCATCGTCATACCTTCTTCGGCCAGCTCCCGCATCACGTCGAGCACTTCCTTCACCAGCTCGGGATCCAGGGCGCTCGTCACCTCGTCGAAAAGCATCACTTCCGGATCCATCGCCAGCGCCCGGGCGATCGCCACCCGCTGCTGTTGACCCCCTGAGAGCGTTTCGGGGTATTGACCGAGCCTGTCGCCGAGACCGACCCGCTCCAGCAGCTCGGTCGCCTTCGCCCGCGCCTCCGCACTGGAGCGGCCGAGCACCGTTTCCTGTGCCAGCGTCACATTCTGCAGCGCCGTTTTGTGGGGAAAGAGGTTGAACTGCTGGAAGACGATGCCGACCCGCTGGCGGACGAAGTCGAGCTTCCATCCCTGCTCGCCGCTGCCGCTGTTGGGGCCCTTGCAGATGTCGTTGCCGGCGACGAAGATCTCGCCCTCCTCGGGGGGCTCGAGCAGGTTGACGCAGCGCAGCAGCGTGCTCTTTCCCGAGCCGCTCGGGCCGAGCACGCAGACGACTTCTCCCTTGGCGATCTCGATGTCGACGCCTTTGAGTACGTCCAGCGGGCCGAAGCGCTTGTGGATCCCCTCCAGCTTGACCATCGCCTCCGTCGCCATCACGCCACCTCCATGTGGGAGCCGCGGGTGACGCGGCCGCGGTTGCGTTTGATCAGGTAGTCGACAAGGCGGGCCATCGGCAACGTGATCACCAGGAACATCACGCCGGCGAGGATGTAGGCGGAGCTGTTGAAGGTTTCCGACTGGATTTCGCGACCGATCAGCACCGACTCCCCAAGCGCGATCACGCCGACCAGCGTCGTGTCCTTGAGCAGCGAGATCAATTCGTTCAGCATCGGCGCCGGGATCTTGGTGACCGCCTGCGGCACGACGATGTGGCGCATCGCCTGCCCGTGGGTCATGCCCAGCGAGCGTGCCGCCTCCACCTGGCCGCCGGGCACCGCTTCGATCCCGGCTCGGTAGACCTCGGCCATGTAGGCGCCGTAGACGAGCGTGAGTGCCATAACCCCGTACCAGTAGGGATCCGGTTGGCCGAACCACTGAGGGATGCGGATCGATTTCGGGAGGAAGTCGAGGAACGGCAGGCTGCCCGAGATCAGCAGGATCACGATCAGGATCGGGACGGCACGGAAGACGTCGATGTAGGCAATCGTCAATCCCCGCAGCGGCATGAATTTCTTGCCGGGGAGTTGGCGGATCAGAGCCAGGATCAGCCCCCAGATCAGGGCCAGGACCGCGGCAACGACGAAGACCAGCAGGTTTTTGAAGAAGCCATCGAGGACTTCCCCGAAGTAGTCCCCCATGACCGTGAAGTCGAAGTACTGCTGGAAGAATTCGCTCATCGCCCTCTCCTGCTGTTCGCTTCGCCGAAAAACGAAGGGGCGCCATCATGGCGCCCCTTCGTGCTCATCTCAACTCCGCGCTGCGAGCTATTCCGCTTCGTGGGTCGCAGAGAAGATCTCCTCCGGCGGTTCGAGCTTGAACCACTTTTCGTAGATCTTTTTATAGGTCCCGTCATCCATCACTTCTTCGAGACCTTTGTTGATTTCTGCGAGCAGCTCTTCGTCGCCCTGGGCGACGGCGATTCCATACTCTTCTTCGGTCGGAACTTTCTCGGCGATTTCGACGCCCCCAGATTTTTCGACCGCGTTCTGAGCCACTGGCGCGTCGATGATTACCGCTTCGACGGTGCCTGCTTTGAGGGCGTTGACCGCGTCGGGGCCTTCAGGAAAGGGCCGAATTTCGCTGTCGCCGAGTTCTTCTTTGGCCAGTTCCAGGCCGGTCGTCCCCTGCTGGGCGGCAACGGTTTTGCCGTCGAGTTCCTGCAGGGATTTGATCTCGCTGCCTTCCTCGACCAGGACCGCCTGCTCGGAGAGGTAGTACGGATTGGAGAAGTCGACCGCCTTCTCACGTTCGGGTTTTATCGTCGCGGCGGAGACGACGGCTTCGAACTTCCCCTGGGCGACGTCGCGGAAGATCGTTTCGAACGAGGTGTCCTGGAACTCGGCCTTGCGGCCGATCTTCTCCCCGATCGCTTCCATCAGTTCGATGTCGAAGCCGGTGTAGTTGCCGGCTTTCCCCTGCTCGAACGGCGGATAGGGGATGTCCGAACCGACGGTCAGGGGCTCGCCTCCGCCTCCGCCTCCGCCACCACCGCCGGTGGTGTCGTCGTCACTGCTCCCGCATCCGGCCACGACCAGTGACGCGATTGCCAGAAGGAAGACCGCGAAGAACGCGGTCAGCCGGGTCTTTCTCATCGAATCCCTCCGCTCGAATTGACAGACGCCCGCACGGCTGCACGGGCTGCGCGTTACTTCCCCGTTCCAGGGCAAATCCAATCGATAAGCCGACCTTAATCGAGGCGGTTGCTCGAAGCTAGGGGAGGGGACGCCCGCCGAGGCTGATGGTGATCAAGGTCGGGCGGCCCCCGTCGCAGATCGCGGCCCCCTTGCTTTCGCTGCGGATCCACCCGTCTGCCTGCGGCTTCGAGCGGAGCGCCACGAAGCCGAAGTTGCTCCAGTGGGCGGACTTGCCGTTCCAGTCGAAGGTCCGCAGGCGGAGCCTGTCGCCTGCGGCGTGGCGACGCCGGAAGTACGGGACGAGAGTGTCGCGCCGCCTCGCATCCGCCCCGAGGCGTTGCCCCGGCGCAGGGGCCGAGTACCACTGGAAGTGGGGCTCCTGTGCGAACAGCGCGTCGAGCTGCTCGAACGAGCCGCCGTTGAACGCGCCGATGAAGGAGCGAAGCGCGCTTCTGGTGCTGTCGCGATCACATGGCTGGGTGTTCGTCGGCGGCGCTGCGCTCGCCGAGGCGATGGCGAGCCAGAGGCAGAGCAGACCGGTCAGCGGAGCCAGGGAAAGTCCACGCGCGCCCATGCCTGCGATTGTAAATCCCACGCTACACTTTCTGAAGTAAAGGGCTGGCGATGGCGCGAGAGCAACTACTCAACAAACCCTGCGGAGGCCGGTTCGGCAACATCGTCGAGTCGATCGGCAACACGCCGCTGGTCGAGCTGCCGCGGCTCTCGCCGAAGCCCGAGGTGCGGATCTACGCGAAGTTGGAGGGGCACAACCCGACCGGGTCGGTCAAGGACCGGGTGGCGAAATCGATGATCGAGGCCGCCGAGGGCGAGGGCGCGATCGAACCCGGGCACACGATCCTCGAACCGACCTCCGGCAACACCGGCATCGCCCTGGCGATGATCTGCCGCCGCAAGGGCTACCCGCTGAAGGTCGTGATGCCCGACAACGTCACCGAGGAGCGCACCCAGCTTCTACGCATGTACGGGGCGGAGATCGTCTACTCGGAGGGGGCGAAGGGCTCCAACGGCGCTGTCGAGGTGGCGCTGGAGCTGGCCGAGGACCCGAGCTTCTACATGCCCTACCAGTACGGCAACGAGGCAAACCCGCTCGCCCACTACAACGGCACCGCGGTCGAGATCCTCGAAGAGCTGGACGAGGTCACCGCCTTCGTCGGCGGCCTCGGCACCGGCGGCACCCTGATGGGCAACGGCCGCCGCCTCAAGGAGGCGAACCCGGAGACGCTGATCGTCGCCGCCGAGCCGAAACAGGGGGAGCTGGTCCAGGGCCTGCGCTCGCTCGACGACGGCTTCATCCCGCCGATAATCGACATTTCCCTGTTCGACCGCAAGATCATGGTCGACAACCGCGACGCGATCGTCTGGACCAAGAAACTGCTCGAGGAGGAGGGGGTCTTCGCCGGCGTCTCGGCCGGCGCGATCGCCGCGATCGCCCATCGCATCGGCGGCGAGCTCGACTCCGGCAACGTCGTCTTCCTGATCCCCGACGACGGATGGAAGTACCTCTCCTCCGGCGTCTACACGAAGCCGATCGAGGAGATCGAGAACCTGGACTCCACCGTCTGGTGGTAGGTCGGCCTTAGAGTCCCGACCGATGAAGATCTCCCAGCGGCTGATCGACGAGATGGTCGCGCACGCGCGCGAGGACCTGCCCGACGAGTGCTGCGGGATGATCGGCGGCCGCGACGGGGAGGCGACCAGCGTGGTCCGGGTCGAGAACGCCGCCCACAGCCCGCTGCGCTACGAGATGGACCCGCAGGGCCAGTACGACGCGCTCAAGGAGATCGAAGGCGCCGGCGACGAGCTGATCGGCATCTACCACTCGCACACCCGCAGCGCCGCCTACCCCTCGCAGACCGACGTCAACGAGGCGCGGATGTGGCCGGAACAGGTCTACGTGATCGTCTCCCTGGAGGACGAAGGGGCGCCGGACGTGAAGGCCTACGACCTCGCGGACCTGAAGATCGCCGATGTCGATCTCGACGTCGCATAAGCCTCCCGTGAACTCGAAGGAGCGCGGCGCCCACGGCGGCGGCGGTCGCTCCGGCGGCGGTGACGAGGGCGGCGGGGGTGGAGGGGGAGGCGGCGACGGCGATCTCGTCAAGGTCGCCTTCGCTCGCAACGAGGTCGAAGGGGAGATGCTGCAGGGCCTGCTCTCCGAGGTCGGCATCCCCAGCGTGCTGAAGCGGAGCCTCGGGTTCGACAATCCCGACTTCCTCTCCAGCGGGCCGCGCGACCTGATGGTCAACCGCAACGACGCCCAGCGCGCCCGCGAGGTGCTCGCCGACGTGATGATCGAGGACGAGCGCGACGAGGCCGCGGAGCTGGAAGGCGAACGCCGCCTCGCCCGCGGCGAATCGCCCGGCCCCTCGCCGGCGCAGCTGGCCTTCTGGCTGATCGTCGTCGCGGCAGGCGGCTTCCTCCTGCTCTGGCTGCTGACCCAGGTGAACTGAGACTGCCCGTGGTGGACCTGGTCGAGATCGCGTTTGTGTCTGACGAGTTCCAGGGCAAGATAATTCAGGCCCTGCTCGAGGAGCACGAGATCCCCAGCTTGTTGCAGCAGGTCGGTCCCAGCGGCCCGCAGTTGGGGTACGGGTTGATGAATCCCGGCGGCGGCGCCCGCCGGGTGATGGTCCACGCTCCGAACGCGGAGCGGGCGCGGGTCCTGGTCGAAGCGACGACGGCGGAACAGGACGAAGTTCCAGAGCCGGTCAACGCCGCGTATCTCGAAGACGCCGCGGGCGGCAGGCGGCCCCGCAACTACGGATTGATCGGCGCCTACGCGCGAGCGCTCGCCGTCTCGATCGGTCTCTTCGCGCTGGTCTTCGCGCTTTGGATGCTCGCCCGGGTGCTCTAACCCTCAGACCGCGACCGGGCCGCGTACCATCTCGCGCAGGTAGTCGCGCCAGGCGTCCTCGATCTCGCGGAAGCGGGCGTCGAAGGCGTCTTCGAGCTGCACCTCGGGGCCCTGGGGGAGGAGCTTGGCGACGAGGCGCTCGCAGGCCTCGGGGCCGCGCTCGTTCTCGAGCAGGTCGAAGATCGTGCCGCCGAGGATGACGGCGTCGCGGCGCGAGGGCGGGAAGGATGGGCGGGCGCTCTCGCGCAGGCGGCGGATCGTCGCCGCCCGGTAGAGGCCGACCTGGCGGGAGAAGTACTGGGCACCCCCTTCGACCAGCCAGGCCCAGCGCAGGTAGCGGACGAAGCGGCGCGGGGTCCAGGAGGGGGGAAGGGCGGTGTTGTTGGCGGCGATCGTCATCTGCGCGTAGAGGCGCTCGGCGGTGCCGCGCAGGGCTTCGTAGGAGTCGTCGCCGGCGGCGCGGCGTTCCATGTGGGGATCGTTGAGGACGTGCAGCTCGGTCGACATCGGCCAGCCGGCGAGGTATCGGCGCCCGGCCGGGGCCGCCGACCAGCGGGCGGCGGGGAGGAAGGGATGGGCGGCCGTGAGCCACAGCGGGTTGGTGTGGACGACGATCGTCACCTCCTCCGGCACCCGCTCGAAGCGGTCTTCGAGCCGCAGCCGCAGTTCCTCGAGCCGGTCAAGCGTGCGCTCGGCGAAGGAGGAGTCGTCGGAGTCGTGCCGCGCGGTAAAGCTCAGGGACTCGGTCTCGACCCAGGACACGAGGCGAGATTAGCCACTGCGGTGGAGGCTGGACCGGTGCTCGGCTGAGGTCATCTGACCAAGCAGATCAAGGACGAGGAGCGAGCGTGCTCTGCACGTGAGCGAGCGAGGACGCCGAGGTGCGCCGGTCAGAGGGACTCAGGCGAGTGCCGGCTCGGGGGCGCCGCATCTGTTGCGTATCTCTTCGCGGGCGCGGTCGAACTCTTCGTCGGCCATCACCGGCGTGCCCTCGAAGGGCAGTTCGCGGTCGATCTCGACCCAGGAGCGGCAGCCGTGGTACTCGTCGCGAACGCGGACCGTGACGGGCCGCGGGATCCGGTGGACCCGCAGCAGCAGCACGTGCAGCGGGTGCCGGCGCTTCCAGGCCAGCCGCTTTTCGGCGTAGTCCGGGGTCCAGATGTAGTACGGCGAGAGGGCGTCGAGGCTGCGGCGGTCGTTGATCGTGACGTGGTCGACCACTTCGGCCCAGGCGCGCAGGCGGACGCGGTCGGGCTGGGGGATGCCGCCGTCCTGGAGCAGCGCTTTCGGCGGCGGCTCCTCGTCGGGCCAGACACCCTCCTCGAGCGCGCGGCGCAGCTCCGGGTGGTGGGATTCGCGGACCAGGTTGTTCCGCTGGTGATCGAAGGTCGGGTAGAGGAAGAAGCGCTCGTGCTCGAGCTCGAAGTGCTTGTTCTCCTCGCGGATGCCGCCCTTGCGCAAAGTAAGCAGCTGCTCGCCCTCCGCGAGAGCGCGGACCGTTACAGCCCATTCCTTGAGAGCGATCGGCATTGAAGTGAGTCCAGCGAGTTTCGTTAGTTGCAGTCGGGGCTGGGCGCGTTGAGCTTGGCCTTTTGGGGCCATTTCCGCCCGCCCGGAGGCGCGCATTCTAGACAAGTGCAGCGAAATCTCAACTAAAAAACTGCGAAATTTGCGAAATGTGACCTACATCCACCCGCCGCCGCCCGGAGTTTCGAGCCTGAGTCGGTCTCCTGGGGCCAGATCTCCGGTTGCCTTCCCCGGCAGCGGCGCCCCGTTCAGCAGGTTCGTCCCTGCGGCGCCGTCCTCGCCCTCGCCGCCGCCCCGCGGCGGGTGGCGGCGACGCTCGGTGATCAGGCTGAAACGCATCGGCGCCAGCGCTTCGATCTCGCGGACGATCCCCTCGCCGCCCCGGTGCGTGCCCCCACCGCCGCTGCCCCGGCGCAGCGCCAGCTCCCTTACCCGCAGCGGGAACTCGGTCTCCAGCGCCTCGGTCGGGGTGTTGAGCGTGTTGGACATCGCCACGTGGATCGCGCTCGGACCGTCGGCGTCGGGGCAGGCGCCCTGGCCGCCGCCGAGCGTCTCGTAGTAGGTGAACTCCTCGTTCGCCAGGGTCAGGTTGTTCATCGTCCCCTGTCCCTGAGCCGGGCCCGGGCGGGCCTTCGCGAGGGCGGCGAGGACGAGGTCGGCGACACGGCTAGAGGTCTCGACGTTGCCGGCGGCGACCGCGGCGGGGAAGCGGGCGTTGAGCAGGGTCCCGGGCGGCGCGAGGACCTCGATCGGACGGTGAGCCCCCGCCGAGGGCGGACCGTCCGGGTCCGTGAGCGCGCGGACAGCGAAGAAGGCGGCTGATTTCGTCACCGAGAGCGGGCAGTTGAGGTTGCCGTCGACCTGCCCGTCGCTGCCGCCGAAGTCGAGGCGCAGCTCCTCGCCGGCGATCGTCGCCTCCAGCCGCAGGTGCAGGTCGTGCTCCTCGCTGCCCCAGTCGCCCTCCAGCACGTCCTCGGCTCGGTAGCTGCCGTCGGGCAGCTCGGCGAGGGCGGCCCGGGTGCGACGCTCGGCGTAGGCGAGGATCGCGGCCATTCCCTCGCGCAGCTCCGCGGAGCCGAGGCGCCGCTGCAGCTCTTGGAGGCGCAGAATGCCGACCCGGTTCGCCGCCTCCTGCGCGCGCAGATCGGCAAGGCGCTGTCGCGGCATCCGCATCCGCGAGGCGAGCCGCTCCCGCGTCTCCTCGTCGAAAACGGTGGGGGGGATCACCACCCCCTCTTCCTCGAGGGTGCGGGAGAAGGCCGGCATCGAGCCCGGAGTCGGGCCGCCGACGTCGGCGTGGTGGGCGCGGCTGGCGGCGAACCCGAGCAGGTCGTCGTCGGCGAAGACGGGGGAGATGAGGGTGATGTCGGGCAGGTGGGTGCCGCCTCGGTAGGGGTCGTTGAGGATCCAGCTGCGGCCGGGCTCTTGCTCCTCGTCGAGCACGGCGGCGACGGCGTCGGGCATCGATCCGAGGTGCACGGGGATGTGCTCGGCCTGCATCGCCAGCTCGCCCGCGGTGTCGAAGAGCGCGGTCGAGCAGTCGTGCCGCTCCTTGATGTTGGCCGAGTAGGCAGAGCGGATCAGCGTCGCACCCATCTCGTCACAGGCAGCGCGCAGGGCGCCGACCAGAACCTGGAGCGCTATCGGGTCCACTGGCCCACCAAGGTGCCATGCTCGTCGACCCTCGTGCTCCAACCGGGCGGGACGACGAAGGTCGCCTCGGGCAGCTCGAAGACGACCGGGCCCTCGGCCTCGCTGCCGGCGGCGGGCTCCCCGCGCAGGATCGGCGTCTCGATCCACCGGCGCTCGAAGTAGACGCGGCGGACGCCGCGCTCGATCGCCCCTTCGCCGGCGGCGACCGGCCGCGGCGCCGGACCCGGAACGACCAGCGCCAGCGCGACGTCGACGAGGACCACTTCGCCCTCGGGATCGCGGTGACCATAGCGCTCCTCATGGGCCCGCTCGAAGCCCTCGACCAGCTCGCTGGGATCGGGATCGGCCGGTCCCGGCACCGGCAACTCGAAGGCCTGGCCGGCGTAGCGCAGCTTGTAGGTCACTTGCGGCCGTGCCTCGTCGAGGCCGGCGCCGATCTCGACCATCATCGATTCCACCATCGCCGCGATGCGCTCGGCGCTCATCTCGGCTTCCGGCAGCATCACCGTTCGCGCGGTGTCGCGGCGGCGCTTGGAGGCGCAGAGGCCGAGGGCGGAGAGGACCCCGCCGGCTCGGGGGCAGAGGACCTTCCGTATTCCCAGCTCTTCGGCGATCGCCGCCGCGTGCATCGGCCCGGCGCCGCCGAAGGGCAGCAGCGCGAAGCGGCGCGGGTCGACTCCGCGCTCGACCGTGACCACCCGCAGCGCCCGCACCATCTCCTGGTTGGCGACCCGGAGGATGCCGGCGGCGGTCTCGAGCGGGTCGAGGCCGAGCGAGCCGGCCAGCCGCCCGACCACGCGCTCCGCGGCCTCGGCGTCGAGCGCCACTCCGCCCGCCAGCTCTGAGCCGCCGCCGAGGTGGCCGAGCAGGAGGTTGGCGTCGGTGACCGTCGGCTCGCTGCCGCCGCGGCCGTAACAGGCGGGCCCGGGCTCGGCACCGGCCGATCGCGGCCCCACCCGCAGCGCCCCGCCGCTGTCGCGCCAGCCCACCGAGCCGCCGCCGGCGCCGACCGTGTGCACGTCGACCATCGGCAGCTGGATCGGGCGGCCGTCGATCTCGCGCTCGTCGGTGCGCCGCACCTCGCCGCCTTCGACCACGCAGACGTCGCAGGAGGTGCCGCCCATGTCGAAGCCGAGAGCATTGCCGTCGCCGCTCAGCTCGGCGAGGAGGCCGGCGCCGACGGCGCCGCCGGCGGGACCGGAGAGGACGCTCCAGGCGCCGGCCCGGGCGGCCTCCTCGGCCGGAGCGACGCCGCCGGAGGAACTCATCACCAGCGGCTGGGGCAGGCCGGACCCCGCCGCGGCCTCGCCGAGGGCGCCGAGGTAGCGGCCGAGCAGCGGGCTCAGGTAGGCGTCGACGACCGTCGTCGAGCAACGCTCGTACTCGCGGAAGCGGGGCAGGACCTCGTGCGAGGCGGAGACGTGGACGCCCGGCAGCCGTTCCCGCAAGTGCTCGGCGAGCCGCCGCTCGTGGCTCGGGTCGAGGTAGGAGAAGAGAAGGCAGATCGCAACCGCCTCGGCGCCGCTCTCCTCGACCGCCGCGGCGAGGCGCTCGGGCTCGTCCTCGCCGAGCGCCTCGACCACTCCCTCCGGGCCGACCCGCTCGCCTGCCTCGAAGCGCCGCTCGGGCGCGACCAGCGGCGCCGGCTTCGGCGCGCAGAGGCGGTAGAGGTGCGGCCTGTTCTGACGTCCGATCTCCAGCAGGTCGGCGAAGCCGCGGGTGGCGATCAGCGCCGTCGTCGCCCCCCGCTCCTCGAGCAGGGCGTTGGTGCCGACCGTCATCCCGTGGGCGAAGACCTCGACGTCGCTCGGCCGGGCGCCCGCCCGGCGCAGCACCGCCTCCACCGCCTGCATCACCCCAGCCGACTCCTCCCGCGGCGTGGTCGGAACCTTGGCGGTATGGACCTCGCCGCCGTCGAGCAGGACCGCGTCGGTAAAGGTCCCGCCGACGTCCACCCCTAAGAGCATGTGTTGACGCTACTAAGGCTGTCTGACCAAGCAGCGCAAGGACGCAGGGAGCGTGGCGTGCTCTGCACGCGAGCGAGCGAGGACGCCGCGATGCGCCGCGTCAGACGGCCTTAGTGCCAGTCTTCCTCGGTGACGCTGCCATCGGGGTGGACGACGACGTGGATGCCGTCCAGTGCCGGGTCCGTGTCGGGGGAGTCGCGGCGCAGGTGGCCGCCGCGGGACTCGCGACGGTCGAGGGCGCTGGCGCCAATCGCCCGGGCCAGCGGGTAGGAATTTGAGATCAGCCGCGCCAGGTCGTCGGGGTTGCGCATCGGGCCGGCGTAGCGCCAGACCGCGTCGCGGGTCTCGTCGCTCGGCGGCTCGAAGCGCCACTCGGGCGGCTCGGGCCGGCTCGGCGCCGCCTCCTCTGCGATCGCCGCCGTCGCGGCGCGGCCGCCGAAGACGAAGCACTCGCTGAGCGAGTTGGAGGCGAGCCGGTTGGCCCCATGGAGGCCGGTGCAGGAACACTCGCCGACGGCGTAGAGGCCCGGCAGCGAGGAGCGGCCGTCGACGTCGACCGCGATCCCGCCCATCGTGTAGTGGGCGGCGGGGGTAACGGGAACGGGCAGGTTCTGCGGGTCGAGCCCCGCCCGGGCCAGAGAAGCGAAGACGTTGGGGAAGCGGGCGGGGTCGATCTCCCGCAGGTCGAGGCCGACCGCGGCGCTCCCCTCCACGCGCATCTGCTCGAGGATCGCCGCCGTCACCGCGTCGCGCGGCGCCAGCTCGTCGGTGAAGCGCCCGCCGTCGGCGCCGAGCAGCTTCGCTCCCTCGCCGCGGATCGCCTCGGTGATCAGGACCCCGTCGTGAGGGGTCCCCGGCAGGGCCAGCGCGGTCGGGTGGAACTGGCAGAACTCGAGGTCGGCCAGGTCGGCGCCGGCGAGCGAGGCCAGGACCGGCCCCGCCCCGATCGCCCCCCGGGGGTTGGTCGTCCGCCGCCAGAGCGCCGCGGCGCCGCCGGTGGCGAGGATCGTCGCCCCGGCCGCGATCGCGCCGCTGTCGGTGACCACCCCGTGGCAGCGCCCGCCGTCGCTCCAAAGGGCCACCGCCGAGGTCCGCTCCATCACCTCGACCCGCTCCTCCTCCGCGACCCATTTCGCCAGCTTCGAGGTCAGCTCGTACCCGGTCTGGCTGCCGCCGGCGTGGACGATCCGCCGGTGGGTATGGCCGCCCTCCAGCCCCAGCGCCAGCCGTCCCTCGTGGTCGAGGTCGAAGACGACACCGCGCGCGATCAGGTCGCGGACGGCGGCCGGCGCCTCCTCGACCAGCGCCCGCACCGCGGAGGTGCGGCACAGCCCGCGGCCGGCGGCGATCGTGTCGGCGGCGTGCCGCTCGGGGGAGTCGTCGGGTTCGAGCGCCGCCGCCAGCCCGCCCTGGGCCCAGTAGCTGGCGCTCTGGGAGAGCGGGGTGCGGGAGACGAGGCAGGTGCGAGCGCCCTGCTCGGCCGCCCGCAGCGCACTCCAGAGACCGGCGGCGCCGCCGCCGACGACGGCGACGTCGAACTCGCCGACCGCCGCTATCGGCCCTCCGCCTCCCGGCGCAGCGCCTCCAGCTGATCGCGCAGCCAGGTCGCCGCACCCTCGCGCGCCCGCGCCAGCTCGTCGGCGATCGTCTCCTCGGCGGTGCTGGCTCTGCGCTCCGCTGCCAGGACGCGCTGCTCGGCCGCCTCGACCTGGGACTCGATCTCGGCCAGCCGCTCCTCGGCGGCCGCCAGCGCCTGCTCCTTCTCCTCGCGCTCGCGCTCGAGGTCGGCTTCCAGCGCCTGGATCTCGGCTTCGGCCCGTTTCTCGGCCTCGGCGGCGAGCGTCGCGGCCTCGTCCAGGCGCCGCTCCGCCTCGCGGATCCGGCCCTCGAGGTCCTCGCTCGCTGCACCCGGTTCAGCGCTCATCAAGTCTCAATCTATCTCTGCTCCACGAGGACCGCCTCGTAGGCCTCGATCACCCGTTCCGCCATCCCCGAAGCCGAGAGGGTCGCCGCCCTTGCGGCGCCGGCGACGCGGGGGTCGGGCGCCTCGAGATGGCGGCGTGCGAGCGGAGCCCAGCGATGGACATCGAAGGGGCCGCAGAGGCAGCCCTCGATCCCGCCGAGGGCGTAGGGGGCGATGCCGACATCGGTCGAGAGAACCGGGACCTCGCAGGCGAGCGCCTCTACGGCGGCCATCCCGAAGCCCTCGTAGTCGGAGGTGACGAGGACGGCATTGGCGGCGTTGATCCAGAGCGGCATCTGCTCGGGCTCGATCGAGCCACCGGTGAGGAGATCGGCTTCGCAGGCGTCCGCCACCGCGGCGGCCCGGTCGTGGCGCTTCTCCGGCCGCGCCGGGTTGGCGGGGAAGAAGAGGTAGGGGCGCTTGGGATCGAGGCCGAGCCGACGCCGCGCCTCGGCGCGCGCCAGTGGCTCGAACCGTCGCAGGTCGGGGCCGCAGGGAAGGACCGCCGAGCCCGGGACCGCGGGCAGCCCCGGCCTCCCGTCCTCGGGGAGGAACAGCGCCCGTGAGACGCCCGCGACGAGGTCGATGCGCCAGGCGAGCCGGCGCGAGAGGTGGCCGACCAGGTGGTGGCGGACGTCGGTGCCGTGGAAGGTGACGACCAGCGGCTTCGCGCCGGCCAGCCGCGCGACCCAGCCGGCCAGGCCGTAGTGGGCGTGGACGAGGTCGAACCGCTGCCGCCGCAGCAGGGACCGAAGGCGCCGCGTCGCCGGCAGGTACTCGTCGCGGCCCCGGGAGAACTCGAAGACGTCCACCTCGATTCCCCGGCGCCGGACCTCGTCGACCTGGTCGCGGACCCAGCGTCCCCGCTGCGGAGCCGAGGCGTCGGGCATGAAGTTGGTGACGACAAGGACCCGCACCATGGGCAGGGTATAGGCGGGCGGGGAACGGGGTAGACGCAGCGACAACGTGAAGGATCGGAGGCCCTCACCAGCGCTTCTCGCCCTCGGTGGCCTGGGGGCGGTGCTCGCCGGCGCAGTCATCGCCTTCGTCGTCGGCTACCTGATCGGGCACGAGACCGGGCCCACCAAGACGACCACCGAAACCGTCGCCGCCCGCTCTGCCGCGCCAGGGGGCGAGTTCGTCGGGAACGTGTCGCCCTCGCCGGCCTTCACCGCCGAGGAACTTGCCGCCGATCCGCGCGAAAACTGGCTGACGAACGGCGGTTCCCTCTCCAACGCCCGCTATTCGCCTCTGGACGAAATCGACAGCGACAACGTCGAGGACCTGAAGGGCGTCTGGATGACCCACCTCAACGGCTCCGGCGAGGCGACCAAGTACTCGGCGGAGGCGCAGCCGATCGTCTACCAAGGCGTGATGTACGTCGTCACCGGCGCCGACGACGTCTTCGCGGTCGACGTCGAGACCGGGAAGAAGCTCTGGGTCTACGAAGCGAAACTGCCGGAAGCGATCGACACCGTCTGCTGTGGCTGGACCAACCGGGGAGTCGCGATCGGCGAGGGGATGATCTTCCTCGGCCAACTCGACGGGACCCTCGTCGCGCTCGACCAGAAGACCGGCGAGCCGAAATGGAAAGCGGCGATCGGCAAATGGCAGAACGGCGAGACGATCACCTCGGCGCCGCTCTACTACAACGGCCGCGTCTACTCCGGCCTCTCCGGCGGCGAGTTCGGGATCCGCGGTCGCCTCACCGCGGTCGACGCCCAGACCGGCGAGGTCGAGTGGAAATTCTGGACGATCCCGGGACCGGGGGAAACCGGCCACGAGACCTGGGAAGGCGGCGGCGACGCCTGGAAGAAAGGCGGCGCCCCGGTCTGGAACACGCCCGCGGTCGACCCCGAACTGAACATGCTCTATTTCTCGACCGGCAACGCCTCGCCTGACCTCAACGGCAGCGGCCGGCCCGGGGAAAACCTCTTCGCCGCCTCGATCGTCGCGCTCGACGCGACCACCGGCAAATACAAGTGGCATTTCCAGGAGGTTCACCACGACATCTGGGACTACGACGCTCCCAGCCCGGTCGTCCTCTGGAACGCCGAGGTCGACGGCGAAGAGGTGAAGGGCCTGAGCCAACCCGGCAAGACCGGGTGGCTCTACATGCTGAACCGGGAAACCGGCGAGCCCGTTCACCAGATCGTCGAGAAACCGGTGCCGCAGGACAAGAAACAGCAGGCGACCTGGCCGACTCAGCCCTACCCGCTGACCGACTCGTTCGTTCCCCATGACGCCAGCGAAGCCGACGTCGCGGAAATCAAGAAACTGGCGGAAGGCACCTTCGAAGGCAAAGGCAAGCTTCAGATCGAAGAGGGTGAGATCTTCGACCCGTTCGGGAAGAACGCGAAAGTGATCGCGCCGGGGCCGAGCGGGGGCACCAACTGGCCGCCGTCGAGCTACAACCGCAACACCAACGACGTCTACATCTGCGGCATCTCCAGCTACGCCGGCTACATGACCGAAGGGGCCGAAAAACACGCCGGCGCCGGCGACCTCTACCTCTCCAGCGTCTTCACCCTGACCGGCTTCGGCACCTACGACGGGACCTTGACGGCTCAGGACGTCGAGACCGGCGAGATCGAGTGGCAGCGCGAATTCGAAGGCGAATCCTGCTACAGCGGCACGGTCACCACCGCCGGCAACCTCGTCTTCGTGGGGCGCAGCAGCGGCGAGCTGACCGCGCTTGACGCCGAGACGGGCGACGAGCTCTGGTCCTTCCAGACCGGCGCCGGCGCCAACACCACCCCGACCGTCTTCGAATGGGAGGGTAAGGAGTACGTCGCCTTCTACGCCGGCGGCAACTCGCTCGCCGCCAGCGCCCATGGCGACAACCTCTGGCTCTTCTCCCTCGACGGTGAGATGGAGGAGATCGAGGGGGCCGGGAAAGGCGAGCAGGGGCAGCACGCCGGCGAGGAAGCGCCGCAGGTCGAGGTAGAGGAATCGGAAGGCTCGCCCGACGAAGCGGCGGGCGGCGGCACCGAAGGCAAGGAAAACGTCGAAGAGGAATCGTCCGGCGGCGACGCCACCGCAGGGAAACTGGTCTTCTCGGAAAACTGCTCGGTCTGCCACGGCCCCACTGGGGCGGGAGGCAACGGCGGCCCCTCGCTGAAAAAATCGCCGATCGCTAAATCCTTGAACGGGACGGTCGAACAGGTCACCGAAGGCGGTGGCGGGATGCCGGCCTTCGCCGAATTGCTCTCGACGAAGGAGATTGAAGACGTGGCCGCCTACGTGGTGGAAACGATCAGCGGCAAGTAGGTCAGCGCGGTAGCCGCGGCGGCGGCAGGCGGTAGCTGGCCGGGGTCTTCGAGAGCCTGATCGGGTTGCGGGGCAGGCGGACCGGGTCGGCGCCCTCGCGGGCGATCTCGACGATCGGGCCGAGGCCGATCTGCTCGGCGAACTCGAAGGCGGCGCCGATGTCATGGACGGGGCCCGCGGGGACGCGGCGAGCGCGCAGCAGCTCCACCCACTCGGCGGCGGGGTGGGCCGATAAGGCTGCCTCCAGCAGCACTTGCAGTTCATCCCGATTCTCGACCCGGGCGGGGTTGGTGGCGAAGCGCTGATCCGACGCCAGGTCGGGCTTCCCGATCGCCTCGCAGAGCTGGGCGAACTGGCGGTCGTTGCCGACGGCGAGGACCAGCTCGCCCCCGCCGCAGTGCAGCAGTTCGTAGGGGGCGATGCTGGGGTGGCGGTTGCCCATCCGCCCGGGCACGACTCCCGCCTGGGTGTAGGCCGAGCTCTGGTTGACGAGACCGGCGAGCAGGGCAGAGAGCAGGTCGACCTCGACCAGCTGGCCCTCGCCGCTCTCGCGCCGGTGCTCCAGCGCGGCGAGGATGCCGACGGCGGCGTAGAGGCCGGCGACGACGTCGACGAGGGCGACGCCGACCTTCAGCGGCTCCCCCTCGGGCTCGCCGGTGATGCTCATCAGGCCGCCGAGGGCTTGGACCAGGAGGTCGTATCCCGGCAGCTCCGCGCCGGCGCCGCTGCCGCCGAAGCCGGTGATCGAGCAGTAGACGAGGCGCGGGTTCTCGGCGGCGAGGCTCTCGTAATCGAGCTCCAGATCCGCCATCACTCCCGGCCGGAAGTTCTCGACGAGGACGTCGCTCTCCAGCACCAGTCGCCGCGCTTCCGCCAGGTCGCCGGGGTCCCGCAGGTCGAGCGCGAGGCTGCGCTTGTTGCGGTTGACGGCCTGGAAGTAGGTCGCCTCTCCCTCTGAATCGTGGGGCGGTCCCCAGGCGCGGGTGTCGTCGCCGCTGCCGGGTCGCTCGACCTTGGTCACCTCGGCGCCGAGATCGGCCAGGGTCATCGTCGCCAGCGGACCGGCGAGGACGCGGGAGAAGTCGAGGATGCGCAGTCGTCCCAGCGCCGAGTCGGCCATTCGGTCACGATCTCAGAAACCCGCCACCGATTCGAGGTCGCCGATGTCATCCACCACCGCCGCGCCGCCGATCCGTCCCAACGACTACCTCGCGCTCGACGCCCTCCTCTCCGACGAGGAGCGCGACATCCGCGACACCGTCCGCGCCTTCGTCCGCGACAAGGTCGTGCCGAACGTGGGGGAGTGGTTCGAGGCGGCGACGGTCCCGATGGGCGAGCTGGCGCCGCAGCTCGGCAGGCTCGGGGTGCTGGGGATGCACCTGCAGGGGTACGGCTGCGCCGGCGCCTCGGCGACCGCCTACGGCCTCGCCTGCATGGAGCTTGAGGCCGGGGACAGTGGCATCCGCAGCCTCGTCTCGGTCCAGGGCTCGCTGGCCATGTACGCGATCTGGCGCTGGGGCTCGGAGGAGCAGAAACAAGCTTGGTTGCCCAGGATGGCCTCAGGTGAGGCGATCGGCTGCTTCGGGCTGACCGAGCCCGACGCCGGCTCCGATCCCGGCTCGATGCGGACCCGGGCCCGCCGCGACGGCTCCGACTGGATCCTGCACGGGCAGAAGATGTGGATCACCAACGGCTCGGCCTCCGAGGTGGCGGTGGTCTGGGCGCAAACCGACGAGGGCGTGCGCGGTTTCCTCGTCCCGAAGGGGACGAAGGGCTTCACCACCCAGGACATCCACCGCAAGCTCTCGCTGCGGGCCTCCATTACCTCCGAGCTGCTGCTCGACGACGTCCGCCTGCCCGCCGACGCCGTGCTGCCCGAGGTGAGCTCGCTGAAGGGGCCGCTCTCCTGCCTCAACGAGGCGCGCTACGGGATCGTATGGGGCGCCGCCGGGGCCGGCCGTGCCTGCTACGAAGCGGCGCTGGAGTACGCGCTCGAGCGGACCCAGTTCGACCGCCCGATCGCCTCCTTCCAGATCCAGCAGCAGAAGCTGGCGGAGATGGTGTTGGAGGTGAACCGGGCGACGCTGGTGGCGATGCACCTGGGGCGGATGAAGGACGCCGGGACGCTGCGGCCCGAGCACGTCAGCCTCGGCAAGCTCGGCAACGTCAACGGGGCGCTGGAGGTGGCGCGAAGCGCGCGGCAGGTGCTCGGCGCCAACGGCGTCACGCTCGAGTATCCGGTGATCCGCCACATGAACAACCTCGAGTCGGTGGTCACCTACGAGGGCACCGCCGACGTCCACGCGCTGGTGATCGGCGGCGCCGTGACGGGAATCCAGGCGTTTCGGTAAACCCTGGCGTTTCCTCCGTCCGGTCTCGGGTATTTGATCGTTCGCGAGTCGCCGTAGGCATCCGACGCGGGAGGCGGAGATGGAGGCGAGCGGGAGTCCTTCATTGGTTCTTGTCGAGCAGCACGAGGCTCTACGGGACGGCCTTGCTGTCCTGCTCGAACGCCGCGGCTTCGATGTGCGCGGCTGCGCCACCACCGCGGCGCGCGGCGAGGAGGTGATCGCCGAACGGCAGCCGGACGTCGCCGTCGTCGGGGTCGACCTTCCGGACGAGCGCGGGACGGAGCTGGTGCGACGGCTGAACGACTGCCCGCCGTGTCCGAAATTCCTCATCTACACCGGCCTCAACGACCCCGACCTGCTGGAGGCGGCCTACCGCAGCGGCGCCCGCGGGCTGGTCGCGAAGCCGGCCGGCCTGGACGTCCTTGTCGACGCCCTGCGCGAAGTTTGGCGCGGGGGGCGTTACTTCGACCGCAGCTTCGCCGCCAACGGGACGAACGGCAACAACGGCGGCTCAACGAAGACGCTGAGCCGCCGCGAGTCGGAGATCCTCACGATGCTGGCCGAGGGCCTGACCGGGGAGGAGATCGCCAAGCGTCTGGTCCTCTCCCCGGAGACCATCCGCACCCACATCCGCAACGCGATGGAAAAGCTCGACGCCCGCACCCGCGTCGAGGCCGTGGTCAAGGCCCTCGATCTGGAAGAGATCCAGCGGTAGCTACCCCGCCAGCTGGGCCGCCGCGTCCAGCCAGACGACGAGGTTGAGCAGCAGCATGCCCAGCGTCAGCCAGCGGGCCGGGATGATGCCGTGGACGTTCACGCTGCTTGAATCGTCAAAGATCCTCTGACCATGGATCCCCGCTTTGCGGTAAATGCGACGAGGTTGAACAACCTCTTCATTTCCGCGCCGATTCCGGCACTTTTCCGTCTTGTTCCGTGCGCGGTTGCCTCGGACCATCGCCGCTCCGAATCGAACCAAGGAGGAAGCGATGCTCTATGCGCTGATGGGATATCTGCACGCCCATCTCACCCGGCGGGTGAACGAGATCCGCCGCCTGGCGGGTGAGACGGGACAGGGCACGGTCGAGTACGTCGGCCTGATCCTGCTCGTCTCGCTGCTGATGGTCGGCATGGTCGCGGCGATGAAAGGTTTCAACGGCAAGCAGGGGACCGAGCTCGCCGACGTGATCGTCAACAAGATCAAGGAGGCGGTCGACAAGGTCGCGTTCAAATAAGGGAATCGGGAGGGGTCAGGGGAGTGGATCCATGTGGGCCCCTTTCTGCCCTTCGATGCCAAGGCTTCCCGTGGCTCCTCCTAAACCGCCCTTCAAGCCCTCCTTGCAATTAAGGTACGCGCCCGTGTTCGACTTTCCCGCTCCGAGGGCGTTCCTGTGGCTGCCAGCGATCATCGCCGTGACGGTGTTCGCCTTGCTATGGGGTTCTGGCGCCGGGAACGCACGTGTCGAAGGCGCGCCCATACAACCGTCGCCCTACGGGACCGGGAAGGCGATCAAGTCCGGGAACGGGCAGGAGAAGGACGAATTCAACAGCGGTCTCCGCGTCAGCCCCTACGCCCTCAGCATCCTGATCGGCGTTCTGACGATCGGCCTACAGGTTCTCCTCAAGTTGATGTCGCGCCAACCTCCCGCAAACAAGAGCCATGGCTTGATTCGCGAGGACCTGGTCTGGTGGCTCGATTGGGTGATCGCAGCCGTCGTGGCCTTCATGGTCCTCGCTCTGAACCGTGCCGACGACCACGAGGTGATGACCACCGAACAGGTGCTTACCTTGGTCTTTGTCTTCATTTCCGGACTTACGGGTATTCCGACCATGGTCAGGAACTTCGGATACGACACTGCTCACGATCCCCCCGCTCTGAGAACGGGACGAGGAATCGTTCTGCCGAACCTCGCGGGCGCTGTCATCCTTCTGGCAACCGTTGTGGCAGGCGCACAGTTAGCGGGTTGAGATGATGCGTTTCGAGAAGACTTTCGCGGTGATCGCGACCGCCGTGAGCGTGGTCGCTTCTCTGCGGCTGGTTGCGGATTTTCTCGGACCTTCAAGCGCGGTGCTCGCCGGCGTTGGAACCGCGGGGCTCGTGGCGATCGCATCCGGTGCCGGACTTTGGCTTGTAGGGCAGAGATTCATTGACAGGTATGCGCACTTCATCGAACTCCGACAGGAGTACTTCGAGTCCCGGGGTAAGCGGCAGAAGAGCGAGGCGGTGCAGAGCTTTCAAATGGACCTCGATGTCTTCAACACCGAGGTTGTCCCCTCGTTCCGAGATGCGGGGGTAGAGAGAACGAAGGCCCGGATGCTTGAGCTGATCGACCACCTGAACCTCACGCCTCGCGACGCGGACGCGGAGAGGGAGTTCGTCAACAGGACGGCGGCTGACGAGTCGCTGTCTCGTGGTGAGAGGGTCGAGCTGATTGTCCGCGGGGTGGCCAAAACTGCGGATGAACTCGAACCCGCGACAATTCGAGAACCACCAAGCAGTTAGGCGTCAGCGAGCGTCCCGAGGTCGAAGGCAAGCACAAGCGGTTCGGCAGGGAGGTGTTTGCGGGCCCTGCATGAGAAACTCGCGCGATGCCAGCTTCACGCAGTTACGACAGGGCGCCGGCCGACATCCGGCCGGTGACGATCGATCCGGGGTTCGTCGCAAGTGCCGACGGGTCGGCGCTGATCTCGATCGGGCGGACGCGGGTGATCTGCACCGCCTCGATCCAGGAGCAGGTGCCGCGCTGGATGAACGGCAAGGGGAAAGGCTGGGTCACCGCCGAGTACGCGATGCTGCCCGCCTCGACCGGGGACCGCAAGCAGCGCGATATCGCCAAGGGCAAACAGGACGGCCGCGGGGTCGAGATCCAGCGCCTGATCGGCCGCTCTCTGCGGGTCGTCGTCGATTTCAGGGCGATGGGGGAACGCAGCGTCTACGTCGACTGCGACGTGCTCGAAGCCGACGGCGGCACCCGCTGCGCGGCGATCACCGGCGGCTTCGTCGCCCTCCGCCAGGCCTTCCAGAAGCTGGTTGACAAGAAGGCGCTCGACGCGCTGCCGCTGACCGGCACGATCGCCGCGGTCAGCGTCGGCATGGTCAACGGCCGCGCCCTCTGCGACCTCGACTACGGCGAGGACTCCAACGCCGAAGTCGACGCCAACGTGGTGATGACCGGCGACGGCGGCCTGGTCGAGGTGCAGGCGACGGCCGAGCGGGCGCCGCTCTCGCGCGCCTCGCTCGACGAGCTGCTGGGACTGGCCGAGCTCGGGATCGGCCGCCTGCGGGAGGTGCAGGAGCGGGCCGCTTCGTGAGCCGTCGCGAAGCGAGCGCGAAGCAGGTCTTCGTTCTCTCCACCCGCAACCAGCACAAGGTTCGGGAGATGGCGGAGCTGCTGCCGGGTGTGGAGCTGAAGCCGCTGCCGCCCGAGGTGACGCTGCCGCCCGAGGACGGCGACAGCTTCGAGGCAAACGCCCTGATCAAGGCGCGCGCCGCGCACGCCGCCACCGGCGAGGCGACGATCGCCGACGACTCGGGGATCGAGGCCGCCGACCTCGGCGGCGCCCCGGGGATCTACTCCGCCCGCTATGCCGGCGAAGGCGCGAGCGACGAGTCCAACCTCGAGAAGCTTCTGCGCGAAGTCAACGCCGCCGGCGGCGAGCGCCGCGCCGCCTACGTCTGCGCGATCGCCCTGATCGAAGAGGAGGGGCACGAGTACGTTTTCGAGGCCCGCTGCCAGGGCACTCTCCTGCGAGAGGGACGCGGCAGCGGCGGCTTCGGCTACGACCCGGCCTTCGTCCCCGACGAGACCGGACACAGCGACCAGCGCACGATGGCCGAGCTTCCACCCGAGGAGAAGAACGCGATCAGCCACCGCGGCAAGGCGGCGCGGATGCTGGCGCGGCATCTGGGCCTGGAGGCCGGGGCGGGGTCATGATCCGGACGAAATCCGGCGCCGCCGCGCTCTCGATCGCCTCCAACTCGGTCCTGATCGCGCTGAAGCTGGCCGCCGGCGCGATCACCGGCTCGATCGCGATCGTTACCGAGGCGATCCACTCGCTGGTCGACCTCGTCGCCTCCGTGATCGCCTTCATCTCCGTCCGCAAAGCCGACGAGCCCGCCGACGAGGAGCACCCCTACGGCCACGAGAAGGTCGAGAACCTGGCGGCGAACATCGAGGGGATCCTGATCCTGGTCGGCGCCGCGATCATCGTCTACGAGGCGACCCACCGCCTCGTCGCCGGCTCCGAGGTCGAATCGCTCGGGATCGGGATCGGCGTCATGGGCTTCTCCGTCGTCGCCAACCTCTTCGTCTCCAGCGTCCTCTACCGTCAGGCGCGGATCCACGACTCGCCGGCGCTGGAAGGCGACGGCGCCCACCTGCGCACCGACGCGCTCACCTCGCTTGGCGTCCTCGTCGGTCTCGTCCTGGTCCAGATCACCGGCGCCGCCGCCTTCGACTCGATCACCGCGCTCGTCGTCGCCGGGGCGATCGTCTGGGCCGGGATCAGCATCATCCGCCGCTCCTCCGGCGTGCTCGTCGACGAAACCCTGCCGGACGCGGAGATGGATCGGATCGAGCAGGCGATCGCCACCGCCCGCACCCCCGAGGTCGCCGGCTACCACAAGCTGCGCGCCCGCCGCGCCGGCAAACGGCGCCACATCGACTTCCATGTCCAGTACCGCTCCGGCACCAGCCTCGAGCGCGCCCACGAGCTCGCCCACACGATGCGGGACTCGATCGAGGCCGAGATCCCCCAGGCCGAGGTCCTGATCCACGTCGAGCCGGAGACCTCCTACCGCGAGCGCGAAAGCGGCCCGTACCGCTCGGGATGAGGGGTGTGTCGCTTTATGCGTCCGTGTGGACGCAAAAGGCGACAAGGCTCATGCCGGTGGCAGCAGGTTGACCCCGGCCGCGAGGCCGACGGCGACAAGGGTGATCGCGTAGCCGGTGTAGCCGCTGAAGGCGAAGAGGATCGCGGCGATCGCGCAGATGACGACCGTGATGATCCAGGAGGCTCGGGCGAGGGTCACGGTCGGTAGTTTTTCGCAGATGCCCGACGCTGCCGCAGCCACCGTCCCCAGCGAGGAGTCCGCGGAGGCGGCGCTGGAGTTCCTGACCGAGATGTCGCCGGACCTGCGCGGGGCGGCGATCCTCGGACCGGGCGGCGAGGTTTTGGCGGGGACGGGGGAGGAGCCCGAGCGCTGGGGAGAAGACGCCGCCGCCCTCTTCGCCGTCGCCGACGGTGCCGAGGGGGCGCCGGTCGAGCAGGTCCACGTCGCCACCGAGCAGGGCGAGGTCTTCGCGGTGCGCAACGCCGGCCTCGCCGCGGTGACGGTGACCGACCGATTTGCCCTCGCCTCCTTGATGCTCTTCGACATGCGCTCGACCCTGCGGCAGCTGGCGTCTCCGAACTCCGGGGGGTCAGAGCCCTCCGAATCTCGGAAGGGCGACGGCTGATGCCGCCGAAGCCGCACCGGGTCCTGCTCGAGCGTGTCTCCGTCTACGCCGACGAGGCGGCCGCCTTCATGCGGCGGCGGCGGGTGGCACGGCGTCCCTTCGCCCGTCTCTACTACCCCCACGGCCGCAGCGCCGACCACGCCCAGGACTCGCGCAGCGGCGCTGAGCTGTTCGTAGCCGCCGGGCGCCTGATCGAGGTTGCTGGGAAGAGGCAGAAGGGATGAGCGGGCTGATCGACCAGGCTCTCGCCGAGCGGGTGCTGGCGCAAGCGCTCGCGAACGGCGGCCGCTTCGCCGAGGTCTTCGTCGAACGGCGCCAGGGTCAGACGCTGACGATAGACGAGCGGCGGATCGAGTCGGTCCAGGCCGGCGCCGAGGAGGGGGCCGGCATCCGCGTCGTCGACGGCAACACCACCTACTTCGCCCACGTCGACGGGCTGGAGCCCGCCGAGCTCGAACGCGCCGCCGAGGAAGCCGCTGGGGCCCTGCGCGCCGAGCGCACCGAGCCGCGGCCGCTGCAAACGCGAGAGGCGACGCCGCTGCCGATCGAGCGCCGCCCCGAAGACGTGCCGGCAGAGCGCAAGGCGGAGCTGCTGCGTGAGCTCGACGAGCGCGCACGCGGCAAGGGCGGGGAGGTCGCCCAGGTCAACGCCTCCTACGGCGAGGCCAGGCGGCAGATCGCCGTCGCCAATTCCGACGGCCTCTTCAGCGGCGACGACCGCACCCGCGTACGGATCGGCGTCCAGGCGGTCGCTCGCCGCGACGGCGCAGTCGAGACCGGGGCCGAGACCCTTGGCGCCCACCGCGGCTTCGAGCTGCTCGAAGACGACCCCGGGCAGATCGCCGAGCAGGCGGCGGGTAAGGCGCTGACCCTGCTCGACGCGGTCCCGGCGCCCTCGGGCTCGATGCCGGTCGTCGTCGGCGGCGGCTTCGGCGGCGTCCTCTTCCACGAGATGACCGGCCACGGCCTCGAGGCCGACCACATCCAGAAGGGCGCCAGCGTCTACGTCGGCAAGCTCGGCGAGCGGGTCGCCGAGCCGCTGCTGAACGCCTACGACGACGGCCGCCTCCCCGGCGAATGGGGCAGCGATGCGATCGACGACGAGGGCCAGCTGACGCAGAAGACGCAGGTGATCGAGGACGGCCGCCTCACCTCCTACCTCTACGACCACCTCACCGCCGAGCGCGACGGCGCCGCCTCGACCGGCAACGGCCGCCGCGAGAGCTTCCGTCACCTGCCGATCCCCCGCATGACCAACACCTACATCGCCCCGGGCGACGCCACCCCCGAGGCGATCATCGCCGACGTCGAGCGCGGCTTTTACGCGGTCTCCTTCGGCGGCGGCCAGGTCGACCCGGCCACCGGCGACTTCGTCTTCGGCGTCTCCGAGGGCTACTTGATCGAGAACGGCAAGGTGACCAGCCCCTGCCGTGGCGCCACCTTGATCGGCAACTGCCTCGACGCCCTGGCGGCGATCGACGCGGTCGGCGACGACTTCTTCATGAAGACCGGGATCTGCGGCAAGGGCGGCCAGAAAGTCCCGGTCGGGACCGGCCAGGGCCACGTCCGGGTGCGGGCGATGACCGTGGGAGGGACCGAGAGATGACACGGGAGCGTTAGATGGCAGCGGGAGCGTCTAATGACAGCGGGAGCGTTTGATGACTGAGCTGAGCGCGGTCGCGCGCCGCGCTGTCGAGGCCGCCACCGGCGCCGGTGCCGGCGACGCCGAGGCCTACGTCTCCCGCGAGGGCGGCCGCGAGGTCCGCGTCCACGGCGGCGAGGTCGAGAGCCTTACCGCGGCGACCCAGACCGGCGTCGGCATCCGCGCCTGGGACGGCCACCGGGTCGGCTACGCCTACGGCACCGACCTCTCCGATGGCGGGATTGCGGCGATCGCCGCCAAGGCCGCGGAAGCGGCCGCGGTCGCCGACGAGGACGAGTTCGCGGCGCCGCCGCAGCCGGCCGAGATCGAGGCGGTACCCGGCCTCGGCGATCCCTCGATCGCCGAATGGGAGACCGCCCGCGTCGCCGACCTGGCGCTGACCGTCGAGCGCACCGCGCTCGCGTCCGATCCCCGCCTCGTCGCCGTCGAGACCGCCGTCTACGCCGACTCCGACGAGCAGGTGGCGATCGCTTCCTCGACCGGCGTCGCCGGCTCCTACGAGGCCTCCAGCGCCTACGCCTACCTCTCGGCCCTGGCCGAGGGGGAGGGGGGAGCGCGGGAGACGGGCCTCGGCTTCGGCCTTGCCCGCGGCCCACGCGGGCTCGACCCGGAGGCGGTCGGCGCCGAGGGCGCCCGCCGCGCGCTGATGATGATCGGTGCCGGCAAGCCGGTCTCCCGCTCCTGCCCGGTCGTCCTCGACGAGACCGTCGCCGCCAGCTTCGCCGGCCTGATCGGCGGCGGGCTCAGCGCCAAAGCCGTCCAGCGCGGCCGCTCCCCCTTCGCCGGCCGGCTCGACGAGGAGGTGGCGAGCAGCGCCTTCGTCCTCTACGACGACGGCCGCGACCCGCACGGTCCTGCCTCGGCGCCCTTCGATGCCGAGGGCGTCCCCCGCCGCCGCACCGCCCTGATCGAGGGCGGCAGGCTCCGCTCCTACCTCTTCGACACCTACACCGCGAACCGCGAGGGCGTCTCTTCGACCGGATCGGCGTCGCGCCAGGGCTACCGCTCGCTGCCCTCGGTCTCGACTTCGAACCTGATGGTCGCCCCCGGGAACCTCTCCCTCGAGGGTCTGCTGGCGCAGGCGGGGGATGGCGTCTACGTCACCGACGTCGCCGGCCTTCACTCCGGCGTCAACCCCGTCACCGGCGTCTTCTCGGTCGGCGCTTCGGGCCGGATCATCCGCGACGGAGCCCTCGCCGAGCCGGTGCGGGAGTTCACGATCGCCGGTGAGCTGGCGGCGATGCTGGGGTCCGTCAGTGCCGCCGGCGCCGAGGCCCGCTGGGTTCCTTTCGGGGGCTCCGTCAGTACGCCGCCGCTGCTGATCGCTGAGATGGCGATCAGCGGCTCGTGACATTTGGCTCCAGGCCGCGAGTTCTTACGCCGTGGGCGCTGTTAGATTGCCGCCGATCTCAAACCCCGAGGAGGATCTACGACGTGACCAAGGCTGAGTTTCTGGACCAACTTGCTGGCGACGAGCGACTGGGCAGCAAAAAAGCTGCCAGCGATGCCGTCGACGCCGTGCTCGACGCGATCACCGGTGCTCTGAGCAACGGCGACGAGGTCAGCTTCACCGGCTTCGGCAAATTCCACGTCGCCGAGCGCGGCCCGCGCCAGGGCGTCAACCCGCGCACCGGCGAAAGGATCACCATCCCGGGCGGCAAGGTTCCGCGCTTCTCCGCCGGCTCGGCCCTGAAGACCAAGGTCAAGGGCGGCTGATTCGCTGACTGGCTTTTCCGATCGGCTGGCGGCGCTCGTCGAGGAGCGCCGCAGCCAGATCTGCCTCGGCCTCGACCCCGACCCGGCCAAGCTGGCCGGGGAGGGGGCGATCCCGGGCGATCCCGAAGCGCCGCCGGCCGAGCTGGCGGCAGTCGCGGTCGCCAAGCACTGCCGCGACCTGATCGAGCAGGCTGGCCCCGGCTGCGTCGCAGTGAAGCCGCAGCTCGCCTGCTTTGAGCGGCTGGGGGCGCCCGGTTGGTTCGCCCTGGAAGAGGTTTGCGCCACCGCGCAGGAAGCAGGGCTGCTGGTGGTGGCCGACGGCAAGCGCGGCGACGTCCCGGTCACCGCCGCCGCCTACGCGCAGGCGCTCGTCGGCGAGACGCCGACCCCGTGGGGGGCTGTCCCGGGACTCGGCGCCGACGCCTTCACCGCAAACCCGCTGCTGGGGCGCGACGCGCTCGAGCCGCTCGTCGAGGCCGCGGCGGCGGCGGGGGCCGGGGTCTTCGCGCTCGTCCGCACCAGCAACCCCGGCGCCGCCGACCTCCAGGACCTGCCCGCTCCCGAGGCGCCCCTGCACGAGCGTCTCGCCGGCATCGTCGATCAACTCTCCGAGCGTCTGCTCGGAGAGTCGGGCCTCAGCGGCATGGGCGCCGTCGTCGGCGCCACCGAGCCCCGCCACTTCGCCCGCATGCGCGAGCTGATGCCGCGGGCGATCTTCCTCATCCCCGGCGTCGGCGCCCAGGGGGGCCGGCCCGAGTTGCTGGGCGCCGCCTTCGCTGCCGGCCGCGCCGCCGGGCTCGTTGCCGCCTCCCGCGGGATCGCCGACGACCCCGACCCCGCCGCCGCCGCCGAGCGCCTGCGGAAGGTCGTCTGGGACGTATCGACCGCCTGACGACGCCCCGCGCGACTACGATCAGCCCGCCCCGACCGACTCGCCCGCCCAGACCGATGGAAAAACGCTCCAGCTCCGCCACCCGCATCGCCGCCGCCCTCGCCCTCGTGGCCGCGGTGCTCGTCTGCGTCGTCGTCGCCGGCGCCGCGCTCGACAGCGACTCCTCCTCGGACCGCCATCGCAGCCAGCCCCACGCCCAGAAGCAGAAGAAGCCGCGGACGAAGGCCAAGACCTACACGGTCGAATCGGGCGACACCCTGACCGCGATCGCCCACAAGACCGGGGTTCCCGTCGCCGAGATCCTGGCGCTGAACCCCGAAGTCGATCCCCAGATCCTGATCGCCGGGCAGACGCTGAAGCTCAAATGAGGCTGGGGCGCGACGGCGCCGGGCTGCTGGCGCTGGCTGCGGTTCTGCTGGCGCTCCTGCTCGTCCCCGGGGCCGCCGCCGCGCCGCCGAGCGCTGCCGGTCCGCAGGGCATCGAAGCGAAGGCCTGGACCGTCGTCGACGCCCGCAGCGGCGACGTCCTCAGCTCCCACGCCGCCAGCCGGCGCCTGCCGATCGCCAGCACGACGAAGCTGATGACCGCCTACGTGGCGATGAAGGAGCTGCCGCTCGGCAGGGTCGTCCGCGCAGCGCCCTACTCGCCAATTTACGGCGAGTCCCTGATGGGCCTGAAGAGCGGGGAGCGGGTAAGCGTCCGCGACCTCCTCTACGGACTGATCCTGGTCAGCGGCAACGACGCCGCCCACACCCTGGCGGTGCGAGCGGCCGGCTCGGAAGCCCGCTTCGTGCGGCAGATGAACCGCTACGCCGCCGCCCTCGGCCTCGCCGACACCCACTACGCCAACCCGATCGGGCTCGACCAGCGGGGCAACTATTCGAGCGCCGCCGACCTCGCGACGCTGACCCGGCGCCTGCTGCGCAATCCCGTCGTCGCCAAGATCGCCGACTCGCGCACGGCCCTGCTGCGCAGCCTGCACCCGCCCCGCCGGATCGAGACCCTCAACGACCTCCTCTACATGGCGCCCTGGGCGACCGGGGTGAAGACCGGCCACACCTTCGATGCCGGCTACGTCCTCGTCGGCTCCGGACAGAAAGAGGGTGTCAGCCTGGTCTCGGTCGCGATCGGCGCCCCGACCGAAGAAACCCGCTTCACCGACAACCTGATGCTGCTCGAATGGGGTTTCTCCCAGTACCGACGCCGGCTGCCGATCCGTCGCGGTCAGGACCTGGCCGACCCGGCGATCCGCTACTCCGGCGGCGAGCTGCCGCTGCGGGCGGCGCGCTCGCTGCAGGTGGGGGTGCGCCGGGGGCAGCAGGTCGACGTCCGCGTGCGGGCGCCGCGGGAAGTCGAGGGGCCGCTGCGGCGCGGCGCCCGCATCGGCGAGGCGACCGTCTTCGTCGCCGGCCGCAGGGTCGGGTCGGTGTCGCTGCGGGCCGGGCGCTCCGTCCCCGAAGCGAGCCTCTTCGACCGCGCCCGCGGCTTCGTCGCTGACAATTCGATCCCTATCGGAATCGCGGCGTTCGTGATACTCATTTTCGCGATCGTCCTGCGGCGCCGGCCGGCCCGTAAACGAAGCTAGGAGCTGAATCGGGTGGAGCCCAAGTGATCCTCACGGTCACCTTGAACGCGGCCATAGACCGCACCGTCGCCGTGCCGAACTTCCGGCTCGGGCGCCGCCACCGCGCGGTCGAGAGCCGCACCGTGGCAGGGGGCAAGGGCATCAACGTCGCCCGGGCGCTGAGCCTGCTCGGCCGGCCGGTGATCGCGACCGGGTTCGTCGGCGGCCCGACCGGCACCCAGGTGCTCGAACAGCTGCACTCCGAATCGGTGCTGACCGACTTCAGCCGGATCGCCGCCGAGACCCGGATCAACCTGGCGGTGATCGATCCCACCTCGGGCGAGCAGACCGAGATCAACGAGCGCGGTCCCGCGGTCAGCGCCGAGGAGGTGAAGCGGCTCTTCGACCGGATCGGCTACCTGGCGAGCGGGGCGAAGATCTGCGTCCTCGCCGGCTCGGTTCCGCCCGGCGCCGGCGACGACCTCTACGCGCGGCTGATCGACGACCTCTCCCGCCGCGGCGTCTCGGTCGTCCTCGACGCCGAGGGGGAGGCAATGCTGGAGGGGGTCCGGGCCGGCGCGGCGATGGTCACCCCGAACGAGGCCGAGGCCGAGGAGCTGGTCGGGCAGGAGTTCGCCGATCGCGGCGACCTCGCCCAGGGGCTGCTGGAGCTGGTGCGGCTGGGGGCGGTGGAGGCGGCGATCACCCGCCCCGATGGCTGCGTTGCGGCGGTCGGCTCCGGCAACTCGCGGCGCCTGCTCGAGGTCCACACCGAGCCGCTGGAGCCGGTCTCGACCGTCGGCTCCGGCGACGCCTTCCTCGCCGGCTACGTCGCCGCCCGCTACGAGGGCCGCTCGCCGGAGGAGTGCCTCGCCTACGGCGTCGCCTGCGGGGCCGAGTCGACCCAGCACTTCGGCGCCGGCACCGTCGACCGCAACCAGGTCGAGCGCCTGCTGGGCGAGGTCTCCGTGCACGACTTGGAGGTCCCCGCCGAAGTGTAGGCTGACTGATTCAACGCCAGCAGCCTTTGGAGGACTAACTTGGAAATCGAAATCGGCCGCGGCAAGAAGGGGCGTCGCGCCTACGGATTCGACGACATCGCGATCGTTCCTTCCCGCCGGACTCGCGATCCCGACGACATCGACATCAGCTGGACCCTCGGTCCCTACCGCTTCGAACTGCCGCTCGTCGCCTCGGCGATGGACGGGGTCGTATCGCCCGAGACCGCGGTTCTGACCAACGAGCTGGGCGGCCTCGGGGTCCTGAACCTGGAGGGGATCTGGTCGCGCTTCGAGAACGCCGAGGAGAGGCTGGAGGCGATCGCCGCCGCTCCCAAGCACGAAGCGACGCGGTTGATGCAGCAGATCTACACCGAGCCGGTGAAGGCCGAGCTGATCGCCAAGCGGATCGAGGAAATCAAGGCGCGCGGCGCGGTCGTCTGCGGCTCGCTGACTCCGCAGAAAGTCCGCGAGTACTACGAGGTCGCGGTCGAGGCCGGGCTGGACATCCTGGTCATCCAGGGCACGGTGATCTCCGCCGAACACGTCTCGACCACGGTCGAGCCGCTGAACCTGAAGGAGTTCATCGCCGAGGTCCCCGTGCCGACCGTGGTCGGCGGCTGCGCCTCCTACTCGACCGGGCTGCACCTGATGCGGACCGGCGCCGTCGGCGTCCTCGTCGGGGTTGGCCCCGGCGCCGCCTGCACCACCCGCGGCGTGCTCGGGATCGGCGTCCCGCAGGCGACCGCGATCGCCGACGTCGCGGCGGCCCGCGCCCAGCACATGCTGGAGACCGGCGAGTACGTGAACGTGATCGCCGACGGCGGCATGCGGACCGGCGGCGACGTCTCCAAGGCGATCGCCTGCGGCGCCGACTCGGTGATGATCGGCTCGCCGCTCGCCCGCGCCAAGGAGGCTCCCGGCCGCGGCTTCCACTGGGGGATGGCCACCTTCCATCCCTCCCTGCCGCGCGGCACCCGCGTCTCAACCAAGCAGGACGGAACGCTGGAGGAGATCCTCCTCGGCCCGGCCAAGGAGAACGACGGCACCTTCAACCTGATGGGGGCGCTTAAAACCTCGATGGCCACCTGCGGCTACGAGGACATCCGCTCCTTCCAGCGGGCGGAGGTGATGGTCGCTCCCGCTCTGATGAGCGAGGGCAAGAAGCTCCAGAACGAGCAGTCGGTCGGAATGGGCTCCAACGGGCGGGCGGCTGTGTCTACGGGAGTTGCCGTATCGGATGACTAGTAGTTCCGACGCGCTCCGGCCGGCGGGTCCTGTCACGGCAGGGGACCCACCCCCCCTTCCGGTAGCTAAAGCTTCCTCAGGGGGGGTCCCCCCTACCGTGCCACCCGCCGGAGGAGCGTTGGAGGAGGTACTCGTCCTCGATTTCGGGGGGCAGTATTCGCAGTTGATTGCCCGTCGAATCCGGGAATGCGGGGTGTTTGCCGAGATGCTGCCGGCGAATACGCCGGTGGAGAAGATTCGGGAACGCAAGCCGAAGGGGGTGGTGCTTTCGGGAGGGCCGGCTTCCGTGTACGACCCCGAGGCGCCGAAGTTCCCGACCCAGCTGCTCGATCTCGAGGCTCCGATGCTGGGCATCTGTTACGGGATGCAGGCGATGGCGCTGGCCCTCGGCGGCCGCGTCGAGTCGGCCGAGACGGGTGAGTTCGGCCGCACCGACCTCGTCCTCCGCGACGGCGGCGGCAGGCTGCTGGGCGGCCTGCCCGAGGAGCAGAGCTGCTGGATGAGCCATCGCGACGCCGTCTTCGAGGCGCCCGAGGGCTTCACCGCCCTCGCCTCGAGCCCGAGCTCCCCGGTCGCCGCCTACGAGCTTCCCGACCGCGGCCTCTACGGGATTCAGTTCCACCCCGAGGTCGTCCACACCCCCTACGGGACCGAGATACTCACCCGCTTCCTTCGCGACGTCGCCGGCTGCGAGGAGCAGTGGTCGCCGCAGTCGGTGATCGCCGAACAGGTGGAGAAGATTCAGGTCCAGGTGGGGGAGGGGAAGGTGATCTGCGGCCTCTCCGGCGGCGTCGATTCCTCGGTCGCCGCCCTGCTCGTGCACAAGGCCGTCGGCGACAAGCTCACCTGCGTCTTCGTCGACCACGGCCTGATGCGGATGAACGAGGCGCAGCAGGTGGTCGAGGCCTTCGGCCAGTTCGGGATCCCGCTCGTCCACGTCGACGCCGAAGATCGCTTCCTCGCGAAGCTGGCCGGGGTCGACGACCCGGAGACGAAGCGGAAGATCATCGGCGCCGAGTTCATCCGCGTCTTCGAGGAGGAGGCGGCGAAGCTCGAGGACGTCAGCTTCCTCGTGCAGGGAACGCTCTATTCTGACGTGATCGAGTCCGGCGGCTCAGACCACGCGGCGACGATCAAGTCCCACCACAACGTCGGCGGCCTCCCTGACGACCTCGAGTTCGAGCTGGTGGAGCCGCTGCGGATGCTGTTCAAGGACGAGGTGCGGGCGGTCGGCGCCGAGCTCGGCCTGCCCGAGCGCATGGTCTGGCGCCAGCCATTTCCGGGCCCCGGGCTAGGGATCCGGATCGTCGGCGGCGAGGTGAACAAAGAGCGCCTCGACATCCTTCGCGCGGCCGACGCGATCCTGCAGGAGGAGATCCGCGCCGCCGAGCTCTACCGCCAGCTCTGGCAGTCTTTCTGCGTGCTGCCGGTGGTGCGCTCGGTCGGGGTCCAGGGCGACGGCCGCACCTACGCCTACCCGATCGTGATCCGCGCCGTCACCTCCGACGACGCGATGACGGCCGACTGGGCACGGCTTCCCTACGACCTGCTCGAGCGCGTCTCCAACCGGATCATCAACGAGATCCGCGACGTCAACCGCGTCGCCCTCGACATCTCCTCGAAGCCGCCGGCGACGATCGAGTGGGAGTAGGCATAGGGGCGGAGCGCTTCTACTCCGCCTCCAGGGAGCCGGCGGTCTCGAAGGCTGCCATCCCGGCCACGGTCGAGACCACACCCTCGCCGCCGCTCTCGCGCAGGCGGTCCTGGCTGCGGACGTGCGCGGCCAGCATCAACTTCGTCGCCTCTTCCATGACCGCGACCACCTCGCTCCAGCCCTCCTCGTCGAGGTGGAGCGGCATCCAGCGGAAGACGGTGTCGTCGCGACCGTCGAGGGTTCCGGCTTCCAGCGCCGCGATCGCCTTGTCGAGGAAGGTCCGCAGAGTCGCGGCCGAGATGCCGCCACGGATCGAACGGGGGACTTTCCGCCACGGCGGCCCGCCGACGAAGGCGCCCGGCGTCGCCTTGTAGAAGTGCTCGGTGGCGCCGCGGCGCTGGGCGGTGTCGACGAGTTCGAGGGCCCCGTAGCGATCGAGCGCGCGGGTGTGGTAGGCGACGTCGCTGAGGCCGGATTCCAGCTCGTTGGCGATCAGGTTCGGGCTGGCGACGTGATCGGTGAGGAGCTCGAGGATCTGGATCCGCAGGGGGTGCGCGAGGGACCTGACCAAGCGCTGGTCGATGGGGTCTGGAAATGGCTCCTTCATGATCGGCTCCTAACTGCTCGGGGTGGATACCGCGCCGTTCGTCATCCCGCTAAGCATGTATAGACCATTCAACGGGCCTAATCCAGATCCCCGCCGCCCGGATCCGCCAGGGGGTGCGGGTTGGGGTGGCTCAAACCCCGGCGAGACGCGAGATCGCGAAGGTCGCCGCGAAGCCGGAAGCGGTTAGGACAACTCGCCCCCAGGAGGGATGCGAGTGCGCCTCGGGCAGCAGGTCGCTGGCCCCGATGTAGAGGAAGATCCCGCAGTAGACGCAGAGCACGTAACCGAGGGACTGATCGGAGATCGCGACCTGCGAGCCGACGATCGCCCCCAGTAGCGGGGCGAGGGCATCGATCGTCAGCCACCTTGCGGCGGCGCGCCGGTCGCCGGAGCGGCGCAACACGTAGCTGACCGTGTTGAGGCCGTCGGCGAAGTCGTGACTGATCACCGCGGCGAAGACGAGGAAGCCGGTGGCAGAGTCGACCCCGAAGGCGAAGCCGATCCCGAGGCCGTCGATGAAGCTGTGGGCGGAGAGGCCGGCGGCGCCGAGGACGCCGACCCGACCGCCGGCCAGCTTCTCCATCGCCTCCTCGCGGTCGTGGAGGACCAGCATCCGCTCGGCGAAGAAGAAGCCGAGGAAGCCGGCGGCGACGAGACCGGTGGCGAGGTCGACGTCGCCGACCCCTTCGATCCCCTCCGGCAGGACGTCGAGCAGGGCGACGGCGACGACGACGCCACCGGTCAGCGCCAGCAGGGTCGGCAGCCGGTCGGAGAAGCGGAGGCCGATCCGGCCCCCGAGCAGGGTCGCGAAGACCGTCAGGCCCGCCAGCGGGATCGCGATCGACACTAACCCCGCCCCTGGCAGCGCGGACAGGTGCCCCGCAGGAGGACGTCGTGGGCGGTGACCTCGAACTCGGCCCGTTCGGCAAGGAGATGGATCGCCCGCTCCAGCGCCTGGTCCTCGAACGGCACGAGCCGGTCGCAGCGGACGCAGACCATGTGGTGATGGTGTCCCGTCGGATCGTTGCGCTCGTAGGCCACGGTGTCGCCGCCGACGTCGACCCGGTAGACGAGCTCGAGGTCCTCGAGCTGCTCGAGCGTGCGGTAGACCGTCGCCCGCCCGACCTTCGGAAGCCGCCGGTCGATCTCCAGCGCCGTCAGCGCGCAGTGCTCCCCCTCCAGCAGCTCGATCACCTGCCGCCGCGCGGCGCCGGTACGGAACCCCGCCTCGTCGAACCGCCGCGATGCACGCTCAGCCCAGGTCATGAGGGAGAGCCTACATGAAAATGAGACTCGTTCTTATTTAACCTGGATCAGCTGTAGGCGTCCCACTTCTGCAAGAGCGGAAGCGGGTCGAAGGGGGAGCCGCCCTCGTACCAGCCGGGGGCGCCCCAGATCTCGAAGTGGAGGTGGCAGCCCTGGGCGTCGCCGGTCTCGCCGACGAGGCCGATCGGCTGGCCGGTGCGCACGGTGTCGCCCTCGCTCAGCGGCGAAGGTTCCGCCAGGTGCGCGTACATGAAGTCGTTGCCGGTCCCCTTGCCGTCGATCACGACGTAGTTGCCGGCGGCGTCGTCCCAGGTGGACATCTGCACGCTGCCGCCGCGGGCGGCGACGAGCGTGAGCCCGCAGGCCGCCATCACGTCCTGGCCCTGATGGGTGTGGCCGGAGCGGGCGGCGCCGAAGCGACCTGCGCTCATCCCGAATTCGTGCCCTCCCAGGATCGGGAAGGCGTAGCCGTAGAAGTCGAAGCCGAGGCTGAGGGCGGTGGAGCCGGTCGCCTTGCGGGCGGCGGGCGCGGTGACGGTCGAGGACTGGGGGCTGATCCGGAACGAGTAGCGGCCGTTGCGGGCCGGGCGGCCTTCGTTCGTCGTCCCGTCCCAGCGGACTTTGCCTTCGACGTCGGGGGCCACGTTTTCGCGATAGAAGGTCTTGACCACGACGCCGGCGGTGTCGACGACGTCGATCCGCAGGTCGTTTTCCGGCTGGGTGCTGCCGATCGTGTAGCTGAGGCGGGGGTAGCGGTAGCCGAAGTAGAAGGACTTCCGCGGGCTCGTCTTACCGGCGACGAGGGTGAGGGCGCCGGCGCTCGGCGCTGCGGCCGGCGCTCCGGAAGGGCTGCCCTTGGCGCTCGGCGTCGCCCCGGGGGTGGCGGCGCCTCCGGTGCTCGCCGCCGCAGTGCCCAGGAGGCACGCGAGCAGCACGACCAAGGCCGCTGCGCCGATTTTGCCGACCGTGCGTGGTCGGACGAACCCTTTGCTGTTCAACCGCTAGCCCTCTCTTTCCATCGCCTGCGGAGTTAGCTGACGGGCTCGCGCTGAAAGAGTCGCGCTACGGACGGTGTTCGTCCGATTCGCCCCTGGGACCTGCAAGGCCCCTACGGTTCCTCCGCTCCCGCACAGTGGCCTGCACGGGATTCGGCTATTGCTCGGGCGGCAGTATAGGCAACCGTCCGGAGACCCCCAAGGGTGGCGATGCGGCTATCATCCCCCGGCCGCGTGGGAAGGACCGCGCGGTTTTTGCGCGATGAAGACCTTTGTAGCCACTCCCGCCAACCGCCAGCGCGACTGGTACGTCGTCGATGCCGAGGGCAAGACCCTGGGCCGGCTGGCGACGCAGATCGCCGACACGCTTCGCGGCAAGCGCAAGCCGGAGTACACGCCGCACATCGACACCGGCGACTTCGTCATCGTCGTCAACGCGGAGAAAATCCGCGTCACCGGCGACAAGCTGGCGCAGAAGACCTACTACCGCCACAGCGGTTACCCGGGCGGGATCAAGTCCCGGACGCTCGGCGAGATGCTCGAGCGCAAGCCCGAGGAAGTGATCCGCAAGGCCGTCAAGGGGATGCTGCCGCGCAACCGCCTCGCCCGCCAGCAGCTGACCAAGCTGAAGGTGTACGCGGGACCGGACCACCCGCACGCGGCGCAGCAGCCGAAACCGATGGAGACGAACTGAACTTGATGGACGACGAGCAGAAAAAAGACGAGACGGGGCAGGACGAGACTCAGGACAAGGGTCAGGGGGACGCGGGTCCTGTCTCCGATTCCGGGCCGTCCGAGGAGGTTGCGGAGGATCCGGTCGCCGAGGAGGTGACTGCTCCCGAGGCCGATCAGGAGGTGGTCGAGCAGACCGAGGAGGCGCCCCCTGAGCCTGAGCCGAAGGCCAAGGAGGAGAAAAAAGACGTCATCCCGGGGGCCGACCTCGAGCCGATCCTGGTCGAGCCGGACAAACCCGAGCTGAGCGCCGAGGAGAAAGCCCGGCTCGAAGCCGAGGAAGAAGAGAAAGCCCGCCGCGAAGCCGAGCTCGCCGCCGCCGAGGAGACCGACTCCGCCGCCGCCAGCCGCGCTCCCGCGAAAATGGAGAAAGGCGCCCGCTTCCTCGCCACCGGCAAACGCAAGAGCTCGATCGCCCGCGTCACCCTTCTTCCCGGCGACGGCAAGGTCGAGATCAACAGGCGCAGCCTGGAGGAGTTCTTCCCGCGGCCCCTGCACCAGACGATGGTCAAGCAGCCGCTCGCGGTCTCCGGCTACGAGGGCAACGTCGACGTCCGCGTCCGCGTCCACGGCGGCGGCATCAGCGGCCAGGCCGGCGCCGTCCGGCACGGGATCGCCCGCGCCCTGACCGAGATCGACTCCGAGCTCCGCGGCGACCTCAAGCGCCGTGGCTTCCTCACCCGCGACGCCCGCGTCAAGGAGCGCCGCAAGGCCGGTCTTAAGAAGGCCCGCAAGCGCCCGCAGTTCAGCAAGCGCTGAGGACGCTGCAACCTTCGTCTGGCGGCGTCCTCGGTCGGTCGGCTCGGTCACGCACTAACTTGTGCGCTCCCTGCGCCGCCCTCCCTGCGTCCTTGCCAGTCTCGGTTTTCGCGCCCTCAGTCACTTGCTAAATGGAAACCACCAATAGAAAACTTTTTGGAACCGACGGGGTCCGGGGAGAGGCCGGCACCTTCCTCAGCGCCGAGCTGGCGACCGCCCTCGGGCGGGCCACGACCGCCTCGCTGGAGGCCGAGCGGCCGCAGGTCCTGATCGTCCGCGACACCCGCGAGTCCGGGCCGATGCTGGAGGCGGCCCTGGCGGCCGGCATCGCCGCAGCCGGGGGCGATGCCCTGCTGGCCGGAGTGCTGCCGACGCCGGCCGCCGCGATCCTGGTCCGGCGCCTCGGGCTCGACCTCGCCGCCGTCGTCTCCGCCTCCCACAACCCCTTCCACGACAACGGGATCAAGTTCTTCGACGGCAACGGCGTCAAGCTCGCCGACGAGGTCGAGGCCCGGATCGAGGCACTGATCGAGGAGCCACCCGCCGCCGGTCGCGCCGGCCACGTGCGGGAGCTGAACGGCGGGCTCGACGACTACCTGCGCGAGCTGCAGGCCGCCTTCCCGCTCGATCTCGCCGGCCGCAGGGTCCTGCTCGACTGCGCCAACGGCGCCACCTACCGTGCCGCCCCGGTGATCTTCGAGCGTCTCGGCGCCGATGTCGAGGCGATCGGGGTCGAGCCGGATGGCCGCAACATCAACGCCGGCTGCGGGTCCACCCACGTCGAGGCGCTGGCCGAGCGCGTCGCCGCCTCCGAGGCCGAGATCGGCTTCGCCTTCGACGGCGACGGCGACCGGGTTCTCGCCGCCGACGGCGAGGGCAGGGTCCACGACGGCGACGAGCTGATCGCCCTCGCCGCCAACGGGATGGCGGGCCGACAGGAGCTGAACGGGGGGGTCGTGGTCACGGTTATGAGCAACTACGGCTTCCACCAGGCGATGACCGAGGCAGGGATCGAGGTTGCGGTGACCCAGGTCGGGGACCGCTACGTGATCGACGAGATGCGCAGGCGCAACTGGCCGCTGGGCGGCGAGCAGTCGGGGCACATCATCTGCTCGGACTTCGTCTCCACCGGCGACGGGATCGCCGCCGCGCTGATGACGATGCGGGAGCTGGGCGACAGCCGGCTCGAGGACGCGGTGCCGATGGAGAAGCTGCCGCAGACCCTGGTCAACGTCGAGGTCGCAAATCGCGAGGCGGTAAAGGACGCCGCCGCGGTCTGGGAGGCGGTCGAGCGGGAGAACGAGGGCCTCGAGGGACGCGGCCGGGTGCTGTTGCGACCCTCCGGGACCGAGCCGCTGGTCCGGGTGATGGTCGAGGCACCCACCGCCGAGGAGGCCGAGGCGACCGCCGAGCGCCTGGCCGGGCTCGTGCGCCGAGAGCTGGCTTGACCTAAAGCGCTAGAAGCTCTTTGATCTGGGTGCTGCCGGCGCTGAAATAGCTGGAATGGGTCTGCTTGATGGTCTTCAGCGAATCCGCGCTCAGGAGAACGATGTCCCGCTTCTCACTGAGGCCGTTCTCCTGCTCGGCCGCGGCGTATGCGATTCGGGCAGCCTCGTAGTCGGTGCCAAAGCGGCGCACCGTGGTCTTGCCCGCTTCGGGGTCGTAGATGACGAGAAAGTGCTTGATCTCCTCAGGACTCATCATGCGTCCTTCTTAAGGTAGCGACTCGCTCCTGCAATCCTTGGAGTCGCTGCAGCAGAGCGTCGTCAATCGGGCGCCCTTGATCGGCGTCCGCCAAGAATGCTCCTAAGGCCGCATAGAAATCGCGCAGCCCCGCTGGACCGGCGCCGAACTTCAATCCTGGCGCGATCCTTCGCGCATCGGTCTCGACCGCATTTGCCCAGACATCTTGCAATTTGGTTCGTACCTGCACCTCGATCAAGCGTCCTCGGTGGCGGTTGATCAGGTGGAGGGCCCGGTAGCCATCATTCTTTGGCTCGGACACGTAGTCACGCATCCTCGTGATCGTCCAGTTCTTTCGAAGTCGAACTGCGACCCGGTAAGCAGCTGCCTGGTCCGGTAGGACCGCCCTGACCCCACCGATGTCGGCCATTCGAGAGAGCTTCATCCTCGGCTCGCGCAGGAGCTTGTCCGCGATGGTTGGAAATTTCTTCAAGCGCTGCGCAACGACCGGCTCTCCCTCTTCGGCGGCGTAATAGCGCAGGTTCGCGGCCACCCGCGAGAGTGGCTTTGCGTGCTCGTCGCGCCACCAGTCGATGATTCGGGCGGCTTGCAGCAACTCGGGGGTGTGTTGTCCGACGATCGCCTTGCCTTCTTCAACCAAGCGCAGGCGATCAGCGAGTATCTGCCCCGCGCGATCGACCTTCGTTTTGCTGTAGGTCGCCACCCGCTGAACCGTAGTCGTCTCGAAAGACTCGACCCTGGCTCCGGTGAAGGGAGGACCAACTCCCGTGGCCCTCTACCCTTACTCGCCTCTTATGTGCGGCATCGTCGGATACGTGGGCGCCAGGCCCTGCGAGGAGCTGCTGCTCTCGGGCCTGGAAAAGCTCGAATACCGGGGCTACGACTCGGCCGGCCTCTCCGTGCTCGCCGACGGCGAGGTCCAGAGCGTGCACGCGGTGGGCAACCTTGCCAACCTGCGGGCCGCCGTCGACGCCCGCGCCGGCAACGGCGCCGGGCCGCTGCCGCCGTCGGCGACCGGGATCGCCCACACCCGCTGGGCCACCCACGGCCGCGTCACCGAGGAGAACGCCCATCCCCACGACGACAGCTCCGGCCGCGTCCACATCGTCCTCAACGGGATCGTCGAGAACCACTCGGAGCTGCGCCGCCGCCTCCAGGACGAAGGCAGGGCCTTCACCTCCGAGACCGACGCCGAGGTGGTCGCCCACCTGATCGCGGCCCACTACGACAGCGACCTCGCCGCCGCCGTCCGCGCCGCCTACGCCGAGCTGCGCGGCCACTACGCCTTCGTCGCCATGCACGCCGACGAGCCCCAGCGGCTCCTCGGTGCCCGCAAGGAGTGTCCGCTGGTCGCCGGCGTCGGCGAGGGGGAGACCTTCCTCGCCTCCGCGATCCCGGCCTTCCTCGCCGACACCCGCACGGCGATGCCGATCGAAAACGGCGAGATCGTCGAAATCGAAGCGGGCGCGGTCCGGATCACCGACACCGAGGGAGCCCCGATCGCGCGCGAGGCCGAAGAGGTGACCTGGGACGCCGACGCGGCCGAGAAGGGCGGCTACGAGACTTTCATGCTGAAGGAGATCCACGAACAGGCTGACGCGGTCGCCGAGACGATCACCGATCGCCTGCCGGGCACCGACGGCGTCGACCTCTCCGAGGTCGAGCTCTCCGACGAGCTGCTGCGCAAAGTGAAGCGAATCGTGATCGTCGCCTGCGGCACCTCCTACCACGCCGGCCTAATCGGCCGCTACGCGATCGAGGAGTGGGCGCGGGTGCCGGTGGAGATGGATATCGCCTCCGAGTACCGCTACCGCAATCCCGTCGTCGGCGAGGGCGTCCTGGTGATCGGAATCACCCAGTCGGGGGAGACCGCCGACACGCTGGCGGCGATGCGGCTGGCCCGCGAGGCCGGGGCGACGGTGCTGGCGATCACCAACATCATGGGCAGCCAGGCGACCCGCGACGCCGACGCCGTCCTCTACACCCGCGCCGGGCTGGAGATCGGCGTCGCCGCGACCAAGACCTTCGTCGCCCAGGTGGCGGCTATGTACCTGCTGGGGCTGCGGATCGCGGAGCTGCGCGGAACGCTGCCGCCGGAGCGGCTGGCCGAGCTGGTCGCCGAGATGAAGACCCTGCCGTCGAAGATGGAGGAGACGCTGGCGGCGACCGAGGGGCCCGCGCGAGCGGTCGCCGACCGTCACAGCGACCAGGAATTCTTCCTCTACCTCGGCCGCCACATCGGCCTCCCCGTCTGCCTCGAGGGGGCGCTGAAGCTGAAGGAGATCAGCTACATACCGACCGACGCCTACGCCGCCGGCGAGATGAAGCACGGCCCGATCGCCCTGCTTGACGAGTCGACTCCGGTGATCTGCATCGCCACCGAGAGCCCGGTCCTGGAGAAGGTCCTATCCAACGTCGAGGAGGTTCGGGCGCGGGGGGCGCAGACGATCGGGATCGCCACCGCCGGCGGAACGCGCGTCGCCGAGGTCGCCGACGAGTCGATCGAGGTCGCCGCCACCGACTGGATCCTGCAGCCGATCGTGGCGATCCTGCCGCTGCAGCTGCTGGCCTACGACATCGCCCGCAACCGCGGCCTCAACGTCGATCAGCCGCGCAACCTGGCCAAGACCGTCACCGTCGAGTGACAAATTCGCCGGGGTGGGGCTGGTCGGCTGAAGTTGTCCAAAACGGTCGCTAGAGTGCCCGCCTCCGTGAAGCACCGCCACCTCCTCCCACTCCTTCTCGCGGTCCTGTCCGCCCTGATCGTCGCCGGCTGCGGCGGCGGCAGCAGCAGCGACGGCGGCGGCACCGATCCGGCCAGCGTCGCGCCCGCGACGGCGCCCGTCTTCATCGACTTCACCGTCAGGCCCGAAGGCGAGACGAAGCAGAACATCGAATCGCTGGCGAAGCGGATCGCCGGCGTCGACGACCTCGGCGGCCTGATCGTCGAAGGACTCGAGAACTCGGCCAGCGAAGACGGCGAAGAGCTCGACTTCGAAAAGGAAATCCAGCCCTGGCTCGGCGAGGAAGGCGGGCTCTTCCTGCAGGAATACGAAGAAGAAGACTTCGAAGGCTACGGCGCCGCGGTCCAGACCGAAGACGAAGAGGAAGCGCGCGCGTTCGTCGACAAGCAGGTCGAAGCCGGAGACGAATCGGTCGAGGACGGCTCCTACGAAGGCGTCGACTTCAAGGTTCAGGAAGACGAAACGACCATCGGCGTCTTCGACGACCTGGTCGTCTTCGCCGAAGACGAAGCGATCTTCAAGTCGATGGTCGACGCCTCCAACGGCGAGAACCTCGCCGGCGAGGGGACCTACACGAGCGCCATTTCCGAGATCCCCGACGACAGCGCCGCGGACGTATTCGTCGACATCGGCGGGCTGATCGAGGAAGCCGGCAACGAAATCGACTCCGAGACCGAACTCTTCCTCGACAGCGTCGGGATCGAGCCCAAGGAAGCGACCGCAGTCGCCAGCCTCGTTCCCGGCTCGGATCAAGTCGAGATCGACCTCAGCTCGAACCTCAGCGGCGACAACCCGCCCGGCGGCGACGCCTCCGAGCTGCTCGGCTCGCTGCCGGCCACCTCAGTCGCCGCCTTTGCCTCGCCGGAATTCGGCGACCGCTTCAACGAAGGCATCGACCGGATCGACGCGGAGGGGATCCCGAGCGAGGGGATCCCGCCGCACAAGCTGAAGAAGTCGCTGAAGGAAGCGGGCGTCGACCTCGAATCGATCGCCGGCTCGGTCGGCGACGTCGCCGCCTACCTCACCGGCAACAGCGAGAGCAGCCTGGGCGGGGCGATGATCCTCGAAGCCGAAGATTCGGACTCGGCGAAGAACACCGTCTCCAACCTCGGCCTCTTCCTCCGCTCCACCGGCACTCCCGGGATCACCAAGATCAGCGAAGGGGCCAGCGGCTTCTCGATCCGCAGCCCCGAACTGGGCCGCCAGCCGGTCGTCGTCGTCGCCAAGGGCAGCCGCATCGCGATCGGCTACGGCCTCGCGACGACGCTCTCGAGCTTGCAGGGATCCGGCAAGACCCTCGCCGACTCGGCGCCCTACAAGGAGGCCACCGATGCCCTCGGCGGTACCCCGATCTCCGTCTTCGTCGACGGCGGGTCGGCGCTGAAGCTGGCTACGGCGTTGATGCCGGTCGGGGACGAAGGGTTCTTGGAAGCGAAGCCCTACCTGCAGAAGGTCGATTACCTGGCGCTGGGGTCTGAAGCGTCGGGTGATTTGGCTACTGCCAAGCTGATCGTCGGGATCAAGTAGCGCTGGCGTGGGGGAGGGGGCCGGTGGGGGTCCCTGGGAGCACCTCCGCCGCGTTGATCGTGGTTGGGCTGACGCCGCTAGCGCTCGGCGCGGCTCCATGCTGAGTACCCAGGGACCCCCACCGACCCCCTCCGAGTACGCATAGGCTGGGACCCGTGGAGTCCTGGCTGAAGCCACTTTTCGACGCTGAGGGGATGCGGGGGGTTGATCGATGGGTGATTGAGGAGGTCGGGGTGCCTTCGCTGGAGTTGATGGAGGCTGCTGGTCGGGCGGTGGCGGAGGCGGTGGCTGGACTGGCGCCGCAGGGGCCGGTGCGGGTGGTTTGCGGGAAGGGGAACAACGGGGGGGATGGGTTTGTGGCGGCGCGGCTGCTGCGGGAGATGGGGTTCGAGGTGGAGGCGCTGCTGTTGTGGTCGGGGGAGGAGCTGCGGGGGGATGCGGCTGTCAACCACGATCGGTTTGGGGGAGAGCTGGTCGAGGGGGACGTCGGGGGACGGCTGGAGGGGTCGGGGGCGGTGGTGGATGCGATCTTTGGGACCGGGTTCGAAGGGGCGCCGCGGGGGCCGGCCGCGGCGGCGATCCGGGCGATCGATGGGTGCGGGGCGCCGGTTGTGGCCTGCGACATCGCTTCGGGGGTCGATGCTTCCAGTGGCGAGGTGGCGGGGGAGGCGGTCGAAGCCGATCTCACGGTCAGCTTTCACGCGGCCAAGGTGGGGCAGCGGGTCGCGCCGGGGAAGTGGCACGCGGGCGAGCTGCGCGTGGTTCCGATCGGCATCCCGCCCGGGTCGCCGGGAGAGGCTGCGGCTGGGGAGATCGATCCTTCCGTCCTCGACCTCGCGCCGCGCCGAGGTCCTCATTCGACCAAGTTCAGCTCCGGACAGGTAGCCCTCGCCGGTGGCTCGCGAGGCCTCACCGGCGCGGTGCGGTTGGCCTCGCTGGCGGCGATCCGGGCCGGGGCCGGCTACGCCACCGTCGCGGTTCCGGCCGACCTGGAGATGGTCTTCGAGCTGGCCCAGCCGGAGGTGATGTCGGTCGGCTGTCCCGGGGGCGACGGCTGCCTCGTGCCCGCTTCGGAGAAGGCGGTTCTGCGGACCTTCGAGCGCGCCGCCGCCGGCATCTTCGGCCCCGGGCTCGGGAAGGACCCGGGCTCCTTCGAGCTGGCCCGCTCGGTCGTCCCGAAGATCGAGGCGCCGCTCGTCCTCGACGCCGACGGCCTCAACGCCTTCGCCGGGCGCCTCGGGGAGTTGCGGGCGCGGCAGGCCCCGACGGTCCTCACCCCGCACGCCGGGGAGCTGGGCCGCCTGCTCGAGCGCAATCCCGGCGAAATCGACGCCCACCGGCTCGCCGCCGCCCGCGCAGCTGCCGAGGCGGCGGGCGCGATCGTCGTCCTCAAGGGCGACGACACGATCGTCACCGACGGTTCCCGCGTCGCCGTCAACGCGCTCTCGGCCCCGGCCCTCGCCACCGCCGGCAGTGGCGACGTCCTCTCCGGCGTCGTCGCTGGCCTCCTGGCTCGTATGGACGACCCCTTTGCCGCCACCTGTGCCGCGGTCGTCGCCCACGCCCGCGCCGGCCTCGCCGCCGCCGCCCGGATCGGCGTCGCCGAGTCGGTGATCGCCACCGACATGATCGACTCGATCCCCCTGGCGCTGCGTCCCGACGGGCCGGTCGAATAACCTCGCGCCCATGAAGACCGCCGGAGAGATCATGGCCCGCGACGTCCCCAGCGTCCATCCCAGCGACGACGCCCGGACCGCGATCGACCTGCTCTCGAAAAGCGATCTCGGCGCGATCCCCGTCGTCGACAACGACAACAAGCTGGTCGGGATCGTCAGCGAGTCGGACCTCATCCTCAGCGAGGAGGAGTCGGACCTGCACCTGCCGCACTACCTCAACATCATGGGCGGAATCGTCTTCGTCGGCTCGATGAAGGGGTTCGAGGAGCGGCTGGAAAAAGCCTTCGCCACCGAGGTCTCGGAGCTGATGACCGCCGATCCGATCGTCGCCCACGACTACGAGTCGGCCGACCGGGTGGCGAAGAAGATCGCCGACAAGCACCACAACCACCTGCCGGTCGTGGACGCCGACGGCTACCTGGCCGGGATGGTCACCAGGGCCGACGCGCTCGCCGCCGTGGTCGACGGCGACTAGAGCCATGGAGCGGGCGGTCGCCCGGATCGACTTCGACGCGGTGCGCGCCAACTGCGCGCGGCTGAAGGCCGAGCTGACGGACGGAGCGGAGCTCTGCGCCGTCGTCAAGGCCGACGGCTACGGGCACGGGGCCGACGGCTGTGCCGACGCCGCTCTCAGGGGCGGGGCCACCCGCCTGGCGGTGGCGACGGCAGGGGAGGCGGAGCAGGTGGGCCGCCGCTTCCAGCACGTGCCGCTGCTGACGATGGGGGCGCTGACGACCGAGGAGGTGGACGTTGCCTTCTCCGCCGGCTCCGAGCTCGCCGTCTGGAGAGAGGATTCCCGCCGCCTGATCGCCGATCGAGCTCGTGCTCACGGCCGTCGCGCCCGCGTTCACGTCAAGTACGACAGCGGTATGGGCCGGCTCGGCAACCGCGACGCGGCCGAGGTGCTGGCGCTGGTCCGGGGCTGCGCCGAGGACACCGACCTCGAGCTGGCGGGGATCTGGACCCACCTCGCCACCGCCGACGAACCCGACTCGGCCTTCTTCGACGAGCAGCTGGATCGCTTCGACGAGGTCGTCGCCGCGGTCAGGGCCGAGCACCCCGAGGTCCTCGTCCACGCTGCCAATAGCGCCGCCGTTCTCCGCGACAAGCGCTCCCACTACGGGATGGCCCGCTGCGGCGTCGCCATCTACGGGCTCGATCCCTTCCAACGCGACCCCACTGAGCAGGGCCTGCGGCCGGCGCTCTCGCTCCACTCCTACGTCGCCGACGTCAAGCGCTTCCCCGCCGGGGCAAGCGCCGGTTACGGCCGCAAGTGGACGGCGCCGGTCGACACCTGGGTCGGTGTGGTCCCGCTCGGCTACGGCGACGGCGTCCGCCGCGCCCTCACCAACAACGCCGACGTCCTCGTCGGCGGCCACCGCCACCCGCTGGTCGGCACCGTCTCAATGGACAACATCACGATCGACCTCGGCCCCGAGACCGACGTCGAGCCTGGGGAGGAGGCGGTCCTGATCGGCCGCCAGGGCGAGGAGGAGATTCGCGCCGAGGAGCTCGCGGCCCGCCTGGAGACGATCAACTACGAGGTCACGTGCGCGATCTCGCCGCGGGTGCCGCGGGTGCCGGCTTGACGGCGGCGCTTTCGTATTCCCATGGCTGAGGAAAGCCCCACTCGGCTCGGTGAGGCGCCCGTGGTGGCGGCGGTGCGGGATGCCCTGGGGGGCGCCGAGGGCGTCTGGATCGTCGGCGGCGCGGTGCGGGACGCGGCGCTGGGTCGCGAGGTCGCCGACCTCGACCTCGCCGCTGCCGGCGACCCCGGCGCGGTCGCGAAGGCGATCGCCGCCGGGCTCGGCGAGCACGCCTTCGAGCTCTCGGCCGAGTTCGGGACCTGGCGGGTCCCGGCGCAGAAGCACGGATGGCAGATCGACGTCACCGCCCTGCGCGGCGGCGGCATCGAGGAGGACTTGGCCGCGCGCGACTTCACGATCGGCGCCGTCGCCGTGCCGCTCGCGGGGAAGGAGCCGATCGACCCCTATGGCGGGCTCGCCGATCTGGCTCAGAAGCGCGTGCGTGCGGTCGGTGCCGACAGCTTCGGGAGCGATCCGCTGCGGCTGCTGCGGGCGGCGCGACTGGCCGCCGAGCTGGACTTGGCGATAGAGCCGGAGACGCTGGAGCTCGCCCGTGCCTGCGCCCCGCGCGCCGCCGACCCGGCTGGAGAGCGGCAGCTGGCGGAGCTCCGCCAGCTGATCGGCGGCCCCGATCCGCTGCGCGGCCTGCGCCTGCTCGACGAGCTCGGCGTCACCGGCGTCGTCCTGCCCGAGCTCGAGACCCTGCGCGGGGTCGAGCAGGGGCCGAACCACCACCTCGACGTCTACGACCACACGATCGCCGTGCTCGAGCACACGCTCGAGGTCGAGGGCGACCTGGAGCGCTTCGCCGGCGATCGCGCCGCAGAGGTGGCCGCCCTCCTCGACGAGCCGCTCGCCGACGAGATGACCCGTCGCACCGCCCTGCGCTTCGGCGCCCTCTTCCACGACATCGCCAAGCCGGCGACGAAGGCCGAACGCGACGGCTTCGTCGGCTTCAAAGGTCACGACGAAGTGGGGGCGGAGGTGATCGGCGAGGTCTGCCGGCGGCTGCGGGCCAGCCGCCGCCTCACCCAGCACCTGCAGGGGATGGCGCGGCACCACCTGCGGCTCGGGTTTCTGATCCCGGAGATGCCGCTGTCTCGACGCCGGGTCCACGCTTACCTGCGCGCAACCGATCCAGTCACCGTCGACGTCACCCTTCTCACGGTTGCCGACCGCCTCTCCGCTCGCGGCAAAGGCCCGATCGCCAGCCCGGAGATGGTCGCGGCGCACCTGCAGCTGGCGCGCGAGATGATCGCCGCCGGCCTCGACTGGCGCCGGGAGGGGCCGCCTGCGCCGTTGCTGCGCGGCGACGAGATCGCCGCCGAGCTGGGGATCGAGCCGGGCCCCGAGCTCGGCAGCGCCGTCGCCGAGCTCGAGGCGGCTCAATTTGCAGGGGAAATAACTGACCGGGAGGGCGCCCTCCGACACCTGCGCCGTTAGATACGCTCCGCGCGCATGGCCAAAGAGGAAAAGATCGAAATGGAGGGGGAGATCACCGAGGCTCTCCCCAACACGATGTTCCGGGTCAAACTGGACAACGGGCACGACGTGCTCGGCCACATCTCGGGAAAGATGCGGCGCCACTACATCCGCATCCTTCCCGGCGACCGCGTGAAGATCGAGCTTTCGCCCTACGACTTGGATCGTGGGCGCATTACGTACCGCTACAAATAGCGGCCGCGAAAACCAAGCCTGGCAAGGACCGAGGACGCCGTCAGGCGCCGGTTTGCAGCGGCCGGGGGTCCGCCAGCTCGGCTACCAGCGCCGACCAGGCGAAGTCCTTTGCCCCCTGGCCCCTGCCGTTCCGCGGGTCGTAGTACTCGCGCAGGCCTTCGCGGGCGACGGCGCCGATGACGCCGCTCGCCAGCCGCTCCGCCTCGGCCCTGTAGCCGAGCCGGCGCAGGCCCAGCCAGACCAGCCAGGCCGAGTTGATCCAGGTCGGGCCGCGCCAGTAGCGGCGGATCGGGCCGTGGCCGCCGTCGGGTTCGTAACCGCGCTCGCCGACCGCCACCGAGGGTGGCGCCACCGGGGTCAGGAACTCGCGCTCGTTCAGCAGATGCTCCTCGACCAGCCGCCGGCCGATCGCCTCCGGCAGGTCCGGCAGCGCCAGCGGCGCCAGCGAGGCCCAGGTCAGGGCCTGCGGCCGCACCGCCCCCGGCTGGGCTTCGTCGACGAAGAGCCCGCGCCGCTCGTCCCAGAGCCGGTCTACCAAGGCAGGCGTCGCCGAGGGTCGCCCCAGTGCCTGCAGCGACAGCGACCAGAGGGTGTTGACGAGCACCTCGCAGAGGACCGGGTGGCCGGCGTCGCGGAGGCGCCGCGCGTTCCAGTCGAGCCCGCGGTTGCGCTGGACCAGGAGCGGGAACCCGATCCGGCCGTTCGCCCGCCAGCCCCAGACCTCTTCGAACTTCGGCGATGCGTCGAGCCCGGACTCGTCGGGCTGGACGATCCAGAGCAGCCCGTCGCCCTCGAGGTCGCGGTTGCGCCGCAGCCAGTCCAGGTGCCGGGCGATCCGCGGCTCCTCGGCCGGGTCGCCGACGGCGATCCGCCAGGCCCAGGCGAGCAGCGGCGGCTGAATCGTCTCCGTCTCCCGCGCCCGGCGGTTGCGGACGTTGTAGAAGAGGAGCCGCGGCCCGGAGACGTGGCTGCGCCAGAAGATCGTGTGGCCGATGAAGCCGTCGGGCCGTTGCGCCGCCAGCAGGCTCTCCAGCTCCAGCCGCGCCCGCGCCGGCTCAAACCGGCGCCAGACGATCGCCGCGAAGCAGGAGTCCCAGTACCACTGCCAGGGATAGCGACCGGGGCTTGGCTCGGTGTAGCTGAAGGGGATCTCGCCGCGGCGGCCCGTCACCCAGTTCTGCCGCAGGACGCGCTCGGTCTCGGCGAGGACCTCAAGCATTGGTGCGGCGCATCTCCCGCAGCGCCAGCGCTCCGAACACGGCCAGCAGCGCCGCCAGTGCCAGCAGACCCGGCCAGGTCTCGCTCCAGGTCACGCTGCCGACGAAGCCCTGGCGTGCCGCTTCGATCACGTGGGTGACCGGGTTGATTTCCGCGACCTTCTCGAGCCAGGGCTGCAGCAGCTCCAGCGGCGCGTAGGCGGGCGTCAGCAGGACCAGGCCCATCATCCCAGCCTGCATCAGCGGTGCCGCCGACTGGCTCTTGTAGTGGAGGGCCAGCATCGAGCCCCAGCAGGCGGCGACGGCGGCCATCGCCGCGACCATCGCGTAGCAGACGACGAGCCCGTCGAAGCCGGGCCAGCGGGCCCCGATGAGGAAGGCGATCGCCAGCACGAAGGTGGCGGGGACGAAGGCGCGGAGGCTGGCGGCGAGGACGTTGCCGGTGAGCAGGACCCAGCGGGGGGCGGGGGAGACGAGGAGGCGGTCGACCCAGCCCTGCTCGTAGTCGCGGGCGAGGTTGACCCCTGCGGCGGCGCCGGTGAAGCCGGCGCCCTGCAGCATGCTGACCGGGACGATGAAGCTCTCGTAGGAGTCGGTGTCGAAGCCGCTGAGGTGGATCAGACCGCCGAAGACGCCGTTGAGGCCGAGGAAGAAGATCGTCGGCGCCAGAACGCCGGGAATCGCCGCCCCGGGCACCCGCACCAGCTCGTTCTTCGCCCTCGCGATCAGGGCGAGGATCGTCGCGAGGTTGGCATTTGCCGCGGCGGTTTCCATCAGCCGATCCGCAGCCGGTGTCGCAGGGCGCGGGCGCTGAGCACGAGCCCGAGGACGACGATGCCGGCGATCGCCGCCACCGCCTCCAGAGTCTGGGTGGCGTCGATGCCGGAGATGATCGGCTCGCGCACCCCTTCGACGATGAAGCTGAGCGGGTTGTACGCGGCGATCGTCTTTGCCGGCTCGATCATCAGCTCCTGGGGAAAGAAGGCCGAGGAGAGGAAGAGGACGACGAGGACGAGGGGGAAGAGGCCCTGGACGACGCTGGCGCTGCCGGTACGCAGGGCGATCGCGGCGCCGATCCCGCCGACCGCCAGAGCCGAGGCGGTGATGAGCGCGATGGCCAGCAGGGCGCCCGGCACGCCGCCCTCGATCTCGGCGCCGAAGATCAGCCCAATTGCGAGGAACCACAGCGACGCGAAGAGGCCCAGCGCCGCCGTCCCGGCCAGGCGCCCGAGGACGATCGCGAAGCGGGGAATCGGGGCGGCGAAGAGGCGGTCGGTGAACCCCATCTCGATGTCGACCGCGAAGGCGATGCCGCCGCTGTTGCCGGCCAGCATCATCGACTGCATCATCGAGCCGGCCAGCATGAACTGGAGGAAGCTCTGGACCGGGGGGAAGCCGGGCAGTTCGATCCCGGCCCCGGCGCCGCCGGTCTGGATCGCCAGCAGCAGGGTGGGGAAGACGACGATCGGGCTGATCAGCTGCGGCCGGCGGAAGGTCTGCCGGATCGAGCGCGCCCCGAGCGCCCGCACCACCCGCGCGCTCCTCGCCAGCTCGCTCACGCCGGCACCGACTCCTCGCCGCCCCCGCTCTCCTCCTTTTCGAGGTGGTGCCCCGTCTTATCGACGAAGACGTCGTCGAGGGTGGGGCGGACCAGCTCCAGCGACTCGACCGCGACCCCGGCCTCGTCGAGGGCGCGGACGACACGGGGGATGGCGGCGGCGCCTTCCTCGACCTCGACCAGGACGCGCCTGCCGTCCTTCGGCGGCAGCAGCTTCCCCAGCTCCGCGCACGCCCGCTCGGCCGCCGCAACCGCCCCCTCGCCGACCAGCAGCTCGACGTGCGGGTTGCCGACCTCGGCCTTCAGCGCCTCCGGCGTTCCCTCGGCGACGATCCGGCCGCTGTCGATGATCCCGACGTTGTCGGCGAGCTGGTCGGCCTCCTCGAGGTACTGGGTGGTGAGGAAGACGGTGGTCCCGTCTTCGTTCAGGGCTCGCACCTCCTCCCAGATCGTCTTGCGGCTGACGGGATCCAGCCCGGTGGTCGGCTCGTCGAGGAAGAGCACGCTCGGTTCGTGGACGAGGGCGGCGGCGAGGTCGAGGCGCCGCTTCATCCCGCCCGAGTAGCCGCCGACGCGGCGGTCGGCGGCGGCGCTGAGGCCGACCCGGTCCAGCAGACCGTCGGCGCGCTCGCGCCCCGCCGCCGGCGGCAGGCCCTGCAGCGTCGCCTGCAGGCGGATCAGCTCGCGGCCGGTCATCAGTGGGTCGAGCGCCGCTTCCTGCAGGGCGACGCCGATCGAGGCGCGAACCTGCCGCGCCTCGGCGACCACGTCGTGCCCGGCGACGCTGGCGCGGCCGCCGCTCGGCAGCAGCAGCGTCGTCAGCATCCGCACGGTCGTCGTCTTGCCGGCGCCGTTGGGGCCGAGGAAGCCGTAGATCTCCCCCTCCTCGACCCGCAGGTCGATCCCGCGCACGGCCAGGACCTCTCCGAAGGCGCGCTCGAGCCCCTCGACCTCGATCGCCGGCACGCTAGGCCTTCTGCGTCTGGGCACCGCGCGCGCTCGGCGGCAGCGCCTCGACCCAGCGGCGGCCGTTGGCCCGCTCGAGCGCCTCGGCGGCGTCGAGCAGCAGCTCGTCGCGTCCCCAGGCGGCCTGCAGCTGCAGGCCGATCGGCAGCCCCTCGGAGGAGCCGACCGGAACGCTGATCGCGGGGATGCCGGTGAGGTTGGCGAGGGCGCCGCCGCGGACGTTCGCTTCGTCGGCCGTGACGGTCCCGCTCGGCAGCTCGACCAGCGGCGCCTCCAGCGGCGGCGCCACCGCCGGCACGGTCGGCCAGGCGATCAAGTCGACCTCCTCGAAGACCTGCGCCAGGGTGCGGCGGGCCATCGTCCGCACCTCCCCGGCCTTGATCGTCGCGATCGCCGGCAGCAGCACCCGGTACTTGAGCAAGCCACGGCCGATCGGGCTCAGCTCCGGGTCGAGTTCGTTCAGCTTCTCGACGGTGACGCCGCCGAGGCTCTCGCTGTTGGCGATCAGAACCGTGGCCAGCGTCGCCGCCGCCAGTTCGGGCAGCTCGATCTCCCGCACCTCGCCGCCGCTCTCTCGCCTCAGGTCCTCGATCGCCCCCTCGCAAGCCTCGCGCACCGGCGGCGCCACGTCCTCGGAGACCTCACCGCGAATGACGCCGATCCTCAGGCCCTCGGGCTCACCGGCGCGCAGCTCCTCGCCGTAGAGGACCGAGTCGAGCAGGCGGCAGTCGGCGGCGTCCGCGCAGAGGGCGCCGGAGACGATCGTGGTCGAGATCCCGGCCATGTGGTGCCCCGCCATCGCCGAGCGGCCGAAGGTCGGCTTCAGGCCGGTGAGGCCGCAATAGGCGGCGGGGTAGCGGATCGAACCGACTCCGTCGGCGCCCACCGCCCCGGCGACGAGTCGTCCCGCCAAGGCAGCGGCCGGGCCGCTGGAGGAGCCGCCCGGACAGCTCTCGAGGTTCCAGGGGTTGCGGGCGGGGCCGTAGACGGAGATGTTGCCGGTGCTGCTGGCCCCCAGCTCGTGCATGTTGCCGACCCCGACGACGACCGCGCCGGCGTCGCGCAGGGCGCGGTACGGGCCGGACTCGCCCGGCGCGGTCGGCGCCAGCATCTCGGCGGCTCCGAACCGCTGTGCCCGCCAGGGCAGCGGCCACTCGTCCTTGATCACGATCGGGACCCCGTGGAGGGGGCCGGCCGGCGCCGCGGCGAGCATCTCCCGCGAGCGGTCGGGAAAGGTCTCGACGACCGCGTTCAGGGCCGGGTTTCGCTCCTCGATCCGCTCCAGGCAGGCCTCCAGCAGCTCGCCGGCATCGACCTCGCCGCCGGCGATCGCCGTCGCCTGCTCCCGCAGCGTCAGGTCGAGCGGCTCGCTCATCGGCTCGGTGGCGCCTGCGAGAGGTCGGGGTCGCGCTCGGTCGGCACCTGGCTGGTGTCGAGCTGCAGCAGCTCGAGGATCGGCGGCCAGAAGGTTTGGTGGGCGGCGCCGATCACTGCCAGCTCGATCTCGTCGGCCTCGATCCCGAATGCGGCCAGGCCCGCCGGGATGAAATCGTCGCTGCGATCCGAAGCCTCCATCGGAGCCGAACCCTACCTCGGCGCTTGGCCGTGATCGTGCAGATACCCCCGCAGCACCGCATCCAGCCGCCCCGGACGGCAAGATTGGCGCCGCAACTGGGCTCTGAGCCCGGTGTTTGCCTCAACGATGGCCAACGCAGAGACCAAGACGACCTCCCGGCGCCTCCTGGCGCTGCTCGGCGCTGCCGTCCTGCTGGCGGCGCTGGTCGCGATCGCGCCCCGGCAGGCTGCCTCGGCGCCCCTGCGGGTCGTCGTTCTCGGCCAGACCCCGAACGTGCCGGCGCCTTCCTGCCCCGGCAAAACCGACGTCAACGGCAACCCGCTGGTCGAATGCCGGGTCGAGGGCCACGTCACCGGCTTCCAGTCGATCGCCGACGGCATCGCCCGGCCCTTCGAGGCTCCCTTCGAAGGAAGGATCGTCGCCTGGTCAATTTCCCTTTCGAAGCCCTCGACCATGGAAACGAAAACGACCACCGACGAGGTGGGCTTCTTCAACGACTTCTTTGGCACGCCTGCCCAGGCCCGGATCGGCGTCCTGCGCCCGGTCGAGGACACCAAGCCGCCCCAGTACAAGCTGGTCCGCCAGAGCCCGATCGAGGTCCTCAACCCCTACTTCGGCAGCACCCCGATCTTCGCCCTCGACCACCCGCTGACCGTCCTCAAGGGCCAGGTCGTGGCGCTGACCATCCCCACCTGGGCGCCGATGTTCGCCCTCAACCTCTCCGGGGAAAACACCTGGCGCGGCAGCCGCCTCCCCGACCACTGCATCTCCAGGGAAGACGTCCAGGGCGGTCACCCGCAGCAGGGGGTCGGCAAGACCAAGACCTACGGCTGCTACTACTCCGACGCGCGCCTGCTCTACACCGCGACGCTCGTCAAGAAGCCCTAGCGCGAGAAGCGCTATAGCGCTTCTTGACGCAGGCCGCAGTAAGGGCAGTCAGAGACGTCGAGCCCGATCAGCTGATCGCAGCGGCGGCAGGCGCGGAGGTTCTCGGGGCTGCGCGGCAGCGAGGACGCCGAGGGCGCCAGCGGCAGGACCTTGGCAACGGGCGTCATCTCCTCGCCGGTCTCGCGGTCGACGTAGACCGAGCCGGCCTCCGTGGGGGCGAGGGCCTCGCGACCCGAGGCCGCGGCGCGCATGCGGTAGAGCTGCTTCTCGTTCATCGCCGGGAAGACTATTAACTTCGGCGGCTCCGATGCGCGTTCTCGTCTTTCACGGCTACATGCTGCGGGGCACCGGCAGCAACATCTACAACGTCAACCTGGCGCGGGCTCTGGCCCGGCTCGGGCACGAGGTTCACCTGCTCTGCCAGGACCGCGAGGTCCGGATCGAGGGGGTGGAGATCCACAACCCCGACATCGGCGGCCTCCTGCCCGTCTACGTCAAAGACCCCTACGAGGGCTTCGAGGTGAAGACCTTCCCGGAGCTGAGTGAGGCGGAGCTCGACCGCTACATCGACGCCAACGTCGCCGCGGTGCAGGGAGTGGCCGCGGCCGCAGGCGGGATTGACCTCGTCCTCGCCAACCACCTGGTGATGGGGCCGGCGATCCTCGCCCGCGCCGGTATCGCTCCCTTCGCGGCGAAGATCCACGGCTCCGCCCTCGAGTACACGGTGAAGCCGCACCCACGCTTCCTGCCCTATGCCCGCGAGGGGATGGAAGCCGCCAGTGGGGTGCTGGTCGGCTCCGGTCACACCGGCGAGTCCCTCTGGGCGGCGCTGCCCGACGTGCCCGGGCTGCGGGAGAAGACCCGGCTCGGGCCGCCAGGGGTCGACATAGACGAGTTCCGTCCAGACGGCGAGCGCGAGCAGCTGGTCGCCTTCGTCGGCAAGCTGATCGTCTCCAAGGGCGTCGACCTCCTGCTCGCGGCCTGGCCGCTGGTCCGGGCTGCCCATCCGCAAGCCCGGCTCGAGATCGCCGGCTACGGCGCCTACGAGGAGGGGCTGCGGCGGCTGCTGGCGGCGCTGGACCGCGGCGACCTCGACGACGCTCGCGAGGTCGCCCGGCGCGGCTGGGGTCTGGAGGGAGGGGAGGAGCAGCCGCTTCCGATCCTCTCCGCCTTCCTCGCCGACCCTCCCGCCGGGTACGCCGAGCAGGCCCGCGCCGCCGCCGGTTCGGTCGAGTTCGTCGGCCGGCTCGAGCACCGCGAGGTCGCCTCCTTCTTTCCCCGGGCGGAGGCGATGGTGATGCCGAGCACCTTCCCCGAGGCCTTCGGGATGGTCGCGGTCGAGGCCGCCGCATGCGGAACCCTGCCGGTCTCGGCGGGTCACTCGGGGATGCTCGAGGTCTCCCGGCAGTTGCGCTCCCAGCTTCCGGAGGAGGTGGGCGCGCTCACCTCGTTCCCGGTCAAGGAGGGCGCGGTGGAGGCGATCGCGGCCCGGATCGGTCGCTGGCTCGCGCTCCCGGAGGCGGAGCGGCGGCAGGCTCGCGAGAGCCTGGTCGCAACGGTCGCGCGGCTCTGGAGCTGGGAGGGAGTGGCGCGCGGGGTCCTCGCCGCGGCCGCCGGCGAGCTGGAGGATCTACCGCGCCCGGGCAGCTAGTGCGAAGCGTCACCTGAGGCCGCAAAGCCTCCCGCCGCCGCTTCAATAGAATGCCCGCCGCCCCAATGTACGGCCGCCTGCCCATAGTGAAGATGCTGCTGGTGACGATCGCCCTGACGGTGGTCATCTCGGCGCTGATGGTCCCGATCAACTGGAACGGTCAGGGCGCCTCCACGGCTGCCCCGAAGATCGACCACCTGCTGAACGTGATGATCGTCCTCTCGTCATTCGTCTTCGCGTTGGTGATGGTGATGCTCTTCTACGCGCTTTGGAAATTCAAAGCGAAGCCGGGGGACGAGTCCGACGGGGAGCCGATTCACGGCAACACCCGCCTCGAGATCGCCTGGACCCTGATCCCGACGGTCATCGTCCTCTTCGCCGGCGGCTACAGCTGGAAGGTGCTGAACGAGCTCGAAGAGAAGAAGGATGACCACCTGACGGTCTCGGTTTTCTCCCAGCAGTTCGCCTGGAGCTTCGCCTACCCGGGCAAAGACTACGCCTGGTCCGAGGGCGAGCTGCACGTCCCGGTCGGTGAGCAGGTCCAGTTCAAGATGCACGCGATGGACGTGATCCACTCCTTCTGGGTGCCGGAGTGGCGGATCAAGAAAGACAACGTCCCCGGGATCACGACGACCGCGATCGTCACCCCCGACAAGGTCGGGACCTACCAGCTGGTCTGCACCGAGCTCTGCGGCTTCGGACACACGACGATGCGGGCAAAAGTCGTCGTCGAGCCCCCGAGCAAGTTCAAAAAGTGGGTCGAGGGCCTCGATCAGAAACTGCCCGAACCCTTCATGGACGTCCTCAAGGAAGGAAGCGTCACCAACGCTCCGGACCTCGGGGCCGGGGGAGCGTAGACGGCATAATGGAGAGACCTGATGGTTGACGCGATCAAGAGACCCGGCTGGTGGCGTGGGCTGCTCGGGGCCGTCGCCTTTGGCGCCTTCGGCTTCGCCCTCGTCCTCATCCTGCGGAAGATCTCCGGGCTGGACCCGTACCAGACCGAACAGACCGGCTACCCGCACGTGGTCGTGCCCGCAATCACCGCCCCGCTCGGCTTCCTGGCTGGGTTCGGCTGCTTCGACTACTGGCTGCGCTGGGCCGCCGGGATGCCGACGATTCCCGACGATCACTCCCAGCACGGCGCCAAGAGCTGGAAGGACTACTTCAAATTCAACACCGATCACAAGGTGATCGGTGTCCAGTACGTGGTCACGACCTTCATCTTCTTCTTCATCGGCGGTCTGATGGCGATGCTGATCCGGGCCGAGCTCGCCCAGCCCGGCACCCAGATCGTCGAAGCCTCGACCTACAACAGTCTCTTCTCGACGCACGCGGTGCTGATGATCTTCGTCTTCGTGATCCCGGTCTTCGCCGGGCTCGCGAACTACGTGCTGCCGCTGATGAT
>Ga0190269_10000031_pt1 | contig 58942 bp, 57 predicted proteins | sample Popmic249IS_FD_133749 | JGI IMG/M metagenome (GOLD analysis project Ga0190269, IMG submission 133749) | Populus adjacent soil microbial communities from riparian zone of Blue River, Arizona, USA - 249 IS | ecosystem: Environmental > Terrestrial > Soil > Riparian zone | place: USA: Arizona... | reverse complement strand
CTGGTCTGGGAAACCCCCGACATCACCGGCCAGTCGATCACGCCCTCGACCGAAGGCGGCTCGATCACCTCGACGATCAACGTCCCCGGCCAGCGAGAGCTGGTCAGCTTCTCGGGGACGGCGTCGCAGCTGATCACCTTGAAAGCCCAGGAATCGACGATCGTCAGCGGTGCGATGTCGATCTTGAAGCCCGATGGCAACGTACTTTCCGGCAGCGAAGTGACCTTCACCTCGAGTTCCAGCGGCAAAAAAGAAGCCACTTTGCCGAGCACGGGTACCTACACGGTCGTGGTGGATCCTCCAGCTACCAGCACCAGCCCGGTCACCAACGGCACCGGCAGCGTGAAAGTCACGGTCTACCTTGGATCACATGCCGCCTTGCGCGGACTTCGATCAGCCGAGCCGCAGCTCGTTAGCTACACGCCAGCTGATTGGCCCTCAGGCTTGTATTCGGACATTCCGTCATTCCAGCTGACGTCCTTTTCTTCCAGATCTAATGATTCAGGGGTTGAAGATGAGGAGGCTGCAACTGGCAACCCAGCCAGCTCGACTCGGCAGAGGGTTCGCCGGCAGGACCAATCGTCGAGTCTTGAGAAGCGACTCCGACCGAACAAAAACCATACGGCTTCGCTGCCTCGCAACTGGGAGCCAGCTCGCCGGAGCGGTTGGCTGCCCCCGAAACCAGATGAGGAGCGCAACTGGCTGGTCGGTTCTTCCTCGAGTCCATGGCTGAATGTCCCTTCCCGCGAGGGGGATAGCGACACGACGGCGCTGACCGGTCAAGTGCTCAGAGTCGATGGCATGCCTCTCGCAGGCGTGTCGGTGGCGATTGAGGGAGCTGGTATTCGCGGCGAGACCGGCCGTTCCGGTCGATTCCTCCTAGGGGGTCTTCCACCTGGTCACCAAGTGCTGGTTGTGGATGGCGAAGGTCCCGGAGGTCGTCGTTTTGGCACCTATGAGATCGGCGTCGATCTTGCAGCCGGGGAGACGACTGCGCTCGACTACACCGTCTGGTTGACGCCGCTCGACCATGCGGGAGATCTACGAGTTGACTTGCCAGTTGAGCGCGAAACCAGTCTGAAGACGCCACGCGTGCCTGGGTTGGAAGTGAGGATGCCGGCTGGCGCCACGATCAGGGGCGACGATGGTCGCGCGGTCACGGACCTCAACATCACGGCGATCCCTCTCGACCGCCCGCCGTTTCCGTTGCCACCCTTCGTCACTGTCCCTGTCTACTTCACCGTGCAGCCTGGCGGCGCCAGTCTTAGCAAAGGCGCTCGCTTCGTCTATCCGAACTGGGGAGAGCTCGATCCGGGCGAGCGGGTCGACTTCTGGAACTACGACCCCGAGGATCGCGGCTGGTACGTCTATGGGCGGGGGACCGTAACGGATGATGGCAAGCAGGTCGTTCCGGATTCCGGCGTGCGGGTTTGGGAGTTCACTGGAGCGATGGCAGTGAGCGGGCCGACCCCACCTCCCGGCGGCCCGAATCCAAATGCGCCTTCCAGCGGAGGGGACCCAGTCGACCTATACACCGGCCTTTTCACCTACCACCACACCGATCTTGTGCTGCCGGACACGTTTCCGATCTCGATCGACCGGACCTATAGACCGAACGACTCAAACTCCTACAGCTTCGGTGAAGGCATGACCAATGCGTACGATCTGCGCCTATGGCCGATCGTCAACTACAAAGAAGCTGATCTCATTCTCCCTGATGGCGGACGGGTGCACTACGTCCGGACCTCTCCAGGGACCGGCTGGTCGGATGCCGTATACGAGCCAACTGGCGAAGTAGGTGCGTTCGACGGATCGGTGATCACCTGGAACGGAACCTCATGGGAGATGAGTCTCAAAAGTGGAAACACGCTCGTCTTCGGAGGGTTCGCCCCACTTGTCGCAATTAAGGACCGCTTCGGAAACACGCTCTCGATCAAGCGCACCAGCGGCATGACGGGCAACATCAAAGAAATCGTCTCGCCAAACGGCCGCTGGGCGAAGTTCACTTACGACGGATCCAATCGGATCACCGAGATCGCCGACAACGGTGGGCGCAAAGTCAAATACACTTACACCTCGGGACGACTCACGAAAGTCGAAGCACCGGGGAGCCGCACGACCGAATACGAATACGACGGTTCCGGTCGCATGAAAGCCGTGATCAATCCCCGCGGGAACAAATTCCTGCAGAACGAATATGACGCCAACGGTCGGGTCAAAAAACAGACCGCCGGCGACGGTGGCACCTTCGCATTCGCCTACGAACTCGACGAAGCCGGAAAAGTCAAAGCCACGACGATCACCGATCCTCTCGGCAACCAGCGCAAAGTATCGTTCAACGCCAACGGTGCCCCCACTAGTGAAATCGAAGCCCCAGGCTCGGAACTTGAACAGACGACGAGCATCGAACGACAGGCGGAAACGGGCCTGATCCTCTCCGAATTCGACCCGTTGGGGCGGAAAACCTCTTTCGAATATGACAGCAACGGGAACGTCAAAGAAGTGACGAGGATGGCGGGAACGGCGGAAGCCCAAACGAGTAAATTCGTTTATGAGCCCGGGACCAACTGGGTCACTGAAGAAACGGATCCACTCAACCACACGACGAAATACCAGTACGGCCCGAAAGGACAGCTGCTCAAGCGCACCGATCCCCTTGGTCATGAAGCGACGTTCGAATACAACAGCGATGGGCAGCTGACCTCACTCAAAGATCCCGAAGGGAACGAAACGAAATATTCCTATGAAGCCGGCGACTTGGTTGGAGTGACGAATCCACTGGGTAACACGGCGAGCCGGATGATCGATGCTCTAGGCCGGATGCGAAGCATCACCTTGCCAGGTGGCGAGCGCTACCTCTACGCTTACAACGAAGCGGGGCAGCTAACGGGAGTGACCTCCCCCTTGGGAGCCAAAACGACGTTCGAATACGACGCGAACGGCAACCAGACCGCAATCATCGATCCCCGCAACGGGAAAACCACCATGGCCTACGACGTCATGGACCGGCTCACCAAAGAAACCGATCCGCTTGAAAAATCAGCGGGATGGACCTACAACAAAGCCGGTGACTTGGTCGAAGCGCTCGACCCCCGCGGCAAAGTCTCGAAACTGAGCTACGACAAACTCAGGCGACCGACCAGTCTGAGCTTCGGCGTTTCGGGGGAAACGTCGGAGAGCTCGATCGCCTACACCTACGACAAAGCCAACCGCTTGACCAAAGCGAACGACAGCGCGGGAGGCGAATACACGCTCGGCTACGACAACTTCGACCGCCTCACCGACGTGGAAGGGCCTAATGGCAGCATCGGGTACGAATACGATGACGCCGGACGGCGCACGCTGATGGAAGTCCCAGGTAAGACGGTCGGCTACGAATATGACAACGCCAACCGGCTGACCAAACTGACGAGCAGTCCACAGACGGTGTCGCTTGGCTACAACAAAGCCAACCGGCTGCAGAGCTTGGCGCTCCCCAATGGGATCAAACAGCTCTACGGCTACGACAAAGCCGGGCAGACGACGTCGATCACCTACAAAAGCGGGGAAAGCACCCTGGGCGAAATCAACTACGCCTACGACATCAATGGGCGCACCGAAGCAATTTGGGGAAGCTATGCACGCCTCGGTCTCCCTGAACCCCTGAAATCGACCAAATACAACGCCGCCAACCAGCTCACCGAACGCGAAGGCAAAACTCTCACCTACGACGCCAGCGGAAACCTGACCAAAGACGGAAGCAGCGAATACGCATGGAACGCCCGTGGACAGCTGACGAGCATCAGTGGCGCCAACACCGCCAGCTTCAGCTATGACCCATTCGGACGGCGTTCCTCCAAGACGCTTGGGGGGACGACCACCAAACTCCTCTACGACGGTGCGAATGTGGTTCAGGAATTGGTTGGGGAATCGGTAGCGGCCAACATGCTGACCGGTCTAGGAATGGATCAGCTCTTCTCACGCACGACTGGAGCCGGGACCTCCAGCTACCTCACCGACCGTTTGGGGAGCGCGGTAGCGCTCGCAAGCGCCTCTGGCGAAGTCAAAACCACCTATGCCTACGATCCCTTTGGAGGCGTGTTCAAGTCAGGGGAAGTGTCCGACAACCCCTACCAGTTCACCGGGCGAGAGAACGACGGAACTGGCCTTCAGTACAACCGTGCTCGTTACTACAGTCCGTCGATGGCGCGTTTTATCAGTCAGGACCCTGCTGGGTTTGTAGAGGGTGCGAACCTCTATGACTACGTCAGCGGAGCACCAGTGGACCTCACGGATCCAACTGGCGAAGTGTCATCCTCCGGCAGCTGTTGCCTCACCGTGGGGGAGCTGGTGGTTCGCGGCAACAACTGGGTTGAGGGGCTGAAGAACAGCATCGGAGATTGGTCGGGTGGCGGGGGCGGAGCATCAAGTGAGCCGGACGGACCAGATTGCCCGTACTGCAAGGCCAAGATAGGTGACATACCAGATGGCAGGAACGACGTACCGCCCCTGGATGTTGATTGGGGGGATGTGGGTCCTGAGGTCGTAAAGGGAGCTGTACTTGGAGCGCCTGCTGGCCCTTGGGGAGCACTGGGTGGGGCGCTTACGGAGGGATTAGAGGAGATCCTAGATCAGGGGCTGAGGAATGGGGGAGATTCGACTGCTGCGGACATCATTAAGGGGGCCTCCGACGCTGCAGATGCAGTCTCAGGCTTTTCTGGAGCGGGTGACCTATTTGGCAAGGGAGTTAAGGAGATTGGGCCAATACTGCCAAAGATCCCAGCTCCAATTGCAAGGTGAGTTCCGAGCGCGGGTTCACTCGACGAGGCGTTCTGCGTGGCGCTGCGGCGTTTGGGGCCGGCATTGGCTTAGATCGCCTTATTTCGAAGAAGGGGAGCGATCGACCAAGTTTGGGAGAAGGTGCTTTGGATGGCCGGACGGTCCCTTTCTATGGGCTTCACCAGGCAGGCATCGCGACGCCACAGCCTGAATACCTTGAGTTTGCCACCTTTGACGTCACGAGTGAGGCCGTTGATGAACTACGAGCCCTGCTCCAAGAGTGGACGGTCATCGGGGACGCGCTGACGAAAGGAGAGCGGAATCTGCTGCGGAAGGAGGGCGAGCTGGGTGGCGCGCCTGCCGATCCGGGCGAGGCGGCCGACAAGGGACCTGCTCACCTCACGATCACGATCGGTTTCGGTCCCAGTCTGTTCGGCGCCACCGGGGGGCATCAATCGGGGTTCGCCGGAGGTCGCCCTTACGCCCTTGCGCCCTTGCCCTCCTTCGAGGGCGAGAGCCTCGACGCGGATCGCTCTTCAGGCGACCTCTGCGTACAGGCTTGTGCCGCGGACCCGCAGATCGCATTCCATGCGATCCACGTCTTTACTCGCTTAGCGAGCGGAGTTGCAACGCTGCGTTGGACCCAGCAGGGTTTCGGCCGCACCTCCAGCACGAGCCGAGATCAGCCAACTCCTCGCAACCTCATGGGCTTCAAGGACGGGACCAACAATGTTCGCGTCGAGAACGACGACGAGATGAATCAGCACGTCTGGGTGCGACCAGGCGACGGTCCGTCCTGGATGGAGGACGGCACCTACATGGTGGTTCGCCGCATTCAGATGCTCCTCGACGTCTGGGATGCGACGAGCCTCGAGGGTCAAGAGCGGGCGGTGGGGCGCGAGAAGGTGAGCGGCGCGCCGCTCGGGCAGGAGGACGAGTACGACCCCGTCGACCTCGAGGCTAAGAAGAACGGCGAGCTGGCAATTCCGGCCGATGCCCACATTCGCCTCGCCAGTCCTGACCTCAACGGCGGACAGCGAATCCTGCGTCGCGGTTTCTCCTACACCGAACCCTCCTTGGCGGGCGCCGGACAGCTCGACGCTGGCCTCTTCTTCATCTCCTTCCAGCGCGACCCACAGCGCCAGTTCGTGCCGATCCAGCGGCGCCTCGCCGCCAACGACGCGCTCAGCCGCCACCTGCTCCACACCGGCAGCGGCGTCTTCGCTTGCCCGCCGGGGGTGCAGCCCGGCGGCTTCATCGGTGAAGGGCTGTTTGCGTAGGCCAGGACTCAGAGCTCCCTCGGCCTATATGAGAAGGGTTATCGGGGCGTTGGGCCAAAGCTAGGTAACGGCTGCTGGCACAGCTTGCCGCCCGCGCCAAGAGGCGCGGGGGGCCCGCCCATGCAATCCAGCGCCGCAAGAGGTTCACGATGGCGACGCCTGATCGTCTTCGCAGACGAGAGGCCGGGGGCTGTCTCTGGACCGCCCACGACGTCGCCGAACTCCTGGGCGTCTCGCACGAGTACGTGTGGCAGCTCTCACGCGAAGGGCGCATCCCCACGGTCTCGCTTGGGAGGACTCGGCGCTACCGCAAGGAGTCGATCCTCGCGTGGCTTGAACAGATCGAGTCGCCGGGCGGCCGCGTCTAGGCGGAGGTGGTCCTGATGGCCGAGGACAACAACCGACGCGCCTACGGCTCGGGATCGCTGTATCCGCATCGCGGCTCTTGGTACGCGAAGTGGTACGTCGGCGCCCGGCAGATCAAGCGGAAGATCGGTCGCCAACGCAAGCGCGGCAGCCGCGAAGGGCTGACCAAGGCCCAGGCCGAGAAGGAGATGCGGCGGCTGATGCGTGAGTTGAAGCCGACGCCGCAGGAACGTCTCACGCTCCGTGAGGTCGGCGACGCTTACATCGCCCACGTCCGCGACTTCCTCGAACGCAAGCCCTCGACGGTTCAGGACTACGAAGGCATCCTGAACAAAGCCGAGCGGGGTCTGCCGAAGAAGACGATCGACCGCTACGGCGGCTCCGACGTCGAGGGCTACGTCTCGTCGATGAAGAAGGCGGGCCGCTCACCGAAGACGATCAATAACCACCTGAACTTCCTCCACGGTCTCTTTGCCTTCGCCGAGAAGCGCGGTTGGGCCTCGGGCAACGCGGTCGCCGAAGCTGAGCGGCCGCGAGCTGGTGGCGCCGATCCCGACATTCGCTTTATCGACTTGGAGGAACTGGAGGCGCTGATTCGTGAGGTCCCCGACGACGTTCTCGGTGCCGTCGAGCGACCGCTCTACCTGACCGCCGCCATGACCGGCTTGCGCCAGGGCGAGCTGATCGCCCTGCGGTGGAAAGACGTCGACTGGAAGGCGAGCCTGATCCGCGTCCGCCGCAACTACACGCGCGGGCGCTTCGGCACCCCGAAGACGAAGCGCTCCAGCCGATCGGTCCCGATGCCGGCCCGCGTCGCCGCTGCGCTCAAAGAGCATTTCAAAGGCTCGGAATACACCGGCGCCGACGATCTCGTCTTCTGCCACCCGGAGACGGGCGGCCCGTTCGACGCCTCGAAGATGAGGAAGCGCTTTAAGGCCGCACTCAAGGCGGCGGGCGTCCGCTCGATCCGCTTCCACGATCTCCGCCACACCTTCGGCACGAAGATGGCTGCCGCAGGGGCGCCGCTGCGGACGATTCAGGAGTGGATGGGGCACCGCGACTACAAGACGACCGAAATCTATGCCGACTACGCCCCTGATCCGGTCCAAGGCGCCCGCTGGGCCGAGGCGGCCTTCGCCGAGGAAGACGAAGAAGACGACGGCGATGCAACCGACGATGAGAACCAGGCCAGTTAGGCGAGCAGGCTCGTCAGCTGGCGTAAGCTAGAGAGGAGCGGTTATGGCAGACAGCACCAAAGAAATCGAGCTGGTCTTCGAGCCCCAGGACGAGGGCGGCTACCACGTCTACGCACCCGATCTTCCCGGTCTTCACACCCAGGGCGAAGACATGGACGACGCGATGGCGAACGCCAACGAGGCGGTCGCCCTCTACGTCGAGGGCCTGCGCGAAGACGGCGAACCGCTCGACAGCGGCGTGATCCGCCGCTCGATTCCCCTGCCGGCGTGAGTCCGCGCCAGCCGGTCGTCTCCGGCGAGCGCCTGATCAAGGCGCTACGCAAGGAGGGCTGGGTCGTCGTCCGTCAGCGCGGCAGCCACGTCCGCTTGAAGAAGACCGGGCGCAGACATGCGCTCGTCGTCCCGCTGCACCGGGAACTTCGTCGCGGCACCCTCGCCGGCATCCTGCGCGATGCCGACCTCAGCGCCGAGGACCTTCGCCGCCTGCTCGACTAGCGCCGGGCCGGTAGCGAGCTAGGGAGCAATTCCATAGAGCCCAAAGTCGTCAGCTAGGTCTTGCAGGTCAAAGCCTTCGGCGCCCTCTTCCGGCGTTCGCGTCTGCGGGGTCGGACCGAAGGCAGCCTTTGAGGAGGCGACCTTCCATCGGCCGTCCTGCCACACGAGTTCGACCGTGCCGGTGCCGAAGTAGGCAACCGGCTCCACCGTCGAGACGTTGCCGACGATGGTGAAGCCCCAGTTTTGGATGCGGGCGCGATCCGGGGTGTAGGAGAGGACGCGATAGGCAATCGGGACTCCGGAGTAGACCGTCGGGATTCCCTGCTGGACGCCTTTGCCGATCGGCTCCGCCATCAAGCGGTCGGCGCCTGGCTGATTCGCCTCCAGCATCTCGTCGGCGTAATCGGGGGTGGCGATGGCCTCAATCCGCTTCTCTATTCCGCCGGGCCGGAGAATCGCCGGGTTGGCAAGGGCTCGCTGGTATGCAGCTGCCGCCACGATGGCCCCGTCCTTGGAGTGGGGGAAGTCAGCCTCGAGTTCGTCTCCGGGAACGGTGGTGGCGGTGGCGGGTGGACTGGACCGAGCCTCGTCATCAGGGGCGCTGAGGCGCCCGATAACGAAGGCCAGGATGAGAAGGACGGCAGCACCTAGGAAAAGCACCGTGCGCCTCCTGGCATCACCCTGAGAGGGCGATCTTTGCTCTTGCCCCATCATTCCGAGACTGGTTGGAGCAGGTAGCCGTCGATTGAGTGGAGATGGTGAGCGACGCCCTCCAGCATCTGGCTCAAAGGGTCCAGCTCTTCTGAGGTGGCGAAGAGGATCTGTCCGGCGTTCGCATCCGATCCGGCTCGTCGCAATAGGGCGGCGAACGACACCATTTCCGTGCTCTGCTGCCGCGGCTCGTCAAAGACCAGGAGACCGGGATGATTGGTCTCGAAGAGCCCGGAAACCTCAAGCAGGCCGAGCAGGTAGGCCCAGACGACGCGGATCGAGTCCGAGGCCGAGATGTCTGCCTGAAGGTCCCAATCCTCCCGTCTGGGCCTGTAGTCCTCCCGCGAGATCTTCAGCGCCTCGTCGAAGAACGAACCGAACTCGTACTCGTGTAGCTGCTCGATAAACGAGGACTCAAGCGCGGCAATCTTCTCGCCGTCGTCTGCTGAAAGTTGATCCTTCGGCAAACGAGCGAGGGCGGCACGAACCTCCTTCCCCTCGGTAGCCAGCCTGTCCAGACCAGCAAGAAGCTCCAGAAATCGCTCATCGACACCCGTGAGCTGATCGATCTGATTTTGGACCCGAAGCCTCCTCGCGAGCTCGCCGGCGGACGGGGCATTCTCACTTGAGACGAGGTCCGTCCGGATGGCCCTGATCTGTGAACGAAGGTCGGCGGAGCGTTGACGGAGGGAACCCAGCCGCTCACGCTTTGCCTCCAACGCACGAGAGCTGTCGTCCCGCATGGTCTCGAAAAGGTCGATTTGATTTCGGATGTAAGCGACGGTGTCGGCCGGCGAGAGCGTCCTTACCTGCAGGCTCCCGCCGAGGAGAGAGGTCGGGAGCGACTGGTGACAGACCGGGCAGTCCTCATGGATCGCCTCGAGTTGGTCGGACCCGAGCGTCTCCAGGGTGACGAGATCCTGGTGTTGGCGCAGGTCCTCGCGAAGTGCGACGAGGCGCTCTTCTACTGCACGCAGCTCGTCCCGGTCTCGGATCAATTGCTCGCGGAGAAGCGACTCGGAGCGGCGAAGAGAATCGGCTTCCTCGCTCAACGCCGAAAGCTCTTTCTCCGAATCCTCTGCCTCTGGCCTACCCGACTCCCCCGAGTCAAGATCAGCCGCCTCCGCCCGGAGATCGGAGAGGTACTGATCGATCGGAAGCCAACGCTCGGCAACCGATTGGAGGACCTGCGGCGGGTCGGGAGGCGGCCAAGTCGTCGTCAACGATTCCGGCAATCCGGCCGTCATCAGGCCGCGGTCACCGTGGGCGTCGCGGAAGGCTCGGACCTCGGTCGACCATCTTTCGTCTAGGGCGGCCTCACGAGCTTTTAGTTGCTGGCGTTGGGATTCGAGGTCGCCGACGTCGAGATTGAGAAGGAACTCCAGTGCCCTCCTGCGCACGTCGGCGACGCCGGAGAAGGCCGGCATCTGCGCCTGGATTCCTCCCCATCCTCGTCGTTGCTCGACGAAGAGGAGCGGGAAGACCTGCTCCATGTATAGAGGCGCTAGCTGGCCATCCCTGGAGGGAAGGTCGGGCATAGTCCAGCCGATGAACTCTGCCAGCCAACGGTGGAAACCCCGAGGGTTTGCGACTGAGCCTTTGCGTCCCACGAAGTAATCGGTAGACGGAGCGGAGGACCCTGCCGAAAGGCCGCCTCCCTCCTGGACGCGGATCAGGCCCGGCTCTTTCTGGGGGTCTTTGACCCAGCGGGTGAGCGTCGCCTTTTGACCTGCTCGACCCTCTATCTCAATGCTCACCCAAGACCCGAGGACCGGGGTCTCGGCCTTCGACTCAACGTCGTAGATAAGCCTCTCGCGCATCGCCGAGGTGAGAACGTCCGTTGACCTGGCGGTCACCATCCTCTCAAGCCCGAGTCCGAAGAGGATGCTCTTCACCGCGGTCGACTTGCCCAGGGAATTGTCGGCCCGGAGTACCACCAATCCATCCGGGAACCTGAGGTCTGCACCGAAACGGCCCCGCTCGGTCTCGGCTCGTAGTTGAAGATGTCTGATCCGGAGGCTCACCGGCGGCGCCACTCCAGCAGCCGATCGGCTTCTGCCGTGGTCATCTTGCCGCTATAGCGATCGAGGATCTCGCGCTCGCGCTCGAACGTGCCGGCGTCTTCGATCTCGCCGACTAGAGCCTTTCCGTCAGGCGTGAGGCGGAAGGCGCGGGAGGTTTTCTGTTCCAGGAGCCCCAGCCCCACGGCGAGGTCGAGCGCACGATCGAGGGCAGGCTCGAAACGAACGATTGGACGATCGGGGATGTCTGAATGCCTTTGCAGCGAGAGGAGCAGTTCCATGTTCGGGGCGTCGCGGGTCGTCCAGTTAAGGAGCTGCAACACCTTCCAACTTGCTCCGGAGCCGTGGCACTTGGCTACGAGGAGCAGGAGGAGGGGCACTCGCCGCTCCGGCCGAAGCGCCGCCGGTACCGGGTCGGGCTGCTCCTCGAAGCAAAACGGAACATCCAGTTGCTCGCGCACGGTTTCGGCCGTCATTTGTCCTCCGTCCTGAACGAGAGCGGGCACCGCATCAGCCAGTCCCCGACCTGGCCTGAGGCAATCCGCTGCGCGTCGGGGTCCGGTAGACCGGCGACATTCTCTTTCAAGTCGGTCTGGTAGGAATCAATCAGGGCGGTGATGCGCTCGTTGGGCGCCGCATGGTCCAGCTGGTTTTGGATCTTCAGCGCTTCCTGTCGAAGCTGGCGACGACGTTCCACTGCCTCCCAGGTTTCCGGCCAGTCCCGGAGGCCGTCCATCAGCTCCTCTTTGACGAGGAATCTTCGCACCAGCTCGTCACGCAGCACCCGCCTGGCCGGGCTGTCCCCTTCGAGGCGCTCAAGCTTGGCTTCTAGCACTGAGATCAGATCGGGTTTTCGATCGCCGAAGAGCTCGACATCAGCCTCCCCCACCGCGGGGTCCGGGAGAAGTGGACTGGCTGCGCCATCAATTTCCGCGGCCTTCAGCTCTGCTGGGTAGTCCTGCGGGACCTTGATGCTGATCGCGAAGTCGGCGCCGATGAAGCCGAGGCCAAAGCCACGGACGGCTTCCGCCCGATGTACGGCGTGCGCGACGAGCTCGGCCGCGTGGAACTCGGGGACCAACAGCACGTAGTTGTCGATCAGGAGGCCGTCCAAGACCGCCTCTAACTTCTTCGCGTTCTTCTTCAGCTTCAACGTATCGCGGGTGATCTTCTGCTTCTGCTTGTCGGTGCGGTGGCGAAGATTCAGTGATTCGCGGTCCGCGAAGCACTGATAGGCGATGCCGTCTTTCGAGAATCCCTCGATGCCCCCATCGCCGCCGAGCGCCGCCGGTAGGCGCACGAGGTCGGGGATCGGATAGCGGCGGCGGAGAAGGCCCCAGCACATCTCCTCGAAGTCTTCGCCGGGATCGGTCGCCGCAATGTTCTCCAGTGGATCGCCGCTCATCGACCGCAGAACCGTATACGGCCTCAAATTGGTATGCCAGGGGTTGCCGCCGGCGAGCATCCCGAGGCGCTCGGGGCCCCGGCTGGCGCATTGAGAGAAGCGGCTAGCAATCAGGCAGGCTCGCGGGTACTAAGTGGGTACTAAGTTGAGCCAAACTAGGTCCAACTGAGACCAACTCGGACCGCTTGAACAAGCCAAGAACCAGCCGCCTCAACTAGCTCCAGAGAACTCATAACCCGAAGGTCGCGGGTTCGAATCCCGCCCCCGCTATACCGAAATCCCGCGACCGTCTCCTTAGTTCATCGGTTGGTGGAGGTGCGGGAGTTGGCGTGAAGACCGGGTGAAAGTGCCCGCTTCCATCTTGTACCTTCTCCGGAAGGGGATTGAACCGATGCATTCTCGCCAACTGGCGGGTAACCCACATCGCCGTGGCGCGTTGGAGAGGCCACCGACGGACCTCTCCTCTAGCCGAGTCCCGCGGGGTCAGCCCTAGGGTCGGACCGGGGGATGTCCGTTTGAGTTCTCAGTGATAACCGGGTCTAGGTGGAAAACCTCTACCGAGAGGTCTTTGTGCGTGTCGACGCTGCTGTTGAACGCACGCACTTTGCGGCTCAGGACTCTTTCGATGACCGCGAGGAACTCCCCCTTCGTCGCGTGCTGGAAATACAGCCGCGTGTCGCGGAGGCGCTGGTGCTCGCCCATCTCCGCAAGCCGTCTCTCGGCCGGCGTGAAGCTGTCCTCGAGCGTGCAGAGAACGATATCTGGACCCGCGAACTCGGTCCTTGCCTTGGTCGGGCCACGCCCGAACTGCTCCTTGTAGAGGCGAACCATCTCCCGCGATATCTCCGCGCGAACAGAGGTTTGGAAATCGGCCGACTCGGTCGACTCCGGTACATGTTGGCTATCCATTTTGAACTTCAATCCCCTCCTCGGGGGTGGTGAGGCCACACGAGGGCAGAGGAGGATGAAGCCAGGGTGCGTGACGCGAAATGCTGGTACGCCTGCGACGACACCAGCTATATGGGACAACTCCGGGGAGACCTCGACCCGGCCCCTGTTTCAGGGAACGAACCGTGGAGCCCGGATCAAGCTGTCGCGCTTCGATCGCGTCGTTGCGACGAGATTTGCCGTTCCGCCGCTATCTCAACACCCATCCAAGGTAGCAGTTCGGATTTTGAGCGCCCACCGGCCGATGGTCCCCTGGTCAAACTGCACGGGGAGCGCCCTACCCGTGCGCCGGGATTCTTAAGTTTTCGGGGGAAAGCGTTTGGGTAGCCGGAGGGTGCTCCGAAGCGGATCATCCAAGGGTTACCAGTCGGGGGGAACGAGTTCGGGGATTAGCTGTGATCCAGGCCAGCGCAATCTCGTTCAAGGGGTTCGCGCCGATCTCGGAAACTGAAATCCCACTGAGGAGGAACCACTGATGGAGTCAGCAACGGCCCGCGCCGGAAATGCAGGCGACCGTTCCGAGCGGCGAGGCGTGGTTCGCCGTCTCTCGACCGAGACCAAACAGGCGTTCAAGACGACCGAGTTCTGGGCGATGGTCGTGGTGATCGTCGGCATCCTCGCCGCCGCCGCCTCGATCAAGGGTGGCGACACCGCCCCCGGCACCGACGAGTTCATCGCCCGCCAGGCATGGCTCTATGTCGCCATCGTCGCCGTCGGCTACATGATCAGCCGCGGCTTGGCGAAGTCCGGCTCGCGTGAGCCCTACGACGCTGACCGCGACGACCGCGACCCGCCCCGGCACTAGCGGGGGCCCGCAACCCAGAGACACAGGAGGGGGGGCTTCGGCGCCCCCTCTCCGTTTGGCGCCCCTGCCGTCTGAGCCGTTTCCGAAGGGCTCTCTCCAGCCGGTAGCCTTGCCCCTGCGCCTCTGCTCGCACCGGAGCTGCGTTTGTCGCCGCGACCTTGCCAGCGTGACGCGATTGCATCCGGTGGCGGCACGGTGCTTGGTCTGAACGGCCTTGCACCGGACCGACCGCCGAACGTGGTCTAGCATCCGGTAGATGGAGCAGCTGTCGGGCCTACAGGTAGAGGGAAAGGCGGCGACGATCTCCCGTGAGGTCGTCCAGCTCCTCAAGCAACGCATGGGCCGCGGCCCCACGAAGGCCCGGACCTACCTGAACAACGAGTGCGTTCTCGTCCTCCTGCGCGAAGGCCACACCCCGAGCGAGCAGACGATGTTCGAGGGCGGCGGCGCCCGCTCCGTCGCTCAAAGCCGGGTCGATATTTCCGAGATGCTCCGCGAGCCTCTGGTGGACATCGTGGAAGAGCACACCGGGCGGAAGGTCGAGGGCTTTCTCAGCAGCAGCCAGCAGGACCCCGATCTGCTCGACTTCGTCTTCGTGCTGGAGAACTCGCCGCTGACGCAGTCCGAGGACGCAGCGCCGGACGCGAGCCACTCGGCTTAACCTTTGGTTAGGCGGAGTGAACTCAGGTACGCCTCCGCGCGCGGAGGCATTTCCAGACGTCTCAGCCCACGACCGAGATCACGATCGTCAACGACCTCAGGGCTGGGTGATAGCCAGACAGACGGCGGTTGCGTCGTCGTCCAGTTCGCCGCCGGTGGCGTCGAGGACTGCCGAGTGGATCTCGCGGACGGTGTCGGGGCCGGTGGCGCTTTGGGAGCGTTGGGCTGCTTCGAGCAGGCCGTCGATGCCGAGGCCGGCTTTCTTCTTGCCTTCAGAGACCACGCCGTCGGAGACCAGGATCAAGCGGTCGCCTGCGGCCAGGGTGGTGGAGCGCTCCGCGGGTTCCGGTGCGGAGCGACCTCCTAGGCCACGGACCTTCGGGACCTTCAGTTTTTCGGCGGTGCCATCGTTGCGGATGACCACCGGCGGGACGTGACCGCAGTTGGCGAGGGTCAGCTCTCGGGTGGCTGGGTCCCAGTGGGCGATCACGGCGCTCATCTCGGCTTGCGGGCCGGGCATCTCCTTCAGCGTCCGGTGCATGACCATCAACGCCTCTTTGGTCGTGCCATCGCTGCGGCGGCTCGCGCGTAGCGCCCCGAGAGCGACGGCGGCGCTCGCGATCGCTCTGGTGCCGCTGCCGAGGCCGTCGGCAATGGTGAGCCAGATGCCGTCCTGGTTCTCGACGACGTCATACCAGTCGCCGGCCACCTCGTAGCTCGGCAGGACGTTGCCGGCGACCTCGGCGCCGGTGAAGCGGGCGATGCGGGGAGGCAGGAGGCTCTGCTGGATCTCGGCCGCGGCCTTCGGCTGCTTGCGGCGCTGGGTGCGGGCGAACGCGTCGGTGTAGCGATCCGCCATCGCGATCGAGGCGGCTGCCTGTGGTGCAAGCTCGGCCAAGCCGGCACGCGGCTGCCCCAGGGTGAGCAGCACCCCGATCGCCCGCCCGCGTAGCCAGAGTGGGACGATCTCAACGCCGGCGTACTTGGCGAGCCGCTCGCGGAGCAGCCCCAAGCCCTCGCGGTCAAGCTCTGGGCCGACGGCCAGCGGCGCCTCGATCATCTCGGGCAGCCGGGTGGGGCCCGCCATGCGAAGCAGATGCGAGCCATCGATGTCGATGACGTAGAGGGCGAGGGGGACGCCGGCGACCCGCTGCGCCTCGGCGACGAGCTGCTCGGGAAGCAGCGGCGCCGCGACCGTATCCAGCACCTGGACGGGGTCAAGGGGCACGGGCTCCTCGCGGCCGAGCTCTCCCGGCGGCAGCAACTCCTCGGATCCCTGGGGCGCGGCGCGCGGCCGCTCGCCGATCTCCTTGATCAGACCTTCACGGTCGCTGAAATGGCGGTAGATGGTCGAGCGGGAAACTCCGGCAGCGGTGGCGATTTCGCCGAGCGACGCGCCGGGCGACTGCTCAAGCAGCTTGCCGGCCGCCTCGAGGATGCGCTCGCGATTTCGCGTCGCGTCGGCACGTCCCGACGCGACAACCTCGCTCTTTTCTTCCTGAGAAGCCAAATGTCACACCTTGTGTCGCAACTTTGTGTCACTTCGTGGGCGGCTGTTTCTAATGGGACATACCCGGCAACACCCAACCCACAACGTCACGTTCGGGTTGATGCGTACTGCGGCCCGACTTCAACAAAAGGAGCGGCCTGGATGCTTCAGTTAGCGGCAATCGATCTGTCGGAAAGCCTGCAGGGAGGGCTCGATTCGTTCTTCGGCTTCATCCCGAACCTAATCGGGTTCCTCGTAATCCTGCTGGTCGGCTACGTGATCGCGAGGATCGTCCGGGCCGCGGTCAGCAAGGGGCTCGAGGCGGTTGGACTCGACCGCGCCCTGCATGAGTCAGACGCAGGTGAGTACGTCGAGAAAGTGAGCCCCGGCGCGCGGCCCTCGAAGCTGATCGGGGTCGTTGCCTTCTGGCTGATCTTCCTCTTTGTGCTGACCGCTGCGCTGAGCGCGCTGCATATCCCGGCGGTCACCGCCTTCATGACGCAGGTCCTCAACTACCTGCCGAACGTGATCGCGGCGATTGTGATCTTCGTCCTCGCCGCGGCTATCGCCGGCGCGGTCGGCGGCCTCGTCGCGAAACTCCTCGGCGACACGCCGACGGGCAAGATCGTCGCGGCCGCGGTGCCGGCGCTGATCATGGTCATCGCCGTCTTCATGATCCTCAACCAGCTCAGGATCGCGCCGGAGATCGTCAGCATCACCTACGCCGCCCTGCTCGGCTCGGTCGCCCTCGGCGCCGCCCTTGCCTTCGGTCTTGGAGGCCGCGACGTCGCGGGGCGGATGCTCGAGGACGCCTATCGCAAGGGCCAGGAACAGCGCGGTCAGGTCGAACGCGACGTGCAGCTCGGCAAGGAGCGCGCTGAAGACCAACTCGACGGGAGTTAGAGGTCGGGGAGTACCCGCCGTAGGCGGGTGGCCTCGCACGCACTTCAAAGGGAACACAAACCGGAAGGAAAGATCATGAGTGAGTTCACGGATGCATACGACTGGCGGGACCGCGAGGTCATCGGCAGCGACGGAGAGAAGATCGGCAAGGTCGACGAGGTCTACCTCGACACCACCACCGAGAAGCCGGAATGGCTGGCGATCAACACCGGCTTGTTCGGGCTGAAGTCGAGCTTCGCCCCGATCGATGGGGCGCGTCCCGAAGGGGAGTCCGTCCGCCTTGCCTACACCAAGGAGCAGGTAAAGGACGCTCCGGGCGTCGAGCCCGACCAGGAGCTGAACGACTCCGAGGAGCGGGCGCTGTGGAGCCACTACGGCCTCGACTACAACTCCGGCTACAGCGGCGGCGACACGGGTGATCGCGAGCCTGTCGGCCGCGACACCAGCGGCCCGGAGACCGACAGCGCGATGACCCGCTCCGAGGAGGAGGTCAACGTGGGCACCCGCCAGCGCGAGGCAGGCCGAGCCCGCCTGCGCAAGTACGTCGTCACCGAGGAGGTCACGAAAACCGTCCCGGTCCGCAAGGAGAAGGCGGTGCTGGAGCGCGAACCGATCACCGAGGGCAACGTCGACGAGGCCATGGACGGCCCGGCGATCTCTGACGAGGAGCACGAGGTCACCCTTAGCGAGGAGGAGGTCGTGGTCGAAAAGAAAGCCGTGCCGAAGGAGCGCGTCCGGCTCGACAAGGAGACCGAGGTCACCGAGGAGCGGGTCTCAGAGGAGGTCCGCAAAGAGCAGATCGAGGCTGAGGGGGATATCGGCCGTCGATAGGTAATCCGCCGGGAGGGAGGGGGGGCTGCCCCGGCCATTAGGAGGGCCGGGGCAGTACGCCTGGGGCAAGAAATGGGGCAAGAAGCCCTACAGACTCCAGCCGATTCCAGCCGATCTCGATCTCGCGAAAACCGCTTGAAACCGTGCCCCACGTAGTCAATCGGGCCTCTGGATCGGCCTCATAACCCGAAGGTCGCGGGTTCGAATCCCGCCCCCGCTATTTCACGAAAGCCCCGCAAATGCGGGGTTTTGTTTATCTGCGAGGCTCCCGGCTGTGCAACCAGGGCGGGGGCACTGGCGGTTTCGGCGGCGAACGTAGGTGGACCGGCAGCCCCGTTTCAAGGGCTGGAATCGACCTCTCCCAGACCTCAGAAGTCGATCGACAACGGGCCGATCTTGACTTTCGCCTTGGGTTCGACGTAGAACCTGAGCAGCCGCTTTCGCAGCGGTGCTGGAGGATCGACAGCAGCACGTGCGGAATCGGCCGTGGGGCAAGCCCTGCGGCGTTCGTCGCCGAGTCGAATAAAGGGTGCGGAGCAAAGTCTGAGACCCCGGCTCTGCGAGGGGGTCGCGATCAAGTCATGACGAAGGTGACGAGTCTGCGAATCCCGGAGGACCTAGCTGCGGAGCTGAACGCAGTCGCCCGCGCCGACGCCGTGCCCGTCTCGGAAGCGGTTCGGGCGGCTATCTATTGCTACATCGCAGATCGAAAATCGAGGCTGTCGCGCTCGCGCATTCGGACCTGAGTCATGAGCATGAAAAGGTGCGGCGTCTCCGGGAAGCCTTTTCGATCAAGAATGAGGATCGGGTCGACTGCAGCTACTCGGACCTTCTTTTGGAGGCCGAATGATCGTTAGGGAGTTAGGGGGCTGATGATGGGGCAAGGATTGAGGCATCGAGAAGCCTCTGGGTCCGATCTCCGGATGCAAAGCGACTATTCCGCCGACCGGCGGCGGGCCACCTCGGTCGCCGTAGCCTGGTCGCGGGGCCGCACCACGATCTCATCGATATTTACGTGTGGAGGCTGAGCGACCGCCCACCGGATGCAGGCAGCCACGTCCTCGGCTTGCAGGGGCGTCATCCCGGCGTAGACCTTAGCCGCCGCTTCCTTGTCGCCGCCAAAGCGGACAAGAGAGAACTCAGTCTCAACCATCCCGGGCGCTACCTCCGTCAATCGAACCGGCTCACCCAACAGCTCCAAGCGCAACGTGCGAAGCGCTGCCCGCTGCGCGTGCTTGGCAGCGGTATATCCCGCCCCACCGCGATATGTCTCAAAGGCAGCAATGCTCGTGACGCCCACAACATGGCCATTGCCCGAGGCGATCAGCTTAGGCAGGAGCGCCTTGGTCATTCGGGCCGTTCCCATGGCGTTCGCCTCATACATCCACCGCCAGCGATCCTCGTCGCCATCCGCCACCGAGTCCAGTCCAATAGCACCACCCGCGCAATGAACCAGCACATCGCATCTCGATACACCAGCGGTGAAGTGGAGGACGGAAGCATGGTCGGTGACGTCAAGAGCAATGGCCTCGCCATCGATTTCTTCGGCCAGTGACTCCAACCGGCCTAAGCGACGCGCCCCGAGAACCGTCCGGTAGCCATCCGCCGCCAGGGCCCGCGCTGTTGCCGCACCGATGCCGCTCGAAGCGCCCGTTATAACCGCCGTTCGTGCCACGCCAGCGGGAATATATGGGCAAGGTGCTGCGTGACGTCGGCGACGTAGAGGTTGTGGCATGAAGTTCCTTGCCAAGAGGTACGAAAGCGGAAAACCTGACTAGGCTCTCCAGTTGGATTGGCGACAGCCTCACGGAATCCGGAGCGCGCATCGCGGCGGTCTCGGGCCCATTTCTGCGTGCTGATCGGTCGGCCCGCTTCGCCGCGATGTCGATCGGCATCGTCGGCATTGGCAGCATGCTCGACGGGCTCCTCCGCGAGGACTGGCCCACTTTCTACCTCGGAGGCTTGTCAACGACTAAAGGACGGGCCGGGTCTTTCGTGGCCCCACCAAGCCCACGACATCGAGAGCGTGATCGTTGTTGCGGCGATGCTCGTTGGTCCTTTCATGCTCGCGCGGGCTTTCAGGCGGGTTGACCGACTGTCCGGTCTGAGGATCTACTCCCTGGGCACCGGCGGAGCGATGGCCCTCCGGACGGGAGCGGGCGCGAATCGGCAGCCGAGCGCGCCCGATCCATCCGCCGAGGTCCCAAGCAGAGGCACAGGCCCAGGGGGACCCGGCGGGGTTCGCGCCGACGGTCCTTACCCCCAGCACCTACCTCTATCGAGGGGAGGCCATCACGGAAGCGGAAGCGACGCAGATGCAGCTCGCCTGCCTGCAGGAACGATCGCGGTTTCGTTGCTTCGACTCGGCTTCCGAAGCTCAGGGGAGCCGGCCGACCCCCACTGGCGAATAGCCAGAGTGGAGGCAGGCCCCCCATCTGACACATAATGCGCGCATGGCAAACGTCTTTGAGCCGCAGTGGGACGAGGAGCAGGATCGTCCCCCTTTCTCCTGGCGACGGGCGCGGTTGGGTCGTCAGGCCGGGGCTGATCAGCTCGGGGCATCGGTTTTCGAGCTGGCGCCGGGTTGCTCCAGCTTCCCGCTCCATGTCCATCACGCAAACGAGGAGATGGTGGTCGTCATCTCCGGCGAACCGACGCTTCGTACGCTGGATGGTGAGCGGCAACTTGACGAGGGGGAGCTGGTCGCTCTCCCGGCTGGCTCGGGTGGCGCCCACCGGATCGACAACCGCAGCGGGCAGCCGGCGCGCGTGCTGATCCTCAGCACCATGCTCGCGCCCGAGATCAACGAGTACCCCGATTCGGGAAAGATCTGGGCGCGGACGTTCCCACCCGGCGCCGCTCGACCCGACCACGCCGTCGACGTCCTTGTACGCGCAGAGGACGAGAAGGTCGACTACCTCGAGGGCGAGAGCTAAGTCGTGCCCGACTTCGCCTCACCCGCCGAGCACTACGACCGCTTCATGGGCCGCTACGCCGTGCCGCTCGCCTCCGCCCTCGCGGACAAGGTAGGGGTGACCGAGGGGATGGAGGTGATCGACGTAGGTTGCGGCCCGGGCGCTCTCGCCTCCGAGCTGGCAGGTCGCGTCGGGGCGGAGAACGTCGCCGCGATCGACCCGGCGGAGCAGTTCGCTGCCGCTTGCCGGCAGCGCAACCCGGGCGCGGATGTGCGGCAGGGTGTCGCCGAGGCGCTTCCCTGGGCAGACGACAGGTTCGACGCCGCGCTCTCATGCCTGGTGATCGCCTTCATGGATGACGCCGACGCCGGCCTGCGGGAGATGGCACGGGTGACCAGGCCGGGCGGGAAGCTCGGAGTTTGCATGTGGGATATCGCCGGTGGGGGAATGACGATGCTGCGCCTTTTTTGGAGCGCGATGCGGACCGTGAAACCAGACTTAGGGGGCGAGCAGAAGCGGGCGGGCACCGCGGAGGGCGACATCGCCGCGCGGCTGGAGCGTGCGGGCGCTCGCGACGTCGCGAGCGGCTCCCTCGAGGTGAGCGTTCAGTACGCGGGGTTCGAGGACTTCTGGGAGCCGTTCGAATACGGCGTCGGGCCCGCCGGCCAAGCCCTTGCCAGTCTCCCCGATGACCACAAGGCCGCCGTGCGGGAGGCGGCCCAGGCCCAGCTGCCGGCGGACTCGTTCTCTCTCGATGCCCGCAGCTGGTACGCAACTGCGACCGTGTAGCGGGCGACCTGGACCTGGGCCGGCGGCCCGAGGTCGACGCCCTGATCGAGCGGGCTGATCCGTTCTTCTCCCCGCCCTCCTCAGGCTCTCGCGGCGCCGAGGAGGGGATCGACCTTGTTGAGGGTTTCGGTCATGCCCTGCTCCATCCCCATCTCGAGCATCTTCTCCATCGACTCGCGGTCGGCGAAGTGGGTCTGGATCGACATCGTCGCGGCGCCGTCGACCTCGGCGATCGTCACGGTCATCCCCGTCGGGCCCCCGTCCTCCGGCTTGCCCTCCTCGTCGACCTCGTCGTCGGCGATGTGCAGGCGGTGGGGCGGGTCGACCTCCTCGATCCGCCAGCGGCCGTGGTGCTTCTCGCCGTCGGGGCCGGTCATGAAGTAGGTGGTGCGGGCGCCGACGGTGAGCTCGTGCTCGACGAAGGTCGACGGATGGGACGGCGGCCCCCACCAGCGCTCCAGCTGGCGCGGATCCGACCACAGCTCCCAGAGGCGCTCGGCATCGGCGCCGAACTCGGCCGTGATCGTCATGGTCAGGGCGTCGAGGTCCTTCTCTACGTCGGTGACGGGCATCAACTGTCTCCTTTGTCGGTTTCGAGGATCTGCTCCATCCGCTCGATCCGGCCGCGCCAGTCCGCCTCGAGGCGGTCGAGTGCGGTGCGGGCGCGGGCGAGGGCGTCGGTCTCGGTGCGGACGATCGACTCGCGGCCGACCCGGTGCTTGCTCACCAGCTCGGCCCGCTCCAGGACGGCGACGTGCTTCTGCATCGCCGTGACGCTGATCGGGTGTTCGCGGGCCAGGGCAGAGACCGAGAGCCGTCCCTCGTGGGCGCGGCGGAGGATGTCGCGGCGGATCGGATCGGCCAGCGCCCGGAACAGCAGGTCGGTGGCCCCCTCCCCGTCGCGGGTCCGTTTCTGATCTACAACCATCTGGTTGTAAGTTAGCACGGGTGCCCGCCCGCAACTCCGAGTACCTCGGGGGTTTCGCCAAGCATGGGGAGAAGAACGGCGATCCTGGCGGCGCTGGCAGGGCTGCTGCTCGCATCTCACGCTCGGCCGGCGGCGGCCTGCGACTTCGACTTCTCCCGGGTCGGCAACCCTGCACGGGTGGCGCTGCGGCTCGACCGGAGCGGACGCTTGCTCGCCGGCATCTGCGACCCGAGCCGGGGGACGACGGCGGTCGTCCGCCTCGGCCGGGATGGGCAGCGCGACCTCTCCTTTGCGGGCGGGATGCTCGGCCCGTGGCGGACCTCCAGCCCCGGCGACCTGACGATCGATCCGAAGGGCCGGATCCTGGTCGAGACGAGCCCGCCCGGCCGCGGCGAGTACCGCCTGCGGCGCTTCCTCCCCGACGGCCGCGTCGACCGCTCCTTCGGCGCCGGCACCGGGGCGACCGTCATCCCCAGCCACCCGGCCTACTCCTCTCCTGACTCGATTCGCGTCTTCGCCCAGCCCGACGGGCACCTCGCCGTCTCCTACCACGCCGTGCAGTGGAGCTGTCGCGGCGGCGAATCGTGCGAATACCGCGCCGAATACATAAAGCTCCACCGCTACTCGCCGCGCGGCCGTCTCCTCCGCAGGGAGACCTACTACGCCGAATACTGGGAATTCGGAGCGGCCGCGATGGCGCCGAGCGGAGGCCTCGTCGTGGTCGGCGACTACGACGAAGGCGGGATCACCCTGCTGCGGACGAGGCCCGACCTCAGCCTCGATCGCCGTTTCGGCTCCGGCTATGACTTCCTTCAGCGGGCCGGGGTTCTTCCCGAACCCACGTACTTCCCCTCGACCGAAGCGGTCGCCCTGGGCGCAAGCCACTCGGTCCTCATCGCACCCGACCTGCCGGCCGAACTGCGCCGCTACCGGGCGGGCGGCTCGCTCGACGGGAGCTTTGGCTACAGGGGTCGCGTCATCTGCGCCGACCCCGCCAGGGACCCTTATCCGCCGGGCGCGCCCTTCGACCTCGTCGAGATCGAAGCAGGCGGGGCAATTCTCGCTGGCGGCGGGACCGGACGTTGCGGCCTCGTCCGCTACCTGAACGACGGGTCGCCCGATCCCACCTTCGGCACGGGAGGTTTCGTCGATCTCGAAGCTCTCGGCCTGCCTCGACCCGAAGCGCTCGCCGTCTCCCCGGCCGGCCAGATCACCCTCGGCGGCTGGGATCCGGGTCGGGGCGGCTTCCGGGTCACCCGGTTCTCGCCGGCGGGCCAGATCGACCCGAGCTTCGGCGTCGCCGGTTCGGTCCTCCTCGAAGGGTCGACCGCCGCCAGGTAGCCCAGCCGTCCATCGGCCTTCTTGCCACCGCGTGTGTCAGCTGGGGTGCGGGGGGTACTAGGACTTGGACCCCAGCCGTCGCCGTCCTTCCGGACGGCGCTGCATCGCGCGGGCCCCCCGGCTTCTCTGACCTGTGCGGTCCACCTACTTCGAGAGAGGATTGGAAGCCAGGATGACCCAGCAAGAGCAGGATGTGCTCGAATCGGCCGGGGCGACGGATCACCAGTCCTCCGTTCGCGCCGAGATATCCCGGGAGATGGTCCGCCTCTACAAGGAGCAGTTCGGTCGCGGCCCGACCAAGGCGAGGACCGAGTTCGCCGGCCCGGACATAGTCATCTGCACGCTCGAAGACAGCTTCACGCCGGCCGAGCGGCGACTCGCGGAGATGGAGGAGCACCAACGGCTTCGCGACACGCGGCTGTACTTCCAGCACGCGACGAAGGGGGAGTTCATCGGGACCGTCGAACGGATCCTCAACCGCAAGGTGCGCGCCTTCAACAGCAGCATCGATACCCACACCGACGTCTCGGTGGAGGTCTTCCACCTGGAACACGACGCGCCTTAGCCCTCACCCCGGCTGCAGCCGGCGCTCGCCGAGCGAGGACGGGAGCAGGAGCGCCGAGAGGCAGACCATCGCCAGGGCGGTGATCTGGAGGGTGATCCCGAGCGGGCTGGGGGAGAGGGGGTCGCCGAAGACGAGGATCCCGCCGAGGATCTGGGTTGCGTTGGCGACGATTCCCATCAGGCCGATGGTCTCGATCGGCCCGCCGCTCTGCAGGGCGGCGACCGCCGCGTACTGGGCGAGCGCGCCGCAGGCAAGGGTCAGCACCAGCAGGGCCGCGATCAGCGGCCAGCCGCCGGCGCCGCCGGTGAGGGCCTTGATCGCGATCCCGGCGAGGGCGAAGAGAAGGCCGGCGAGGACCGCGAGCAGGACGCCGCGGCGCTCGGCGAGGCGCGGAGCCCGGTGGGCCAGCGCGATCCCGGCCGCCAGGAGGACGAGGCCGCCCTCGAAGCTGACGATCGCCGCGATCGAGAAGCCGGAGTGGGCGCCGTGGAAGTGCGGGAGCGTCGCCGCGAGGAGGGCGAGCCCGCCGCCGCCGAGCGCCAGCGCCAGCCACTGTCGCCGCTCGATCCGCTCGCCGAAGAGGCGCTGGGAGAGCACCGCGAGGGTGACCGCGCCGCCGGCGAGGACTGCCTGCACGAGCGAGATCGGAGCCAGCGAGAGGGCGGCGACGTGCGCCACCCAGGCGAGGGCGGCGAGGCCCCAGCCGGCGGCGAACCAGGGCGAGGCGGCGAGGCCGCGCAGGCTCGCGAGCGGGCGGCCGAGGGAGACTGGTTGGATGTGCTGGCAGCCCCGGTGCTTGAGCAGCGAGGCGAGGTTGGTCATCAGCGCGACGGCGGCGGCGAGGCCGATCCCGATCTCCATCGCGCGCTTGCCTAGTCCCGCTCGGTGCGGACGGCCGCGACCGCGGCGCTCGAGGTGCGGCAGGCGAGGGCGATCGTGCGGTTGGGCGCCTCCGGCGCGCGCTCGATCTCGAACTCGATCAAGGCGGTGCGCCGGAGTTTGACCCGGTCCTCGCGCGAGGTCGCTTCGGGGGCCGAGTCCATCGCCGCCTCACCGGCGTGGGCGCGGCTGCAGGTCAGGCAGAGGGCCTCGCCTTCGACATGCGACCAGGTCCTCGGCAGCAGCGACGCCCCGCCGTCGATCTGGCCGACCGAGACCTTGCAGCGGGCGCAGCTCCACCTGATGGCCTCGGCGGCCATCGCTTAGGCCGCGGCCTTGCTGCGCCGGCGCCGGTTGCGACGCCGTCGCGGCGGACCGCTCGCGGCAGCCGGACGCGCCGGCCTGCCGAGGCCGGCGTCGAGCCCGAGGCTGGCGCTGATCTTGCGCATCTCCTCGGTCTGCTCGGCGAGGACGAAGCTGATGCCGGTGCCGGTCCGCCCGGCGCGCCCGGTGCGGCCGACCCGGTGGACGTAGGACTCCCGGTCCTCGGGAGCGTCGTAATTGATCACGTGGGCGACGTCGGGGATGTCGATGCCGCGGGCGGCGACGTCGGTCGCGACCAGGGTCATCACCTCGCCGCGCTCGAAGCGGGCCAGGGCGCGCTCGCGCTGGCCCTGGCTCTTGTCGCCGTGCATGGCGACCGCGTTCACCTGGTGGCTGCGCAGCCGCTTGACCAGCCGGTCGGCGCCGCGCTTGGTGCGGACGAAGACGAGCGAGCGGCCGGCGTCGGCCCCCGAGAGGTGGGTGACGAGGTGCTCGAGCTTGGCGCCCTGCGAGTCGACCGGCAGGAACCGGTGCTCGATGTTGGCCTCCTTGCGCTCGGGCTCGGCGTGGGTGTGGGAGCGGGCGTCGCGGGTGTAGGCGGCCGCGACCTTGCCGGTGGCGCCCTCCAGAGTCGCCGAGAAGAACAGCGTCTGGCGATCGGTCGGGGTGAGGGAGACGATGCGGTCGACGGCGGGGCGGAAGCCCATGTCGAGCATCCGGTCGGCCTCGTCGAGGACGAGGACGCGGACCTGGCCGAGCGAGACGGCGCCGCGCCCGATCAGGTCCTCGAGGCGACCGGGGGTGGCGACGAGGATGTCGGCGCGGCGGGCGGCGGCGATCTGCGGCCCGAAGCCGACGCCGCCGTAGACGGCGGTGATCTTCAGGCGGCGCGCCTTGGCGAGCGCCTCCAGCTCGACGACGATCTGGCCGGCGAGCTCCCGGGTGGGAGCGAGGACGAGGGCGCTCGGGCCCTTGCCCTCGGGCTGGATCAGGTCGACCATGGGGACGCCGAAGGCGAGGGTCTTGCCCGACCCGGTGGGGGACTGGACGAGGAGGTCGCGGCCGGCGAGCGCATCGCGGACGACCATCTCTTGAACGGGGAACGGCTGGGTGATCGAGCGCGCGTTGAGGGCGTCGACCACCGGCTTGGAAGTGCCGAGATCGGCAAAGGTAGTGATGTTGTGAACTCCTGTGTTGAACGTCTTAGGGAGATCCTGCGACCCCAAGGCGCCAATGAAGCACGAGGAGGAAACGGAACCTCTCGGGTGGCGAATCGGCCAAACCCGACCTGACCACCGTAGCAGCCGCCTCGACGATCGGCGCTCCCTAAGCTCGGTTGGGTGCCGAACCGCCCGCGCCATCGTTCGAGGTTCATCCGTGCAGCCGGCGCGCTGCTAGCGGCCGCGATCCTCTCGCTGCTCGTCCTCAGCGGCTGCGGGCAGGCCGGCGGCGAGGCCCGCGACAGGGCTACGCAGCCGGCGGCCCATGTTCCCCGCCTGCCCGACGATTTCCCGCCGACGCGGTTCGAATCGATCCGCCCGGTGCCCTTCGGCCTCTTCGTCGTCACCTACACGGGCGAGGACGACCGTCCCTGGGTGATCGTCTTCGACACCGAGGGCAGGCCGCGCTGGTGGTTCAACCCCGAGACGCGGGCGCTGTGGGGGCAGATCGTCCGCGACGGCAGCGTCGTCTGGGCGCGCTCCTTCGGCGACGGCTACGGCCTCGATCCGCGGATGGCCCACGAGGTGCGGACGGAGTCGGGCAGGCTGCTGCGCCTGGTCAAGACGGGGGGGTCGATAGTCGACGGCCACGAGTACCACGAGCTCCCGAACGGGAACGTCCTGCTCGACAGCTACGTGCCGGAAACGGCCGACCTGCGCCGGGTCGGCGGCCCGCGGCGGGCGACGATCGTCTCCGCCGAAGCGCAGGAAGTCAATCCCGCCGGCAAGGTCCTCTGGCGCTGGAGCTCGCGCGGCCACATCGCCCTCTCCGAGACCGGGCGCTGGTGGCACAACGTGCTCAGCAATCCGCGCCGCCGGCTCCAGCGCGAGGCGTTCGACCCCGTCCACATCAACTCGATCGAGCCGCGCGGGCGCGGCGAAGTGATCGTCTCCACCCGCCACACCGACGCGGTCTACGGGATCGACCGCTCGACCGGGGAGATTCGCTGGAAGCTCGGCGGCAGCACCACCGGCAAGTCGCTTCAGGTGGTCGGCGACCCGGCGACGAAGCTGCTCGGGGGCCAGCACGACGCCCGCCTCGACCGCTACGGCCGGCTGACGATCTTCGACAACGGCAAGGACCGCCCCCGCCGTCCCCGCGTCGTCTTCTACAGGCTCGATCTCGCCGCCGGCAAGGCGATCTACAAGGGGCAGCTGAACGACCCCGAGGTGAAGCGGAGCCACTGCTGCGGCTCGGCCCGGGAACTCCCCGGCGGCGGCTGGCTCGTCAGCTGGGGCGACAACAAACTCGTCACCGGCTTCGACCGCCAGGGCAGGATCGCCTTCCGCCTGCACCTGCCGGCCCCCACCTTCCGCGCCGTCCCGGTGCCGCCGGGCGCGACCACCGTCCGCCGGCTCGAGCGGGGGATGAGCGAGATGCGCCGGCAGGGTGTGGGCGCGGGGACCGGCTAAGCCCTGCTCGGCCAGCGCGTCAGTCCGTCCACCAGTCGCGCGTGCCCTCGACGTCGCCCCGCGGGTTCTCGCCGAGGTTGGGGGCGCCGATGACGAGGATCTCGAGGCCCTCCGGCCCGGCCTCGTAGCCCCGCCAGGTGCCGGGAGCGACGCGCACCGCGTCCCATCGCGTGAGCTCGACGGTCTCGTCGTCCAGCTTCATCCGCCCGCTGCCGCCAAGGACCACGTAGACCTCCTCCTGCTTCTCGTGGGTGTGGCCGTAGGGGAAGCGGTAGTTGGGCGGGATGCGCTGGTAGCCGAGGCCGGATTGCGCCAGCTCCAGCGCCTTGGTCGCCAGGCGGAACTCAAGGTCCGGCGAGCCGTCGAAGTTGGAGCCGACGTCCTCCAGGTCCTGCTTGAGGTTCTTGCGCGTGAACGGCATGGCTCAGTCGATCTTCTCGGCCAGCTCGACGACTATCCCCTCGGGGCCGCGGACGTAACAGAGCCAGTACATGTCCTCGTAGCGGACCAGCTCGCCGACCAGCTCGGCGCCGCGGGCTTCGAGCTTGGCGAGGACGGCTTTGATGTCGTCGACGGCGAAGGTGAGATGGCGGAGGCCGGTCGCGTTGACCGGGGCCCGCGGGTTCCCGTCCACGGCCGCCGGCGAGAGAAACTTCACCAGCTCGACTTTCCCGTGGCCGTCCGGGGTCTGGAGGAAGGCGAAGTCCGAGCGGACGCCTTCGAGGCCGACGATGCGGTCCACGAGATTCCCCTCGCCCGAGCCCTCCCCCTGCAGCTCCATCCCGAGCTCGAGGAAGAACTCGATCGCGGCCGGCAGGTCGTCGACGACGATGCCGACGTGGTCCATCCGTTCGATCGTCATCGGCGTCTACGCCGGGAGATAGGTGAGCAGGACCACGCCGGAGTCGAAGCGCTTCACGTCCTCGAGCTGCATCCGCACGGTGCCGCGGTCGCCGAGCACGTGGAGGTTGGCTTCGCCCCAGACGAGCGGGTTGAGGTAGATCTCGTACTCGTCGACCAGGCCCTTCTCGGCGAGGGCGAAGGCGAACTCGCCGCTGCCGTGCATGAAGAGGTCGCCGCCGGCCTCGTCCTTCAGCCTCGGGATGGAGTCCTCGAGGTCTCCCTCGAGCAGGGTCGCGTTCCACGGCAGGTCGCCGGAGAGGGTGGTGGAGCCGACGAACTTCGGCATCGAGTTGACCATGTCGGCCCACTTGCCCGTTTTGTCCGGCCAGTAGGCCGCCAGGCCCTCGAACGTCTTGCGCCCCAGGACCATCCCGCCGGACCGCGCCTGGCGTTCGAAGGAGTAGTGGCCGTGGTCGCCGTCCGGCTGCACCCACTCGCCGACCGGGTCGACGACGCCGTCGAGCGTTGCCTGCGTGGTCGCGATCAGCTTGCCCATCTCAGCTCCCCGAGGTGTTGAGCTCGACGGCCTCGCGGATCAGCGCCTTCAGCCCCTCCGCGTCGATCTCCTCGCCCTCGTGGATGTCGAGCGCGCGCCTGGTGTTGCCGCCGAGGCTGGAGTTGAAGAGGCCCTTCGGGTCCTCCAGCGAGGCGCCCTTGGCGAAGGTCAGCTTCACCTTGTCCTTGTAGCTCTCGCCGGTGCAGACGATCCCGTCGTGGGACCAGACGGGGTTGCGCCATTTCCACTCCTCGACGATGTCGGGGTCGGCCTCTTTGATCAGGCCGCGGACGCGGGCGAGGGTCTCGCCGCGCCAGTCGCCGAGCTCCGCGATCCGCTCGTCGATCAGCTGGGAGGGACTGGTGTCGTTCATGAGGACGTCGCTTTCTTCGTGAGGCTGGTTATCCGGATGAGGCGGTGAGCTCGACCGAGCGTAGGCGGTTCGGAACCGAGTCGGAGTAGTGGACCGTCATCAGCTCGTCGGCGCCGGTGTCCGCGGCGAAGCTCTGGAGGTAGGCGATCACCTCGTCGGCGAGGCCGACGGCGGTGTAGGCGAGCATCTCGTCGACCGCGGCGGCCTGCGGCGAGGCGAGCAGGGCGGTGACGTCGTCCTCGCTGAGCTTGCGGCCGCGGCCGAAGAGCGCCCGGGCCCGGACCCGGCGGGCGGCATCGAGCTGGGCGGCGGCGCTCTCGGAGGTATCGGCGGCGATCGCGCCGACGCCGGCGATCACGTACGGCTCGGGCTGCTGCCGGGAGGGCTTGAAGCCGTCGCGGTAGGCCTCGATCGCCTCGTGCAGGAAGCGCGGCGCGAAGTGCGAGGCGAAGGCGTAGGGGAGACCGAGCTCGGCCGCCAGTTCGGCGCCGAAGAGGGAGGAGCCGAGGATGTAGAGGGGGACGTTGGTGCCGCGGCCCGGGATCGCCTTGATCCCGGGCAGCGGGCTCTCCTCGCCGAGGAACTTCTGCAGCTCGACGACGTCCTGGGGGAAGCGGTCGCTGGCGGCGGGGTCGCGCCGCAGCGCCATCCAGGTGCGCTGGTCGGTTCCGGGCGCCCGCCCGAGGCCGAGGTCGATCCGCCCCGGGTGCAGCGTCTCCAGGGTCCCGAACTGCTCGGCGATCACCAGCGGCGAGTGGTTGGGCAGCATCACCCCGCCGGCGCCGAGCCGGATCGTTTCCGTATGGGCGGCGATGTGGGCGATCAGGACCGCGGTTGCCGAGGAGGCGATCGAGGAGATGTTGTGGTGCTCGGCGTACCAGATCCGCCGGTAGCCGCTGCGCTCCGCCAATCGCGCCAGCTCGAGGCTGCCGGCGAAGCTCTCGGCGATCGTCTCCTCGCGCCCGACCGCGGCGAGGTCGAGGATCGAGAGTGGGACGGAGACCTTCGGCATCGCCCCGAAACTTAACCGGGCGGGGTCAGCTCCGATGTTCGGCGAGCAGGTAGTCGTCGGCCAGCCGCAGCACCTGCGACCGGCTCCTGCCGCCGTGCTCGGCGAGGATGAAGTTGCTGCCGATGAAGAGGGAGAAGGCGAGGATGCTGCGGGCCTCGGCTTCGTCCTCGTCGCGGCAGATCGGGCGGAACAGCCGGCGCAGGTAGTCCATGCGCCGGTTGTCGACCCGGTGCAGACGGGCCGCGACCCCCTCGTCGCGCCGGGCCCAGTCCCGCAGCGCCAGCTCGATCGGCATCAGCTCCGAGGCGGAGGAGGCCAGCGCGAAGAGATGCTGCAACTTCGCGCGCGGCGGCGCCGGCTCGCTCTCGATCTCGGCGATGACGTCGCCGACCACACGCTGCTCCCAGCTGTCGAGCATCTCCTCCAGCAGCGCCGCCCGGTCCTTGAAGTGCCAGTAGAAGCCGCCCTTGGAGACCCCGAGGCGGGCGGCCAGGGCCTCGATCCGGATCGCCTCCGGACCGCCCCCGGCCAGCGCCCGCAGCGCCTCCTCGATCCATACCCCCCGGGGCGTTCGCACCTTCGCCATCCACAGATCTATACGGCACCGTATTGACAGATGCAAACCAGTCCCCTAGATTCCATACGCGAGCGTATGGAAAGAGACGAGATGAAGCGCCTGAAGGTCGAGCACGAACGTCGGCCGCTGCGGATCCACGAGCTCGTCCCGGACTTCACCCTGGAAGACGTCTGGGCCCTGCCGGTGGAGGGGGAGGCGGAGGAATTCGAGGACTTCCTGCGCTTCATCGGATCCTTCGACCCGAGCGAGACGGAGAACCGCCCCGCCCGCTTCCTCTGGGACCTCCGCGACCGCCTCGGCGCCTGGCTCGACTTGGGCGAGATCTCGTCTCCCCCCGACGCGGACGGGGGCGGCGGCCTCCCGATCCCCGGCACCGACGAAACCTCCCTCCGCGGGCGACTCCCCGCCGACCTGCGAGACACCACGGCGGGCTTCGACTTCGACTCGCTTCCCTTCGTCCCCCTCTACCGCACCGATCGCGAGGCGGCGGCCGAGATCGGCAACAGGACCGTCCACGGGGTCGTCCACCTGTCCTGGGTCGAGAAGGGCGGCCGCTGCGGAGCCAAGATGGCGGTCTACGTGAAGCCGCGCGGCGCCTTCGGACGGGCCTACATGGCCCTGATCAAGCCGTTCCGCTACCTGGTGGTGTATCCGGCGCTGATGCGGGAGGTGGCAGGGGTCTGGGCGGCGCGGGATCAGCTCGGCGGGTGAGTCGGGCCCGACCCTTCGCCGGGAAGGCCCCCGACTTCGCGACGGTAGGTCCCCGCGCAGCCAAGGGCCAGCTTCCAGACCGGTCCGTAAGCGAAGGTCCTGCCGTCGGCGCGAGATTCGTAGCCAGCCGGGCCCCAGGCGAGCCTGCCTCTTTGCATCTGCTTGGCGACGATCGCGTAGTTCGAGAACCAGGGAACCTCGGTCTCGCGAACGACCGGCCAGGCGGCTGAGCTTGCCATGGCCTCGACCGCACGTGCCGCTCCCGCCGGATCGCCGGCCTCCCGGGCAAGGATCCAGCTCTCGACCCATGCGCAGGCGACGGCGTTGCCGACCGCGACGGCGAGCGAGTCCCGGTCGGCGATCGAGCCTTCGCGCCGGAGCCGGCCGGCGTCGAAGCCGGGCGGCGTCGGGATGCCGCGCAGCATTCGGCTCACGACCTCGGATCTGGCCGCCGGGCGCACCGTGCTGGGCGGCATCGCACCAAGCCAGGTTTCGACGTCGACCGGGCGCAGCGATCGCAGGATCTCGCCATAGGCGGACCTGCTGCCGAGGCGCCCCCGGACCTCGACGAAGACGTTGCCGTTCGGGGAGAGCATCGTCGCGTATTCCTCGCGTCCGTACTTGACGGTGGTCGTTCGCATCCCCAGCAGGGTGCCGTGCCGGGGAGCGCTGACCCGGGCTCGATCGCGAAGGCGCTGGCGATAGAGACGCGCGGGATACCAGTGAATCTCGAAGCGGTGGGCGCCGTCGCTGAGGGTCAATTCGCCACTGTCGGGCTCGAAGGCGTCGGCGCGGACGACCTTCCAGCCCGGCGCGGTGACGAGCAAGCGGGGATTGGCTTCCGCCACTCGGATCGCGGCTGCGGCGAAGTCGGTGCGGCCTCCGCCCGGACCGCCGAGCCACCCGCTGACGAGGAGCAGCGCGGCGAGCACCGCCGTGACGGCGAAGGAGAGGCCGAGGGTCGCCACTCTTCGGCGCCCGCCCTCCAGGGCGGCCCGGTCGCCCGCCGGGATCGGCTGCGACGGCACGCGGCCGAGGGCGACGACGCGGGCCAGCGCCAGATCCACCTCCGCGGGGTCCGACGCCAGGTCGGCGGTCGAAACGGGATTGACCGCCGTCATCGCGGCGAGTGGATCGATCCTGTTTCGCTTGCGCTTCAAACGGCCTCCTCGGCGGGCTCGGTCGGTTGGGGCGGTCCTTCGAACTGGAGATGTCCGGTTGCCTCCAGATGTTTCGCGAGGCGGCGCCGCGCTCGGTGCAGGCGGACCCTGAAAGCCGTCGGAGAGCAGCCGAGGACGGCGGCGGCCTCCCGGGTCTCGAGCCCGTCCCAGGCGATCAGGCGCAGGACCTCCCGCTCGGTCTCGCTCAGCTGGGCAAAGGCGCGGGAGAAGGCATCGCGGTTCTGCAGCGCCTCGATCAGCTCCGGCGCGGGCGCCTGTGTCGGCGTCTCACGCTCGAGGCGATCGTCGAGTCGGCGACGACGCCGGGTAGAGCGCCGCTGATTTGCAATCACCCGCAGCGCGATCCCGTAGAGCCATGGCAGCGGCACGGCGGGGATGAGTTCGCGACGGCGCCAGGCAACGGCGAAGGTCTCGGCTGCCGCGTCTTCGGCTGCCCCCCGGTCGGGCAAGCGCCGGATCGCGAAGGCGAGGATCGCGGCATAGTTGTCCTGGAAGCAGCGCTCGAAGTGGCGATCGGCATCCGGCTGGGCTCGGTATCGGTCGCCGGTGGGGGGCATCCGTGAGTAGATGTCCCTCACGATGGCGTTTGTTACCGCCCGCTGCCCCCTTTGGGCGCCTCTGGCCGCCGATCGACGCCAGAATGGCTTCGTGCCCGAGAGCGAAGGATCAGGAGCCGTATCGCCGACCGCCCACTACACGGGGGAGACCTGGGTCCGGAACGGGCTCTCCCATCCGGGGCTGCGAACCTGGCAGGGGCGGGTTTTTCACGGGGCGCTCGCCTTGCCGCTGGCGACGAGCAAGTCGCTGGGCGGCCCGACGTTGGAGGGGCTGCTCCTCGCCCGCCACCGGATCATCGACTCGATCCTCGACGACCTGATCGAGGACGGCGTCGGCCAGGTGGTCGAGGCCGCCTGCGGGATGTCGCCACGGGGATGGCGCTTCAGCGAGCGATACGGGGACCGGCTCACCTATATAGAGGCCGACCTGCCGCCGATGGCGCGGCGCAAGCGCGAGGCGCTGGAGCGGATGGGCTCCCTGAGCGACCGCCACCGGGTCGAGGACGTCGACGTCCTCCGCGACGGCGGCCCCGGAAGCCTCAAAGCGCTGGCTTCAGATCTCGATCCGGCCCAGGGGCTGGTGATCGTCACCGAGGGCCTGCTGACCTACCTCGACGATGAGACCGTCGAGGCGCTCTGGGCGCGGCTGGCGACCGTGCTCGGACGGTTCGAGCGCGGCGTCTACCTGGCGGACCTGCGGCTCGCGGACGACAACCGCGCCCCCTTCGAGCGTGCCTTCAGCGTCGCCCTCGGCGCCTTCGTTCGCGGCAGGGTCCACGCCTATCCCGGCGACGAGGCCGCGACCGAGCTCGCTCTGCAGGGCGCCGGCTTCGAGAGTGTCCGGCTGCACCGGTGCGACGAGCATCCGGCGGCCGCCGAGGCGGGTTCCGATCCGGCCGCGGCCGCCATCCACATTGTCGAGGCGGAGGCCTAGGGACCAACGGAATTGCAACATCTCCGTCCTGGGGGTGCTGTTCCATTCGCGTGGATTCGGTTTAGGACCACTGAATGCGGACGGCACCCCCACCTGCGGCATTTGAGGCGGCGCGGCCGACGCTGGAGCAACGGCGGCTGCGCCTCGCCGACGGCGCCGTCACCACCGTCCACGTCGCCCGCTTCCGCCGCGCCGAGTTCGGCCTGCGGGTGGTGGCGCTGCAGCCCTGCGCGACGGTGCTCGGCTGGTGCGAGCGCAGCGGCGCCGAGCACGCGATCGTCGGGGGCTTCTACATGCGCCCCGGCGGACCCGCGCTGGGCGACCTCTGGATCGACGGCCGCGCCCTCGCGACCGAGCCTTTCGACTCGCCCTGGCACGAGCAGCGGGCCTGCGTCCACGTCGCCGAGGGCTCGGTGCGGCTGGCGCCGCGGGGCGAGCTGGGCGACGCTCCCGACGGCGACCTCCTCCACGCCGGCCCGATGCTCGTCGCCGCTGGCCGCCCGCTGATCGAGGAGGGGGTCGACGCGGAGGGATTCTCGGCGGGCTCGCGCCAGTTCGACTCCGACATCACCGCCGGCCGCTACCCCCGCGCCGCGCTCGGCCTCTCCGCCCGCGACCTGATCGCCGTCGTCTGCGACGGGCGCGCCGACGGGGAGGCCGGTCTCTCGATGGCGGAGCTGGCCTGGGCGATGGCCGACCTCGGTGCCGAGACGGCGATCAACCTCGACGGCGGCGGCTCCGCCTCGCTGGTCGTCGGCCGCACCCTCGTCAACACTCCGCGCGAGGAGCACGGCCTCGAGCTGACCGGCGGCCGCGAGGTCGCCACCGCCCTGCAGTTCGCGCCGCGCGGCTCCGGCTGAAGGCCGCCTGGACGACGACGCTAGCCTCGGTGGCAGTGGCCGCCGCGACCGAAAGACTGCTGATGGGGATCTACTTCTATCCCCGCGGCGGCTCCGCGCACTCGGCCAGGGCGATCGCCCGCGAGCTCGGGACGAACGGTTTCGAGGTGACGCTGCTGAGCGGTTCCCGCTCGGACCTGGGCGAGGACTCGCTGGCGGCGAGCTTCTACAAGGGCCTCGACCTGCGGGCGCTCGACTTCACTCCGGCCGTCCGCTCCGCAGACCCGCTGCGCTACCGCGGCCCGGCCGGGACCGCTCCAATCCACGGCTCCTACGAGGACCGGGCCGGGGCGCCGGACCGGGTCCTCGCCGCCTTCGACGAGGAGGCCTACGAGTTGCAGGTGGAGGTCTGGGCGGAGGCGATGGCCGCGGCCGCCGGGGAAGGAGTCGACGCCCTCTACCTGCACCACCTGACGCCGCTGAACGAGGCGGCGGCGCGGGCGCTGCCGGAGGTGCCGGTGATCGGCCACGTTCACGGCACCGAGCTGCTGATGCTGGAGGCGATCGAGGCGGGCGCTCCGGCCGGCTGGGCCCACGCCGGGGAGTGGTCCCGGCGGTTGCGGCGCTGGGCCGCCGCCTGCGAGCGGATCGTCGTCAACGACAGCGGCGGCCTCGGGCGCGCCGCGGCGCTGCTGGAGCTGGACGAGGACCGCTTCGCCTGCATCCCCAACGGCGTCGACCCTGCCTTCGCGCCAGCCACGGTCGACCGCCGAGCGCACTGGCGCCGGCACCTGGTCGCCGAGCCGCGCGGCTGGCGGCCGGGCGAGGGCCCCGGCAGCGTCTCCTACGAGGAGGAGGACCTGGCGGCGCTGGAGGGGGTGGTGCTGCTGGCCGTCGGGCGCTTCACCGAGGTGAAGAGGCTGCCGGTGCTGATCGAGGCCTTCGCTCGGGCGAAGCGGCGGCTGGACCGGCACACGGCGCTGGTGCTGATCGGCGGCCACCCCGGCGAGTGGGAGGGGGAGCACCCCTGCGAAACGATCGCCCGGACCGGCGCCCGCGACGTCTTCCTCGCCGGCTGGCACGGGCACGAGGAGCTGCCGCCGTTCCTCCGGGCCGGCGACCTCCTCGTCCACGCCGCGGTCCGGGAGCAGTTCGGCCAGGTCTTGATCGAGGCGATGGCCTGCGGCGTTCCGGTGGTCGCGGTCGACCGCGGCGGCCCGGCGGCGATCGTCGCGGACCCCGAGGACGGCTGGCTGGTCGAGCCCGACGTGAATTCCATCGCCGGCGCGATCGTCGCCGCGGTCGAAGACGAGGCCGAGCGCCGGCAGCGCGGCTTGCGGGCGCGGGCGAAGGCGCTCGAGAGCTACTCCTGGCGCCGAATCGGGGCCGAGCTGGCGGAGGAGATCCGCAGCGGTGCCAGGGTCGGTTAGCTTCACCCGGTGGACATCGTCTGGACCGCCCTCGGCGTCGCCCTGGTCCTGCTCGCCCTGCGCGACATCTTCGACGTGCTCTTCCACCCGCTGGGCCGCGGCATCGTCGCGCGGCGGGTGGTCAGGGGCGTCGCCTCGGCGGCGCGGCACCTGCCGCGGGGGCCGAGCACGATCGGCCTCCTCGCCGGCCCGATCGGCTACGTCGCCGTCGTCGCCACCTGGGCGACGCTGCTGGCGCTCGGCTGGGCGCTGATCTTCCTGCCGCAGCTGCCGGGCGGCTTCAACTTCGACCCCGCCCTCGAGCCGGCCGCGCACTCCGGCTTCCTCGACGCCCTCTACGTCTCGCTCGTCAACCTCACCAGCCTCGGCTACGGCGACATCTCGCCGGCCTCCCCGCTGCTTCGGATCCTCGGGCCGGTGGAGACGATGTTCGGGCTCGGCCTGCTCACCGCCAGCATCTCCTGGCTGATCTCGATCTACGGCTCGATCTCCCGCCGCGACTCGCTCGCGCACGGGGTTCGCCTGGCGAAGGAGGCGGAGGAGCGGATCGGGGAGAAGCTCGCCGACGCCGATCCCGAGCTGCTGGAGACGATGCTGGCCGGCTTCGCCGAGCAGCTGATCCGCAGCCGGCGCGACGTCATCCACTTTCCGATCACCCACTACTTCCGCACCGAGGACGAGGAGCGGGCGCTGGCGGGTCTGCTGCCTTTCCTCTCCGAGCTCGCCGACGAGGCGGCCGAGGAAGGCCGGCCGCAGGCGCTGCGGGTGCGGGCGGGGATCCTGCGGCAGGCGATCGACGACTTCGCCGAGACCCTGCGGACGCGCCTGCGGATGCCCGGGGACTCGACCGACGAGATCCTCCGTCACTATCAGTCCGAACACGGGCCGATCGAGGGATGAGGATGCTTCGCCCAATGCTCAGCTGGAAGGGGATCGCGTTGCTGGCCTGCCTGGCGCTGGCGGGCTGCGGGTCGGGCGGCTCCGATTCCGGCGACGGCGAAACCCTGGAGGGGACCTACAACTCCTTCCCCGACTACCTCGACCCGGGGCTCTCCTTCACGCTCGAAGGGGCGACCGCGATGCACGGCACCTACATCCCGTTGCTGACCTACCGGCCGGCGAGCGGGGACGCCGGCACGGAGCTGATCCCCGGCCTGGCGCGGACCCTGCCGAAGATCGACCGGGGCGGCCGCCGCTACACCCTGCGCCTGCGGCCGGGCCTGAAGTACTCCGACGGGACGTCGGTGCGGGCCTCGGACTTCCGCTTCGTTGTCGAACGGCTGATCCGCCTCAACTCCGCAGGCACCTCCTTCTACATGGGGATCGTCGGCGCCGAACGGTTCGCGCAGACGAAGAAGGGCGGGATCCGCGGCATCGAAAGCGACGACGAGACGGGCGAGATCGTCATCCACCTGCTCGAACCGAGCGGGACCTTCAGCTACGTGCTGGCGCTGCCCTTCGCGGCGCTGCTGCCGCCGGGAACTCCCGCCGAGGATCAGACCCGGCACCCGCCGCCGGCGACCGGTCCCTACGTCATCACCGCCGTCCGCCCCGGCCGCAGCTGGGAATACGAGCGCAACCCGGTCTGGGCGAAGGCCAATGGGCCGGCGCTGCCGCAGCTGCCGGACGGGCACGTCGACAGGATCGCCTTCGAGGTGCGCACCAACCCCTCGTCCCAGGTCGAAGAGGTCGAACGCGGCGAAGTCGACTGGATGAAGAACCCGCCGCCACCGGAACGCTACGCGACGGTTCGGGACCGCTACGAGGGCAGCCAGTTCCGCGAGGACCCGACGATCAGCGTCTACTACTTCTGGATGAACACGCAGCAGCCGCCGTTCGACGACGTGCGGGTGCGCCAAGCGGTCAATTACGCGGTAGACCCGGCGGCGCTGGAAAGGATCTACGCCGGCACCCTGCGCGGGACCCAGCAGGTTCTGCCGCCGCAGATGCCCGGCTACCGGCGGTTCCACCTCTACCCCTTCGAACCGGCGCGGGCGAAGAAGATGGTCGAACGGGCCGACCCGGCCGATCGCAAGGTCACGGTCTGGACCCTCGACCTGCCGCCGACCGACGAAGCGGGCGAATACTACGAGCAGGTGTTGAGCGAGCTCGGCTTCGACGTGACGCTGAAAACGGTCTCCGCGACCAACTACTTCACCCTGATCGGGAACTCCGAGACCCCGGACCTGGACACCGGCTTCGGCAACTGGCTGCTCGACTACCCGCACCCAGACGACTACTTCCGTCCGCAGCTCTCGGGCGAAAGCATCATCCCCACCGGCAACTCCAACTGGTCGCACTTCGCCGACCCGGCGATCGACCGCACGATCCACCAGCTCGGCCGCCAGCAGCTGGGGCCGCGGCAGGAACGCGAATACGCGGCGCTCGACCGCCGGGTGATGAAGCAGGCGCCTTGGGCGCCGTTCGGGACGCTGACGCTCGGCACCTTCGTCGCCGACTCGGTCGATCTCGACGAACTCGTGGTCAGCCCGATCTACGGCCAGGACCTGGCGAGCTTTCAGCTCAAGTAGGAGCGGGTAGCCGGGCAGGGTGAAAGCCCTCTACCGGAGCCTTTCCCGCGCCCGTCGCAAGCGCGCCTTCCATCCCTTCGGGGCCGGGTTCTCCGCTCGCTTGAGCCCCGTCTCGGAGGAGGCGGCGGGGGCCGGTGCCCTCGGTGAAGAGCGTGAGGTGCTGGTCCGCCTCTCCCGCGCCCTCGGGTTGCCGGAGTGGCTGCCCGACCCTTGCGGGCTGGCGATCAGAGTTCCCGACGCCTACGGGCCGGGCCACCACCAGGACCTGCTGATGATCAGCTCGGCGCGGCCGCCCGGCGGTCGTCACGCGCTGCTGCCCAGCCGCGGTTTCGGCGACCTGCCGTACTCGACGGTCCTGCCGTACCGGTTGCGCGGGGAAACGGTGCTGTTCGGGGCGCGGGCGCGGGGACCGCGGCCGGGGCCGAAGCTGGCGGACCTGCGCGAGCGCGAGGTGGGCGGGCTCGAGTTAGAGCTCGAGGTCGCCGGGTTGCGCGGCGGATGGAGGCGGCTCGCGACGCTCTCGCTCGGCGAGCGGTTGCCGCCGGCGCAGACCGAGCGCCTCGGCTTCGACCCGACCAACACCGGCGGCGGGCTCGAGCTGGTGGGGCTGCTCAACCGCCTGCGCGGCCCCGCCTACCGGGCCAGCCAGGAAGGTCGGGAGACGGCATATTCGGAGGCGCGCTCGGATTGAGGCGAGCCGTCGAGGGGTAACCCTTTGTAGGAACACTCGTCCACAGCCGTCAGGAAGGAGCGCGAGATGGCCGACGCCACCTACCGCGACAACGATTACTCCCCCGCCAGCCTCTACGCCGGGCTGATCGGCGCCGTGCTGCTGGTCGCCGGCATCATCGGCTTCTTCTACAGCGCCTCCTTCGGCAGCCCGGGGAACGTCGACGCCGTCCTCGGCATCCTCGACGTCAACGCCTGGCACAACCTCATCCACCTTGCCAGCGGAGTCCTCGGCCTCCTCGCCTTCTCGGCCGGGCCTCGCGCCTCGCGCACCTACGCCCTTGCCTTCGGCGCGGTCTACATCGTCGTCGCGATTTGGGGGTTCATCATCGGCAGCCACGAGTCGATCCTCGGCTTCGTCCCGGTCAACACCGAGGACAACTTCCTCCACCTGATCCTCGGCGTGCTCGGCCTTGGCGCCTACGCGGCGAGCGACCCCGAGGCCGAAGCGCGGACGCGGGCACGGGCCGCCTAGCTGCCCAGGATCTGGGCTTTCGTTTCGGCGTACATCCGCTCGGCGTTGACGAGCATGGTCGAGGTTCGCTGGCGCACCGCCCAGTGGGATGCGTCGCTCTTGGCCCGGAGCTTGGCGAGGCGAACGCCGAGCTCCGCATGAGTCGCGGCCAGTTCGCTTCGCTCGTTCGGCGTCAGGTCCCCGCGGTTCAGCTGCTGCACCAGGGGGTGTAAGAGGGACCCGTTGAACTCTTCGAGTTGCTCGTCGAGCGTGGGCTCGTCCGGATGCGCTACGAGGTACGGCTCCGACCAGGCGCCGGCCTCGCCGGCGTACACCGCGGCCAGCCGCCACTCCTGACTGCCCCCGTACCGGCCTGACAACGAGGCGAGGGTGTAGGTCGAGATCTGCTGTGCGGAGACTTCCGTCGGCCGCAGCGAGATCGGGAAGTTGTAGCTCAGGATGTCCCTCGTGAAGGAAAACCTCGTGTCCTGTCCGACCCATTCGAGGAGAACGTCCTCGACGACGACGTCGAGCCGCCCGACGCTTCTGATCACCACCAGCACCGTGTCGTCGTTCACCTCGAGGACGACCGATGCCCGCGGGCCCTCGTTCTCGAAGAACTCCTCGGCTTGATCGTTGGCGGCTCGAGCCAGCCGGTTCGCTTCGTTTGCCAGCCGGTTCGCTCGCTGGGATTGCCGGATCGCAAGCCAAGCGATAGCGGCGGTTGCGGCCGAGATCGCAGCGGCGACGATCGACACGACGAGCGAAGCATCCGCGATCGGCAATCTGGCGACGGCCATGGGTACGCATCGTAGCCCCGGTCTGCAGCTCCGGCTCTTTCCGCGGGCGGACATACCATGTACCGCCATGCCGTCGGGCGAGATCGCCGAGAAGCGGGTCGACCGGCCCGCCGAATTCCGCTTCGCCTCCTGGGCGCGGCTGCGTCCCTATGCGCTCGGCCTCTACCTGGTCGGTCTGGTCTTCTGGACCGCCGCCTACGGGATCCCGACCCAGCGGGAGCTGGTGATCCTCTGGACCTGCGGCGCCCTCGCCTGCGTATCGATCGGGCGCCCGCCCCGGGAAATCCTCCAGTTGGTGCTCGACTGGCTGCCGATCGTGGCCGTGCTCTGGGCCTATGACCTGACGCGCGGGGCGGCGGACTCGCTCGGGATCGGCGTCCACTACCACCCGATGATCGACTTCGACAAGTTCGTCTTCGGCGGCCAGGTGCCGACCGTGTGGCTGCAGGAACGGCTCCACGATCCCAACGCCGTCGGCGGGTGGGACGTCGCCTTCACCCTCGTCTACACCTCCTACTTCATCGTGCCCTTCGCCCTCGCCGGCTGGTTCTGGGCGCGCGACCGCCTCGCCTTCCAGCGCTTCACCCGGCGCCTGGTGACGCTGGCCCTCTGCGGCCTCGCCACCTACATCGCCTTCCCCGCGGCTCCGCCCTGGATGGCCAGCGAAAGGGGCCTGATCGAGCCGATTCACCGCAGCGTCGGCAGGGGCTGGGAAGTGATCAGCGTCGGCACGGCTTCGCTCATCGACAAGGGCCAGGCGAGCAGCAACCTGGTCGCCGCCGTCCCCTCCCTGCACACCGCATTCACCACCCTGGTCGCTCTCTTCCTCTGGAACCGGGTGCGGCGCCGTTGGCTGCGGCCGCTGCTGCTGCTCTATCCGCTGGCGATGGGCCTGACCTTGATGGCCACCGGCGAGCACTGGTTCTTCGACGTCGCCCTCGGCTGGATCTACGCCGGCGCCGTGATGGCGGGCTGGGCCTGGTGGGAGCGCCGCCAGGAAGCGAAGCTGCCGGCGACGGCGGAGCCTCTAGCGGAGTCGGGCGGCGAGGCGGTCCACAGACCCGAGGCGCTGGAGCGGGCCTAGCTAGCGGCCGGGCGGGGCCGGGGTCTTGACGAGGCCGGCGACGGCGCCGGGCTGCTCGCGGACCGGGAGGCGCAGCTCCAGGTTGGAGACGATGATCGGGGTCTGCAGGTTGGAGGGGCGGGCGTAGGGGGCGTCGGACGGGAGCAGCTCGAGCTTGACGGTGTGGCCGCCGACGAAGCGGTAGCCCTGCGGGTGGAGCTGGAAGACGACATCGCTGCCGCTGCGCGGGCGCAGGAGGCCGCGGGCGACGAGGCGCTCTTTGCCGTCGGGGCCGACGTCGAGCAGGCGCGCCGCCAGCTCGGAGTTCGCCCCGGCGACTCCGAGGTTGGCGATCACGGTGGGGGAGCCGAGCAGCGTGAAGCCCGGGGCGGGGACCGCGAGGCGGTAGTTGGCGGTGCCGAGCTGGTTGTCGCCCGCGGCGGTCGCGCAGGGATCTTTGCCGGCGATCGGGTCGAAGGCGGCGCCGATCGTCGGATCCCCCGCGCCGGGCAGGACGGTCTGCGCGGCGGCGCCGCCGAAGCGGACCTCGCCGGGGGAGAGCTCGTCCCAGGAGACCGCCCCGAACGGGCCTTCGGAGGCCGCCGCTTTCGGACAGGTGGTGGTCAGCGCTTCGGCGCTCGAGCTCGGGGCCGGCCCGGTGCCCTTCAGGTAGTGGTCGAACCAGGCGTTCTCGCGCTGCAGGAAGAGGGCCTCGTCGGCGGGCTTGTTCTGGCTGCGGGCGTGGCCGTCGTCCATCAGGAAGAGCGAGATCGGGTCGCCCGGGTACTGGGCGCGGGTGCGGTTGTAGAAGCGGAGCGCCTCGTCGACCGGGAAGAGGTCGTCGTTCCAGCCGCTCTGGATCAGCAGCGGCGCCGGCGGCTGGGAGTGGTCTATGTAGTAGGAGGAGTGGTGGGCGGCGATCTCGGCGACGATCGAAGCCGCCAGCGGGTTCGGGTCGTAGGGCTCGCCGGCGTTGATCAGCCCGTACCAGGCGGTGAGATCGGCGCCGGGGTCGGTGCCGGGCAGGGCGTAGTTGCTGGTGGCGAGGCCGGTGCCGTAGAGGCCGCTCACGTAGGAGGCCTTCTCGACTCCGATCGGCGCTTTGCCGTCGGGACCGCGGTAGGGGTTGTCGGCGCGGTAGTCGAGGGTGCTGCCGTTCGGCATCAGCGAGTACGCGAGGTCGCTCCACGGCCACTGGGGCACCGCGGCGGCGAGTTCCATCGGCGTCCCTGCCGGGCTCTTCCACGGCACGAGAGAGCTATCGGGCAGCATCGTCCGGTTGCGCAGCGCCGCCAGCGCCATCGACATGCCGCCGCCGTAGGAGACGCCGGTGGCGCCGATCTTGTTCGGGATGGCGACGCCTTCGTCGGCGAGGACCGAGATCAGGTACTGGGCGTCGCGGACCTCGTAGCGAGTGTCGAGGAGGTGGTTGTAGCCGGCGGCGCAGGCTTCGGGTTCGGCAAGGCGGTCGGGGTCCGTGGCACCGCAGCTTTCGCCCCAGCCGCGGTCGCTGATGCTGAAGACGGCGTAGCCCGCTTCGGCCCAGTCCTGTACGCGCGGGTCCCCGAGCCCGATCTTGCTGCCTCCCCAGCCGTGGAATACGCCGATCAGCGGGTACGGGCCGTCAGCGCCGGCGCTCGGCGCCGGCGGCAGGACGACGTTGACGTCGATTTGCGTCTTCCCATCCCAGGTCGCGGTCTCGCCGTCGCAGAGGCGGACGTCGCCGTTCGCGGCCTGTGCGGAGCAGCTGAGGTCGCCGCCGTAGAGCGAGGGGAAGTCGGCCCGCGCTGCGGGCACAACGACCAGGGCGGCGAGGACCGCCGCCGCCACCGCTCCCAGCACCCACCGCATCCGCTCGATTCCCAAAGCCACGCCTCCTGTAGATGAAGCCTGGCTGCTGCTACCCGCATTCGGGAGCCCCTGAACGCAGTTGTCCCCGGTATGCGGGGACAACTGCGTGCGGCTCAGGCGAGGCGGCGGGAGAAGGTCTTCTCGAGGGCTTTGCCGCCGTTCTCGCCGGGAACGGTCTTGTCGAGGCGCATCGAGATCGTCCGGCGATCGATGTGGAGGCTCGCCACCTGGTTGTCGAAGTACGGGCCCTCGACGGTGCGCCAGCGGATCCCCGGGTCCGGCGCTCCGGCCGCTTTCGCCAGCAGCGTTGCGAAGGCGGTGAGCGCCCGGGTGAAGCCCCAGCGCACGACCCGACGCTCTTTTTCGTCGAGCGGGTTGCGGTAGGGGGAGCAGACGGCCTGGTAGACGGGGGCGCGCCCGGCCGAGTCCCCGTTCGAGGACTTGGGGAAGCCGACCTCGGCGAGGTAGGCGTGGTGGACGTCGCCGGAGAGGACGACGACCGACGCCGGCGCCTTGCCGCGCTTGCCGCAGGCGACCTCGTGCAGGAGGTCGCGCAGCTTCGCCCACGACTCGCCGAAGGCGGCCCAGTGGTCGAAGTCGACTCCCCGGCGCAGCTTCTCGCCCGCCCAGGCGAAGGGCTTGCCCCAGGCGTTGCCCTCGATCGTCCGCTCGTTCCAGGACTCGATCCGGTGGAAGGCGGGGGAGAGGAGCCAGGGGATCGTGGTGCAGACGATCAGGTGGTCGAAGTCCCCTTCGCTCTTCTCGACGATCCATTCCCACTCCTCGTCGTCGACCATCGCCCGCCGCCCCTCCTCCAGCACCCGTCCCGCGCGGGCGTCGATGAAGATCGCCCGGGTGCGGCCGAAGTCGCGGCAGAAGGTCCAGCGCGTGCCCTCGCCCATCGCCTGGACCCGGTGCGCCCAGGCGAACAGCTCCTCCTCGCCGGTCTGGTTGCCGCGCATCCGCTGGTAGAGCTCGGACTCGGCCAGCTCGCGCGGGGAGAGGTTGCCGATGTGCTGGTAGATCCAGTAGCTGGAGATGCAGCCGACCACGCGCCGGTGCCACCACGACTTCTGCTGCATCTCCAGCAGCCAGCCGTGGGAGATGTTCCAGTCGTCGCTCATGTCGTGGTCGTCCCAGAGCATCGAGACCGAGACGTTGGAGAAGAGCCAGCGGATCAGCGGGTCCTCCCAGCTCTCGCAGTAGAGCCAGGTGTACTCCTCGAAGTCGGTGACCTCGTCGAAGGGGGGCGTGTCGGTGCCGCGGCGTTCGCGGATCTTCTTGCGGGTCCGCGGCGAGCCCTCGTCGACGTAGACCTGGTCGCCGAGGAGGAAGAGCTGGTCGGGCCACGTGTCGCGGTCTCCCTCCGTCATCTGCAGCGCCAGGACCCAAAGGGCGTCGTACTCGTGCCCCTCTTCGCTGACGTCTTTCGGCTGGTCGAACGGTGCCTCGTGGGGGACCGCGACGCGGCAAGAGCCGAAGTAGACGTCGAGGTCCTTGTCGGCGTCGATGGTGCGGATCGCGCTCGGCGGCAGGTCAGACCCCGGCTCGGGCCAGCGCACCTCGCCGTCGAGCCTGACCTCGTACTCGTTGCGCGAGGCCGGCTCGAGGCCGCCGACGCAGACCAGCGCGTAGTGGTGTCCCTCGACCCGGAAGGTGTGCTCGCGATGGCCGAGGATCTCGACCTCGCAGGCCTCGGAGGTCTCGACCCAGACCGTCGCCTCGGTCTCGGAGACGTGGCGGAGGATCGGACCTAGAAGAAGCTCGCTCATGGCCCTCACGCTACCCAGACCGCCTGGCCATAACCCAGGGACTTTTTTCTGGTGGGCCCGACCGCCGCTGCGCCTTAGAGGCTTAGAGGCGCCCGAGCAGGAGGAGGATGAGGAGGATCAGCGCGATCAGCCCGAGGATGCCTCCCGCCACGGCGACGTTCAGCAGCACCAGCACGATCGCGACGATGATGAGCAGCCCGATCAGCGCTCCAACCATGGTTCCTCCTGTTCTGACGGGTTATGTCACCCGCCATTGGACTGATTTCCCAAACAAACGGGGAAAGAGGGGGATAAGTCAGGTCAAATGTCCTCTGGTGTTTCCAGAAAGGCGCTGACAAGCGAGAGCGGCCAACCGTTTAGTGGGAGTCGGCATGCCCCCACCTTGATCGGATGGCCCGCGATGGGAAGATCGAGATATGAGCGAAGCAGCAGCCGCGCCGGGATTGAGCAGCCTGCTCTCCGACGAGCGCCTAACGCGCCGCGCCGTGGGCGGGGACGAGCGTGCCTTCGCGGCGATCTTCCGCCGCTATCACCAGCCCCTCTACCGCTTCTGCCTGGCGATCGTCGGCAACCCCGAGGATGCCCAGGACGCGCTGCAGAACGCGATGGTCAAGGTGCTGCGGGCGCTGCCGGGCGAGGAGCGCAGGATCGACCTGAAGCCGTGGCTCTACCGGATCGCCCACAACGAGTCGATCGATCTGCTGCGGCGGCGGCGGGAGACGAGCCAGCTCGACGTCGAGCAGGTGGCGCCGGGCTACGGGCTGGCCGAGGACGCGGCGACGCGGGAACGGCTGCGGCGGCTGGTGGCCGACCTGCGGGCGCTGCCGGAGCGCCAGCGCGAGGTCCTGGTGATGCGGGAGATGTCGGGACTGGACTTCGACGAGATCGCATTTGCCGTCGAAAGCTCGCCGGCGGTCGCCAGGCAAACGCTCTACGAGGCGCGGCAGAGCCTGCGCCAGATGGACGAAGGGCGTGAGATGAGCTGCGAGACCGTGACCAAAGCGCTCTCGGACGGGGACGGGCGGATCACGCGCCGGCGGGACGTGCGCGCGCACCTGCGCTCCTGCGCCCGCTGCCGCGACTTCCGTGAGGACATCAAGAGCCGCCAGCGGGATTTCGCGGCGCTGGCGCCGCTGCCGGCGGTGGCGGCGGCCGGGATGTTGCAGGGCCTCGTCGGCGGCGGCTCGCAGGCCGCGGCCGGCAGCGCGGGCGGCGGCCTCGCGGCGACGCTGGGCGGCGGCGCGGCGAAGACGATCGCCGCCTCGGCCGCGGTCAAAGGCGTCGCGACGGTGGCGGTCGTGGCCGCGGTCGGAGTCACCGCGGCCGACCGCAGCGGCGTCATCCACCTCGGTCTGCCAGGCGAGGAAAGCTCGAAGCCGGCGCCGGCGACCCCGGCCTCCGGCGGCTCGCCCGGACCCGGGGCGGCGACGGACAGAGCGCGCGGGGGACCGGACGAAGCCCGCGCAGCGGCCGGCAGTGGTGCGGGTGCAGGGGATGAGAAAGGCGCAGGGGCAGCAACCGGGCCCCAGAGCTCGGCCGCCGCCGCGGCAGGGGAGAAGGAACATGGCCAGCCTCATCACGAACCGAGCGCGGACCCCGGCTCGAACGCACAGGGGAGGCCCGCCGAGGTCGAGACCGGGGCAGGAAAGCACGAGAAGCAGGTCCCGGAGCCCGCCGCCGAGGGGCAGGAAACCGGGAGCGAACGCAAGGCCGAACGCGAACCGAGCGGCGGCGCCGAGGGCGAAGAGGGGAAGCCGGAAGCCCCCGCCACCCCCGCGCCCGCCACCCCGCCCTCGCCGCCGAGAGAAGCGCCCGAAAGCCCTCCGCGGGGGGCGGTGCCGGAAGTTCCGCCCCCAGCAGATCCACCGACGCCGGCGCCGAAGGCTGACCATCCCCCTCCGGCGGCGCCTGCCGAAACCGGAAAAGGTTCAGAAAACAAGCCTTAAGTCGTGGGGCGCGAAGCCGGTCACTTGACGATCCGCCTGGTTCTCGCCACCATCGAACAATGGTCCAGGGGGGATTCGGCCGCATGGCGGGAGGGATTGTCTGCGCTCTCGCGCTGCTCTTTGGGCTCTGCGGCAGCGCCGGCGCGAAGACGTACTTCGGCGCGACGATCAGCGGCGAAACCTATGGCCAGCAGGGCAACGCCCCGAACAACACCCAGGCCTGGGACCTCTTCGAGCGCCACGCCGGGCGCAGGGTCGCGATCCTCAACCAGGGCCAGCAGTGGGGGAGCTTCGACAGGTGGAAGGTCGAAGCCACCATCGCCCGCGGCGCGATCCCGCTGGTGACGATGGGCCTGGGAGGCACCTCGATCGACCAGGTAGCCAGCGGCGGCCAGGACGCGGCGATCAGGAAATGGGCGCAGGAAGCGAAGGCCTGGGGCCGCCCCTTCCTCTTCGCCCCCTGGTGGGAGATGAACGGCAGCTGGTACGCCTGGGGCCGGCAGCCGCGGTTCGTCGAAGCCTGGCGCCGCTTCCACAGGATCGTCGCCGAACAGGGCGCGACCAACGTCACCTGGACCTGGTTGGTCAACAGCATCTGGTCGGACCCCGAATCGAACCCGACGCGCTACTACCCCGGCGACGCCTACGTCGACTGGACGGGGATGGACTCCTACAACTGGGGCCGGATGCCGGCCCAGCCGGACAGGTGGAAGAACCCCGACCAGGTGATCACGCCGACGCTGAAGGTCCTGCGGACGCTGGCGCCGACCAAGCCGGTGGCGATCGTCGAGAACGCCTCGACCGAGTACGGAGGCAACAAGACCGACTGGATCCGGGAGATGGTGACGACCTACCTGCCGCACCACCCGGAGATCAAGGCCTACCTTTGGTTCAACTGGAACTTCAAGAAGGGCGAAAAGCGCGAGGACTGGCCGATCGAGAGCTCGGCGCCGGCGCAGCAGAGCTTCCGCAAGGCGATCGGGAGCAGCATCTTTGCCACGGCGCCGATCAACCTGCCGCTGGGGACGAAGGTGCCGGCGCCCCCTGGCGGCACCGCGGAAGCGGCGCGGGCGGAGGACCTCTCGACCGCGGCGGAAATGGCCTCCGGCCCGGACGCCGCCGTCGGCGGCGGGGGGATGACGACCGTGGTCTGGAGCGCCCGCAGCGGCAGCGAATTCAAGGTCTTCGCCCGGCGGATCTCGCCGACCGGGGTCCGCAGCGCGACGATGCAGCTCTCCGCCGGCGGTGCCGACGCGCTGGCGCCGCAGGTGGCGCTGGCTCCGGACGGGACGGCGACCGTGGTCTGGACCCGCTGGGACGGGACCAGCTTCCGGATCCAGGAGCGGCGGATCTCCTCGGCGGGGACGCCGGCGGAAGCGACCCGCACCCTCTCAGCTTCGGGCCAGAATGCCTTCGACCCGCAGGTCGACGTCGCCACCAGCGGCGAGGCGACGGTCGTCTGGAAGTGGTTCGACGGTGCCCATCACCTGGTCCAGGCGCGGCGCGTCGCGCCCAACGGGACGGCCGAAACGCCGACGCAGAGGCTCTCCGAAAGCGGCCAGGACGCGGTCGAACCGCACCTCGAGGTCGCCGGCGACGGCACCGCGACGGTGGTCTGGGCGCGCTTCGACGGCACCTCGGCGATCGTGCAGGAGCGACGCGTGAGACCCGACCGGACCCTGTCGGCGATCCTCAACCTCTCCGCCGCCGGCCGCAACGCTGTCGGGCCGCAGGTGGCGCTCGGTCCGAAAGGCGAAGCGACGGTTGTCTGGGACCGCTTCGACGGCACCAACTGGGTGATCCAGCGACAGCGGCTGACCGCCGCCGGCGCCCTCGAAGGCGGCGCCGTCAACGTCTCCGAAGGCGGCAAGAGCGCCGAGCCGCAGGTGGCGGTCGACGGCGGCGGCAAGGCGACCGTGGTCTGGGACCGCTTCGACGGCAGCAACTTCGTCGTCCAGGCACGACAGCTGAGCCCGAGCGGGGCGGCGCTGACGGCGCCGGTGCAGCTCTCCGCCGGTGGCCGCGACGCCGCCGACCCGCAGCTCGGGGTGGCGCCCGACCGCCGCGTCACCGTGCTCTGGAGCCGCTTCAACGGCAGCAACTGGATCGTCCAGCGGCGCGAGATCGGCGCCACCGGCACCCTCGGGAGCACGACCGAAAGCCTCTCCGCAACCGGCCGCAACGCCAGCGACCCAGTGGTCGCCTGGGGCGGGGACGGGACACTGACGATGGCCTGGAAGCGGTTCAACGGCAGCGGCGACGTGGTCGCGGCGAAGCGGGTGCCGAAGAGTTGATCCACGGTCCGAGACTTGACGAACCGTCTCGATTTCGCCAGCATCGAAAGATGGTCCAGGGGGGTCTTGTCAAGGCGGGGGTCGTGTGCTTGTGCGCGCTGGCGTTGCTGCTTGCTCCGGGCACGAGGGCTGACGCCGCGACCTACTTCGGTGCGACGATCAGCGGCGAAGTCTACGGCGGGGTTGGGCACGCTCCGGGCAACCCCGCGGCCTGGGACCTCTTCGAGCGCCACGCAGGCCGCAAAGTCGCGATCCTGAATCAAGGCCAGCTGTGGACGGACTTCGACGAGTTCGAGATGAACGCGACCGAGGCGCGAGGGGCGATTCCGCTGGTGACGATGGGTCTGGGGGGGACCACCCTCGAATCCGTCGCCAACGGAGGTCAGGACGCGGCGATCAAGAAGTGGGCGCAGGAAGCGAAAGCATGGGGCCACCCGTTCCTCTTCGCTCCCTGGTGGGAGATGAACGGGGACTGGTACGCCTGGGGGCGCAGCCCTCACTTCATCTCTGCCTGGCGCCGCTTCCACGACCTGGTGGTCGAACAGGGAGCCACCAACGTCACCTGGACCTGGCTCGTGAACAGCATGTGGTCGGACCCCGAATCGAACCCGACTCCCTATTACCCCGGCGACGACTATGTCGATTGGACCGCCATCGACTCCTACAACTGGGGGCGGATGCCGGCTCAGCCGGACAGGTGGAAAACCCCCGACCAGGTGATCACCCCGACGCTGAAGGTCCTGCTGACCGTGGCGCCGGCGAAGCCGGTGGCGCTCGTCGAGAACGGCTCGACCGAGTACGGGGGAAACAAGAGCGACTGGATCCGGGAGATGCTGTCCAGCTACCTGCCGCACCACCCGGCGATCAAGGCCTATCTCTGGTTCAACTGGAACTTCCTGAAGGGCGAGGAGCGCGAGGACTGGCCGATCGAGAGCTCGACGCCTTCGCAGCAGAGCTTCCGCCGGTGGATCCAGAGCAGCCTTTTCGTTCCCGGGCCGATCTCGCTGCCGAGCCTGACGAAGGTGCCGCCGCCCCCCGCCGGGGCCGGTGAGGCGGCGCGGGCGGAGGACCTCTCGACGGCGGGGGAGATGACGGCGGGGCCGGATGCCGCGGTCGCCGACGACGGCACCACGACCGTCGTCTGGAGCGCCCGCAGCGGCTCGGAGTTCAGGGTCTTCGCGCGGCGGATCGCCGCCGACGGCAGCCGCGGCGCCCCCGTGCAGCTCTCGGCCAGCGGCGGCGACGCGCTGGAACCGCAGGTGGCGGTGGCGCCTGACGGGACCGCAACCGTGGCCTGGGCCGGGTGGGACGGCACCAACTTCCGCATCCAGGAGCGGAGGATCGGCGTCAACGGGGTGCCCGAGCAAGCGACCAGGACCCTCTCGGGGTCGGGCCGGAACGCCTTCGACCCGCAGCTCGGCGTCTCTCCAGAGGGCGAAGCGACCGTTGTCTGGAAGCGCTACGACGGGTCCAACTACTTGGTCCAGGTGAAGCGGATAGCCCCCGACGGGACCTCCGAATCGCCTGCCCAACGGCTCTCCGAAACGGGCCTTGCCGCTGTCGAACCGGAGGTCGCGGTGGCAGAAGACGGCAGTGCGACGGTGGTATGGAGCCGCTTTGTCGCCGGCACCGAATCGGTCGTGCAGGCCCGGCGGATCAAACCGGACGGGTCGCTGGCGGCCGCTCCAGTCGACCTCTCCGCCGCCGGCGGCAGCGCGATCCAGCCACAGGTCGCGCTTGCTCCCGGCGGCAAGGCGACGGTGGTCTGGAACCGCTTCGACGGTGCTAACTGGGTGATCCAGGGCCAGCGGCTCACTGCTGGGGGTGCGGCCGACGGTGCCGTCTTCGACCTCTCCGCAAGCGGCGGCAGCGCCGCCGAGCCGCGGCTCGGCGTCAACGCCGCCGGGGCCGCGACCGCCGTCTGGGAGCGCTACGACGGCAGCAACTTCGTCGTCGAGGCGCGGCGGGTGAGCGCGGCGGGCGCGCCCGCCGCCGGCGCGGTCCAGCTCTCGGCCAGCGGCCGCGACGCCACCGTGCCGCAGGTGGCCGTGTCTCCTGCCGGCGTTGCAACGGTTCTCTGGAGCCGCTTCGACGGCAGCAACTGGATCGTCCAGCGGCGCGACCTCGCCGCCGACGGCAGCCTGGGCAGCACGACCGACCTCTCCGCGGCGGGCCGCGGGGCGGGGGAGGCGCTCCCCGCCTGGGGCGAGGACGGCACCCTGGCGATGGTCTGGAAGCGCTTCAACGGCGTCGGCGACGTGGTCCAGGCGAAGACTGTCCCGCGTCCCAACGTGCCGCCTCCGCCTCCACCTCCGCCACCACCACCTCCGCCACCGCCACCGCCACCACCTCCACCGCCGCCGCCCCCCGGCACTTCGGAGAGCCCCGGCGGCTCGACCGGCGAGGAGGGTTCCGGCACCGCCACCGAGACCGGTTCGGCGACGGCGCCACAGCCCGACAACTCCTTCACGCTCGGCAAGGTCCTGCTCGACAAGAGACGCGGCACCGCGACGGTGACGGTGGTCGTCCCGGGTCCTGGCTCGGTCAGCCTCAGCGGGGCGGTCCCACAGACCCGCACGGCGGCAGCCGCCGGCCAGGTGGCGCTGCGGGTTCTGCCGAAGGCGGCGATCCGGCGGGCGCTGAAGCAGAAGGGGAGCGTGCGGTTGAACCTCACCGTCACCTTCCAGCCCAGCGGCGGGCTGCCGAAGAGTCGCAGCTTCAGCCTCCGGCTGAAGAAGGTTCGGCGCGGGTAGCAGTCGCCGGGCGCCCATTGGGCGAGGACCACCCCGCGAGGCGCTGGTTACCGATCCTCCGCCCCGGCCAGGGCCGCCATCGTCGCCGTCACCGAGTCGGCCAGCGCCGCGAGGTCGTAGCCGCCCTCGAGCACGGCGCCGACCGGGGCGCCCCAGCCCGCGGCGGCGTGCCGGACCAGCTCGGCCATGCGGGCGAAGGAGGAGGCCTGCAGCCGGCACTCGGCGAGCGGGTCGTCGCGGTGGGCGTCGAAGCCGGCGGAGATCAGGACCAGCTGGGGACGGAACGCGGCGGAGGCGGGGAGGATCTCGTCTTCGAGCAGCGCCAGCCAGACGTCCTCGCCGCTCCCCGCCGCCACCGGCAGGTTGATCGTGAAGCCCTCGCCCGGGCCCTCGCCGGTGTCCGCGCGGGCGCCGGTGCCGGGGAAGATCCCGCCCTGGTGGATGCTGGCGAAGAGCACGTCGCGGCGGCGGCGGAAGATCTCGGCGGTGCCGTTGCCGTGGTGGACGTCCCAGTCGAGGATGAAGACCCGCTCGACCCCGAGCTCGGCGATCGCCAGGGCGGCGGCGACGGCGACGTTGTCGAAGAGGCAGAAGCCCATCGCCCGCGAGGGCTCGGCGTGGTGGCCGGGCGGCCGGCCGGCGGCGAAGCCGACCTCCGCCTCGCCCGCGAGCAGCGCTCGCGCCATCGCGCAGGCGCCCCCGGCCGAGCGCAGCGCCGCCTCGTAGGAGGCCGCGCCGGCGTAGGTGTCGACGTCGATCGCGCCGCCGCCGGAGCGGCAGAGCTGGCGGATCCCCTCGACGTGCTGGCGCGGGTGGACCAGCATCAGCTCCTCCTCGGAGGCGGCCGGTGCCTGCCGCCGCTCCCAACCCAGCCAGTTCCGCTCCGCCAGCGCCGCCTCGACCGCCCGCAGCCGCCCCGGCTGCTCGGGATGCCCCGGAAGCCCCTCCCGCGGATCGTGCTCCAGGCAGGCCGGGTGGCTGTAGAAGAGCATCGGCGGGAATCTACCCGCGGTGCTGGGGGAGGGTGCCGGTGTCCCTCTCCGGAATTGACCTCCGCTCCGCTACGAAGCGCCCCCACCCGACTCCCCCACAACGCCTAGGTCTCGATCAACCCCTTCGCGAGTGCATACCGCGTCAGCTCAGGCCTGCTCGACAACCCCAGCTTCTGCTGGATGTGCGCCCGGTGGGTCTCGACGGTGCGGACGCTGAGGTGGAGGTGCTCGCCGATCTCGCGGTTGGTGTGACCGAGGGCCATCAGCTTGAGGACCTCGGTCTCGCGTGGGGAGAGGACGGGGCGCTCGGCGGGGGGTGAGTGCTCGAGGCCGGCGGCCACGGCGGGGGCTAGGTGCTGCTCGCCTGCCGCTGCGGCGCGCACGGCCTCGATCAGCTCGAGGTGGGCGGAGTCCTTGAAGAGGTATCCCTTGGCGCCGGCGTCGAGGGCGCGGCGGGCGAGGGTGAGATCGCGCTCCATCGTCAGCAGCACGATCTGGGTCCCGGGAGAGGCATCGCGCAGGTCGGGAAGGGCGTCGACGGCGAGGCCGTCGGGGAGGTTGACGTCGAGCACGAGCACGTGCGGCTGCCGCTCGGCCAGGGCGTCGCGGCCGGCGGCGATGCTGCCCGCCTCGCCCACGACCTCGAGGTCCTCCTGCCCTTCGAGCAGGGCCTTCAGCGCTCCCCGCACGACCGCGTGGTCGTCGACGAGGAGAACCGTGACCTTCTCTCCCTCCTGCCCGGCGCGCACGCAGCGAGGGTAACGCCGCGCCCGGCATGGAACACTCCCCACCGGCAGCTGATGGAAAGCGGCGAGAGTCAGATAACCGTCGTCCTCGCGGACGACCACAACGTGATCCGCGCGGGGCTGCGGGCGATGCTCGAGGGGGAGGAGGACCTGCGGGTGATCGGCGAGGCCGCCGACGCGGCGGGGGCGCGGAAGCTGGCCTGCGACCGCCGCCCCGACGTCCTTGTCCTCGACCTGCAGATGCCGGGGGCCGAGCCGGCGAGCGACGTCCCCCGCCTGCGCGAGGAGGCGCCGGGGACGGCGATCGTCGTCCTGACGATGCAGAGCGACCCGCGCCGGGCGCGGGAGCTGCTGCGGGCCGGTGCCGCCGGTTATGTGTTGAAGCAGGCCGCGGAGCGACAGCTGACGGCGGCGATCCGCGCCGCCGCCGCAGGCGGCTCCTACATCGACCCGGAGCTCGGGGGCCAGGTGGCGCAGCTCGGCGCCGATCCGCTGGAGGAGCTGAGCGAGCGCGACCGCGAGCTGCTGCGCCTGCTGGCGCTCGGCCACACCAACCGCGAGATCGGGGAGAAGCTCTACCTCAGCGTCCGCGCGGTCGAGGTCAACCGTTCGAAGCTGGTGGAGAAGCTGGAGCTGCACTCCCGCCCGGAGCTGGTTCGCTTCGCGATCGCCAACGGGGTCATCGACGCCGGCCGCGACGGCGGCGTTTAGCCGGCGTTCTTAGCGCCCGCCTTCGCCGAGCGGAACGGTGGCGGCGATCTCGGTCCCGTCGCCAGGTGCCGAGGTGACTGCGATCCTGCCGCCGAGCAGCTCGATCCGCTCGCGCATCCCCGTCAGGCCGCGGCCGGGCGTGGACGCCGCCGGGTCGAAGCCCTCGCCGTCGTCGCGCACCTCGATCTCGATCTTGCAGCCCTCCTGCCGAACGGCGACCGCGACCCGCGAGGCGGCGGCGTGCTTGGCCACGTTCGTCAGCGCCTCCTGCACCAACCGGTAGACGAGGCGCTCTTCGTCGCCGCCGGGCGCCTCCTCGATCTCGATCCTCACCTCGACCTCGAGGTTGCCGCGGGCGCCGGTCTCTTCCGCCAGCGCCTGCAGAGCGCCGGCCAGGCCCAGCCGCTCCAGCGCCGCCGGGCGAAGGTCGTTGATCAGCCGGTTCAGCTCGTTGATCTGGCCCTCCAGCTGCGCCATCGCCTCCTCGGCGGCGCTCTCGATCAGCGCCGCACGGCGCTCGCTACTGCTCTGCAGCGCGGTCGCGAGGGAGATCCGGATCGCCGCCAGCCCCTGCAGGGTGTCGTCGTGCAGCTCCCGCGCCCAGCGCTGACGCTCGCTCTCGGCCACCTCCACCTGCTGGCGCAGGCGGTCGGACTCGACGGTCTGCGCCGTCGCCACGGCCGTCGCGGCGCTGGTGGCGAAGGACTGCAGCAGGCGCAGGTCCTCCTGGTCGAACTCGACCTCGCCGGCTTCGCGATCCAGTGCCACGAGGATGCCGACGGCGCGGCCGCGGAAGAGCAGCGGCACGACCAGCGCCGCCGCGGCGCCGAGGCGCTCGCGCAGGCGCGCCTTCGAGGGCGGTGAGGTGCGCTCGAGCCGCTGCGCGACCCGGTGCTCCATCGCCCCGCCGAAGACGGCGTCGTCGAGCGGGACCTCCAGGTCCCGTAGGTCTTCGGTGATCTCGCCGGCGCTGGCGGCGACATAGAGGTGGTCCTCGTCGCGCAGGAGGACGAGCAGCGCCCGGGCTTCGACCAGCGCCCGCGCCCGCTTGACGATCAGGTCGAGGACGCGGGCGACATCGGTCTCGCCGCCGACCGTGCGGGCGATGTCGACCGAGGTCTCGGCCCGGCGCAGTGCCTGCTCGATCTCCGCCTCGCGCTCGGAGAGGCTGGTGTAGAGGCGGGCGTTCTCGATCGCGATCCCGGCCCAGCTGGCGAGGGTGATCGCCGCTTCCTCGTCGCTTTGGTCGAACTCCTCGGCTCCCTGTTTCTCGGTCATGTAGAGGTTGCCGTAGGTTTCGCCGCGGACAGAGATCGGCACCCCGAGGAAGGAGTTCATCGGCGGGTGCCCGGGCGGGAAGCCGTAGGCGTGGGGATGGGCGTTGACGTCGCGCAGGCGCAACGGCGACGGCTCGCGGATCAGCTCGCCGAGGACGCCGCGGCCGCGCGGCAAATTGCCGATGTCCCGCCGCGTCTCCTCGTCGATGCCGACGTTGATGAAGCGTTCGAGCTCGCGCCGCTCGGGGTCGAGGACGCCGAGGGCGGCGTAGCGCGCCCCGGTCAGCTCGCGGGCGGCGTCGACCACCGAGCGCAGCACCGCCTCGAGGTCGAGCTCGGACAGCAGGCTGCTGCCGACGTCGATCAGACGTCGAAAACGGTCCTCGTCGACCTCGTGGGTGGACTGCTCAAAGGCGTCCATGGTTGACGAATACTCCCACCAATCCATGTAATGGGGGAGGGCTGGCGGCAGCGAGGTCGAATGCGACCGGGATGGATCGCGGGTTGAGCGTCGGCGGGGTCTTCGGCACCGCCTTCTCCGTTTTCCGTGACAGGGCGCGGATGGTCGTCCCGATCGGCTTGGCCAGCACCTTCCTGGTCTCGGCGATCAGCGCCCTGTTGGGGGAAGACGCGATCGGCGTCATCCTCGGCTTCATCGTCAACATGGCCTACTTCGCCTTGCTGACGGCTGTCGCGATGGGCCTGCTACGCGACCGCAGAGAGGGGCGCCCCGCCTCCGGCGCGCGCGAGCTTCTCGCGCGCTGTGCCGCCGCTGCCGGCCGCCACCCTCGCCGCCACCCTCGCCCTTTTCGGAGTCAGCGCAGCGATCCTGCTTCTGGTCGTTCCCTCCCTCTACCTGGCAACGATCTGGGCCGTGCTCCTGCCGGTGGTCGTGGTCGAGCGGCCCGGCGTCCTCAACGCGTTCGGCCGCTCGCGGCAGCTCGTGCGCGGGAATGGCTGGAAGGTGTTCGCGACCCTCCTCCTCCTCGGCCTGATTCTGGTCGTCAGCTTCCTCATCGCCCTCCTTCTGCAGCGCCAGGTCGAGGGAGCCGTGCCGAACATCTTGTTCGGCTCGTTGGTCTCCTCCTTCACCACCCCGTTCATGGCCCTCGTCGTCGGCGCCCTCTACTTCCGCCTGGTCGACCTCGAGCGCGCGAGCTCAGTGCTGGAGTAGCCCCGCCACCGCCCGAGCCAGCTGCTCGCCGCGCGGCGTCAGCGTGTACTCGGTGTGGGGCGGGCGGCCGGGGACGAGGTGGCGCTCGACGATCCCGGCGCCCTCCAGCTGTTCCAGCCGCTCGGAGAGGGTGGTGGGGGAGACGCCCGGGAGGGACTGGCGGAACTCGTTGAAGCGGGCGGCGCCGCTGGAGCAGGCGTAGATCGTCGCCATCGTCCAGCGGCGCTCGAGCAGTCCCGCCGCGGCGCGAAGCTCGGGCGGGACCGGGTTGCAGTTGCGGCAGCGGGGGGACACGGCTCCTCCTCAGGCCGCCATTGCCTTGTGGCCCTTCTCCGCCGGCTCCAGCGCCAGCGCCAGCACCTCGTCGATGCTCATCACCGGGTGGAAGGTCATCTGCTCGCGCACCTCCTCCGGGACCTCGTCGAGGTCGCCGCGATTGCGCTCGGGCAGGATCACCTCGGTCAGTCCTGCCGCGTGAGCCGCAAGGACCTTCTGCTTCAGGCCTCCGATGGGGAGCACGCGACCCTGCAGGGTGACCTCTCCGGTCATCCCGACGGTGTGCTTCACGGGCCTTCCGGAGAGGAGCGAGGCGAG